>Ga0184640_10000360_pt1 | contig 11763 bp, 10 predicted proteins | sample PLM31_200_b2_FD_133161 | JGI IMG/M metagenome (GOLD analysis project Ga0184640, IMG submission 133161) | Groundwater sediment microbial communities from an aquifer in East River, Colorado, USA - PLM3-1_200_b2 | ecosystem: Environmental > Terrestrial > Soil > Riparian zone | place: USA: East...
CCCAGGGCTGCCAGCTTCTCCGAGCGCAAGACCTGCTGGTCCCACTGCTTGCGCTCGGTGATGTCAGTCACCAAGACGATGGTCCCGAGAGATTCCCCGCTGGCCCCTCGTCGCGGCGTGCTGTTCACCAAGGCGGTGAAGGTGCTCCCATCCTTTCGGAGCAGCCTGGTCTCAAAGACGCAGGCCCGGTCCCGTCGTTTCAGCCGGGCGAGATCGCTAGCGCGGAACCCCGGAGGAGCATACGGGTCCGGGCCTCCCGATCGGCCCGGGCCTTCCCAAGGCTCGTAGCCCAGCATCTCATAGATCTGGCGGTTGCCGAACGACCACCGGCCTTCCGCATCGAGCACCAGGATCCCCACGTCCATGGCGTCGATCAGCATGCTGCTAACGTCCGCGACTTGCCGAGACTCGGCGATGGATTCCGGCGTCGGGCCAGCCTGAGCGCCCCCTGCGGAGCCCAGCTGTTCGATCGTCCGACCCATCAGTTCCCCCACCATCCGGAGAAAGCGAAGATCGCGAGGCGCAAAGTGACCTCGCCGCCGGCTGTACAGAGCCAAAAAACCGGCTCCGCTCGCCCTCACCGCAATCGGCACGCTCGCGAAGGAGCGAATCTTTTGCTCGCCAGCCGGTAGAGGAGAGTCCGGTGGGAGATCATCGAAGAGGAGTGTCTCCTGGCACGGATCGAGATCTCCGCGGCCAATCCCCTCAGGATGGGAAGGGCTCCAGGGGGCCGCCCAACTCCCCCGACCGCGACAGAGGGCAGGAACATAGGCCGCGGCAGTGTCCTCCCAGACCCAGAGCACTCCCGCCTCGGCTTCTAAGAGCCCCACGATCTGCTCGAGCACGGGGCCGAAGACGGGCTCTAAATCTGGATTCCCCCGGGGGGTGACGTGAGAAGGCATTACACCCTCTGCAGCGAATGTCTACGCCAGCTTGTGCATGCGGCATGCCAAAAAAGGCCACCCGTGCCGTTGACGGCGGCAGCCCTGCGTGCGTATAGTCGAGGACAACAGCACGCGTGATCATGGTCCTGTGGGGAAAGAGGTGCCGGGACGCACGTGCCTTGATCCCCGGCGAAGGAGACTGTTCCATGAGCCCTCCCCCACCCGCGGGAGCAGATCTGCACCTCCACTCCTCCTACTCGGATGGAAGCTTTCCACCCCGACGGGTCGTCGCCGAGGCGGCCAGCCGCTCTGTGAGCCCGATCGCTCTGACCGACCACGACACCGTCGCGGGGATCCCTGAGGCACTCCAGGCCGGCACCGAGATGAAGGTGGAGGTGATCCCGGGCGTTGAGCTGTCGGCGCAGGACGTCAATCAGGAGGTGCACATCCTGGGCTATTTCATCCGCTGGGACGACCCAGCCTTCCAGAGGACGCTCGATGTCCTTGGGAGAGGGCGGCGGGATCGGCTCACTGAGATCCTCCGCCGTCTGGATCGCAAGGGAATTCCCCTGACGGCAGACGAGGTCCTGCAGATCGCTGGGAAGGGAACGGTAGGGAGGCTCCACGTGGCCCGGGCTCTCGTGGCGCGAAGGGCGGTGGGCACCCTGGATGAAGCCTTCGATCGTTTCCTCGCGCAGGGTCGGCCCGCGTATGTGGAGCGCACGGGATTTACTGCGTCTGAGGCCATCGCCGCCATCCGGCAAGCGAATGGGATCCCGGTCCTGGCCCACCCAGGGAGCAGCAGACTGGCCAACCTCGAAAGTCTCATCGAGGCAGGCCTCCAGGGGGTCGAGGTTTTGCACCCTGCCCATACGACCGAGGAGGTCGTTACCCTCACCCGCCTGGCCACGAAACACGGCCTGCTCATCACCGGGGGCTCTGACTGTCATGGGCTCGCCAAAGGGGAAATCTCCCTGGGCACGATCCGGCTCCCCCTGGCCTATGTGGAGTGCCTGCGGCGGGCGGTCCCCTCCCTCCGGACGCGCAACGCCTAACACACCCGGCCGACCCATCGGCCTCACACCCTCCTCGGAGAAGGTGAGCCCGGCGCTCTCATTTTCCCTCCCGGGAGGGCATCTCTGCCTCGTCGATGAGCATGACGGGGATCCCATCCCGAATGGGATAGCGGCGACCGCACGCCTGACAGATGATCCTCTGGCCCGGCTCATCGAGCCGGACCCCGCCTCTGCAGGCAGGACAGGCCAGGATCTCTAAGAACTCCTTGTCGATCATCACCCCCCCCCTACGCAATCTTCCTCTCACCGTCACGTCCGGCAGCCGGTCTCTTGCACAGATCTGATCAGCTCCTCCCCGGGAATGACGACCAGGTCGTCCAGGATCCGGAAGGGGTACCGGGCCGATCTGGCGGTCCGCCCCCAGACCACATCCTTCACGACCTGGTGGTCCTCCCTCCGGATCGTCTTCACGCCCTCCGGATCGCGATAGGTGATGCCCTCCAACCGTTCGACGATCCTCTCGGTGTCGAGAGAGCCCACCTCTTCGATGGCCCGCTTCAGCAGATGGACGGCGGAATAGCTGGCCAGGGCCACATCCGCGGGGTACTCGCCGTAGAGCGCACGATAGGCCTTCACGAAGACCCGGTTCTCCACGGAATCCGGATGGGTGAACCAGTAACCGGCCGAGACCCAGAGCCCCGCCGGCATCTCATCCCCCAGCGGGCCCAGGACCCCTAACGACGCCCCTCCGGGATTGACAAAGAACTTCACCCGCTCAAAAAAGCCGAGGGGCAGGGCCTGCCTGACGAAGGCGACAAGCTCTTGTCCCCACAGGGTAGACAAGACCCCATCCGGCTTGGCTTCCATCACGGCCTGAATGACACTCGTGTAATCGGCGGTGAAGCGCCTGGGCCAAAACTCCCCGACAAACTCGACATCGGGCCTGACCTTTCTGAGCGCCGCCTGAAAGGCCTCCCAGGCATCGCGGCCGTACTCGGAGCCAGCCCCGATACCGTACCATCGCTTGGCCGGCCTATCCTTCATGACCAGCGCCGCCGCCCGGGCATCCATGATGGCGTTGGGCACGATCCGAAAGGCATAGCGGTGACAGGCCCGACCGGTCAACTGGTCGGCGGCGGCGTGCGTAAAGAGAATGATCTTCCGATGCTGCTTGGCCACCGCGCTCACCGCCGAGGCGACGCTCGACGAATCCACGCCCACGAGGAAGTCCACCCCCTCCTCGAGGATGTACGTCAGGGCTTTGTCCACCGCCACCGTGGGGACGCCCTCGTGGGCCACGAACACCTCCAGCCTCCGCCCCAGGATTCCCCCCCGCTCGTTGATCTCCTTCTCGGCCATCCTCGCCCCCTGGGATCCGTGTCTGCCGTATTCCGCTCCTGAACCGGCCATCTGGAACAGAGTCCCAATCTTGATGGAAGGACTCTCCTGGGTCCAACCGAAGCCGGGAAGGAAGGCTTCAGCGCAGAGAAGAGCCCACGGGAAGAGCCGGAGGATGCACCGCCTCACGTTGACCTCCTCATCAATTAAATGGCACGCACCGGACGAAAGTCCGCTCCATAAGAGGGCGAAAGCCTCGATCTTGTCAAGCCATTTCGGCTCTCGACCGAGCCGCCACGGCTTCATCCAGGTGATCGAGGCACATGATGAGCGCGTCTTCCGCCGGCCCGGTATAGTATCGGCGTCTCCGTCCCACGACGGTGAAACCGAAGCGTCCATACAGGGCCTGGGCCGTCAGGTTCGACGCCCGAACCTCAAGAATACCGACCTTCGCCCCAACGCGAGCAGCCTCACGTAAGGCCGAGAGGAGGAGCGTCTTGCCCACCCCCTGGCGTCGCATGCGGGGGTCAACGGCGATATTGTCGATGTGAAATTCCCCCGCCACGACCGATCCGCAGAGGTAGCCCCAAAGCTCATCCTCACCGGACCGCGCCACCAGCGCCACAGCAACGCCGGGGATCATCTCCTGCTGGAACATCTCCCGGGTCCACGGCTCGGCAAAGGAGGCTGCCTCGACGCGAAGCACCTCGTCGAGATCCCCCGGCTGCATCTGTTCGATCCTGAAAGCCCCCCTGGACACCCTCACTCTCTCTCCCGCCGTTTCAGCTCTGCTTCCGGGGACCGAATGTACCGGGGGACTAACTCGTCGACCTGGTCCCTGTCGCCTCGCAGCAGCCGCCGCCGCCCGAGATCCGCCACGGCGGCCGGCGACGCCCCTCGCAGGGCGGGGGGTGGGATCGCCAGCCCCCCGAGCGCCTCCCGCAAGAAGGCCCCATAGACGTGCCACCCATCACCGACGAAGAGGGTGGGCTGGCTGATCCACTGCACGAGCGCCTCGGGAACGAGGGCCCTCTCTTCCTTCAGGCAGACCAGCTCGACCCCCCGATACTCGAAGAGGGCGCTGTAGAGCTCTTTCTTCCGGGCATCCAGAATGGGGCAGACGGGATAGCGGCAATACGGCAGGCTCCAGGCCAGGGCCTGAAGCGTTGGGATCCCCACCACCGGCTTTCCCGTGGCGAGCGCCAACCCCTTGACCGTGCTGAGTCCGATTCTGAGGCCGGTGAAAGAGCCCGGCCCGATGGAAACCGCCAGCCCCTCCACCTCGTGGATGCTCATCCGGGCATCGTGAAGGACGCGGTCGATGGCCGGCATGAGACGCTCGGCATACGTCGCTTTCACGTTCAAGACGTACTCGGCGATAACCCCCTCTTCCCCCACCAGGGCCACCCCCCCCTGAAGACTGGCGCTCTCGATCCCCAGGACCATCACCGCGCGCCCCAGATCTTCCGCGCCTGCATCACTGCCTCCTTTGAAACGGGGATTCTAGCACGGAGATGATCTCCTCCGCCTCATCGGCGGGTAAAGCCCGCAGAATGAGGCTCGCCATCGTGACCGAAGACGACCTCGACGAGGAAGGGCTGTCTTCCCTCGATCTGAGTGAACTGCAGATCGAAATATTGAACGACCGGACCGACCGCACCCTGCGTGACGGTGACGACCGGGAAGCGGGCGAACCACCGAAAGAGGGCTACGACGTCTTCCTCTTCGGCCCGCCGGATCACGGGGCTCTGGTGAGGGGGGTGATACACTCGAAAGGACCGATTCGCTCGGTCCAGGAGGGAAAAGATGACATGATGCGTGGCCTCATCCGTGGCAACCACACCGGACCAGCGGAGGGGACCAAAGGGCATGGGGAAGGCGGCCAGCTTTGTGGCCGGGAGCTGCTGCCGCTCTACCTGGCTGCGGAGCCGAACCAGGGCCAGCTGATGCGCCGCCGCGGCCACGAAGATGTAGCCGGCCAAGAGAACGAGGGCCGTGCGCCCCACCCGGATCGAGCGGGATGGCCAACGATACGCCAGGACAATGCCGCCGATGATGATGCCGGAGACGAAGACATCGATGATAAAGAGGGTGTCCCAGGCGATTCTCTGTCCACTGAACGGGAGGAAGATCATGGTCCCATAGCTCGTGAAGAGATCGAGGACGATATGGCTCAAGATGCCGAGGGTGCAGAGCCCGACGAGTCGCCAGTACTGCTTGGTCGCACTAAAGCAATAGAAGAGGGCAGCCAGGAGCAATGCCAACACCGCGCCGCCGACGAAGGAGTGGGTGATGCCTCGATGGACCGAGAGGTAGAAGGCGGTATCCTGAAAGCGCATGAGCCCATCAATGTCCGGCGCAGCGGCACTCACGGTGAGGGCACCCGTGGCGACCCTCCCTATCCGCTGACGAAAGCCGGCCTGGGCGATCAAGGTCCCCGCCAGGGCATGCGTCACCGTATCCATCGGTCCTCCCGTCCCTCAGGCATTTCGAACGATCCGCGCCAGGTCCGGTCCCCCAGTGCCTGTGTCGACGTGACCCGATGGACGGCTCGTTGCGGATGTGTTTGCCACCGGGACGCTCCTCACGCGTCTCATGAATCAGTAATCAGTGTCGCGAGTGAGGGAATACACTTCAACTATCTTATAAGAAGTATTAGGGAATGTCCAGAATGTAGAGGGAACGGACGACTTCACCGCGATGGGGGATCAGGCCCATCCGGAGAACTCGAGCTGATCGGCAATGCCGCGTAACGGCCTCGGTGGCAAGGGGGCGGGGGGCGTGTTGCCGCTTTCCCCTTGACCTTCCCCGCGGGTCGCAATAGACTACGCTGGAGCATCGAGGTTCATGTGCGTTCAGGTCTCTCCATTCGCCCGCCAATCAGAGACGTTCCCCTGTCCCTTCCAGAGGACAGGGTGTCGCCTGGGCACAACGAAAACCTGAAGGAAAGGGAGGACAGCAATGGCCTACGAGTGGAAGCTCACCCCACGCCCGTACACGGATCAGGAAGCAAAGACGTTGCTCACCAGCCTCATTAGCCCTGAGACGACCGATTGGCATTACAACACGCACCACAAGGGCTATGTGACGGCGCTGAATAATATCGAGAAAGGCCTCGAGTCGGCGGATCGGGCCGCCGCCAATGGCAACTACAGCATCGTCGGAGAGCTCAAGCGCCGCTTCACCTGGAATCATGCCGGGGCCCTCCTCCACGATGTCTACTGGGAAGTCATAGGCGGAGACGGCGACCCGAAGAAAGGCGCCGACGTCCTGAAGGCCATCGAAAGGGACTTCGGCTCTCTCGACGCGTGGAAGGCCGACTTCAAGGCGACCGGCATTTCGGCTAAGTTGAGCGGCTGGGCCCTCCTGGTGTACGATGCTCTCTGGTCTCGCCGCCTCTTGAACGTAGAGGTAGACGAGCACCAGTACGGAGCCATCTGGGGTGGCGTCCCGCTGATCGCGTGCGACGTCTTTGAGCACGCCTACTACCACAAGGATGGCCCCGGACGAGCAAAATACATCGATAACTTTCTCGGCAACCTGCACTGGGGCCGCATCAACGACCGCCTCAAGAAATTTGTCCGCTAAAGGGATCGAGAAAAACCAGGCCCCTGCGCATCCGCGCAGGGGCCTGCCGCTTCCCCGTATCGCCACCCTTGACGTCCTGCAGTTCTATCCCTGTTTCCCGACCGCCACGTAAAAGAAACTCGTGCCGCGCTGCATCAGCAAGAGGTGGACCTGTCGCTTCCACCCTTTCAGCGCCTGGTGCACCTCCTGGACGGTCTTGACCGGCTTCTGATCCACCTCCGTCAACAGATCGCCCGGGCGGACGCCGGCCCGCGCGGCGGAGCTCCCCTTGGTCACCTCCGTCACTACCAGCCCCTTCTCCACGCTCAGCCGGAACTTTTTGGCGGTCTCGAGCGTCAGCTCCTCAAGAGTGAGACCCATGACCTCCTTGGGCGCTGGCTCCGGAGACCGCTCGGGACGCGCCAGCGCCTCTACTTCTGGGCTGAACTCCCCTATCACGACGGTCACGCCCTGGACCTCACCTTGACGGAGGATCCTGATCTTTGCCTTGGTCCCCACCGGAGTGCGGGCCACGCGTTGCTGAAGGGTCCGCACATCCGTAATGTCGGTGCCGTCAAACTCCAAGATCACATCCCCCCGCTGAAGCCCCGCCTTCTCGGCTGCCAGCCCCGGGAGAAGGTTGGTCACCAAGGCCCCCTGCTTCTTGGACATCCCCAAGGCCTGCGTCAACGGTCCGCTGAGCTCCTGGATTCCGATCCCCAGAAAGCCCCACGAGACCTGGCCCCGCGCCTGGAGCTGGGGCAGGACCGACTTGGCGAGGTTGATCGGGACGGCGAAACCGATCCGCTGCCGGGGGATCACAGCGGTGTTGATCCCGACCACCTCCCCCCGCATATTCACCAGGGGGCCTCCACTGTTCCCCGGGCTGATGGAGGCGTCCGTCTGGATAAAGTCGTCGAAAAAGCCGAGTCGTCCGAACCCATGCCCCTTCCGGCTTACCACCCCGACGGTCACGGTGTGCTCCAGTCCAAAGGGATTGCCAACCGCAATGACCAGCTCGCCGATCTGCACCCGGTCCGAGTCCCCTAACGGGAGGACCGGCAGGGAGCCCCCGCCATCCACCTTCAGGAGGGCGAGATCGGTCCGGCGATCCTTGCCGACCACCTTGGCGGGGAGGGTACGGCCGTCGTGCAGTTCCACCTCCACCTCTCGGTCCTCACCGATGACATGGTGGTTAGTCAAGATGTAGCCGTCCGCGCTGATGATGAATCCCGAACCCACCCGAGGACGTTCTGGTTGTTCCTCGGGAAGGGGAGGATGATCCTGCGGAACCTGATCCTCTGCTGCCCGCTCGACGCCGATCTGTACCACCGCGGGCTGGATCAAGGCCGCCAACTGGGTCAGGGAACGATTGAGCCGCGCAAGATCCGAGCTCGGTTCATCGACCAGGCCCCCCTCACGCCAGAACGGTTTCTGGGCATGAGCCAGATGGAGACCCACGGCAAGGCAGGCGAGCATCGCAGCCGATGCGCCCACCCAGAGACGGCACTTGCTTCTGCACTCCATCTCCTTCCCCCCACACCAACGCTCACATGGATGTGCCCGGCCGAAGGGCATGCGGCATAGTAAAGCGCTCAATTACCTAACATGGAATCTCGACTCACGCAACGGAAAAAGGCTCAGCGACCTCCCCGCATCGCCAGGGCCTTGACCAGGAGGTGAAACCGGCGGCCGTATCCGACCAGGACAAGACGCCGCCGCCGTACCCCCTCCCTCACCAGAACAACGTCGAGCCGCTCCTCCGGAAGACGTTGCCCAATCTTCTCGGCCGCCTCGATCACCGTCACCCCCTCCCCCCAAAGATACTCTTCCCATCCGACCTCCTCCAACTCCATCCCCCGAAGGCGGTAGAGATCGATATGATAGATCGGGTGCCTTCCCTTGTACTCATGGACCAGGGTGAACGTTGGGCTCCGGACCCCCTGTCCCCGGGGAACTCCCAACCCCTCTGCGATCCCCCGCGTGAAGAGGGTCTTCCCTGCCCCCATGTCTCCCGTGAGGCTTATCACGTCCCCTGCCTTCAGGCGCCGTCCCACCCAGACCCCCAGTCGCTGCGTCTCGGCCGGAGAGGTGGAGATCACGGTAACCTTCTTCCCATTCCGTTTGGCCGCCGCAACACGCTCCATGCTCTCCTCCCCCCGTGTGACATCACGGGGCGAAGACCTCAAGGACGAAGAGGCGTCCCCATCGGGAAGTATGCTATACTTTCCCCCGGCCGGGCGGATCCACGGTGAACCCCGAGGAAGGTAACGATGCAGCGCTGGAGAGGCTGGCCCATTGCGGTATTGCTGACAATCCTTGTTGTCCGCTCGACTCACGCAGGGACGCAGGCGCCCGCCCTTCAGGTCGACGCGAAGGCAGCACTGCTCCTCGATGCCGACTCCGGACAGGTCCTCTTCGACCAAAACGCGACCGTGCGCATTGTTCCTGCCAGCCTCACCAAGCTCATGACCGTCTATCTCGCCTACGACGCCCTCCGGGGGGGGGCCGTTCGCCTAGATGAGCAGGTCTCCGTCAGTCAGCAGGCCTCAAAGATGGGGGGGTCCCAGGTTTTCTTGCAGACGGGAGACCGGGTGAGCTTCGAAAAGATTTTGCAGGGGGTGGCCATCGTCTCCGGAAATGACGCCACGATTGCCCTTGCAGAACACATGGCAGGGTTTCCGGCCGCCTTTGTGGCTCGGATGAACGCCAAGGCATCAGAACTGGGGCTCAGCGATACCCAATTCCAGAACCCCCACGGCCTTTCGGCCGAGAATCAGTATAGCACGGCCCGCGACATGGCGCGGCTGGCGCTTTACCTCATCCAGGATCATCCGGCCGCGCTGCAGCTTCACTCCATGAAGAACTTCGAATACAACGGGATCAGACAACAGAACCGGAACCTCCTCCTCGGGAAGGATCCCCGCGTGGACGGCCTCAAGACCGGCTGGCTGGAGGAGGCCGGCTATCACATCGTGCTGACCGGAAAGGAGGGGGAGCGGCGACTGATCGTCGCCGTCCTCGGGGCGCGCAATGAACGGAGCCGCCACGAGATCGCGCTCCGCCTCCTCAACTACGGGTTCAAGAACTTTCACAATGTGTACTTCTTCCGTCCAGGGGACCGGGTGAAGAATCTTCCCGTCTGGAAGGGGGCGGAAGATCTCCTCGCCATCTCGGCGAAACGGCCCGGCATCGTCACCGTCAGGAACGGGGTCCCCGAGCCGACCCTTGCCTACCAGCTTCCCGAGAAGCTCATCGCGCCTATTTCCGAGGGGCAGAAGGTTGGAGAAGCCGTAATCACCGCCGAAGACCAGGAGACTGCGCGCGTCGACCTGGTCGCGATGAACGCCGTCCCCCGAGGGGGGTGGATGACGTGGATCCTCCACAGCTTCCTTCTCCTCTTCTACTGATCGCCCCCTGGCATGACAGTTTTCTCTCGTCAAGGAGTTCCTGTCTGAACTCTCATCCTTGTTTCGAGAAACCGAAAGACTTTGAGGAGATGTCGAACCCCAGGGCTCAGGATGCGTCACGGCGAGGACTGCAGCGCTCGGGTCAGGCTCACGCTACGTTGACGCGCCGGCTTCCCAGGATGCGTGACGAAGAAAAGGTGTGCGGCGAGGCACGGTCCCGTCCTTGAACGCGCGGATCGCCTCGGGAAGCTTTTCCAGCAGATCGCTGGCGATCATGGCCTCGGGACCGAGTTGCTGGCAGGCAAGGTCCCCCGCCAACCCGTGAAGATAGACCCCCACCACGGCGGCTATGGCCGGTGCTAACCCCTGGCTGATCAGGCCAGCGATCACGCCGGTCAGCACATCGCCGACCCCCGCCGTCGCCATCCCGGGGTTGCCGGTCGGATTGATGTGGACGGCGCCCCCAGGCTCAGCGATCAGGGTCCGGGCCCCCTTCAAGACCAGGGTCACATTGTAGGTCGAGGTGACCTTCTGGGCAATCGGGATCCGTTTCTCTATGACCTCCTCCTTGGGGACCCAGAGCATGCGGCCCAATTCACCTGGGTGGGGTGTCAGGATCACGGGGACCGAGGCCTTCGAGAGCACCTCCGGCTGACGGGCCAGGGCGGTGATGCCGTCCGCGTCGATGACCAGCGGGATCTTCGCAGCCTGGATCAGGGAAGCCACGAGACGGACGGTCTCTGGATGGGTGGAGAGACCTGGCCCCAGCGCAAGGACCCGCTTCCCCTCCATGAGACCGAGCAGCGCGTCTCTGGCCTGGAAGGCGACGGTCCGTTCCTCGGTTTCGGGAAGCCCAACGGTCATCACTTCGGTCAGCTTCATCTCCATGAGGTCGTTGAGCCCTTCCGGCACGGCCAACGTGACGAGCCCCGCACCCGCCCGTAACGCGGCAAGGCTGCACAGCGCCGCTGCGCCGGTCTTGCCGGGCGATCCGGCGAGGACCAGGACATGACCGTAGGTCCCCTTATGGGCATCCGGGTCCCGCGGCGGGAGTGCCGTTCTTATCTCTTCCGGCTCGGTGAGATCCACCAGGAGCTTGGAGTCCGTGAGGAGCACCCGAGGGATGCCGATGTCCACCACCCGGACCTCCCCCGCGCACCGAGCCGCCGGAAAGAGGAGCAGGCTCCGCTTTGGAAGGGCAAGGGTCAGGGTGAGCTGCGCTCGAATGCATGGCTCCTGGATGAGACCATCATCCGAGCCGAGGCCGGAGGGGAGGTCTAAAGCCACGAGGGGCCGCCCGAGGCTGTTGAGGAGCTGGATGGCCTCGGCGGCGATCCCCTGGGCCGGCCCGGTGAGACCAGTCCCCAGGATCGCATCGACAATCAGATCGGCAGTGACGAGGGACTCTCGATGCTTGTGGAGGTCCCGGCCACTGGTCACCTCGGCGAGGGGAATCCCCGACCGCTCGGCGATCCCCAGATTGACCGCCGCATCCCCCTTGACCTCCTCCTTCTTCGCCAGCAGGAGGACCTGGACGCTGGCCCCGCC
>Ga0184640_10000361_pt1 | contig 11750 bp, 12 predicted proteins | sample PLM31_200_b2_FD_133161 | JGI IMG/M metagenome (GOLD analysis project Ga0184640, IMG submission 133161) | Groundwater sediment microbial communities from an aquifer in East River, Colorado, USA - PLM3-1_200_b2 | ecosystem: Environmental > Terrestrial > Soil > Riparian zone | place: USA: East...
GCCAGCGGGGTTAGTGGATTATATGTTCGACCCCGAGATTTCTGTTTTTATTCGGGCACTGTCCTTGTTTCACGTCGCGCTTCCGATCATTCAACTCTGGGCTCTCGGCAAGCTTGGCTACGACGTTCGAGCCTGGAAGTATCAGGCCGTCTTGGGTTGGATCATTCTCCCCCTGACTTATGGGGTCAGCGGTCCCGAGGAAAATATCAATTGGGTGTATGGGATGATCGAGGCACCCCAACAATGGCTGCCGGCTCCCCTGTACCTGGCCGCACTGATACTTATCTATCCGACTCTGATTTGCTTTCCCACTCACATCATTCTAAAAAGGCTTTTTCTGAAATAGCTCGTCGGACTTCCCTATTCCCTCCTTAACGAAACAGGCTGCCGCGGGAGGTTCCTTTCACGAGGGGGGGTGGCTAGTAAGTTAGAGGTTTGGGCGTTCCTTTCTAGACAATCTTGGCGGCGTGATGCTATCCGCTTCTTGGCCGGACAGTGCCGCTGGATACGGGATTCACGCCACGAAGCAAACGTGCTCGTGTTCGTTTCCCGACTTCGCATAGATCTCACATGCAGGCTTGCCGTATTTGCGCAATTGCGCAACTATCGCCGGGAGGGTGAGGCGGTGATTTGTGATCAACGGCTCGCGCGTGGATCACCGGCTGCCGGCAGCTTGGCTACTGTCTTACCGCGAAGTCCCGCATCGACAAGCCGCCCAAGGAAATCGGCCAATGGCACAATATTCTGCCGCACGCTTGCCTCTTCGAGAGCGGCCATGTAGGCGTCGCGCCGCTCCAGCGGCACTACCGTCCAGGGGTATCCGCCTGCCGCCAGCATCACATTCATGAAGAACCTGCCGATACGCCCATTGCCGTCCATATAGGGGTGAATGCATAGAATAAATGGGGTCGGGAGTCTTTTCCTGGCCCAGGCAAATCGACCCGGTGCCGCAGATGCTGCTCACCAATTACGTATGAGGCGGACAGATAAGGGGGATGGCTTCGCGTTTGTTCCTCCGGTAGACGCGGAAATCTTCGCGATCCACCGTGATGACGCTATGGCGGGGGTAAAGCTCGCTCATGCGTAGGTTTTGGGGTCGGGCCTGAGTATTGACTTATTCTGCCGCAGAGCCATTACCGGGCACCGCGAAACAGGCGGCTCAAGATCCGGTCGAGAGAGAACGGTGTCCGGCATTACGGAAACTTGTGGGTCAGCGGTGCGGCGCCAGCCGCCAGCGGCCATAGGCGACGAACGCCGAGAGGAGCCCCACCACCATTTGATCCCAATTGAGAATCGCGTCACTGCCAGACCTACGGAACGGCTTCCTCCTCCTCAGTCTCTGATATCCTGCAGGAGCCATTCGGTAGGGATTTCTCCGGAGCCGCGAACGGGACGTCTAATTTTTCTTGGGTAGAATAAGCTCTTTAAGCTTAGCGATCATCGCCGGATCGAGTTCATAGAGCTTGGCAAAGGCCTTCGCTATGTTCGGCCCACCGATCGGTTCAATTTCCAGATCAGACTTCTTGGCCTCCGCGAGAAGCTCGGGATCTTTCAACGTGTCTGTAAACGCCCGCTGCAGCAGCCGGAGGGAATCTTGCGGCACCCCGGGTGGAACAGAGTAAGGGAATTGGGCGCCGTAGGCGCTGTCCGCCACCTCAAGGAGGAGGCGGGCCTCGGCGCTCTTTGCATAGTTGATAGCCAAGGGCACATGCTTTAAGTCCGGATGGGATTTAACGGTTGCCTGGAGAACGGCGCGAATTTTCTCCGACTCAAAGGCGTTGCGCCAGACTGTCTTGACGCCTTGCCAGGGACCGCAGAAGCTATCCACTTCCCCCGATTCGACGGCGAGCCGGGCATCGGCCCCACCTTTGTATCCATCCAGAACATTCATCGGCAGCCCGAGGGCCCCTTTGAGGATCTTGGGGATATCCGACGTGCTCGTGCCCGGACCGATGGCGGCGATCTTTAGCGGCCGTTTAGAAGCAAACCAGTCCTCTGCGGTTCTAATCCCGCTCTCTTTGTTAAACGTACAGACGCTGTCGTGCGGACTTGCTATCCCGAGATAACCGAACTTCCGGCCGTCGAATTTCGCCGCGTCATTCCCCATGATGTGCTGAAGGATCAGAGGAGTAGCCCAGGCGCCGATGGTCAGCCCATCAGGTTTGGCTCGGTTGTAAATATGATTGGCCGCGACCATCCCTCCCGCGCCGGTCATGTTTTCAACCAGTACGGTGGGATTTCCCGGCACATGCTTGCCAAAGTGGCGCGCAATAAGCCGGGTATAAGCGTCGAACACGCCTCCCGGAGAATAGCCGACAATGAAGCGGACCGTGCTACCCCGGTAAATTTCTTGCCCTTGTGCTATAAGGGCTCCGATGGGAACGAGGATAAGCGCCAAAAGGGCGGTAAGAAAAACTCTTATGCTCCTAGTCATGACAACCTCCCGTGACCCACTGTGGTCACATTTAAGTCCTTCAAGCAATACTGCGCTTGAGCAGTGCTGTTAACTTGCATACGCTACGCGACGCCATCCAAATCGATCGCGCTTCAGGTTGCCCGAGTATTCTCCGTAAACATCTCTTCGACCGTGAGGCGGCGAGGCGTGAGGTGCTGCTCCTCGGCGAACTGGAGCATGGTTTCAAGGTCGTGACGGTTGGCCTTTATCCCTTGCGCAAACGGATCGCATCCGAAGAACTTCCGCTCTTCCTCGACATAAGACCGCGCGAAGGCGAAGCTCAGCCGATGCGGCTGTTCCATGAAATCGTTGTAAAGCTTCCTCGCCTTAGAGAATGCTTCATACAGGCTCGTCGCCACCCACGGATCTCGGTCGAGGATCTCTTTCTTGATCACGATCGGATGCATGATCGGGAAGACCTTCGTCTTTTTGTAGTACTCCTTCTCCTCTTTTTCAAAATCGGGGAACAATCGCGCGACCGCGGCTCTTCCCTGAAGCCATCCGTGCGGGAGATCGGGCTCCACTTCCGCGTCGATCTCGCCCGCGATGACCATCTCCTCGAGCCGCCTTCCGCCGTCCACGTGCTCGACCTTGATTCCCGGCGGAAGCTTCGCGCCCACCAGCTCCCGGTTGACGCACACCCAGGTGACGTCCCCGAGAGGAAGGTCATAGTCGTGCATGAACATTCCCTTAACCATGAAAGCGAGGGTGTTTTCGTAGGTCCGGATGCCGAACCGGCGACCGCGCAGGTCGGAAGGCTTTCGGATGCCGGCGCCTGCCTTGACGAAGCAAAACTTGTGGCCGAACATCCGGCGGGTGAAGAAGGGAATCGCGATGAACCAGTCGATGCCGCTACCACGGGCCGTGATGTAAGAGCACATGGAGAATTCGCAGGCGTCGTACTCGCCGTAATGGTAAAAACGGTGGTGTCGAATCCCGCTCTCCACGGTGAGCAGATTCAGATCGATGCCTTCGGGCTGAACCCGGCCGTCGCGCAAAGGCTGCAAGTAATCGTAGCTGTCGAATGCCAGCGTCAGTTTCATTTTGGCCATGGCCTACTCCTTCTTTTTCTCGTCGTTTCAATCATCTCTTGCCTTTATATAAACCGTCGATAAAACCGTTTTCATCGAGTTCGCGCACGAAGCTCATGTCGGCGAAGTCTTCGGGCCTTGCGGCGCGCGCCTTGGGATCTTTTTCCCCTAACTCCGCCAGCGCCTCTTTGATTCCTTCGATGGTCGGATACGGCTTCACCGGGACGAGGCGGGAGAAAAACCGATAGCTATCCTCCAGCGCCTCGGCGTCGTTGACCCTCACGTACTTCGCGATCACTTTTTTGCTGAAATCCCTTTGCGTCTTGTAGACGTGGACGCCCTCGACCAGAGCTTTCATAAACTTTCTCACCGTGTCTCTCTTTTCCTTAATGAAGGAAACCCTTGAGGCGATTGGAGTCGTGGGGTAGGCGCCGCCGAAATCTTCCGGCTCGGCGAGGATATTGAGCCCGAACTTGCGCGCGAGGTTGGTCACGGGAGGTTGCGCGACCATACCGTGGACCTGTCTGCTTTGGACGGCGGCCAGTCTCACTGGCTGTCCGCCGGGAATTTGCAAGACGGCCACGTCGATGTCCGGCCTGAGCCCCCACTTGATAAGAATTTTTCTGGTCGCGTAGTCCGAATTGGATCCGAAGCGGCTCACAGAGAGGTTCTTTCCTTTGAGGTCTTCGGGCTTTTTTATCTCGGGGACGACGACCAGGCTATAGGCGAGCACGTTGGTCAGTCCGGCGATCATTGTTACATCCCCGCCGCGCAGACGGGCGACGACCGGCGCGTTGCCGCCGACCTGAACGATGGGGACATCGCCGGACAGGAGGGCTTGCGTAGCCTTGGAGCCGCCGTCGATATAGATCATCGTGACGTCAAGGCCGTTTTTCTCGAACAGTCCCGCTTCTTTGGTGATCCAGAACGGCGCCTGGGAACCGGAGATGGCGCTCCAGCCGATGACGAGTTTTTCCAGAGATGCGGCGCCCCACGAGTTTTGGATGAGAACGAAAAGGCTAAAAACGATCGCGGCGCCTGTTATCACAAAACGTTTCCTCTTCATTTGAATATCCACCGATCCATTGTCCACGTTTTCAAGCGGCCTTTTCCCATTTGCCGATATCGACTTCCCAGCCTTTGGTCTGGGAGAGGTCCAACGCGTTGCCGTCGGGGTCGCGGAAGCGAAATTCCGCGTACGGTCGAGTGGAAGGGCGTGGCGCAATCTTCAGGACGTTGTTCAGCTCAGCCATAATCGCTCGCATATTGTCTACCAGAAAACCGATATGGTTAATGCCGAATCTCACCTCGTGACCTTCCGTTCGGCTGTAGAACGGGTGAATCGCAAGATTGGTAAAACCATCGCCGCCGAAACGGTTTCCGAGTCCCTGTTGCCGGCGCACGTAGCTGGTCGGCACCTCGCGCAGCCCTAATACCTCGGTGTAGAACTGTAGCATTCCATCGGGGTCCAATGCGTTGTAGGCGATATGGCGAATGCGGGGGAACCGCTTCTCATCGTCGGCGCCGACACCGAAACCTTTCGCCGAGAGACTCACCGGGTGGCACTCGGGATCGTAGATCCGAATCTGGCCATGGTGGATGTCGCCCGCTTCTTCCGCGATAACTCCTCGCGGATTGAACTTCATGTAGCGCGCCTTGACTTGCTCGATGCTGTCCACTTGAAGGCCGATGTGATGCAGCCCGACTTCCATAGTCGGCTCGCGCAAAGCGGGCCGTTTCTTGAAAAACGTCAGATTATAGAAGCCGTCGCTGATGGAAACGTCTCCCTCGGGTGAGCGGCCGAGCTCTTTAGTGCCGAGAAAGCGGTTGTAAAAATCGGTGATCTTCTCGGGATTCTCGCTCAGGAATGCGATATAGCGAAGTATGGCCATCGTAATGCTCCTCCTTACATGTTAGCTGGTCAGGTCTATGCTTCCATGCGCTTGCAAAGCGAAAAGCTGCGCGAGTCCTCCGTTACTTTGCAAGAAAGGTCTCGCCGTAGGACTTGATCAGATCGTTCTACTTCAGTCCCCGCTTCGTTCCCATAGATTGACATCGACTTCCCAGCCCTTGTGCTGCGACAGGTCTTTCGAAGTTCGCCGCGATGCGGGCCGCCCTGTTCTTTAAATACTTCGCCGGAAGGGTAAAGCGATTTATAACGCGCTTCGACTTCTTTAAGACTCTCGACCTGAAAACCGAGATGATGAAAGCCAGGCTCGGCCGGCTCGTCGCCCCCGCCGTGGCTTCGAAGCAAGGTGAGGTTATAAAATGAGTCCGTCAAAGAAACATCTCCATCGTCGGTGCGGGCGATTTCTTTCATCGCGAGATACCGTTTGTAAAAGTCGGCCAGTTTCTCCGGATCCTTGGCCATGATAGCGATGTAACGTATAGTCGCCATTTACCGCCTCCTTGTTTTTAACGACCGCCCAGGGCTCGGTCTAGAAAGGTTTCATCAAAAAAGGCATTGGGAGATTTTTTGATCTCGATAACATTCAACAGGGCGGCCAGATGGTCTTTTTTAAGCCGTACGTTGAAATCATCCGCCACGTAATCCAGCGCTTTTCTCTGGATTCGAAGGTCCCCGCGAAGCCCGTGAGCGTTGCCGAGCTGGACGGCTTTGTCCTTATCGCTTCGGATCAGATGATTGGCTTTGTCCAGGGCTCGAAGAACGCCGCCGATTTTATCGGGATGGGATAGAGCGAAATTTTTGGTCGCCGCAATGACGGTAAAAGGATATTCGGGGATCGCTTTTCCCACCTCCAACAGCACGGGAAATCCTTCCTCTTCCACTCGAATTCTTTCGCCCGAAGAGAGCGGCGCCGCATGAATCCTCCCCGCTTGAAGTGCCGCGACGCGAATCGCGGTCCCGCCAACGGGAAGCAGCGTATAGTCTCGATCCCGCATCAGCCCATTTCGCCGGAGGGATTCCATGACCGCAAATTCCGAGAAACTTCCCGCGCCGGTGCTGCCGATTACTTTTCCCTTGAGGTCGCTGAGCGTTTTCATGCCTTTGGCCCCTATCAAGGCATAATCCGGCTTGTCCACCTGACCGCCGACGATGACTGCCGGCGCCCCGCTGGCAATCCCCCGCAGTATAGCGACCGCGCCTGAGACGACTATGTCAGCCTCGCCGCTTGAAAGAAGCGCCATCATGATCGGCCCGCCGCTCGCAATGGTTACGGCTCGCACTTCCAGCCCTTGTTCTTTGAAGAACCCCGCCCTCTGGGCCACTGCTGCCGGCAGTTGCGTATTCCAACTGGTAGAGACCAGCCCCATTGTGATGCCTTTGAATTCGGCCGGCTGGGCCGTAGAGGCGACAATCAGCAAAGTGAAAATAGCGAGAAGAATTTGTCTCACAGCTTTTCCTCCAGACGGATTCGATCCTGATGGCCGCATGTCAGAAAACGACTCTCATGTAAGAGGTCCTCTATGCGAGCATGAAGGGCTTGCCCATGGCCTTGAGCATGAAGACCCTTTATTACAGAGAGAATGCATGCGTCAACAGGGGCGTTTACTCCAGCCGGCGTTGACGTAAGCATTCCGCTGTAATACCCTTCTTGAAGTTTCGTCTTCCGGGAGTCTAAAGCCCAAAGGGAAGGAAGGAATGAATGAAACCTCATATAAAGATATCGCTGGGTTCCTACGACAGGCACGGCCCTCTCCTGGAAAGAGCGATTGACCATCCCTTTTTTGATTTTGAGTTCTTGGAAGTCGATCCTCGCCAGGGGCGTCACGAGCGTTTTTTGCAGCACTTTGAATTCGACGCTTGCGAGCTTTCTTTTTCCTCCTATGTGGTTGCCGTTGACCAGGGGCTGCCGGTCCAGGCAGTTCCAATCTTTCCTCGCCGTCTCTTCAGCCAGTCCCAGATGTACAAGAACTTAAAGAGTGGCATCGATAGTCCAAACCACCTCGCCGGCAAACGGATCGGACTCAGCAGCTATCAGAACACGCTCGGCGTCCGCGCTAAAGGAGACCTTGCTCACTTCTACGGCGTGCCTTGGAAATCCGTTACCTGGGTCGCGGCGGGAGAGGATGTCGTTAAAGTGGATCTGCCGAACGACATAACGCTTGAGCGGGCGAAGAATATGGCAGAGATCGAACACGAATTTGTCAACGGAGCCATCCAGGCTTTGTTCGTTTCGCGCCTTCCCCGTCCGTTTCTTGACGGACACCGCGACATAGGCCCTTTTTTCGACGACCCGCAAGCAGAAGAGGAGCGCTACCTGCGCGAAGAAGGCTATTTCCCCATCATGCACGTGCTGGCATTCAAGCGAGATTTGAGCGAGCGGTATCCCGAGCTGCCAATGGCTCTCTTTGAAATTTTTGAACAGGCGGGCCGCAAGGCCCTTCAGCGCTGGAATGACCCCAACTGGTCCATGCTCCTCTGGGGCCGCCGCGAGCTCGAGCGCCAGCGCGCGCTCGGCAATTTTGACCCGTGGCGAAACGGACTTGAACCTAACCGCAAAAACATTGAGCGTTTCGCGCTTTACAGTTACGAACAGGGGCTGAGCCGTCGGCCATGGACGCCGGAGGAGTTGTTCGTGCCGATCGACGCCGAACGGTAAGGTGACTCTATGGCCATACCCGAACGCTACAACACCGGTTACAACATCGGTGTGGGAGGCGCCGTGATACGCGAAGGGCGTCTCTTGATGGTCCGCCGCGCGTCACGCCGCGGGCGCGGTAACTGGCAGTTGCCGGGGGGATATATCGAACCTAACGAAACCATCGAGCAAGCGGTGGTCCGTGAAGTGCTCGAAGAGGCCGGTGTCACCGCCGAGCTCGAAGGCATTCTCGGAGTAAGAAGCCGCTACGATCCGGAGGTTGGAAACGGCGTGTATATTGTCCTGTCGCTGCGGCCCGTAAGCGGCGAGCCTAAAGCAGATGGACGCGAAGTGGATCGAGCCGACTATTTTTCCCTGGAGGAGATCCGTACTCTCGATCCGTTGCCGCCCGTCAACTGGGAGATCGCCCGACGAGTGCTCGCCCCTGACCGCCGATTGCTCACGCCGGTGCCCGTTCAGAACCTGGCCGGAGCAAGGTTCACGTTGTTTGTGGGTTAAGTAAAGAGGCGATCGCGGTTTGCAACTATGGCTTCGACTCGAAAAATCCCGCTTCGTCCAGTTTCTTCAACAGCGCGTGATGGATGACCGCTTCCGGCTTTAACCTGGCCACCGCGGGGTCCGTCTCTCCCATGAATTCGATCATCGACGATATGCCCTTCGGGTCCACAAAAGGCTTTTTGGAAAAAGCCTTGAGCGCCGATTCGTAGTGCTCTTCAGCCGCCGCCGGGCCGCCCAATCTGAGGTACTTGGCCAAAACCGCTTTGACCTCTTCCTTGTTTCTCGGCTCCAGGAAAAATACATTGGCGCCGACCATCGCTTTTAGAATTCTCTCGGCAAGATCCGGCTCGTTTTTGAGAAAGCTCTCGCGCGCCGCCAGGACCATCTGAGGATACGGAACCGGCAGTTCGGTAAAATCGGCCAGGATATTGAGCCCTCTCGCCTTTAGCGCGGGACCGAGGCCCGGATTGACGATCGCGGCGTCGCTCCCGCCGGACTGGAGAGAAGCGACGCGCGCTCCCTGATTCCCGACCTGGAGGAGGGTGATCCCGTCACGCTTGGCGTCCATCTTCCAGTGCTTCAGCGCCAGAATCACGGCATGATACGAAGAGGTCCCGAATTGACTCACGGCGATGCGTTTCGCCTTCAAATCCTCCGGCCGCTTTAGCGCCGGGGCGCCGGCCAGAATATAATTCATTCGGTTGACGAACGCCGCTATCAGGACAAGGTCGCTGCCGCGCGCGCGGGCGCTGATCACCGGCTGCCCTGCCATCGCCAGCATCGGCAGATCTCCCGAGATGAGCGCCTGAGCGCCCCGCGTGCCCCCTTCTATCAGAACGAGCTGCGCGTCGAGTCCCGCCTTTTTGAAAAATCCCGCTTCCTTTGCCACCCAGATCGCCGCCTGATTGGAGCTGAGAGAGGAGTAACCGATCACGACTTTCGTCTGGCCATAAGCGTCGACGGCGGACAGAGCGAAAAATAAGGCGCCCAGGAGCAAGTGAAGTGTGTGAAGTTTTGTTTTCATATCGCCTCCATGGATTGTCGAAAGCGCGATCGCTTTTCTTATGGATGAACGTCTTGCGTGAACCAATCGAGCGGAAGCTCGCGCCCCAGACCTTTCGCCCTAGCTGCCTCATATACCTTGGCGCCGACCGCCGCAAACTGCGCTCCCAGGCCGACGTTGTTGACGAACCCGGTGATCTGATCGGTCCTCTCGCGTCCTTTGACTCGTCCGGTGATCAAATCGGGCAACGTCGGCAGCGCCTTCCATTCGATGCCGCGCGCCATCGGATGATCCCTGAGCTCGAATCCCGATTTGGTATACCGTTTGAGATCGGACGACGTCGCGTTATTCTCCATGAGATGAGTGTGGAGAACCAGAGGATTGCAGCGCCGCAACGCCTCGTCATCGGCTTCGTCCCTCTGCATGCAGCTCAGGTGGACGCCGTCTTTCAGAGCATCCGGTCCCAAAAACGGCTTGCGCGAGTTGGTAGCGGTGACGATGATATCCACGCCGCGAACCGCTTCTTCCTGAGAGGCGACGGGCACAATCTCCACGTTTACCGTGTCTCCCATTTCCGTGGCAAATTTCTCGCGGTTGGCGCGGGTTGGACTGTAGACTTTGATTTTCTTTACGTGCCGAGCCTCGCATACCGCCATCACCAGCGCGCCGGCCTGCCAGCCCGATCCGATAAGCCCCACCGTATTTGCATCGGCTCGCGCCATGTACTTCGTCGCCACGCCGTTGGTTCCGCCGACCCGCATGCGTTGTACTATGCCGTCATTCATAATCGCCAGCAGCTCGCCGTTGGCCGAGCTGAACAGCAGGACAAGACCGAGCCAGCGATTGCCCGGCATGGCAGGTAATTTCTCGCGCCTCATCCCGTCTCCCGCCTCTTTCCACGCGACGATATCTGACGAAAACCTCAGCGCGGCAGTGCCGAAGTGCGGTGTAGCGCCGCTCATGCTTTTCAGGTAATGCGCCATCGGACCTTCGGCGTCCTTGGCCGCTGCTGTCGGAACGTGAACGTCCGAGCGCGGGGAAGCCACGGCCTTTCCTTCGCCCAGCTCCCGATAGAGTATTTCGAGCGCATCCATGCAGTCTTTCATGGTCAGCACCTGTTCCACATCCACGTTGTTTAAGAAGAGCGGCATAATATCCTTTCGTTTCCTTCTCCTTGGGTCATCTCTTCACGCCGCAGATGAGCGCGTAGCTCAGGCTGCCCCGGACCCGCACCGTTTCATCCTCCCGGCGCGACGCAAGATAATTCTCGCGAAAGCGCTGCTGCGTCGGCTCGGATTCTCTCTTCAGCTCTTCCGCCGCCTCGAGCCAGTGGCGGCCGGTGGGGATTCCCTCGGTCCCCGACTGGTCGATGGCGAAGGAGTGGATGTCGGCGCGACCGATCCGAAGGCCGCCCTCTTGTAAGAGGCCCTTTATCTCCGCGGCTGTATGGAAGTGGAAATGTTCGCCGTGGGAGCGCCGGAAAATCCCGTTGACCCGATCGTTGAGCGACCGATCCAAGTCGTCGAGCGGCTCGCGCAGAACAGGATCGACGACCATGAATCTTCCCCCGGGCTTGAGCACGCGAGAAACCTGCCCTACGACCGCAAGCGAGGGCCGGCCAAAGTGGTGAAAGGCGAAGCTCACAAAAGCGCAGTCGAAAGAGCAATCGCGAAACGGCAGAGAGTCGGCAACCCCTGCGACTTGAAGGTAGCGCGGAATCGGCTCCTTTTGCTCGCGCGCCACTTTGAGCATGGCAAACGCCTGGTCGAGACCGACGATCTTCCCTTGCTTGAGGCGCTGCGCAACCGGACGGGCGAAACGTCCGGTGCCCGTCGCAAGATCGAGGACCGTCTCGTTTCCCGAGAGCGCCAGAGCCTCGACGAGCCGGAGCGCAAGCTCGGCGCGAATGTCCGATCTCGCCGCCTTCCGGTCATACTCGAGGGCGTGAGCGTAATCGTGAAAACGGGTTTCTTTCGTCGATAACTTGTCGGTCGGAGCCGCTTTCTTCCTGCTCTTCATATGAATGTACGAACCCCAGCGAAAATATTTCGCCTCATCGTCGCTCGCTGTTTAAGCAGCGCATGTCAGGGGAACTCCTTGAGCCGTTGTCAAATAGTGTGTGTGTGGAATCTTTGTCCCAGAAGAAACACGCAGGTCACCGGCCCGGCAAAGGATCCGCTCCGGCGATCCTGTTAAAC
>Ga0184640_10000362_pt1 | contig 11742 bp, 9 predicted proteins | sample PLM31_200_b2_FD_133161 | JGI IMG/M metagenome (GOLD analysis project Ga0184640, IMG submission 133161) | Groundwater sediment microbial communities from an aquifer in East River, Colorado, USA - PLM3-1_200_b2 | ecosystem: Environmental > Terrestrial > Soil > Riparian zone | place: USA: East...
CCATAGCCAGGGCGCCCTCGTCCCCGGGCTCCAAGCCCGCGCTCTCGATGGCCCGGACCATGAACTCCAAGGCCTCCGAAGCCGTGCCGATCTGCGGGGCGAACCCACCCTCGTCGCCAACCCCGGTGGCAAGCCCCTTCTCCTTCAGCAGACCCCGCAGGGCGTGGAAGATCTCCGCGCACCACCGGAGGGCCTCCGAGAACGACGCCGCGCCCACCGGAGCGAGCATGAACTCCTGGAGCTCGAGCTCGTTGTCGGCGTGGACGCCGCCGTTGATCACGTTCATCAGGGGCAGGGGCAGCAGATGCGCGCCGGGCCCGCCGAGATAGCGGTACAACGGGAGGCCGAGGGCGGCGGCCGCGGCGTGGGCCGTCGCGAGCGACACGCCGAGCAGCGCGTTGGCCCCGAGGTTCGACTTGTCGGCGGTCCCGTCGAGGTCGATGAGGCGCGCGTCCAGCCCCCGCTGGTCAAGGGCGTCCAGCCCGATGATGGCCGGGCCGATCGCGCCCACGACGTTGTCCACCGCCCGCAGCACGCCCATGCCCCCGTACCGGTTGGGGTCGCCGTCCCGAAGCTCCAAGGCCTCGTGCTCCCCCGTCGATGCACCGGAGGGGACGGCCGCGCGGCCCGCGGTCCCGTCGTCCAGCACGACGTCGACCTCAACAGTGGGATTTCCCCGGGAGTCGAGGATCTCGCGGGCGGCCACGGAGGCGATGGCGGGCATGGGGCGACGATTGTAGAGCGCCCGAAGGGCGGAAACCGGACTTCGGTGGCGCTGGAAGGCTAGGCGGCGGGGTCAGACCCGTCGCCCGCAGCGCTCGCGGCGTCGTTCAGGAACAGGACCTGGCCCCGTCCATGCTCCTTGGCCCCGTACAGGGCCGCATCGGCCCGGGCCAGGAGCTGGTCGTCGCTCTCACGGCCGTCCCACTCCGCCAGGCCGATCGAGCAGCGGGCCGAGGGGACCGCGCCCTTCAGCCGCTGGGCGATGGCCGCTCCCATCTCCAGCGAGCACCCCGGGAGCAGCACGGCGAACTCGTCCCCGCCGATCCTGCCCAGCAGGTCGCTGGCCCGAAGGATGGCCTGCCACGCCGCCGACGCCTCCTTCAAGAGCAGATCCCCCGCCTGGTGGCCGTGTCGGTCGTTGTAGGCCTTGAAGTCGTCGAGGTCGAGGAATGCCACCGTGACCGGCATGCCCTCATGCCCCGCCCAGTTCAAGGCCCGAACGAGCTCCTCGTCCCAGGCCCGCCGGTTGGCGGCACCCGTGAGGGGGTCGGTGCCGGCCAGCAACCGAAGCCGGATGTTCTGGCTCCGGAGCTGGGTGAAGAACCGGTTCAACACGAAGCCGATGGAGCCGCCGATCGAGGTGATGGCGATGATCCGGACCCAGTCGTCGTCGGCGGTGGCCGGCGAGAACATCGGGATGGCCAGGGCTACGGCCATGCCGGCCATGGTGATCCCGAGCTCGAGGGCCGTCCCGTACACGGCGACCCACAGCACCGGGAGCAGCGCGAGCTGCGCGTAGGTGGAGTCCGCGCCGCCGGTGGCCTCCCGGGTGAGGAAGGCGACGAGCAGGTAGACGAACGGAAGGGCTCGGTGCAGCACGGCGGGGAGCCGATGCCACGGGACCAGGATGATCGCCCCGATGGTGAGCGCCGCGAGCGTCGAGGCCTGGAGGATGTCCCCGGACCTGCCCGGCCCCACCTGGCGGGCGGCCATCGACAGGAACCCCAACAGGACCGCCCCCACCAGGCATCCCACCTGGCGGAACAGCGCCTCCCGGCTCAGCGGGTCGGTCCGCCTGTGGGTCTGAGGGCCGCTGGCCTGGGCTGTCGTCACGCCGGATTCCCCTTCGGCTCGTTCGATTCGACGTCGCTGGCTCGAACCGGCCACGCCGGACCATCCATAAGGGTTATCGGCGGATGGGCCACCACAGGACGAGTCCCGAGGTGGAGGATTTAGCCGTTCGGCCCCGGCTGATGCGGGGCCTCCTCCACCTGGGGGATGCCGATCGTCTTGAGATACGCCAGGAGCTCGTCCTCGGACAGCGCGGCGAGGTCCACGCCCTCCTCGCGGGCCCGGGCGAGCGCGCGCTCGTAGCGTTCGGCGAACTTCGCGGTGGACCGGCGAAGCGCGCTCTCCGGGTCCGAACCGAGCCTTCGGGCCACGGCGACGGCGGCGAACAGCACGTCCCCCAGCTCCTCCTCGGCCTCCTCCGGCGTCGCGGCCCCGGCCAGCTCCTCGACCTCCTCGCGGAGCTTGCCCATCGCGCCCTCCGTCGTGCGCCAATCGACGCCCCACCCCGCGGCGCGGCGGAGGACCTTGGCCGCGCGGGCCAGGGCCGGGAGCGTCGGCGGGATGTCGTCCTCGACGTGCTTGCGGCCCTTCTCCTCGGCCTTGAGCCGCTCCCAGTTCACCAGCACCTCGTCGGCGCCGGACACCTCGAGCTCGCCGAACACGTGGGGGTGGCGGCGGATCAGCTTCTCCACGATGCCCCGGGCCACGTCGTCGACGTCCCACGCGCCCTCCTCCGCCGCCATCTGGGCGTGGAAGACCACCTGGAGCAGGACGTCGCCCAGCTCTTCGCGCAGGCGCTCCCGGTCGTCGGCATCGATCGCCTCGAGCACCTCGTGGGTCTCCTCCAGCAGGTGCCGGGCGAGCGTGCGGTGGGTCTGCTCCCGGTCCCACGGGCATCCCCCGGGCTGCCGGAGCCTCGACATCACCCGGACCAGGTCCAGGAGGCGCTCGCCGCGATCGCCGGACGGGACGGGGCCGCCCGGGACGTGGGTGAAGAGGTCGTCAGGGGGTCGGCCGTTCACGGCGCGGAGCCGGGGGTGGCCGTCGCGGTGACCGGCGGGGGCCGCGTGGCCGGCGTCGTCGCCGTGCTCCGGATCGGGAGCACGTCGCCGGTCGCGGGGTCGAACCGACCGTACTTCGGGTTCACGGCGATCTCGACCTCTGCGAGCTGATCGCTCAGCCACTCGGAGAACGCCTGCGCCTGGAGCGTTCCGGTGAGCTGGTCCCGCACCTCTTCGAGCGGCAGCACGTCGACGCTCACGAGCTGGATGACGTGCCATCCGAACTGGGTCTGGACGGGCGGGCCGATCTGGCCGGGGTCCAGCGCCAGCGCCACCTCCACGAACTCCGGAAGGAACGTCGAGGCGGCCACCGTCCCGAGGTCCCCGCCGTTCGGTGAGGACCCGGTGTCGATGGAGAACCGCTTGGCGAGCTGCGCGAAGTTCCTCCGTGTTGCCCGGTTCGCGATCCGGGCGGCCTCGGCCTCCGTCTCGAGCAGGATGTGCTTGGTGTGGATCTGGGTGAACTGCTCGCGTTGCTGGTCGTACAGCTGCCGGATCTCGTCGTCGCCAACCTCCGTGGCGGCCAAGGCGACCTCCACCTCGTCGAACAGCAGGATCCGGCGAACGATCTGGGTGAGGTCGTCCTCGGTCAGGTCTTGCGCTTGCAGCTGCGCGTCGAGGTCCCCGCCGATGGCCGATCGGACCTGGGCGATGGTCTCCGCCACCTGCGCATCGTCGACCGTGATGCCGCGGCCCCGGGCGTAGCCCTTGACCAGATCCTCCCGGATCAGCGTGGACAGCGTGAAGCGTGCGCAGGCCGACTGCTCCGTCTCCCCCGCCGTGGCCTGGCCGCACGGCTGCCCGTTCAGGCCGGCCAGGAACCGGAACACCGACATGTCCTCTGCCAGCTGATCGTCGGTGATGCGGTCGTCGCCGATCACGGCGGCGGGCGGCGGGCCGGCGCTGCACGCGGAAAGCGCGAGCGCGGCGACGAGGGCGAGGACGCCGAGCGGCTTGGGGGGGCGGGGCATCAGCCGGCGATGCTAACAGAGGGGAGTTCGGAACCGGTGGCCGCGAGCAAGGCCCGCTCCACCCACCTGGGGAGCTCGACGAGGCCCACCCGCCCGGGCGAGAGGTTGAGGGTCGACGTGGTCACGTGGTACCTGCCCTCAGCGACCCGATCCGCCAGCCCCAGGGCCTGCGCGTCGGAAAGCGCGACCGGCTTCGCCCGGACGTGGTCGCGGTAGATGGTGATCGCCTCCACGCCGAGCCGGAGGCAGGTTATGCGAAGCGACGCCACCGCGAAGAGCGTCTCGACCTCCGGCGGGAGCCGGCCGAACCGGTCGGTGGCCTCCACCCGGATCTCCTCCAGGCGTTCGTGATCTCCGGCCGTGGCGATCCGACGGTACAGCTCGAGGCGGAGGGCTTCCTGACCCACCCACCCCACCGGGATGAACGCCCTCACCGGAAGGTCGATGCGGACCTCTCGCTCTTGCGGGGGCGGCTCGCCCTTCACGTCGGCCACCGCCTCCTGGAGCAGCCGGGCGTACGTGTCGAACCCGACCGCGGCGATGTGGCCGTGCTGCTCGGCGCCGAGGAGGTTCCCGGCGCCGCGGATCTCGAGGTCGCGAAGGGCGATCTGGAACCCGCTGCCGAGCGCGGTGTGCCGGCTGATGCTTGCCAGTCGCTCGTGCGCTTCCTCGGTGAGCTGCTGCGCGGGCGGGAAGAAGAAGTAGGAGAAGGCTCGTTCGTTCGACCGGCCCACCCGGCCCCGGAGCTGGTACATCTGCGCCAGCCCCAGGCGATCGGCTCGCTCCACCACCATCGTGTTGGCCGACGGCACGTCGAGCCCGGACTCGATGATGGTCGTGCACACGAGCACGTCGGCGTCACGGTCCCAGAACCGCATCATCTGCTTCTCCAAGAGGGCCTCGTCCATCTGGCCGTGGGCCACGACCACGCGGGCCTCCGGAAGCTGCTCGGCCACCCACGCGGCCTGGCGGTCCACCGTGGCCACGCGGTTGTGGACCCAGAACACCTGTCCCCCCCGGAGCAGCTCGCGGCGGACCGCACCGAGAGCCATGCCCACGTCGTAGGGGCCGACGAAGGTGAGCACCGGCTGCCGGTCCTCGGGCGGGGTGTCCACCACGCTCATGTCGCGGATGCCGGTGAGGGCCATCTCCAGGGTCCGGGGGATCGGGGTGGCGGTCATCGTGAGCACGTCCACCGAGGTCCGGAGCTTCTTCAGCCGCTCCTTGTGGGACACGCCGAACCGCTGCTCCTCGTCCACGACCACCAGGCCGAGGTCGCGGAACGCGACGTCGCCGGAGATCAGCCGGTGCGTCCCGATCACCACGTCGATCCGGCCCGCGGCCACGTCCGCCACCGCCTGCCGCTGCTCGGCCGGTGACAGGAATCGGGACAGCATCGCCACCGTCACCGGGAACGCCGCGAACCGCTCGGAGAACGTCACGAAGTGCTGCTCGGCGAGGAGCGTGGTGGGGACGAGCACCGCCACCTGCTTCCCGTCCATCACGGCCTTGAACGCCGCGCGTATCGCGATCTCGGTCTTGCCATAGCCGACGTCCCCGCAGACCAGTCGGTCCATCGGCTTCGGCATCTCCATGTCGCGCTTCACCTCGTCCACGGCGGCGAGCTGGTCGCGGGTCTCTTCGAAGGGGAAGGCATCCTCCATCTCCCGCTGCCACGGGGTGTCGGGGCCGAACGCGTGGCCCGGCACGCTCATCCGGACCGAGTACAGCCGGACCAGCTCGCCGGCCATGTCGCGCACGGCTCGCTTGACCCGTGCGGTGGTCCGGGCCCAGTCGCTCGACCCCAGACGGTGCAGGCGCGGCACCTCGCCGCCCGCGTACCGCGCCACCATGCCGACCTGGTCGGTGGGGACCGACAGCCGGTCGCCGGCCGCGTACTCAAGGACCATGTAGTCGCGTTCGGCACCGGCCACCGCGCGCCGCCGGATCCCCTCGAACCGGCCGACCCCATGGATCCGGTGAACGGCGAAGTCGCCCGGCCGGAGCTCTGCCGCGATCGCGTCGGCCCGCCGCCGGGCGATGCGGGGCGCGCTCCGGGTGTGGCGGCGGGAACCGAACAGGTCCTCCTCGGTGGCCACGGCCAGCTTCCCCGGCGCGAACACGAAGCCGCCGGCCAACTCGGCCTCCACCGCCACGGCGCGACCCTCGCCGTCGAGACGCAGGCCGCGCTCGCCGACCACCTCGCGCGCGCGCTCGAGGCTCCCGTGGCCTTGCGCCGCAACGACGACGCGGTAGCCGCGCGAGGCCAGATCGGCCAGGCGCTGCGCGAGCTCCGACGCATTGCCCCGGGCCGTCCCCCATCCGTCGAGACCGAGGTCGATGCCTTCGGCGAACTCGGTGAGATCGAGGCGGGTCCTGCCGCGCAGGGTCTCCTCAAGCGGCCTCAGGACGGGCGGGCCCGGCCACCCCGAGGCCTCCGCCAGGGCTTCGGCTTCCTCCACGGCCGTGCGGGCCCGGTCGAGCGTCCTCCGGGCCTGCGACAGCACCACCCACGACCCCGCCGGCAGCAGGTCGGCCGGGAAGGGCATCTCGTCGAACAGCAGCGGCGCGAGCCCCTCCATCCCCTCGAACACCAGGCCGTCGGCGAACCGCGCGAGCTGGTCGCGGAACCGGTCCATGAACTGCGGCGCCAGGCGTTCGGCCTTCTCGCGCAGCTCCCTCGAGGCGAGCAGCTCGCGGACCGGCTGGACCTCGGCGCGGGGGACGGGTTGGGTGGAGAGCTGGGTGGCCGGGACGAACTCCCGCAGCGATTCGACGTCGTCGCCATCGAACTCGGCCCGCACCGGGCGGCGCGCCGTTCCCGGGAAGACGTCGACGATGCCGCCTCGCACCGCGAACTCGCCGCGGTGCTCGACGACGTCGGCGCGGACGTACCCCAGCTCGACCAGCCGTTCGGCCAGCGCGTCGGGCGCCACCGTCGAGCTCGGGGACAGGACGAGCGGCTCGACCCGGCCGAGGGTCGGCGCGATCCCTTGCATCGCGGCGTGGGCGGGGGTCACGAGGACGAATGGACCGCTCGCCCCGCGGAGGGCCCGGACCGCCCCCGCCCGGCGGGCCGCGGTCTCCGGCGAAGGGCTGATGCCCTCGTACGGGAGCGCCTCCCACGCCGGGAGCAGCGCGACGCGATCGGGTCCCAGGAACGCCCCCACCCCGTGCGCCAACTCCTCGGCCTCCCGGGGCCCGGGCCCCACGGCCAGGATCGGCGCATCCAGGGCCTGGGCGAGGGCGGCGACGACGAAGTCGCCGCCCGCCGCCGCCCGGGCCAGGACGGGCCGGGCACGCTCCAGCAAGAGCCGTTCGAAGGGCTCCGAGCGGACCAAGTCGTCGAGCAGTCGGTCGAGCGTCACGTCACTCCGTTGCAACTTCGGACAGCACGAAGAGGCCTCGTCGCGAGGCGACGGGGCCTTGGGGTTCGAGTGTACCCGGGGTGGCGCGGGCGAACTGGCGGCGCGCGGGCGGGGCGCGCAAGCGGCGGGGCGTGGCGGCGAACCGGAGGGGCTAGACGGCCTTCAGGTGGCTCACGGCCGGGCGGTCCGCCGCACGGTCCCCGTTCGGTTCCCGCGCGACCAGGGCGCTGGCTCCGCCCCGCTCCTCCATCCACCTGGTGATCTCGCGTCCGGGCATGGGCACGCACAGGTGGTAGCCCTGCGCCATGTCGCACCCCATCTCCACCAGCCGCTCCATGGTCTCGGCGTCCTCGACCCCCTCGGCCACCACGCGCAACCCGAGGTTCCGGCCGAGGTCGACGGTGGCCCGCGCGATCATCCGGTCGTTGGGGTCCTCACGCATGTTCACGACGAACGAGCGGTCGATCTTGATCTCGCGGATGGGGAGCCGCTTCAGGTGGCTGAGCGAGGAATAGCCAGTCCCGAAGTCGTCGATCGAGAGCGTGATGCCCACCTCCGAGAGCAACGCCATCGTTCCTACCGACCGTCCGGAGTCGGCCATCAGGAAGCTCTCGGTGAGCTCGAGCGTCAGTCGCGAGGGCGGCACGCCCCACTGGGTGAGCAGGGCCGCCACCTGGTCCGGGAGCTGCGGGTCGAGCAGGCTCCGGGGCGAAAGGTTCACCGCTACCTCCAGGTCCAGCCCCCGGCGGGCCCACGCGTGCGCCTGGCGGAGTGCCGCGTTGATCACGTACAGCGTGAGCGGACGAAGCAGCACCGTGCGCTCGACCATGGGGATGAACTCGTCCGGCTCGACCATGCCGCGCTCGGGATGCTGCCACCGGATCAGGGCCTCGACCCCGGCGATCCGACCGTCCTTCACCGAGATCTTGGGCTGGTAATGGAGCGCGAACTCGCGGTTCTCGATGGCCGGCCGGACCTGGCCGATCAGGGTGAGCCGGTCGGGGCTGTGACTGTCGAGGGAGGGCGTGTACACCTCGTAGCCGCCGCCCGATTCCTTCGCTGCGTACATGGCGACGTCGGCCCGCCGGAGCAGCGTCTCCACGCTGTGGCTGTGCAGCGGGTAGATGGCGATCCCGATGCTCCCCGACACGTCGAGCTGGAGGGCCTCCACCGAGAGCGGCTGCTCGAGCTCCTCCAGGATCCGCTCGGCGATCCGGACCGCGGTCGTCTCGTCCGGGATGTCCGGCAGCACGATGCCGAACTCGTCGCCGCCCAGCCGGGCCATGAGGTCCTGCTCGCGGAGGCAGGTCGACAGCCTTGGACCGATCTGCTGGAGCAGCTGGTCTCCGAAGTGGTGTCCCAGGGTGTCGTTGATCTCCTTGAAGTGGTCCAGGTCCATCAGCATCACGGCGACGAGGTGACCGCCCTCATTCGGGGAGATCGCCTCGATCGTCTCGCGAAGCTTGCTCTGGAACAGCACGCGGTTGGGCAGATCGGTGAGCGCATCGTGCAGGGCCTGATACTCGTTCTCGCGCTGTTTCACCTCGAGCTCGACCGTCGCCTCCTGGAGCGACTGGGTTCGGGTGAACATCTGTCGGGCGAAGGCGAGCGGCGCGATGAACACGGCGATCGACCACGGGCCGATACGCACGAACGTCGTGGCCACGATGACGGCGAACAGCGCCAGCCCCATGTAGCTCAGGACGAACTCCCCGAACACGCCGACGTGCATCTCCCGGAGGATCCGAAGGGTCGGCACTCTCGAGCGCAGGTGGTAGTACAGCGCAACGAGCAGCGTGTTCGCCGAGTACCCGACCACCGCACTCAGCAGCACGGCGGCACCGAGCACGTACCAGTGGGACTTCAGCGACGCCAGGTGGTGGAACAGCACGCTCTCTATCACCACCGACCAAGCGATCTGGCAGCGGTTCCACACCCCCTGCGCGAACGGGATCTCACGCCGGAACTCCCTCCGGTCGCTGCTGCCGAGGAGCGCGATGGCCCCGGCCACCGGGGCAGGGTAGATCAGGGCCACCGAGAGCTGGAGGGGGAAGCTCAAGCTGAACGGCAGCCCCACCGCGGTGGGGATAGGGAGCAGGTCTACGACCGCGATGGCGACCACCCACTCGAGGAGCAGTGGATCGCTGACCTGCCCGGGCGAGAGGAGGAACGACCAGGTGAACCACCCGAGCAGCGGGAGGATCACCGCCAGCTCGAAGATCCAGATCGCGGGGGTCCGCCGGCGCCGTTCCCCGCGGTGAGGCCACACCTGCGACGCGGCGGCCTCAGCGGACATGCTGCAAGCTCCGGATGGCTTCCGACGTCACCCCGACCGGAATGGGCCGCGGTTGGACCTGCGCTACCTTCCCCACCATGCCCATCAGGACCAGCCACAGGACCCCGGCGTAGGCGATCAGGTCGCCGACGCTCGCGACCATCGAAACGGGCCGGATCACGATGACGTCGCCCAGGAACAGAAGCCGGTCATCCGGCCCCGCCAGGTGATGCTTGACCCCACCGTCCCGGGCGAGCAGCGAGAGCGTCTCCGCCTGGCCCGACGCGATCAGCGCCTCCCGGCTCACGGGCATCCCCTGGTTCACCGCGATCACGGCGAAGTTGAGGACGATGCCGATCAGGATGAGCGGGAAGCCGACCACCCTCGCCTTCACGTTCGCCGCGGCGAAGGCGACGAGGAGGACGAAGGACACGAGCAGCAGCACGAGCGGCAGGGTGGGGCCGGGAACGGGCGCCACCTGGAGTCCGAGCCCCGCCAGCGCCACGTACGGCCACCGGATCTCGAGCTGGGCGAGCGGAGCGAGCCGTCCGCCGGCCAAGTAGCCGACGACGACGGCGAGCGCGAGTGAGGAGATGATCAGTCTCATGGCAGATGTGTGGGGCGATGGAGCGGGTGGTGCGACCGTCCTTCAGTTCCGATCACCGTGGCCCTCCAACGGACCGCCCCCGGTGCCGCCTCCCGTGGGAGGCCGCTCCGGGGGCAGCCGAGTGGCGTGGTGCCTGCTAGACCTTCCAGCTGGCGCCGACGGCGAGCGCGATGGAGACGAGCCAGCCGAAGGCGAACAGGATCCGGCGCACGCGCACGAGAATCCTCCTTTCCATCACTGGCCCTAAACCTTCCACTTCGCTGCGCCCGCGGCCCACAGCAGAGAGGCCAACGTGGCACCGGAGATCAGGATGCGAACGATCTTTTCTCGCATCGAACCACCTCCTCGCCGAGTCTCCCCCATCGGCCATGTGGGGTACATCCGCCGGGGGTAGGAAATGTAGGTCGGCTGGGGGTGAGCCGAGGCGTCCCCCGGTACCCGGCCAGGAGTAGGCCGAATGGCGAGTCCGGGCTACTCTTTCGGACCAGGTCGGTTGAACCGGTCCTGCGTGGCCGTAAGCCCGTCACGCACGAGGGAGAGCACGGCGTCGGCCGCGTCGCCCAGGAGCACCGCCGCATCCGCCTTCTCGCGCTTGCCGAAGGGCTCGAGCACGAAGTCCGCGGGGTCCTGCCGGCCGGGGGGCCGCCCGATCCCAAGGCGCAGGCGATGGAATTCCGGGGTGCGGAGGGCCGACGCCAGGGAGTCCAGGCCGTGATGGCCGGCGGTCGAGCCGCCGAACTTCACACGGAGCGCACCGAATGGCAGGTCCAGCTCGTCGTGGACCGCGACCACATGGTCGGGCGTGATCCGGTTCTTCTTGGCCACCGAGGCGTGCGCCGGGCCGGACTCGTTCATGTAGGTGTGCGACTTCACGAGGAGCACCCGCTCGCCGTCGGCCCGGATCTCCGCGACGTCGGCCGGGAGGAACCGGACCTTGCGGAACCGCTCGCCGGCGCGGGCGGCCAGTTCGTCCACCACCATCGCGCCGATGTTGTGCCGGTTCCTGGCGTGGCGGTCGCCGGGGTTCCCGAGCCCGGCGACGAGCCAGGTCATGGGAGACGTTGCGCCATGGGCGGACGGATCGGGGGCGACATGGGCGGGGGCGGCGTGCGCGGGAGCGGCATGGGCCGGCTAGCCCTCGCCGCCCTCCTCGGTCCCGGCCTCCTCCGCGGGCGCCTCCTCGCCTTCTGCCGGCGCCGCCTCTTCGCCCTCGGCCACCTCCGCGACCTCCTCGACCACGCGCACCTGCGGCACGATGACCGACAGGAGGCTCTCGTCGGGAGGCGTGAGGACGGTCACGCCCTCGGGCGCGACGATGTCGGAGACCCGAAGGGAATCGCCCACCTGGAGCTCGGAGACGTCGGCGTCGATGCCGTCGGGGACGTCCCCGGGCAGACACTCGACTTGGAGCTCCCACAGGTGATGCTCCACGACCCCGCCGACCTTCACGCCCGGCGACTCGCCCACCACCCGGACCGGCACCGAGACCGTCACCTTCTCGTCCCGGCGCACCGCGAGGAAGTCGACGTGGACGTACCGGCCCCGCACGTGGTCGCGCTGGATCTCCCGGGGAAGGGCCAGATGCTCGGCGCCGTCCACCGTCAGGTTCACCAGGACGTTCGTGCCCGCGCTCCCGTGGAGCACCTTGTACAGGTCCTTGGCGCCC
>Ga0184640_10000363_pt1 | contig 11729 bp, 8 predicted proteins | sample PLM31_200_b2_FD_133161 | JGI IMG/M metagenome (GOLD analysis project Ga0184640, IMG submission 133161) | Groundwater sediment microbial communities from an aquifer in East River, Colorado, USA - PLM3-1_200_b2 | ecosystem: Environmental > Terrestrial > Soil > Riparian zone | place: USA: East...
CGGCGAGGGAGGGCAGATCATACATAACGTCGAGCATGACCTCTTCCAGGATCGCCTTGAGGCCCCGGGCCTCGGTTCCGCGCTTGAGGGCTGCCTTGGCGATCGCAACGAGCGCCTCATCGGTGAACTTCAAGCGCACCTTCTCCAGCTCGAAGTATTTCTGGTACTGCTTGCTGATGGCATTCTTGGGCTCCCGAAGGATCCGGATCAGGGCCGGCTCGTCCAGGTCATGGAGGGTGGCCACGACGGGCAGGCGGCCCACAAACTCAGGGATCAGGCCGTACCTCAGGAGGTCCTCGGGCTGGACCAGTGAGAGGAGGTCCCCCACCCGCTGCTCCTGTCGCGTGCGGATCTCGGCCCCAAACCCCATGCCGCTCTTTCCGATCCGGTTTTCAATGATTTTGTCGAGGCCCACGAACGCCCCGCCGCAGATGAAGAGGATGTTCGTGGTGTCCACCTGGATGAACTCCTGGTGGGGATGTTTGCGGCCCCCCTGGGGCGGGACGTTCGCGATCGTCCCCTCCAAAATCTTGAGGAGGGCCTGCTGAACTCCTTCCCCCGAGACGTCCCTCGTGATCGAGGGGTTCTCCGATTTCCGGGAGATCTTGTCAATCTCATCAATGTAGACGATCCCCTTCTCCGTCCGCTCCACGTCATAGTCGGCCGCCTGAAGAAGGCGGAGGATGATGTTCTCCACATCCTCCCCCACATACCCGGCTTCGGTCAGCGTCGTGGCGTCCACCAAGGTGGAGGGGACATGGAGGATCTTGGCCAGGGTCTGGGCCAGGAGGGTCTTGCCAGAGCCGGTGGGGCCGAGCAGGAGGATATTGGATTTCTGAAGCTCAACGTCCCCCGCGCGATCGGTCCCGACCTCGATTCGCTTGTAATGGTTGTAGACGGCCACCGCCAGGACCTTCTTGGCCCGCTCCTGGCCCACCACATAATGGTCCAGGACCTCGCGGATCTCGGCCGGCTTGGGCAGGGAGCGGATCTCGCGACTCTTCTCCTCCTCCCACTCCTCAGCGATGATATCGTTGCAGAGCTCGATACACTCGTCGCAGATGTAGACGGTCGGCCCGGCGATGAGTTTGCGAACATCGTTCTGGCTCTTTCCGCAGAACGAGCACTTGAGATTTCCGTTAGTCTCTCGCGTTCGGGCCATGCTCTCCTTACCTCTTGACCTCACCCCCCGCCAGGACCGTCACATCGGGAACCGCTCGGGGGGTGGGCTTCGACGAGATCACCTCGTCCACAATATGGTAATCCCGCGCCTGCTCCGCCGTCATAAAGAAATCTCGGTCCGTATCCCGCTCCACCTGCTCCATGGTCCGTCCCGTGTGGTGCACGAGGATCTGGTTCAGCTCGGTTCGCATCCGGAGGATCTCCCGGGCCTGGATGTCAATGTCCGTGGCCTGGCCCTGGACGCCCCCGAGGGGCTGGTGGATCATGATCCGGGCGTGGGGCAGCGCGAAGCGCTTCCCCTTGGCTCCGGCGGCGAGCAGCAAGGCCCCCATCGACGCCGCCTGGCCCATGCAGATGGTCGAGATGGCGGGTTTGACGTACTGCATGGTGTCGTAGATGGCGAGCCCCGCGGTCACGGACCCGCCTGGAGAGTTGATATAGAGATGGAGATCTTTATCCGGATCTTCCGCCTCGAGGAAGAGCATCTGGGCGATCACCAGATTCGCCAAATCGTCCTCGATAAATGTCGGAAGGAAGATGATCCGCTCTTTGAGAAGGCGGGAGAAGATATCGAAGGCCCGCTCCCCTCGTGGGGTCTGCTCAACGACGATCGGCACAAGAGCCATGGCGCCCCCCTCTCTATTCCTGTTCGACCTTGGCATGGTTCACTAAGAAGTCTAGCGTCTTTCCGTCCAGCAGGCCCTGGCGGATCCGGTCCAGATCCCCGCCCTTCTCGAGGAGGCTTCGAAGCGCCGGCACGGGGCGGGCGGCCTGGGTCGCAAGGCGCTCCACCTCGGCATCGACCTCCTCTTCGGTGACCAGATGTCCTTCGCGCTCTGCGACAGCCTCGAGGAGGAGCGCTCGGCGGACGGCCCGGGTTGCGCCCGGCCTGATCTCCTGAGTCAGTTTCTCATAATCCCAGGGGACCCGGTCAGGGTCGACCCCTTGGCGGCGGAGTTGATCCCGGGCGTGCCCGATCTGGTGCGAAATCTGGCGCAGGATCAGGGCCTCCGGAACCTGAAAGTCACACCGCTCCAAGATGGCATCCACCACCTTCCCCTCCAAGCTCCGCCGATCTTGGCGAACCCGCTCGGCTTCAAGCTCCGCTCGGACCGCCGTGCCCAGCTCCTCCAGGGTCTCGCGCCCCAGAGTCTTGGCGAAGCCGTCATCCATCGCGGGCAACCGTTTTTCCTTCACCTCCGCCACACGGAGACGAATGCGCGCCATCTGCCCCCGAAACTTCTCGTCGGCCGAATCCTCCGCAAGCCGGGCCTCGACTTCCCGCTCATCCCCCGGGGCCATTCCGACCGCGGCCTCTTCCAATTCAGGAAGGAGATGGCCCGACCCGATAATGAACGCCTGGCCTTGACGCTTTCCGCTCGGGACGGCATTTCCATTCACGGTCATCTCATGGTCGGCGATCACCAAGTCCCCCCCTTGCGCTGGACGGCTGACCGCTTCCCAGGTGGCCTGGCGCTCTCTCAGCTCCTCAAGGGCCTCCTGGACTTGACCATCCGTCACCGGCTCGGTCGAGTGCCGCACGCGAATGCCCGCATAGTCGCCCAGGACAATGGTCGGCTTGACCTCCACCACCGCCGTGAAGCGGAGCGGCTGGTCCTCTTCCAGATGGAGATCCTGAAACTCCGGCTCCTCCACCGGGGCGAGCTTGACTTCGTCCAGAGCTTGGCGATACAGCGTCGGGACCAATTGCTGGATCACCTCACGCCGGACATCATCACCGAAGTGGCGCCTGACCAGTCCTCGAGGGATCCGGCCCTTGCGAAACCCCGGCATGCGCGCCTGGCGCTGGACCCGCCCGTAGGCGTCTTCCCACGCGGCCTGGACCACCTCAAGTGGAGCCTCCACCGAAAGCCGCCTCCGACAGGCCGGAAGTTCCTCGACGTCGACCTTCATAGGTCTCCATCCTGCGTGAGTCCAGCCCCGCTGTCAAGCTCCCACGACAGAAGAGCCGGCCAAATTTGACGAATTCTCAGCGAGAGCGATCCTTCATGAGGGCGTGGTGCGAGAGGGGGGAGTTGAACCCCCAAGGGTGGTACGCCCACTGGATCCTAAGTGCCCCTCTGGCCACCGCACTATAGTACCCCATAGGGCACTATCGTTACGATTCCGACGAATTAGCCACCGCCCAGGTCCCGGTTTTTGCCGATGGTCCCCTTTCCCCCTCAATGGTTTGGGCGCACTTCTGACGTAGGTTCTTTTTGTGTTTTTCGATCAGTCTTAGGCTTGCGGTAGTCGCAAATACGAGGAGCGGCCGGCGCCAAGGACCTGGCGGCGCTAGAAGCCCGTCAACAGCTATTCTGCGGGTCCTCCAACAACGCTTTGAATGGCGGAACGGAACATGGCGGGGTTGAACGGCTTATGCATGAAGACCACCACGCCCGCCGCAAATCCCTGCGCCAGGGCACCCCGTTCGGTTACACCGGTGACCATGACGATGGGTGTCTTCTTATGGAACGCGAGTTCTTGGATCCGCTTGGCGGTTTCGTAGCCATCCATTCGGGGCATCATCACATCCAACACGATCCCGTCATACTTGTTGGCCTCTAGCTTCCCGATGCCTTCAGGCCCATCTGAGGCTGTGTCGACCTCAAACCCATCTTCGGTGAGGATTGCGGTTTCGAGGCCAAGCATCTCAGGATCATCGTCGATCAAAAGGAGTTTCTTAGGCATAGACACCTCCTACATCGTCTTCTTTCCCTCGTCTGGTCGTCCCGCTCGTCCTGGCTGAACCTCTCGAGGGGGCTACTTGATCCCCTTCATCCGCAGGCGGAGGTTGTTGGAACTGTCCGCGAACCGAAGCGCGTCCTCCTGCGTGATCATGCGCTCCTGGTACAAGGTGAACAGCGCCTGGTCGAAGGTTTGAAGTCCCTCGTTGGTGGCTTCCTCAATCGCCTGGCGGATCGTGTCCAGCTCTCCCCGCCGGATGAGGGCCTGAATCCGGGGAGTGTTCAGCAGGATCTCCATGGCCGCGACCCGCCCTTTTCCTCCAGCTCGCGGGACGAGCCGTTGCACGATGATGGCCCGTACCATGAGGGAGAGCTGCATCAGGATCGATCCCCGCGCGTCCGGCGGGAAGAAGTTCACGAGCCGCTCGATGGCCCCGGTCGCGTTCGTTGCGTGGAGGGTCGAGAAGACGAGGTGTCCGGTCTCCGCCGAGTGCAGCGCAACGGCGACCGTGCCCGTGTCCCGCAGCTCGCCCACGAAGATCACGTCCGGCGCCTGGCGGAGCGCATTTTGCAGCCCAATCAGGTATGAGTCCGTGTCGATTCCCACCTCGCGTTGCGAGATGACGCTCTGCTTTCGGGGGTGGATGAACTCCACCGGATCCTCGATCGTGACGATATGCCCCCGCGAGTGCGCATTCCGGTAGTCGATCATGGCTGCGACGGTCGTGGACTTCCCGGCCCCGGTCGCGCCCACCACGAGAATCAACCCTTGACGCTCCAGGGCCAGCTCGGCCAGGAGGGGGGGCAGATCCAGCGATTCGAAGGACGGGACCTCCGTTTTCACCCGCCGGAGGACGATGCCCGTCGCTCCCAGGGCCTGGTAGCAATTGAGTCGGAATCGGCCAAGGTCGCTGTGCACGTACGAGAGGTTGGCCTCCCCCGTGGCTTCGAACCGCCTCCGCTGGGGCTCCGGCACCAGCTCGCTCAGAAACATCTCGACCTCGCCTCGAGTCAGGGGAGCCGCGGTCTCCAGCGGCTCGGCGACCCCGTCGACTTTCAGGGTTGGCGGCGTGCCCTCAAGGAGGTACACGTCGGACGCGTTCGTGGCCACCGCGGCAGCCAGGATGGATTGGAGGTGCGCCATACGTCGCGGCCTATCGCGCGGCGGTGGCCATGGTCCCCACCCCCGGCATACTGGACTGCAGGATCAGCTCCGCCTGGGCGCGGTCGACGCGACCCTGTATCACCAAGTTTCGCAGCGCCTGCTCCAGGCTCTGCATCCCGAGCTGCATTCCGGTCTGGATGCTCGAGGGGATCTGGTGGGTCTTCGCCTCGCGGACCAGGTTCCGGATCGCGACCGTCGCCACCATAATCTCCAGCGCAGCCACGCGGCCTTTTTTGTCCTTCGTTGGAAGCAGAAGCTGCGACACGACGCCTTGCAGGGCCTCGGCCAACTGTACCCGGATCTGCTGCTGCTGGGTGGGCGGAAAGGCGTCGATCACGCGGTCAATGGTCTTCGGGGCACTCTTCGTGTGGAGGGTGGCGAACACGAGATGGCCGGTCTCGGCCGCGGTCAAGGCCAGGCTGATGGTCTCGAGGTCCCGCATCTCGCCCACGAGGATGACATCCGGATCCTCGCGAAGGGCTGCCCGGAGGGCCGACGCGAAGGACTTCGTATGCGAACCGAGTTCCCGCTGGTTCACGAGGCCGCTTTTGGACTTGTGTACGAACTCGATCGGATCCTCAAGGGTAATGATGTGTTTCTTCGAGCGCGAGTTGACCAAGTCAATCATCGCGGCCAACGTCGTGGACTTGCCGGATCCGGTGGGTCCGGTCACGAGCACGAGTCCGTTTTCGCGCGTCGCGAGGGTCCGCACGACCTCCGGCAGCCCCAGCTCCTCAAACGTGGGAATCCGGGTCGGGATCACCCGGAACACGGCGCCCTGACCGTTCCGCTGGTTGAAGACGTTGACGCGGAAGCGCGCCACCTCGCCCAGTTCGATGGCAAAGTCAAGGTCCCGGTTCTCCTCGAAGAGCCGGCGCTGATCGTCGTTGAGGACCTCATAGATCATCCGGTGCACGGTGTCCTTGGACAGCTCCTCCTCCTCGAGCGGTGTGAGCTCGCCGTGGAGACGCATCAGGGGTCGCGACCCGGCTGAGAGATGCAAGTCCGAACCATCGCGCTCCTTCGTCTGGATCAGGAGATCCGCGATATCCATTCCGCTTACCGGCTGGTGAGCCCTCTCCGAAGTTCATCGGTCATCGGAAGCACCTCATCCACCCAGTACCGCAAGCCCCGCCGTCGGACGTGGACCAGACCCCGTATCGTCGCCAGCAGGGCATTTCGGGGGACGTCGAGCGCCACGACATGCGAGAGGCCGATGGCGTTGGTGGCGAACCCGAGTCCCCCCAAGACGAGTGTCCCCCGCTGCGCGCTCGAGAACGCGGCCAAGCAGGCGGGGGCGGACGCCACGTCCTCGACCAGCGCGATGTCGGTCGGCTGAGTCAAGATCGTCGCCGCCGCCGCGCCGAAATCGCCCGGGACCTCGACCTGCACGAATTCGGGCATTACGAATGACACGGCGCGCTCCAGGGTCAGCGTCTTCTTCGCGGGGGCCGAGACCGCCCGGGCCATGGCGTAAAGGAGCGCGGCGCGCGCCCGCGACTCCGACCCGGTCACCAGGACGAGCCCTCCCTCAACCGCAAGCAGGCGGGAGATGACGTCGCGGACGGACGGCTCCAACTCCAACGACTCGAGTGTGGGCGTCTCTAGCCCCTGCCAGATGCTCACCGTGACCGATTCACCGTACAGCGATCGGTAAAACAGGAGGTCCAGCTCCACCTCCCGCCCGTCGAGCCGCGTCCGGACCTGGGTCGCCGTCGGGAGACTCTCGCCCCGCAGTCCGGCGAGGACGCGGAAGCGGACGAGAGTCGGCACCAACGCACTTCGGGGGAGCCGCGCCCTCTCGACCAGTCTGCCGTCAATGCGGTAGCGGACCCGGATCTCCTCAGGCAGCGGCTCGACGTGAATCTCGGTGGCCTGTTCGCGGAATGCCCCAATGAGAAGAGCATATGCCTGCGCCACGCCCGTGGGATCGGCCTCAGTAGGAGCCTCGATGGCTCGGACCTCCGCGTATCGGACGCCGTCGCGGGCAGCCGCGCTCGGCGGGAACGCCCTGTCAAGGAGCTGAGCGACAGTCTCGCGGGCGGCCATCGCGATCCGCACCGTGGCGCCACTCAGCGCCTCTAGCTCCATCACAGCCTGCCGGTTCGTCGGATCGGGGAGGGCGACGGTTATTTCATTCCCGACCCGAACGAGCGGCACGGCTTGGTGCCGACGCAGAGCTTCTTCTGGCAACGTGCGGGCGAGGTTCAGGTCGACCATCTCCTCGGTCAGGTCGACATACGGCACGCCGAACAGTTCTGAACGCGCCCAGTTCATCTCATCAGACGTCAGTGCTCCCATCTCAACCAATGTCTGACCGAGCTGCTTCTGCTCTTGCGTCCGGAGGTGAAGCGCTTCCCGCAGCTGCTCGGCTGAGATCACCCCCCGCTCGACCAGGATCTCGCCGAGCCGGCGCTCTTCGCTGAGGTGGGTCCGCCGATCGGCAAGCACCCGCAGGACGGTCTCGGTTAGCGAGTGCGGGGAGAACGGCTTCGTCACGTGGGCCGCGGCACCGAGGCCGCCACTGAGATTTTGGTAGACGGGCCCTTCCTCCCCCGTGACGATGATCACCGGAATCTCCCGTGTCGATGGGTGGCCGCGGAGGTGGGTGAGTGTCGTATACCCGTCCATATTCGGCATGTTCACGTCCAGCAGGATCAGCGCCGGCTGGTGGGCGGCGGCCAGTTCGACGAGTTTCTCGCCGTCCGCGGCCGTCACCGTGCGGAACCCAGCGTGTGCCAGCACGTCGCTGACAAGGTCGCGGGTCGCAGCATCGTCGTCTGCGACAAGCACGAGGGGGCCCACAGACGACACGCTCGGCGCTTCGGCCAAGTCAAGAAGGTTCTTCGGCTCTTCCCCTGGTTGGTTCGGGGTCATGCACCCTCCGGGAGGTCCGCGTGAGTCAATTGGATTAAGCCAAGTAAAACTGAATACATATAACAGTAATTATTTCTATTTTAACTGATTGGGCCCCTAACAACGGAGGAATTTTAGCCGAGGCTCACCCCGTAGCGTGGGGCGAGGACCACCAAGAGACAACTGAGCACCCGATACCTCGACCCTGGCGAGTCGGGACACGGGGTCTCTTGGGAACAAACACAATATTAACGACTAGTTACAAGGTTGCAACGTCGTGGCAGCAGGGAGAAGTTGTTCGGAGGGATGTCTCACCGCTAAGGGAGTCAGTTGGCCATCGGGAAGTGTATTGGTTCCGGATGGTGCGAGAGGGGGGAGTTGAACCCCCAAGGGCTTTGGCCCACTGGATCCTAAGTCCAGCGCGTCTGCCAGTTCCGCCACTCTCGCAACGAGGACTTACGATACATGACGCACTGCATTTTTGTCCACTTTGCCCTAAACTTTGCTCTATAGCGCGTCCACTTTGCCGTACGACCGGGCCAAGCTCGTCCACGGAGGGGGGGGACATATGGACATTTGTCGCTTGCTGAAGCGTTCCCGAGCTCGAGCCGTGAGTGGGCGTCTCCCCGCCCGGCGCTGTGCAGCGCGCGACATCGCTCCTGGTATTGGCCAACATACGCGGGGCGGACGAGCTCGACGAGGACGTTCCTGCGGCGATCCCGGGTAAGCAAGTCATCCCAGATTTCCGGTCGATATTCCGCGATGGGCGGCAGTCTGGGGCGCAACGCATCGAGCAGCACGCTCGATCCGAGCGGATTGCGCCGGGTGGCCAGCTCTCCGATGTCGATGGACTGCACCTCGATGCCGCAGCCCTCCTGGGTGAACAAGGCGCGGTATCGACCGGCGAAATTCTGTGTCAGCGCTTCGAGCGCACGGCGTTGGTCGTTGCTGAAGCCGCTGGCGATCCGACTGATGGTTCGTTGTGACTTCCAGCCGAGTAGCGGCAGATAGATGCCGAAGATCTCGCTGGCATAGGGGAGCGTGTTCTTGTAGGGCTTCAAGTCGAACGAGGCACGCATGTGTCACTCCTTTCCGATTTCGGATCGATCGGGGGTCGATCCACTTTTGTGTTGCTCGATCAGGGTAGGGTATAGGCGGTATAAACGGCCTTTTCTGGCTCCCACCCGGGGCGGCGCCCGTCCCTCCCCCTCCTCTCTCCCCGTCTTGCGGGGAGTATAGGGAGTGGAAGACGACCCTGTCAAGGCGAAGTACGCTGATCTTGCCCGCAGAGACCCACACTCCGTTTTCAGTCGCGACGCTATTCTGAAGCGGCCCCGCTCTCCTCCTTGCGACCGTGCTTCAGCCGGCGTTTCAACCATGAGATGGCGGAAGTAAAGTTGCTGACAACGCCCACCACGATGCCGAGCACGAGCAGTCCTCCTACGACAACCTTGCCCGAGGTGTGAGCCAAGGAGAAGAGGTTCGCGGCAAGCTCGCGCGGATTCGGCCAGACCAACGCAAGGCCCGCCATCACGATCGGAACCAATCCGGCCGCGACGACTGTCAGCACCACGAACGCGCGGTCTGCGGGGTGAACCGGGAAAGCGCCCGGCCTGAACAAATGCCTGGTGGAGAGGTTGTCCCACCACTTCCACAACTTCAGCGTCACCCGCTGCCAGAGCAGCAACGCGCCGACAGGGATTGTGACCCCAAGCGCGATGAAGCCGCCCTTTCGAACCCACTCGGCGCTGATCCCGGTCAACTGCGAGACGATCTTTTGACTGGCGAGTCCAACTGCGCGCAGGAAGTAGGCGACGGCTTCGAGCACCGGCATCCCCTTCAACACGTCATAAAAGCCGCGCCCGATGGCGTTCAGCTCATGTCTTAGCGCGAACAATCCGATCGCCATCGCCAAAAGCGTTAGCAGCCGCGTCATCCAAAGCATACGCACCCTCGGTCGGCGCGCCCGCTCAGCAGCTTTTATTCGGTCTTCGTCGCCGGGCCAGAACAGACCTGTATCCGCAGTCGAGTCGATGTCGCGCACGGCTCGTGACACAAACTGGTCCCGATTCTGGAAGTAGGTCGAATGGTCGCGTAACAGGCTCATGAAGTTGACAACTTCATGTTGAGTCATTCCCTCGAACGGCTTGCCGTGCGCGCCCAGAGGGCCGTTGGGAACAGGGTCGGAAGTTGCGTAGTAATCGCTCCACTCCAGATCAGGGCGGCAAGTCTTGAGCGACAACTCCTCGACGCGCTTCAGATACGTCGCTGATCCTTTCAGCGCCAGGACGATCACCGCCCCCAGCAGCACCGCAGGATAGAGCAGCAATGCGAACGCAGTCAGATCGTTTTCAGTCCTGTAGGCAGACCAGAGTCGCGGATAGAAAATCGCGACGACGGCAAACAGCGGCACCGCAATCTGAGAGAGAATGAAGAAGAGCCGTCCGCGCTCGCCCAACACTTGCAGCTCTTCAAGCTTGCCCAACCCCGAGCCGATCGTGATGAATCGATACACGTTCTTTGGCTCGGGTGATTGCAGAGCCGCGTGCGCGATTGCAGCGCCCTGTGAGTGGGCCACCACGACGACCGTGTCACATTGTCGCGAGAGCCACTTCAGGTCCTTCTGCGCATTTGACACTGCGGCTGCCTTCTGCAGCGGACTCGAGATCAGAACATAGCTGTCACCCAGCGTGCCCGTGAGCTTCAACAGTACGCCCGAAAGCGCGCTGCGCAATTGGGGAATCGGAATAGCAGCCAGAATCGCCAGCGTGGCAACAACTATCTGCACGAGCAGAGCCGCCGGCAGCGAGACGAGAAGCATTCCGATCGCGCGAAGGCGGCGCGGCCAGTTCCTCGAGCTGAGCCTTACCGTCTTGCCAGCGTGCGAAAGGATCATCCAGCAGCCAGTTGTGAGCAGCCAGCCGGCAAGCTCGCCGAAGCGAGGCTTGCGGAACTCCGACGCCCACCAGCTCTCGGCAAGCAGCCAGCAGCTTGATTGGCCGGGACCTGCGGCGGGATTTCCTGCATTGACTTCCAAGATGGCGTGCGGGGGTCTACGCTCCCCCAGCATGGGCGGACCGAGCGCAACGCGCGCAAGCCTGGCGGATCCGCGCATGGGCCCGCCTTTTTCTTCATGATTCGCCGGCTGTTCCACCCAGCGAGTGATCCACTCGATGACTGGCTCCGCGAACCTGATGAGCGTATCGCCCTGAGGTTGTTCACCGATCCCATGAACGAATAGCACCCCGACCCTGAATCGCTTCAGCTTCGCTATGACCGGTGTGACGCTGGCGCTCGCCTCGACTCCGGCATGCGGCGTCTCGTGGTGTGGCGTCATAGTCATAAAAGACGTCTCGCGAAGCTTAGAAGATGCTGCGGGCGTAGGCAGTATAAAAGGCGCGCTGGCTTGCTCCAGCCTCCCGCCCAGAACGGCTGGGACTCGCACCGGCTCACCCCTCCCTCCGAGTGGCTCGCCTTTCCCTCTCCCTCAGAGTGATACGATACGCCGCCTGCAGGCCGCCACACCCAGGCCCGCGAGTCCAGAGCCCAGCAACAGCAGCGTAGAAGGCTCGGGGACAGTGGCGACTTTTACTTCGTGGATGACCCGTACCAAATGAGCCACTTCGTTACCTTGGCGATCGACCAGGATGAGTGACGCGCCCACGTACTCGTCCCCGGGTAGAGGAGGAACCTGAGGGTATAGGCGGTATAAACGACCTTTTCTGGCTCCCACCCGGGGCGGCGCCCGTCCCTCCCCCTCCTCTCTCCCCGTCTTGCGGGGAGTATAGGGAGGGGAAGACGACCCTGTCAAGGCGAACCCCGCGGAGGGGCGGGGCGTC
>Ga0184640_10000366_pt1 | contig 11692 bp, 10 predicted proteins | sample PLM31_200_b2_FD_133161 | JGI IMG/M metagenome (GOLD analysis project Ga0184640, IMG submission 133161) | Groundwater sediment microbial communities from an aquifer in East River, Colorado, USA - PLM3-1_200_b2 | ecosystem: Environmental > Terrestrial > Soil > Riparian zone | place: USA: East...
TTGTTGAAAACCGGCCTCGCCGGATCCTTGCTGCTCGCGGCGAGCGCGACGCTCATGAGCGCGTGCGCGCGCCGCGAGCCCGACGCGCCCGGCGCCGCGAAGCGCGCGTTTCTGACGCCGCGCGACGCCTCCATCGTGCGCGCGCTCGCGCCGGTGCTGCTCGAAGGCGGCCTGCCGGCCGATGCGGCCGAACGTGCCGCTGGGGTGGAGGACGTGGTCTCCGCCTTCGATGAGGCGGTCGCCGCCATGCCGCCGGCCGTGCGCGCCGAGCTGCGCGAGTTGTTCGACCTGCTCGGGATGAGCGTCACCCGTGCCCTGCTCGCCGGCGTCTGGACCTCGTGGGATCGGGCTTCGGCACAGGACATCGCCGAGTTTCTCACCGACTGGAAGACGAGCCGCTTCAATCTGTTCCGCTCGGCGTACTTCGCCCTGCACGACCTCATCGCCGCGAGCTGGTACGGCAACGAAAAGTCCTGGGCGCGCATCGGCTACCCGGGCCCGCCGAAAATCGCCTGAGGAATCCGCGATGACCGCCCAGACACGTCCCCTGACCCCGCCGCGCCATATCCTCCATGGCGATCGCCTGGACAAGGACCTGACGTTGAGCGGCGACGTGGCGATCGTCGGCACCGGCGCGGGCGGCGGCGTGGCCGCCGAGATCCTGTCGCAGGCGGGACTCAAGGTCGTGCTGATCGAAGAAGGCGGCTATTACACCGCCAAAGACTTTCATCCAATGCGCGAGGCCGTGGCCTATCCCACCCTGTATCAGGAAATCGCGAGCCGCAAGACCAAAGACAAGGGCGTCACCATCCTGCAGGGAAGAGCAGTGGGCGGCTCCACCACGGTCAACTGGACCACGTGCTTTCGCACCCCACCCGAGACGTTGGACCACTGGAGCCAAGCGCACGGACTCAAGGGGTCCAGCGAGGCCGAGATGGCGCCGTGGTTCGAGCGCATGGAAAAGCGCCTCAACATCGCGCCCTGGGACGGACGCAATCCGAATAACGACGTGCTCTACCGCGGCGCCACCAAGCTCGGCTGGCACGCGGGCGCGATCAGCCGCAACGTGCGGCACTGCCGCAACCTCGGTTACTGCGGGACCGGCTGCCCGGTGGACGCCAAGCAGTCCATGCTCGTCACCACGGTGCCGGCGGCGCTCGACCACGGCGCCAGCCTGCTGGTGCGCGTGCGCGCCGAGACCCTGGAGATCCAAGGCGATCGCGTGACCGGCATCCACGGCGTGGCGCTCGACGCCACCGGCGCCAATGCCACCGGCGTGCGCGTGCGCGTCGAGGCCCCGACGATCGTCGCCGCCGGCGGCGGCATCAACACCCCCGCGCTGCTGCTGCGCTCGCGCGCGCCCGACCCATATGCGCTCGTCGGTCAACGCACCTTCCTGCACGTGGTGAACGCAAGCGCTGCGGTCATGCCGGAGCGCGTTGCACCCTTCGACGGCGCGCCGCAGTCAAGTTACTCCAACGAGTTCCTGTGGCGCGACGGCGTCACCGGCAGAATCGGCTACAAGCTCGAGGTGGCGCCGCTGCATCCGGTGTTGGCTAGCACGATGCACAAGGGTTATGGGCAGGCGCATGCACAGATGATGGCGCAGCTGCCGCATCTCAACGGCATGATCGCACTGCTGCGCGACGGGTTTAACGAGCAAAGCCAGGGCGGGCGCGTAACGCTCGCCAAGGACAGCAGCCCGGTGCTCGACTACCCGATGAACGATTACCTGTGGGAGGGCGTCCGGCACGCCTACCTGTCGATGGCGGAATGCCAGTTCGCCGCCGGCGCCGCGGCGGTCATGCCGATGCACGTCGATACGCCGTCTTACCGCTCGTGGGGCGAGGCGCAGAAAGCGATTGCCGAGCTGCCGCTTGCGATCAACCGCGCGCTGCTCTTCTCCGCGCACGTCATGGGCGGCTGCCCGATGGGCGAGGACCCGCGGCGCGCGGCGGTCGACAGCCTCGGCAAGCACCACCAGCTCGCCAATCTCTGGGTCATCGACGGCTCGACTTTTCCGACCAGCATCGGCGCCAACCCGTCGCTGCCGATCTACGCCATGGCGGCGCGCCAGGCGAGCGCGCTGGCCGAGCGGCTGCGCGGCCGGAGAGCCGGGACCGGCTGACGGGGGTGGCGCGACGAGCCTCAACCTCGCTTCCCTCGTGGACGTTTTCAGAAAACCGCGAGCGGCGGTGCATCTCTGTGAAGCGAAGTTTCCTCCGATCATCGGTACGCGTTCTGTCCGCCACAATACGAGACATCTATACACAGCCACCGGAATGGCGCTTCCGGCAGAGCGGCATTTTTTACTTTGGACCGCTAATCCCGCTCGATACGCCCTCGGATCGCGGTCCTCTCCCCGGGAGGGAGAAGCCAGCATGAACGTAAGGCCCGTTATGCGCAGTCCGAAACCTTCTGCATACGCGCTCCCGGCGCCTCGGCTCGGCGCGGCGGGATCGCGGCCGGACTGAATTTCCTGTCGTTCGGGACCGGATCGAGCAGAATACCGGCGATGATTCTGCATTTCTCCCACGCCAACGGCTTTCCCGCCGCGTGCTACCGCAAGATGTTCTCGTATCTCGAGCGCGACTTCGAGATCAAATACGTCAACACGATCGGACACGATCCGCGCCATCCGGTCACCGACAGTTGGCCGCATTTGGTCGCGGAACTGATCGAACGTCTCGAGCGCTACGAGGAACCGGTGCTCGGCGTGGGGCACTCGCTCGGCGGCTACCTCACGGCGCTTGCGGCGCTCGGGCGGCCGGCGCTCTTCCGCGCCATCATCCTGCTCGATTCGCCGATCCTCGGGAAGCGTCAGGGAACCGTATTCAAGATGATCAAACGCTTCGGTCTGGCCGATCGGGTGACGCCCGCCGGCGCGACGCGCGACCGCCGCGCCGAGTGGGCTTCAGCCGACGAAGCCTACGCGCACTTCCGCAATAAGAGGACATTTCAGCACTTCGACCCGGAGTGCCTGCGTGACTACGTAACGCTCGGTACGGTGCCATCTCCGCGCGGCGTGCGGCTCGCCTTCGATCCGGCGATCGAGTACCGCATCTATCGCACGTTCCCGCACGGACTCGCGAGCGAGCTGCCGAGCCTGCGGGTGCGAGCGGGAGTTATTTGCGGACGCGAATCCGCCGAAGCGCGGCAGTTGGGGCTCGAGACGACCCGAAGGCATTTCCGCCTCATGCGCGTCGCGGGCGGGCATCTGTTTCCGTTCGAGCGGCCCGAGGCCGCGGCGGTCGCTATCCGCGGGATGGCGGCAGAACTGCTGAGCTTCGCCGAGGAGTCCTCGGCATGACAAGTTGCGAGAAATTGAATTTCCTATCGTTGCAAACGGAATTCGAATCGAGTATGAATCTTTCGGCGGCGCGGACGCCCCCGCGATCGTGCTCGTGATGGCCCTCGGCGCCGACGAAATCGGCGCGCATGCGCGTGCGGCCCGGGTGCAATCCGTCTTAGGAGGAGTCGATTTGACGAGGGGTTAAGGGGTCAGGCCAGTCTTTACTTTATAGTAGTGTATGGTTACGCTCTTGCATGGCCCGTCCGCTGCGGCTGGAATTTGCGGGTGCGCTCTACCACGTGACCGCGCGCGGCAGAAAATCTACCTCGACGACGAGGACCGCCGGCGCTACCTCAGTCTGCTGGGCAAGGAAGTTACGCAGCAAGGCTGGCGCTGCTACGCCTACTGCCTGATGGACAACCACTACCACCTGTTGATCGAGACGCCCGAGCCGAATCTGGTGGCCGGAAGGCGGCGGCGGACCGAATTATCCCAACAACCGAAGGAGGCATGAGATGGCGGCCGGGATGAAGAGATACTCGAACTTCGCTGAGTTTTACCCCTTTTATCTTTCGCAGCACGCAAACCGCACCTGCCGACGCCTGCACTTTGTGGGGACGACTCTTGCCGGTCTTCTCGTGCTGCACGCGCTATCCACCCTCAACGCCTGGTGGCTGCTCGCTGCCCTCGTTGTCGGCTATGCCTTCGCCTGGGTCGGGCACTACTTTTTCGAGAAGAACCGGCCCGTCACGTTTACCACCCCTTTCTACAGCTTTGCCGGGGATTGGGTGATGTGGAAGCAGATCCTGCTCGGCCAGCTGCGGTTCTGATCAGGCGGCGAGGAACTGCTCGTCGCCGAGGGCATCGGTCCGGTGTACGCCGTGCCGAAGCTGCTCAAGCGTCACGGCCTGAAGGTCGAAGACATCGGCCTGTGGGAGCTGAACGAAGCGTTCGCGGTGCAAGTGCTCTACTGCCGCGACAAGCTCGGCATTCCCGACGAGCGCTTGAACGTTAACGGCGGCGCGATTGCCGTCGGCCATCCCTACGGTATGACCGGGGCCCGGCTCACCGGTCATGCGCTGATCGAAGGCAGGCGGCGCAAGGCGAAATATGTGGTGGTGACGATGTGTGTCGGCACCGGCATGGGCGCCGCCGGTCTGTTCGAGGTGGCGTAACCGTGCCCGCATACAAAGCTCCCCTGCGCGATATTCAATTCGTCCGTGACGAGTTGCTGGACTTCCCCAATCACTATAAAAACCTGCCCGGCTGCGAAGAGGCAACGCCGGATATCGTTGGGAGCATTCTTGAAGAGGGCGCCAAATTTGTCGAAGAGGTGCTGGCGCCGCTCAATCGCGTCGGCGATGAGGAGGGCTGCACCTGGAGCGAAGGCGGCGCGGTGACCACCCCAACCGGCTTCAAGGAGGCGTACCGAAAGTTCGTCTACGGGGGCTGGCCGGGCCTCGCTGCTTCACCCGAATACGGTGGACAGGGGCTGCCGGAATCGCTGGCGCTGTCGCTGAGCGAGATGATGGGGCAGGCCAACTGGGCCTGGAGCATGTATCAAGGATTGTCGAGCGGGGCCAAACGCACGATCAATGCACACGGCACCGATGAACAGAAGCGAGCTTATCTGCCCAAACTGGTCTCGGGGCAATGGACCGGCACCATGTGCCTGACCGAATCCCACAGCGGCACCGACCTCGGCTTGCTTGCTACCCGCGCCGAGCCGCAAGCCGACGGCAGTTACAAAATCACCGGCACCAAGATTTTCATCTCCTCCGGCGAGCACGACATGGCGGAAAACATCGTGCACATCGTGCTCGCCCGCCTGCCGGATGCGCCCCCCGGCACCAAGGGAATTTCCCTGTTCCTCGTGCCGAAATTCGTACCTGGCGCTAATGGAGAAGTGGGCGGTCGCAACGCGCTCTCCTGCGGCTCGATCGAGCACAAGATGGGCATCCACGGCAACGCTACCTGCGTATTGAATTTCGATGGTGCAACCGGTTTCCTGATCGGCCCGCCGAACAAAGGCCTGAACTGCATGTTTACCTTCATGAACTCGGCGCGTATCGGTACTGCCATGCAGGGGCTTGCCAGTGCGGAAGTGGCCTTTCAGGGAGCGACGCGCTATGCGCGCGAACGCTTGCAGATGCGCTCGCTGAGCGGGCCCAAGGCGCCGGATAAACCGGCCGACCCGATCATCGTGCATCCCGACGTGCGGCGCATGTTGCTCACCATGAAAGCCTTCACCGAGGGCGGCCGCGCGCTCATGTATTTCTGCGCCAAACGGGTGGACATCGCGCATCACGGCCCGAACGAAGCCGAGAGGACGGAAGCGGAGTCGCTGCTGGCTTTGCTCACGCCCATCGCCAAGGGCTTCCTGACCGAAGTGGGTGTCGAGTCGGCTTATCTCGGTATGCAGGTGTTCGGTGGGCACGGCTACATCGCCGAGTGGGGTATGGAGCAAAACCTGCGCGACGCCCGCATCTCGACGCTGTATGAAGGCACGACCGGTATTCAGGCGCTCGACCTGCTGGGGCGCAAAGTCCTCGGTAGCCAAGGCAAGACGCTGATGAGCTTTACCGGGATCGTGCATAAGTTTTGCAAAGCCAACGAGAACAACGCCGCGATCAAGGAACTGGTCGACGCGTTGGGCCGGCTCAATAAGGAATGGGGCGAGATGACCATGAAAGTAGGCATGGCGGCGATGAAAAACCCGGATGAAGCGGGCGCCGCCGCGGTGGATTACCTGATGTACGCCGGCTATGTCACTCTTGCCTATTTCTGGGCGGCGGCCGCCCGAGTGGCGGCGGAAAAGCTCGCCGCCGGTACTGCGGAGCAGGGCTTCTATACGGCAAAATTGCAGACGGCGCGCTTTTACTTTCAGCGTATTTTGCCGCGCACGCGCACGCATCTAGCGGCGATCCAGTCCGGCGCCGGCAACTTGCTGGAGATGAACGAAGCGGACTTCTTGATCGGCGCCTGATCGCGCCGCTTCAACAACGGCGGCGGCGTTACGGCGGCGGCGAGCCGCAGGCGGAAGAGATACCATGAAAGAAAGCACAAGCGATCAGAGCCGCGCGCCGCAAACCGGGTTCGAGTCCTACGATTCCCGCCCCTGGCTCAAGCACTACCGCGCCAGCGCCAAGCCGGACATCGGGGATCTCGAGTATAAGAACCTGGGTGATTTGATCGTCAAGGCGAGCCGCGAATTCGCCGCCTTCCCCGCGTTTAGCACGTGCCTGCCGACCGGAACCACCGGCACGCTAACGTATGCGCAAGTGGATCGGTTGACCGACGAGTTCGCCGCGTATCTGCGCTTCGAGCTGGGCCTGCAAAAAGGCGATCGCGTCGCCATCCAAAGCCCGAACTGCCTCGCCTACCCGGTCTTCATGTACGGCACGGCCAAGGCCGGATGCGCGATCGTCAACATCAACCCCTTGTATGCCCCGCCGGAGGTTGAATTCTCGCTCAACGACTCCGGCGCGAAACTGCTGCTCGTCATCGATATGTTCACCGACAAGCTCGCGGCGGCCATTCCGAAGAGCCAGGTAAAAACCGTGCTCGTCAACAGCGTGGTCGAGTTCTTTCCGCCCGTGCAAAAATTCATGGTCAGAACCGTGCAGCGGCTGAAAAAGACGGTGCCGCGGTGTCCGGTCCCGGCGCAATCCTTCGGGCGCGCGCTGAAGCTCGGCGCCAAACATCTGAAACAGGGGCGGTCGATCGCGTCGCTCGACATCGGCCTGGACGATTTGCTCGCGCTGCAATACACCGGGGGCACGACCGGCCGCCCGAAGGGCGCGATGCTGACGCACCGTAACCTCGTGTCCAACGTCGCGCAGTCCTATAACGGTCTGCATGACCATCTTGAAGACAACCGCACTGCGCTCACGCCGCTGCCGCTCTATCACATCTTCGCGCTCGGGGTGAGCGCGGTGCTCTACCGCGTCGGCGGACACAATGTACTCATTCCTTCGCCACGGCCGATCTCGAATCTGAAGCCGGCGTTCGAGAAGTTCAGCTTCCGCTTCATGACGGGCGTCAACACGCTCTTCATCGGGCTTATGAATGAAGAATGGTTCCGCAACAACCCGCCGAAAGATATGTCAGTGGCGATCGGCGGTGGAGCCGCCGTTCAAGATGCGGTTGCCGAGCGCTGGAAAAAGATCACCGGCTTTCGGCTCTATCAGGGTTATGGTCTGACGGAAACGAGCCCCACCGTCACCAGCAATCCGGTCGGCGGGCTGGAAAAAATCGGCAGCATCGGCGTCCCCTATGCGAGCACTTTTGTACGCATCGTGGATGACGAAGGCAACCCGGTTGCGGTGGGCGAAGCGGGCGAACTGGTAGTGAAGGGGCCGCAAGTGATGAAGGGATACTGGCAGCGGTCCGAGGAAACGGCGCAAGCGATCGTGGAGGGTTGGCTGCGCACCGGCGATATCGCGCGCATGGACGAGGACGGCTTTTTCTATATCGTCGACCGCAAGAAGGACATGGTGCTGGTGTCGGGCTTCAATGTTTACCCCGCGGAAGTCGAAGACGTTATCGTCAAGCACCCTGGCGTTCTGGAAACCGGAGTGATCGGCGTGCCCGATGAGGCCACCGGCGAAGCGGTGCGCGCCTACGTCGTCAAGCGCGACCTTGCGCTCACCGACGAGGCGCTGCGCGAGCACTGCCGACGGTACCTCGCCGCTTACAAGGTTCCGAAGCAGATCGTCTTCCGTGCCGATCTGCCCAAGACGCCGGTCGGCAAGATACTGCGCAAGGACCTGCGCGCGGATGCGTTGCGGGAAATAACGGGCAAAACCTGAAAGCCCGGCTTATTTATCGTAAAGGATCAATCATGAGTGTTGCAGGAAACTGGAAATTAACGATGAACACGCCATTCGGCGTTCAAATCCCGCTGCTCGCGATCAAGCGGGAGAACGATGCTTTTAGCGGCACGCTGACCGGCGCCACGGGCGAGGCGGTTCTCGAAGAGCTCAAGGTCGATGGATCAACCCTGAGTTTCACTGCGAAGGCCAAAACTCCCATGGGAAGCTTCCAGGTGTCATACCGGGCGACGGTGGCGGGCGACGCCATGAGCGGCGCCTACGAGACGATGATGGGAACGACCGAGTTCACCGGCGTCCGCCAGTAAATGCAAAGCAGCCCCCGATAGTTTGGACTACCGAGGGCGCAATGCGCGCCGCCCCTCCTGCCGCAGTTCGTGCGAAGCGTAGGCGGGCGAGCAGGCCTCTTGACTGAAAGTGAATGGACAGCGGGCGTCCGAAGTGGCAGGATACCTCCGGTCCGGATTTTTCCCAAGGGAGGACATCATGCCGCGCACGCTGCTTTCCGCACTGGCGATCCTGGGACTGGCGCTCAGCGCCCCGTCCTGGTCGCAGAACATCAAGATCGCGATTCTCGGACCCATGGCGTTCGTCCAGGGCGAGAACCACTGGGCCGGCGCAGAAATGGCGCGCGACGAGATCAACCAGGCCGGCGGCATCTCGGTCGGCGGCAAGAAACGCCTGATCGAGATCGTCAAGGTCGACACCAACGAGATCCAGAGCGTGCCCGACGCGACCAACGCCATCGAGCGCGCGATCACGCGCGACCGCGCCGACTTCCTGATCGGCGGCTTTCGCACCGAGGCGGTGCTCGCGATGCAGGAAGTGGCGATGGACGCGAAGAAGCTTTTCCTCGGCGCGGGCGCCGCGCACTCCAAGCTCGGTCTCAACGTCGAGCAGAACTACGAGCGCTACAAGTACTGGTTCCGCATCACGCCGGTGAAGGACGTCGACCTGGGCCGCTACGTGTTCGCCGCGATGGGCTCCATCGCCGCGCAGATCCGCAACGACCTGAAGAAGCCGCAGCCCAAGGTCGCCATCGTCGCCGAGAAGGCGGCCTGGGTCGAGGCGCTCTTGAAGGCCGCCCAGGACAACCTGCCGAAAATGAAGATGGAAGTGGTCGGCGTGTGGCAGCCTTCGGCGACGGCCACGGACGTCACCGCCGAGCTCTCGGCGATCAAGCGCTCCGGTGCCGACATCGTCTTCACGATCCTGTCAGGGCCTGTCGGCATCGTGATCGGCCGGCAGATGGGCGAGCTGCAGCTGCCGGCGATCGCCTTCGGCATCAACGTCGAGGCGCAGAAGGACGGCTTCTGGCAGGCGACGAACGGCAAGGGCCAGTACGTCTCGACGCTAGACACCTACAGCGAGGTCGATATCACCCCAAAGACGGTGCCCTTCGTCAAGGCGTTCCAGCAGCGTTACAAGAAGGCGCCGACCTACAACGCCGCCACCTACGACGCCCTCCTCGTGCTCAAGGACGCGATCGAAAAAGCCGGCACGCTGGAGGCGGACAAGCTCGTTCCGGTGCTGGAAAAGACCGTGCACACCGGCACCGCTGGCGTGCTCGAATTCGACAAACGCCACGACCCGCTCTGGGGGCCGGGACGGGTCACCGGAATCGCCGTGCAGTGGCAGAACGGCGAGAAAGTCCCCTTTTGGCCGAACAACTGGCAGGGCGTGAGCTACAAGGGGATGAAGCCCTTCATTCTCCCGAAATCCCAGTAAAGCCGGCACGCCAAGCGTGCGGCTTTACACCGGCGCTATGAAACGGACGCCGCGGCGCGGTGCCGTTCATCGCGCCGAGGCATAACCGATGTTCCAGGACATACTCGTCACCGGCCTGGTGAGCGGCGGCGTGTATGCGCTCCTTGCGCTCGGGTTTTCGCTCATCTTCGGCGTCGCGCGCATCGTCAACATCGCGCACACGGCGTTCTACATGCTCGCCGCCTACGCGCTCTACGCGCTCGCGGTCAAGGCCGGGCTGCCGCTCGCCGTCGCGATTCCCCTGTCGGTGATCGCCGTGGTGGCGATTTCCCTCGCTTGCTACAAGCTGGTGATCGAGCCGGTCAGGCGCCACGAGGCGGCGGTGCGGATCGCCACCATCGCGCTCGGGCTCGTCTTCCAGGAATCGCTGCTGATCGCGTTCGGCGGCCATTATCTGGGCGTACCCGCGATCATGGACGGATTCGCCTCGATTCTGGGCGTGCGCGTTTCCTATCAGCGGCTGGTGGTGCTCGCGGCGGTCGCGCTGGTCCTTGTCGCCCTCTGGCTGCTCCTCAACCGCACCCGGCTCGGACTTGCGATCCGCGCGGCGGCGAACGACCTCGAGGTCGCGAACCTGATGGGCATCAACGTGGACCGCGTGGCGATGCTGACGGTGGCGGTCTCGGCGGCGCTCGCCGCCGTCGCTGGCGCGGTGGTGGCGCCGGTGTTCGTCGTCGATCCGTTCATGTGGCTGCCGCCGCTCGTGACCATGCTCGCGATCGTGGTGCTGGGCGGCCTGGGGAGCTTGAAGGGCAGCCTGATCGGCGCCTTCCTCATCGGCCTCGTCGAGGCGATCACCGTGTTCGCCGTTCCCGCCGGGGCGTATCTCAAGGGCGCCGTGGCCCTCACGATCATGGTCGTGGTGCTGCTCGTCCGCCCCGAAGGACTGTACGGCGTGGCGTTCGAGGAGGAGCGTTGAGGACATTGCTCGCCCTTCCGCGTTGGCTTGTGGCGAACCTGAGGAACGAGGTGCTGGTGCTGCCGAGCCGCAGTTTCGTGCTCGCGGGGTGCTGCGCGCTGCTCGCGCTGCCGCTCGCCTGGAACGATCCCTACGTCCTGCGCGTCCTCACCATGGCTGCGATCTTCGCGATCTACGCGGCGAGCTGGGACCTGCTCGCGGGCTACACCGGACAGGTGAGTTTCGGCCATGCGCTTTTCTTCGGCGTCGGCGCCTATGCGTCGGCCCTGCTGACGCTGCGCCTGGGCTGGTCCCCCTGGCTGGCCGTGCCCGCGGGGTCGCTCGCGGCGATGGCCGCGGGCTTGCTCGCGGGCGTTCTCTGCCTGCGCCTGCGCGGCGCCTATCTCTCGCTCGCGACGCTCGCCTTTCCGCTGATCCTGACCGGCGTGCTGTTTGCGTTTCCGGATTTTTCGGGCGGCGAGCTCGGCATCTCGGGCCTCGCGCGCGTGGTCGCCTCGCCCCTGGGGAACTACTACCTCGCGGTGGTCGTGATGCTCGCGCTCGTGTTCGTCATGTGGAAGATCGGCGACTCGAACACCGGCCTTATTTTCCACGCCATTCGCGAAGACGAGCTCGCAGCGCGCGCCTCGGGCATCAACACCCCCCGCTACAAGCTGCTCGCGTTCGCGCTCTCGGCGCTGTTCGCGGGGGTGTCGGGCGCGCTGTTCGCGCACTTCCTGCGGGTTGCCGGACCCTCCACGCTCGAGGTGGCGCTCTCCTTCCAGGCGGTGATCTGGGGGATATTCGGCGGCGCGGCGACGATCTACGGGCCGGCGATCGCGGTGTTCTTTCTGTATCCGCTCACCGAGCTGTTGCTCGCGGAGTTCGATATCTTCAAGGAAA
>Ga0184640_10000367_pt1 | contig 11683 bp, 13 predicted proteins | sample PLM31_200_b2_FD_133161 | JGI IMG/M metagenome (GOLD analysis project Ga0184640, IMG submission 133161) | Groundwater sediment microbial communities from an aquifer in East River, Colorado, USA - PLM3-1_200_b2 | ecosystem: Environmental > Terrestrial > Soil > Riparian zone | place: USA: East...
CCGATCGGAAGGACGGAGAGAAAGAAAGTCGCCACCGCAAGCCAAAAGGGCGCGGGAACGCCGGCGATGAAAAAGCCGGCGAAGGCGACGACCGCCTGCGCGAGCGCCGTCCCGAAAATGCCGTGCACGACCCCGGTCACGGTGGTATGGATCGTTTGCAGCAACTCGCCGCCCAGGCCTCCGGCGAGTCTGTCCAGCGCTTTGCGAAGGGCCAGCGCCAGCGCTTCGCCGTCGCGGTAGAAAAAGAAAACGATGAACATCGCCAGCGCCAGTTGCAGCAAGCCCTGGCCTACGGCCTTGCCCGCGCCAACCAGAAAGTTGCGCGCGGGCACGAGCAAACCTTGCAACTGCGCGGCCAGGCTTTCGCTGCGGGAGACCAGGCGTTGCCCATAGTCCGCGAGCATTTCCCCCACCAGCGGGACCTCTCGCAGCCATGCGGGCGGCTGAATGGGGCCGCTTTGCAGCGCTGCCTTGCCCGCCTCGACCATGGCCGTCACGTCGTCGGCGAGGCTCACGGCCAGCAACACGGAGGGACCGATCAACAGCGCGCTCAGCAGCAGCACCATCGCCAGCGCCGCGAGCGTGGACTGGCCCCACAACGCTTTTCGCAGGCGCACATACAGAGGCCAGGTTGCAGAGCACAGCACCGCGGAAAACAGGATGGCGGGAACGAACGGATGGAGAACCAGGTAACCGCCAACGAGGACGATGACCACCGCGGCCAGCTGTGCGTATTGGTAGAGGCGGTGTTCCGCGGGTTCGGGCGTTTTGATCGGATCGGTCATCGCGGGATTATAGGTGGGCAGTGGCCGCCCCGCTCCAACAAGGGAATAGAATGGGGCCTGTCCTGTTTACCCGAAATTCCCGGAGACAAAGGAGGAAAACATGATTCGCAATGTCCTGTTGATGTCCGCTGCAGCGCTGGCGTTCGTTCCGGGCGCGGCGCTTGCCCAGCAAGCTTCGGCCGTGCTCAAGCGCGCGTCCGACGCCATGGGCGCGGGCGACCTTAAGTCGATCCGCTACGCGGGGGAGGGCACCGGCTTCAGCTACGGCCAGGCCTTCAAGCCCGGCACGCCGTGGCCGAAGATCAACGTGCACAGCCAGATCAAGACGATCAACTACGAAACCGCCTCGATGCGCGACGAGATCACGCTCAGCCGCGCCGAGCCCAAGGGCGGCGGCGGGTACCCTCCGGTGGCGCAGCAGAAGAACGACCAGTTCGTGAGCGGAGGCTATGCCTGGAACCAGGCCGCAGCCGGGCCGGCGCCGGGCCCGAGGTTCGTCGCCGATCGCACGCATCAGCTGTGGATCACGCCGCACGGCGTGATCAAGGCCGCGATGAAGAACAAGGCCACCCTGAGGAAGCCGGCCCAGGGCGGCGGCAAAGGCCTGCTGACCGCCGTTTCCTTCACCGAGCCGGGCAGGTTCGCCGCGACGGCGTTCATCAACAAGGACGGCCTGGTCGAGCGCGTCGAATCGCGGCTCCCCGATCCGGTGCTCGGCGAAACGACGGCTGTGACCCGCTACTCGGATTACCGCGACTACGGAGGAGTGAAATTCCCTTCCAGGATCCGGCAGTCGCAGGGGGGTTTTCCCGTGCTCGACCTCACCGTCAAGGAAGTCCAGCCCAACGCGGCGGCCGATATCCAGTTGCCGGACGCCGTGCGCAATGCCGCGGAACGGGTGACCACTGAAAAAGTGGCCGAGGGAGTCTGGCACGTGGCGGGCGCCTCGCACAACAGCGTCGCGATCGAAATGAAGGACCACCTGGTGCTGGTGGAAACACCGCTCAACGACGCTCGCACCGGCCCGGTGCTCGAGGAGGTCAAAAAGCTCGCCCCGGGCAAGCCGATCCGCTTCGTGGTCAACTCGCACGGCCACTTCGATCATTCGGGCGGCCTGCGCGCGGCCGTGTCCGAAGGCGCCACCATCATCACCCACGCGGGAAACAAGGCGTACTTCGAGCGCGCCTTTGCGGCTCAGAACAAGCTGAATCCGGACCGGCTCGCCAAATCGGGCAAGAAGGCGAAATTCCGGACGGTGAAGGACAAGCTGGTTCTGAACGACGGCTCGCGCTCGCTCGAGATCCACCGCATCGCCGGGGGCGACCACAGCGACACCTTCATCATGGCATACCTGCCCAAGGAGAAGCTGCTGATCGAAGCGGATGCGTTCACGCCCGGCCCGCCGAACTCGCCGCCGCCCGCGCAGGCGAATCCAAACCATCTGATCCTGGTCAAGAACATCGAGCGCCTGAAGCTTTCGATCGACAAGATCCTGCCGCTGCACGGGCGCGTCGTGCCGCTGGCGGATCTCTATGCCGCGGTGAAGGCGCCGATGCCCAAGTAGAGCCGGGAGCCGGCAGCTACTGTCCAGAGGCAGCAGACGTGCGCAGGCACGTCTGCTGAAACGCCGCTTCCCGCCCGCAGGCGGGAAGGATCTTCAGCATCGTTGACGTTCGGCGCGCTCCGCCTCAAAACGGCAGCGAATCCGGAGCAGGGACGAGTTCGCTCTCCCCGAGCAATCCGTGCGCTCCCACGCCGAGCAGGCGCACCGGCCGGCGCGCGGCGTCGGTGCGCGCAAGCAGCGCCAGGGCGCGCGCGGCGATCTCGGCGGCGTCGTGCGTGGGCGCGCTAGCGGTGTGGCTGCGAGTGACGGTGGAGAAGTTCGCGTAGCGCACCTTGATGGTGACGGTGCGCGCGCGAAGGCCCCTGCGCTCGAGCGACGCCGCGGTGCGGCGCGCGAGCCGCTCGATCTCGGCGCGGATTTGCTCCGGGTCGACGAGGTCTTTCTCGTAGGTGGTTTCGCCCGAGAGCGATTTCCACGGCCGGTCGGGTTCTACGGGCCGAGGGTCCTCGCCGCGGGAGAGGCTCTTGAGCCACCCGGCCAGGCTTCCCACCGCGCCGCGCAGTCGCTCGTCGTCGGCTGAGCGCACGTCGAGCAGCCGCCCGATGCCGATCGCGCGCAGCTTTTTCGCCGTGACCGGCCCCACGCCCCATAGCGCCTCGACCGGCAGCTCGCGCAGGAACTCCTCGACTCGCTCGGGTGCGATCACGGTGAGGCCGTCGGGCTTCTTCCAGCCGGAGGCGATCTTGGCGAGGAACTTGTTGGGCGCGACCCCGGCCGAGGCGGTGAGGTCGAGCTCCGCGCGTATGCGCGCTTTGAGCGTCTTCGCCACGCTGGTTGCGAGCGGCTCGCCCCAGAGATTGTCGGTGACATCGAGATAGGCCTCGTCGAGCGAAAGCGGCTCGACGAGCGGCGTCGAGGAGCGCAGGATCGCCATCATCTGCTGCGAGACCGCGCGGTAGCGCGCAAAATCGGGCTGCACGACGACGAGATCGGGGCACAGGCGCACCGCGCGGGCCATCGGCATCGCCGAGCGCACGCCGAAGGCGCGCGCCTCGTAGCTCGCCGCGGCCACCACGCCGCGTGAGGCGGCCGGGCCGCCGACCGCGACCGGCTTGCCGCGCAGCGCGGGATCGTCGCGCTGCTCCACCGACGTGTAGAACGCGTCCATGTCGACGTGGATGATGCGGCGCGGCGATTCGGACATGGGGGAAAGTGTAGCGCGGGGGTGAGGTTGCGGCGCGGAGCGTTCGCGGCGCGGACCATGGACAAGGCCCGCGTTCCACGGGCAGGGTTGACTCGCCCGCCCGGAAGTGGGTACAGTAATTACATGAAACGCTCCCATGTCTACCCTCCCGCAGGCGCCCCGACCAGGATCGAGCTGAAGGTCGTGCCGATCGGCAACTCGCGCGGAGTGCGTCTGCCCAAGGCCGTGCTCGACCGGTACGCGATCAAGGACGCCGTGGTGCTCGAGGCGCGCGAGGAAGGACTGCTCCTGCGCGGCAAGAAGGACAAGCGCCTGAATTGGGACGACACGTTCAAGGACATGGCGCGCGCGCGCGAGGAATGGAAGGACCTCGACGCGACGGTTGCCGACGGCCTCGACAAGGAGCCTTGGTGACCCGCGAGGTCGAGCGCTACGGCATTTATCTCGCCGACCTCAATCCCACTCGCGGCAGCGAAATCGCGAAGACCCGGCCGGTCGCGGTCGTCAGCCCGGAGGCGATGAACCGGCATCTCGATACGGTGGTCGTCTGCCCGCTCACAAGCAAGTTGCATCCGCGCTGGCGCGGCCGCATCCAGACGGTGTGCGCGGGCCGGAAGGCCGAGGTCGCGGTGGACCAGATCCGCGCGATCAGCAAGGAACGTCTCAAGAACCGCGTGGACCGGCTCCAGCCTTCGCTCGCCGCGCACCTGCGGCATCTCATCACCGAGATGTACGGCGAATAAACGGGCGAACCTCCACGATCAAGTTTCCGCGTTCGGCCATGCCCTTCAGCCGCCGGGATCTGGAAAACATCTCCGCCCGGACACTGGAACATTACGACCGGCGCGCCGAAGATTTCTGGAAGGGCACGCGCGATCACGACGTCAGCCAGAACATCGCGGCGCTGCTCGCGCACATCGAGGGGGAGCCGCCGTTCGCGATTCTCGACCTGGGTTGCGGGCCGGGGCGGGACTTGAAGGCGTTCGCCGGGCTCGGCCACGCCGTGGTCGGGCTGGAGGGCGCGGAGCGCTTCGCGGCCATGGCGCGTGAGCACAGCGGCTGCGAGGTATGGCAACAGGATCTGCTCGGGCTGGATCTGCCCGGTGCGCGCTTCGACGGCGTGTTCGCCAACGCTGTGTTGTTTCACGTGCCCGGCCAGGAGTTGCCGCGGGTCCTGCGCGAGCTGCACGCGACGCTCAAGCCGCGCGGCGTGCTGTTCAGCTCGAACCCGCACGGCCATAACGAGGAAGGCTGGGACCGCGGGCGCTACGGCGCGTATCACGATCTGGAGACCTGGCGGCGCTTCATGATTGCCGCCGGGTTCGCCGAGCTCGCGCACTACTACCGGCCCGAGGGCGTGCCGCGCGAGCGGCAACCGTGGCTCGCGAGCGCGTGGCGCAGGCTGCTATGAACCCGGCGCTGAGGTCCGTCCGGGGGAATAATCCCGGCCCGCCGGCTGTTTTAGCAGAGCACCGCACAACCAAAGGAGGAGACATGAAACGTACGTTACTTGCAGTTTTTGCCTGCGCACTGGTGGCCGCGGTCGCGGCGCCGGCCTGGGCGCAGGCGCCCGTGCCGGCACCGGCACCGGCGCCCGCACCGGCACCGGCGCGCCCACAGATCGCGACCACGAAGGTCGACGGCACGGAAGGCGTATACATTTTCCGCAACGGCAATCACCAGGCGATGTTCGTCGTCACCAAGGACGGAGTGATCGCCACCGATCCGGTCGCCTACGGGCGCCCGCAGGGAGGGGCGGCCTATGTCGCCGAGATCAAGAAGGTGACCGACAAGCCGATCAAGTACCTGGTCTACAGCCACCACCACTACGACCACATCGCCGGCGGCAAGGCGTTCAAGGACGAGGGCGCGAAGATCGTCGCCCACAAGAAGGCGAAGGAGCGCCTCGCCGTCCTCGGGGATCCGGCGACGCCGCTGCCCGACGAGACGTTCGAGAAGAAAAGGAACATCACGCTGGGCGGCACCACGCTCGAGCTGACCTACGTGGGCTTGAACCACTCCGACAGCTCGCTCGTCATGCGGCTGCCGAAGGAGAAAATCATCTTCGTGGTGGACTTCCTCCCAGTGGGCTCGGTGCCCGGCCGCGGCATGATCGATTTCCATCCGCTCGAGGCGGAGGGCTCGATCAAGCGGGTGCTCGCGATGGATTGGGAGCGTCTGATCCCGGGCCACCCCGGGCCGGGCGACAGGCTGGGAACCAAGAAGGACGTCGAGGACCAGCTCACCTTCCTGCGGGACGCCTCCGAAGCGGTGAAAGTCGCCGCGCGCGAGGGGAAATGCTGGGAGCCCGCGGAGAAAGAGCTGAAGCTCCCGAAATACGAGAGCTGGCCCGGCTACCAGAACAACCTGCAATTCGTGGTGCGCCGCTATTGCGGCCTTTGGGGGCGCGGCACCTGAGTTTCCCCTCACCCTAGCCCTCTCCCAGAGGGAGAGGGAAAGCTCGGCACAGGACGGACGCCCCGGGAAGTCTCCGGGGCGTTTTTGTTTCCGGCGACTCGTGAGGCGGGTGCTAAGATCGCATCGCGATGAAAATCACCACCGTCGACACCTTCGTCCTGACTGTCCCCACGCCGAAGCCGATGGCGCTGAACTACGCGCAGCAAAAGCTCGTCGTGGCGGAAATCTCGACCGACGAGGGGATCGCGGGCCTGGGCTACAGCCTCGTCTTCGGAGGCGGCGGGGCCGAAGCCGTCCACGCCTATCTCCAGACGCGCCTCGCGCCCGCTCTCCTCGGCGAGGACCCGCTCTTCGTCGAGCGGCTCTGGGAGCGCATGTTCCGCGCCGACATGGGCATCAAGAAGCAGGGCGTCGCGGCCTACGCCCTCTCAGCGCTCGACATCGGCCTATGGGACATCGCAGGCAAGGCCGCTGGGCTGCCGCTCTACAAGCTGTGGGGCGCGGTAACCGACCGGATCCCCGCGTACGGCAGCGGCGGCTGGTCGAAATACAGCGAGCGCGAGCTGATCGCCGAAGCGGAGAAGTACGCGGCGCAGGGCTGCAAGTATTACAAGATGAAGATCCACCATCCCGACCCGCGCGAGAACGCGAAGCGCGTCGAGGCGGTGCGCCGCGCGCTCGGCGACGGCGTGCGCATGATGGTGGACGTGAACCAGCGCCTGGACGTCCTGGGAAACATCCGCCAGGCGCAAGCGCTCGAGGATTTCGATCTCGTCTGGTACGAGGAGCCGGTGCTCGCCGACGACATCGCCGCCTGCGCCGAAGTCGCGCACGCGATCAAGATCCCCGTCGCGACTGGCGAAAACAACTACACGCGCTTCGAATTCCGCGAGCTGATCGAGCGCCGCGCCGCGCGCTATCTCATGCCCGACGTGTGCCGCGCCAACGGCTTCTCCGAGACGCTGCGCATCGGCCATCTCGCCGCCGCGCACCAGGTCGCCGTCGCGCCGCACGTCGTGCACGAGCTCTCGCTGCACGTGGTCGGCGCGCTCTCGAACGGGTTCCTGGTGGAATTTATCGACTGGACCCCGCCCGATCTGTTCGAGGAGATGCCCGCGTGCAAGGACGGCCACTTCCGCATCCCCGAGCGCCCCGGGCACGGCATGGCGCTCGCCAAAGGCGCCAAGGAGAAGTATCGGAGCGGCTAGAGGGAGGGGTATGTTCAGAGGGCGGGAAAGGAATTGACCCGGATCAGCCAGCCTTTCAGGAATTTGCCCAGCGCGGGGCGCTTGGCGACAAGGTCCTGGTAATAATCGATGCGGCCTTGCTTGTAGCGCCGATAGACCGCTTTCTGGTCCGCGCCTTTCAGCGCAGCCATCGTCCCCGGGCCGATGTCTCCGTCCACCTCGAGCGGCGGCTTGGCGCCCAGGTCGTTCAGCACTCTCTGCAGCAGCTTGGACGCGCTGCCCCCGGCATTGACCTGAAAGTCGAAGACCATGTTGGCCAGTTCCTGCAGGGCGATATCGTCGCCGCGGACCTTGTCCCAATAGAGCGGTTTGTAGATCTTGCCGGCTTGCGCGTCGGTGAGCGCTTTGAGGTTGTCCAGGGTGGGCTCGATGCCCAGGTACTGTTTGGCGCAGCTCTGGAACGTCCCTAGCGTGACGCCCTTGTTGGTCGCCCCGCCCGGGTCGGCCGGGTCGTTCACGAACCCGCCTTCGTGCTTCAGCAAGGTCGGAAAAAACGCGTCGAAACTGGCCATGATCACTCCCCCCGTTTCTCGAACGCTACTTGATCTCCCTCGCCGCTTCCTGCAGGGCCTTGCGGCGGGACTCCGTCAAATCGGCCTGCACGCTCGCCGCGATCAGCGGGGCGAGCGTCCCGTCTCTCGCGGAATCGGCCTGATAATCGGCCTCGGCGGCGCGGAACTGGAGCCACGACTGCTGGGCGGCGCGCAGCTTCGCCTGGCCGCGCGGGTCGAGCTTGGCGCTGAGGCTCCGGTACGCCGCGTTCATGGCCGCCTCCGCGCGCTTCAGCCGGCCGATCTCGCATTCGCGCATGACCGCGGTGCTCCTGGCGTTCTCGCACGCGGCGTCCTGAGCGGCGGCCTGGCCGAGCGCCTGCGCCCCGAGCAGCGAGCACGCCACCACGATGAGCGCGGGCCGAATAACCGGGAAGCGCAAGCAAGCCACGCTCACCGATTCGCGGCGTTTCGGGCGTTCATCTCCCGGATTTCCGCGTTGTACTTCTCGATGCCGGCGTTGCACGCGGCGATGGCATCCGCCAGGCTCTTGTGCCTGAGCGCACACGCGTTGAGGCTGTCGCGATCACGGCTCGACACGTCGATCATCTCGCCGAAAGTGATGCCCTGCTTGATCGCGGCGAGGTCGCCGCAGGCTGCCAGCATGCCGGCGGGCATCTCGCATTTCTGCGCCTCCTTTACCACCGGCACCACCATCGTGGTGCACCCGGAAAACGCGACCGATGACAGGCACAACAGGATTCGTTTCATGCGCGTTCCTCTCATCTGCGTTGGACCTGCGGCCCGATGACTGCCTCGGGCACGGCGAGCGCCAGACACGCGTTCGCGTCCACCTTTGTCATCAGGGTTTTCTTCTCCTGATCCACCGCGTCGATCTGGTCCTGGAACTTTTTGCGCTCGGCCGCGGTCGGCGCCGCGTCCCTGTCTGCCGCCAGCTTCGCCCGCCTGGCGTCAAGGCCGCTTACCTGGGCCTGCAGCGACTCGATCCTGCTGTTGGCGCCGGCCAGCGCGGCGGCCAGGTCCTTTGCCCTTTGGTCCGCCTTGGCCCTCAACTGCTGCGCCTGTTTGGCGTACTCGGCATCCTTGTCCTTGAGCATCTTGCTGATGTCTTCCTGGCTCTTCTTCCGCTTTGCCTCGGTGTCGTCGGACGCGCTCTTGATGGCCCGGATCTGCGCTTCCAGCGCGTCGACCTTGCGGGCGCCGAACATGTAACCCCCGCCGAACATCGCCGCGGCCGCGGCCCCTGCCAGGATCAGTCTCAGATTGTTGAGCATGTTTTCTCCCCTTCAAACGCACTTGATTCATCGTACCGCACAACGCGCAAGGGTATCACCGATAGACTTCTTCATTGCTTCTCCTTACCATTGCGAGCAGCCGGCGCACCGCCGCGCGGGCGATGGGAGGAGGCAGTGATGGCAGCGGAGCAGTCGTACAACAATGCGCTGGAGCGGGATCTGGGCGGACTCATCGACGCGATAGACCTGCCGGAGTTGAACAAGCGTTTCCTGCGTTCCCGCTGGCTCGACCAGACGCTATGGGCGGAAGCGCGCGCCAACTCGGCGCGCAACCGGCACTATGGGCTGCGCCTGATTGCGATCGTCGGCGGGGTGATCGTGCCTGCCTTGGTGAGTCTCAACGTCCAGACGCCGGTCGCGTTGGCGATCGGCTGGATTACTTTCGCGATCAGCCTGACGGTGGCGATTTGTCTGGCGCTGGAAAGCTTCTTCCGCTGGGGCGAGCGCTGGACGCATTATCGACGCCTGAGCGAATTGCTCAAGAGCGAAGGATGGTTGTTCTTCCAGCTCGGCGGCGCGTATCAGGAGTCGGCCACGCACGCCCAGGCGTACCCGGAATTCGCCAAGCGCGTGGAAGCCATTGTCGCCGGCGACGTGGACATCTTCATCACGCAGGTGGCGCGCGAGAAGGCCAAGCCGGCTCAAGGCGAGACCTCCGACGGCGCAGGCACGGGCAGATCGTAGCGCACGGATGACGGAGCCGCGTTCGCCGGGCTTCTATCGCTCGGACGACCGGCCCAGATACTGCTGTTCTTCGTAGGGCGTCAACTTGCGCGTCACGCGCTTCTTCGCGAGTCCTTCGCAGACCGACTGGAGATTGCTGCGTCTATTGCCTGGCTCTTTCCTCCAGTGCCCGCTCGATATCGTTCGCCCATTTGGGGGCTGTCCCGTGTTTTTCGCGTGCTTCGCGTATCAGTCGAAGATTTCGGGCGGTGGTCTCCGGCTCCCAGCTTTCGCGAACATCGGCGAGCGCATCGGCCAGCGCGGCGGCCGCCGCCTCTTCGTCCCGCGCGAGAACGGCAAGCTCGAGCCGCGTGGCGTGATCCCAATAATCGGGTTTGCCGCCGGCGATTCGTCTCTCCACCGCATAGCCGACCACGGGAATGAGATTCGCCGCGCGTGGGTCCGGAGGGTCTTTCAGTTCCATGAGGGTGACTGCATTGATTCCGGGATAGGCGTCCCGCCAGTCGGCCTCGAAACCTTTGAGGTAGGCGTCTATGGCCTTTCCCAGCAAGCCGCGCGCGAGAGCTGAGTTGCCCTCTTTCCGTGCCGCTTCCCAGCGATCCTTGTAGACGCGGCCGAGAATCCCGTAGGTCTCGCTGCTCGGGCCGCGGCGAGCGATCACGTCCAGAAGGACCTTTTCCGCCTCGTCGCCGCGCCCGGCGCGGTTGAGCGCCAAACCGAGCTGTTCCTGCACCATGACCGTTGCGTCAAGCGCGGGTGACATCCGCGCTGCCAGGTCGATCATCTCCGTCCAGGCCTTGACTGCCCGGTAGGACAGGAAAAGGTCGATGACCACGCCGGAGTCGGCGTCTTTTATGTCGCCGAGCGATGACTCGACTTTGCGAACGGCGTCCGCGGTTCCCTGTTTCCGCGCGCTCGCGAGTCCGGTTTTTGTCTCTTCGGAGTAGCGCACGCGATCGCGGAACACGTCGGTCTTGAGCCGCTGGATATCCGGGAATCCGTCGACGAGCTGGTAGACGGGGCTGTCGGTCGAACCGTCGCGCGCGGCGCGCAGGCGCTCTGCGAGCGCGCCGCGCGCAGCGTCCGGGGCGGACGGCTTTCCATCGGGCCCGAGTGCATACGGTACCGCACGCAGTAAAGCGACATCGAACGGGAGCTGTCCGCAATCCGCCGCGAATATCAGCACCGTCGACGCCGGACGCACCGCATGTCGCACGCCGAGCTCATAGAACACGTTGGCATTCGCATTGGTCAGGTCGGCCACTGCGTATTCACACAGAATCAGCCGCTCGAACATCGGCTTGTGGATGACGCCTCCCGCCTGTTCCTCGTCGGCGCGAAGCGGGTCGAGGTTTGCGTCGCGTATCGCAGGCGCGATGATTTGCGCGTAAACGGCGTCGAAGTCGATCAGCCGTCCGCCGGCTGCCGGCTTTTTCCCGAATGGCATTGCTACGAAACACAACGGAAGCGGCATCGGCATCTCCCAACTTTGGATTGGTAACAGAGTCTGCACTCTGTTGCGAAATCCGACCAGCGCCACTCCGTTGTTGGAAACTGCGGCTGCGGTCTCCCTTTTCCTGGGACCGGCTCTAGCGCGAGGCCATGAACCGCGCCCGCTCGCTCACGGCGGTGAGGAGCGAGGCTGCGAAGCGCCGGCTGTGCTTCACCAGTTCGAGGAACACGTTGCGGTTGATCGCGAGCAGCTTGCAGTCGCTTTCCGCTACCGCGCTCGCCATGCGCGGGGTGCGGTCGACCAGCGCCATCTCGCCGAACGCGCCGCCCGGGCCCACGGTCTCCACCAGGCTGCCGCCGACGCGGATCGCGACGCGGCCCTTGAGGACCACGTACATCAGCGCCCCGGCGTGGCCTTCGGTCACGATCGTGTTCCCGGCCTCGTAGCTGAAGCACGCGCCGGGCCCGACCAGGCGGGCGAGGTCATCGACCAGGTCCTTGCGGAGCGGCGCCGATTCCCTC
>Ga0184640_10000369_pt1 | contig 11666 bp, 14 predicted proteins | sample PLM31_200_b2_FD_133161 | JGI IMG/M metagenome (GOLD analysis project Ga0184640, IMG submission 133161) | Groundwater sediment microbial communities from an aquifer in East River, Colorado, USA - PLM3-1_200_b2 | ecosystem: Environmental > Terrestrial > Soil > Riparian zone | place: USA: East...
ATTCATCAGCACGCCGTCGCAGCCCAGCTCCATGGCGATCGCCGCATCCGAGGCGGTGCCGACTCCCGCATCCACCAGCACCGGCACCTTGGCATTTTCAATGATGATTTGCAGATTATACGGGTTGAGGATGCCCATTCCCGAGCCGATCAACGACGCCAACGGCATCACCGCGACACAACCGATTTCTTCAAGTTGCTTGGCGATAATCGGATCATCCGAAGTGTAAACCATCACCTTGAAGCCCTCCTTAACCAGCTTATCTGCTGCGCTCAGGGTCTCCACCACGTTGGGATAAAGCGTGTGTGGGTCGCCCAGTACTTCGAGCTTCACCAGATCGTGGCCATCGAGCAGTTCGCGTGCAAGGCGCAGCGTGCGTATTGCGTCATCAGCACTGTAACAGCCCGCGGTATTGGGCAGAATGGTGTATCGGGAGGGCGGAATGACCTCCAGCAGGCTGGGCTCGTTGGGGTTCTGGCCGATGTTGGTGCGACGGATGGCAACAGTCACGATTTGAGCACCGCTTGCTTCGATGGCGGCGCGCGTCTCGGCGAAATTCTTGTATTTGCCGGTGCCCACAAGCAGGCGGGAAGTATAGGCTTTACCGGCGATAACTAAACTGTCCATAGTTTAACTGAATATTTTACCGTGGAGTATGCGGAGGAAGGCAAAACTAATCAATTCTGACCGCCGATAAACGCCGATAGTCGCCGATGAAACCACAACTTATCCTGAATGAAATCGAATGGACTGCGTTTATCTGCGTTCATCGGCGGTTAAAAGATTGAGTTGGCCTTTCTCTGTGTCCTCTGCGGTTTAAAGCTTTAACCCCCGCCGACGGCGATGACGATTTCCAGCCTGTCGCCGTCATAAAGCATTTCCTGCTTGAAACGGCTGCGCGGCACGATCTCGCCGTTTTTTTCCATCGCCAGGCGCTTGCCTTTAAGCTGCAAGCACTCGAGCAGATGTGCCACATTCAGGGCGTCTTCAAAGCGGTGCGATACACCATTGATGGTCAGTGCAATCACTTTCTATGCACGCTTAAATTCAGGTAAGATTTGATTCTATCACGCGGGTGTAGTTCAATGGTAGAACGAAAGCTTCCCAAGCTTTAGACGTGGGTTCGATCCCCATCACCCGCTCCATCACCTTTCCCGTGCCGGGCACCCGCCTGGGGAACCTCTGATTAAGTCCCACGAGGGCACGACGCTGAACAGAACCCACGGCCGACGACCGAAGAGCTTCGCTTATTTCCCGGTTATTTCTTGTCGAAATGCGAGCGCGCATTGGTGAACGCTTCGCGCATCTTCGCCCATGCCTCGTCGGCGCCGCGCATCAGGTCCGTCCACGCATCGCCCGAGGCTGCTTGAACCTGTCGTAGCTGGGTCATCGCCTCGTCGCGGCGAGAGCGGAAAGTCTTGAGTTGCTTCTCATAATCGGCCTTCATTTTCGTCTGGGCAGACTTGGTCTTTTCTTCCCATTTGGTGATTTCGCTGTTCCATTGGTCGAGCTGTGTCTTCAGTTTCTGCACGTATTCGTCACGGGTCATCATGGCATTCTCCTGCTGGCTGGTAAGGGAAAGGGACCTGCAACTTACAGTTAAATTATACTACGCGCTGAGGACCCGATAATAGGGCCTGTCGAGGTTCTTTTTCTTACTGCTATAATTCTATATTGACCGGCCTATCCCCCTTTCACCCGATTCGCATAGACCATGAAAAAAATCTTCAGATACGCATTGCTGTCCATCGCCGGTCTAATTGTGGTGCTGGCGGGGCTCGCGGCCTATATCGTCGCAACTTTTGATCCTAACCGGTACAAGCCGCAAATCGTGCAACTGGTGAAGGACAAGACACAGCGCACGCTGCAACTTGGAGACATCAAGCTGAGCTTCTTCCCCGGACTCGGGGTGAAGCTGGGAGCCCTGTCTTTAAGCGAACACAAAAGCGACAAGGAATTCGTCGCAGTAGAAAGCGCCCGTATTTCGCTCAAACTTCTGCCTTTGCTCAGCGAGCAATTAGTGGTGGACGAGGTCGAGGTCCGAGGGGTGCGCGTGAATTTGATACGCTTCAAGGATGGCAGCAACAATATGGGTGATTTGCTGGGCGTGCCGCAAAAAGGCGGGACCGAAGACGCGCAAGGGAAATCCGGGAAACCGGAAAAGTTCAAGATCGATATTGATCATGTCGGCGTTGAGAACACCACGCTTAATTACAGCGATGAAAAGACCGGAGCGAAATACGCTTTGCACGGTCTCAATCTGAAAACAGGCAGAATCGCCAACGGTGTTCCCAGCGATGTCGAACTGGGTTTCAACGTGCAGGGCAACCAGCCGAAATTCGATCTCGCTGCCCAGCTCAAGACGCGGCTTACTTTTGATCTCAACACTCAGCAATATCAGCTGCAGGCTATGGATTTGGCGGTTAAAGGCGAGGCCGCGGGGATCAGTAAGCTCATGGTCAATGCTTCAGGGGATGTCAGCGCCAAACTGCAAAGCAAGGAATTTGCCGCCGACAAGTTCAAATTCGCGGTGACCGGCATGCAAGACAAAAACAATTTGGATGTCAAACTCGAAGCGCCGCGCCTCAGCCTCTTGAGCGAGAAATTTTCGGGGGACAAGGTCACGCTCGTTGCCCAAATGACTGGTGCGCAGGCCGACCTCGTGGCGAGTTTGACCGTGCCCAGGCTGGAAGGCACTGCCCAGGCGTTCAAAACCGGTGCAATTGATTTGGAGTTAGATGCCAAACAGGGCGAGCGCACGGTAAAGGCCAAGCTCGCCACTCCAATGTCAGGCAATTTCCAGGCGCAGCAGTTCAGCTTCCCGGCGATCGTCGGCAACTTCACTCTCAGCGCGCCTGACCTGCCGGTAAAAAGTTTAAGCGGTGGTCTTAAGGGTACCGCGGCTGCGGACCTGAAAAAACAAAACGTCCAGGCCAATTTTTCCGGAAAAGTGGCAGACAGCTCTTTCAAGACCAAGCTCGGCGTTGTGGGATTTTCCAAACCGGCGATCGGCTTTGATCTGGATATTGATCAGCTGGATGTGGACCGCTACCTGCCGCCGAAACAGGAAACGAAGCAGCCGGAGGCAAGGCAGGCTGAAACAAAACAGCAGGAAAAGCCGCTGGATTTTTCGGCGCTGAAAAATCTCAACGCCAACGGCAGCCTGCGCGTGGGCAACCTGAAGGCGGCCAACGTCAAGGCACAGCTAGTCCGTGCAGACCTCAAGGCGGCCAACGGCAAGGTCGACATCAACCCGCTTTCCGCCAATCTGTACCAGGGATCGGCAAACGGAAGCGTGGCACTAAATGCCGTGGCCACGCCCGTTATATCGGTAAAGCAAGATCTCAAGGGGATTAATATCGGGCCGCTGCTTAAAGATGTCATGGATTACGACACGCTCGAAGGCAAAGGAAGCGTGTCTTTGGATGTCGTCACTCGGGGCAACACGGTGACGGCTTTGAAAAAGGCGCTGGACGGCAAGGCGGCGCTCAATCTCGCTGATGGCGCTGTGAAAGGCATCAATATTGCCGAAACGATACGCAACTTCAAAGCCAAGCTCGGCGCGCTCAAGGGGCAGCAGACCCAGGCTGCGGACAAGGCGCAGAAGACCGATTTCACCGAGTTGAAAGCGAGCTTCCTCATCAAAAACGGCGTGGCGCATAATGACGACCTGTCCCTGAAATCGCCGCTATTGCGCCTGACCGGCGCCGGCGATATCAATATCGGCGAAGACAGCCTGAATTATCTGGCCAAGGCCTCGGTGGTGGAAAGCAGCAAAGGGCAGAGCGGGGCGGAGCTTGCTTCGCTCAAGGGCGTGACCATCCCGGTGCGTATTTCCGGGCCGTTCAAATCCCCGCAATACAACCTTGATTTCGGCGCCGCGGCGACAGAGATCGTCAAGCAAAAAGCTGAAGAGGCGGTCAAAGGCAAACTACAGGAAAAACTCAAGGGCTTGTTGGGTAAATAGCTGGGCCTGAACCGCAGAGACGCTGAGGCGCAGAGAAGGACGCAAAGGAAAAACAAGAAACAATAATGGAACCGCAGATAAACGCCGATAAACGCAGATTAAAACAAAACAAGAATAGAAAAGATTTACAGGGTTCGAACCCGTGCGGGATATTTTAATCGCTTAGCGACGCGCACGGAAAGGAAAATATATGAAAAAAGTTAAATTAGAAGCGAACGACTGGCTACGTCCCGAATATAAACGCAGCGATTTGGGCCCCATTGTGCGGGGAAAGTATGCGCGCCGCATGGCTGCGGAATCAAATGTTGTCGTCGTCGAGCCGGCCGTCTCCAAGGCATTTCCCAACGAGGCATCAGTTAATGCCGCGCTGCGCGGCCTGCTGAAACTAGCCAAGTCAAGTACACGCCCAACCGCACGTTCAAGCCGGCCGGCGCGCAAGCGCGCCGCCGCTTAACGGAAAGTTAATGGAACCGCAGATGAACGCCGATAAACGCAGATGAAAGCAAAACAAGATATAGACAGGATTTACAGGATTCGAACCCGTGCGGGATATTTTAATCGCTTGAATCCGTTAATGGCTTGAATTGCTTGCAGGATGACGCAGCAAAAGGCAAAATTCGTCGGATTAGGCACCACTTTTGGTGTCCATTTTTAGTTAGAGGGCATCAACGATGCGCGACTGGGCATTCGTCGCTGACATGAGCCGAGATGGTGCTATCACCATCAGCGACGTTTGGCTCTGGGTGAAATGGGTCTTCTTCTATCCGGGTGACGTGCTCGTCTATCTGTTCATGTCGGAAACACCGCGTATCTCGCAGTTCCTAGAGCTATCTCGATTCAGCTACGGAAGCAATGGTTCCGGCGTGATATCGGCTTTCGCTTGGCTCATACTGCTTGGCGCAGTGCTCAATATGAGCGGCGGGATACCGTCAGCGCCCACACCAGAGCCGGAACCCAAGGACCCCAAACATTTCCTGCTTAGGGAGCAACCTTGGTGGGTGGCCCTTCCAACCATAGCACTGTTGTTGGGCGTACTTGCTTGGCTCGTGACCTAATATGACGGTGCCAATGCTGTTCAATTTGCTGTCCGCGTGCATCGGTCTGGCCGCAGCGTTGTTCTTGTGCATTGGTGCCGCGCGCCTCTCAAATCAGGCAATCTGGCTGCTTTCGAGCACGTTCTGGGATTACAACCCTCATCTTGCTTCTGCATTAATTTCGCAGCGTGCGGATTACGTGGCAGGCGCCACGCTTCTTATTGCGACCTTTCTTGCACAGGTCGCCGCAAATCTCGCGCCACCTGTTGAGCTCGGTGCCGTATGGCACGGCATAGGCGCAGTGGTGCTGACCTCCGCTGCAGTCGTTCTCCTAGCGCTGGCTGTACGCTATCGGGTTGCAGCATCTGCCCGCTCCTTCGTTGACGCGCAAGCTGCCGGGCTACGGTCCAATGACAAGCCATCTAACCGGTAGGTGGTGCGGACGGGTCGCCAGCGCCGTGCCACCGCAACCGTTGGTACTGGCCCGCCGCAGAGCAAGACGTTATACGCCACGGCCATGACTCCACCCGATCAGCTCTATCAATCCTGGATGGTCAAAGGCAGTTATTTCAACCGCATGATTGACTGCGGCCATTCGAGGAATCGTTGGGTGGAGATTGCGCTTGGTTATCTGCCGTATGAAGTGCTTGAAAAGCACAAGGAGGGACTGGTTTTCATTGCCCTGAGTGAATGTGATGCATGCCGCCTGGCGCCACAATATCGGGAACGCGAGGTGATTCTCCTTTCAGACCGTATATTTCCCTCAGCCGGCGTCGCAGAAGATCACCCAACTGCTCGCTATTTCATCTTTGCGGTGCTTCATGAAGTCGCGCACGCAATACGACAGCATCGATCTCCGAGGTTCGATAGTCTTTCGAAGGAAGAAAACGAAGCTCAGGAGCTGGAAGCTGATGATTTGGCCTATCGTTGGTTTAATCAACACGTCAAGGAGGTAGATAATCCGTTCCTGCTGCCGCTTTCGCCTCCTGAAGTTCATGAGGCACAGGAGCGCAACCAGAAATTGATGCAGGAGCAACTACGTGGTGTATAACTTTAGGTCGAACGGACGGGCCGCAAGTGCAGCAGCAACATCAACCGTCATCACGGCCCGCCGTTCACCAAAACGTTATAGTTCGCTTGCTCTTAGAATTTCTTGGCGGCTTGAATTGCTTGCAGCATGACGCAGCAAAGAGCAAAATTCACCAGATTAGGCACCACTTTTGGTGTCTATTTTTAGTTGGGCTTCACAAAGAGGGGATTCATGAGCACTGCGATTCTTGCGTTACTGAGCGTCGGAATTGGGTTCGCAATCGGAGCCACGCCTTTCGTGCAGGAACACCTGCACTGGAATTTGTGGTTTGTGATCCCGATTAGTGGCCTCCTCTTCGGAGCCGGGCTCGCGTGGCTCCAATTCATGAGCAGCTACGCGCTCGGAAATCATGTAAACAAAAAAACGGCGACGGTGTTTTGCGTATCCGCCGTTGTTGCTTACTTTGCTACGGAGATCGGCACTTACCTGACGTTAAGCGTACCGATATCGGGTGTTGAAGGGGTCCCCGATGGGGATTACAAGATAAGCAGTTTTTGGTCCTTCTACGACTACATGTCGTACCGTCTCGGGTCCTCGACCATCAGCTCAATGAAAGGACATGGCTCGTTTGAAATGGGTGCGGCGGGAACATCCGTTAGTTTCGTCGTAGATCTTCTAGGTGCCGCTATAGGTGCCTTTGGTACGTTCCTCACTCTGATACCGCTGTATCCTTTTTGCGCGCGCTGCGCTTGCTACAAGAAACGGCACCACCTCTACAAGATCCAGCCAAAAGCCGGTGAAGCCACGCTCGGCAGCGTTCTTACGTCAATAGCCGAGGTCTGCCAGAAGCAAGACCATCGGGGCCTTGTCAAGCTGCTCGCTTCGTTGGAGAGGGACCACCAAGACAAGAAGTCACATATTCAGATTTCTGCAGATGAACGGTTTTGTCCAAAATGTCGCGAGGCAACTGTAGTTGGAAAGGTGCTCAAGCAACAGGGCAACGACTGGAAAGAACTTTCAGAGTTGGCGTTTGGCACTACTTCGGGCGTTGGCGTGCATGGCACGTGAAGCCCAACAACAGGTTCCAGCGGACGGTCCTCGCGCTGCGCGCTCGGCCCGCCGCTGAACCTAGGCGTTAGCCCCATATCTATATTGAAGGAGGTCACAATGGCAAACAAAAAGAGAGTCTTTATCAGCTTTGACGTTGACCACGACAAAGGCACCAAAGAAATGCTTGCTGGTCAAGCTGATCTGCCAGATAGCCCATTTGAATTTAAGGATGCGTCTGTGAAAGAGCATCTTACGGGCGACTGGGAGGAAAAAGTGAAACGGCGTTTGGATAATGTAGATGTTGTGATTGTTCTATGCGGCGAGAAGACTCACACAGCTAACGGGGTTTCGGCTGAATTGACAATTGCCAAAGATAAGGAAAAACCATACTTTCTTTTGGCTGCTTACGCTGATAAGAATTGCACTAAGCCTACATCGGCAGCAACTGGAGATAAGGTCTATAAATGGTCATGGCCCAATCTTAAGTCGTTAATCGGCGGTAGTCGCTAGGCACCCTTTATCGGCCTACTGGAAATGCAAGTATTCCTCGTACATAGGTTTGCGGCGCGAAGGGCTGCTATTAGCCTTCTGAAGAGCATTGCTACTAAGGGCAACGTACTCCTGCGCCCATTCGTTCTGGATAGTTTTGGCGGTGAGGCGTGGAAATCAGCTGCTTTATCAGGAATAAGCGAGTGTGAAGCAGTTGCCGTCTTTGATTTGGCGGCATGCATGGAATCTGAGAATGTGGCTTGGGAAATAGCTCAGGCACGGGAGTTGAACAAACCTCTGATCTTGCTTGATCCCAATAAGCTGGATGACGACGAGCTCAAAAAAATGTATGGCTTGTACCATCATGATGAAGAGTTCAACTCTTTTTTTCAAAAGGATGGCAAAGATACTGAGACCCTGTACAAGATGATGGTCGATTCGTCGGAGCAACTAATTCAAAGGCGACAAAGGATGAATGCTTTCTTTATTACTGCAATCGGAAGCTTGTTAGCAATCGCTGGCGCATTGGCGAAATTTGGCACCGTTAAGTCGGCAACAATATCGTTTCTTGTCATGACTGTCTTTGGAATTATTGGGCTTCTTTTATGTAACTCGTGGCGTAACCTAATTGATAACTATGGGAAGCTGAATGCGGCAAAGTTCCGCGTCATATTGAAGCTTGAGCAATCGCTGTCAGCACAAATGTTTTCGGCTGAATGGGCGGCGCTGGGAAAAGGCCAGCGCCCTCAGAAGTACCAATCGTTTACGTCTACGGAAAATATGGTTCCGCTGTGGTTTGCAATTCTCATTTTCAGTTTGGTGCTCTTCGCTTCTTCGTGGCACATATGGGGCTAACCCATCATTCCACCGGACCTGCGCGAAAAGCCGCGCAGGCCGGTGAATTCAAACGTTAGAAGTCAGAACTCCGTGCCGATCACGAACGATGCCGAGCTAAGACAGGTCTCTGGCGAGGTCAGTGCTGGTCTCGCCGAAATTCAGGCTTATCTCGGCGACCGGAACCATGAGCACGGGAAAATACGATTCCCCCGAGGCTACATTCGCTCTGCCGCCAGCATCCGCTCGCAGCTATGGTTCGTTGCAGATAAAACTGTCAGGCGCAATCTTGCATATGCACATCTTCAATCGGATACATTGCGGTGGCTTCTGAATCGAACAGACCTAGCAGGAACTGCCAAGGAAATGATCATTAAGGAGTCAATCTGCTTGGCTGCAGCAATCACCGAGACACTAACAAAACAGGTCTGTGGTCAGGAAAGGCTTTGTGGAGCGAAGAAGGGCTTCAAAGATCGCTGCGACGTTCTCGTGGGCAAAGCTGCAATTTCAAGCGCCACAGGAAACGAACTTAAGTGGCTTTGGGATTTCCGGCAGAACGAGCACATTTTTCTAGCCACCGATTGGGAATATGGCTACTACATCATAACAGACTGCAATAGAGCTGTTAAGGCACTTCATTCACTAAAGTCTGACCTGAACACATGGTTTACAGTCAATCAGCCATTCTGACTTCTAACCACAGGTTCCACCGGCGCAGCCGCCTTCCGGCGGCTGCGCCGGTGGAACCTGGGAGTTATAGTTCGCTCGCTCCTGGAATCTCTTGGCGGTCCGGCTTGATTCTTATCTGCGTTCATCGGCGTTCATCTGCGGTTCCAAATATATGCCTAGCTTCGCTGACAAGGTCGTAGCGTGGCAAAAGCGCCACGGCCGACATAATCTGCCGTGGCAGAACACGCGGGATCCTTACCGTATCTGGCTTTCGGAAATCATGCTGCAGCAGACGCAGGTCGTAACCGTCATTCCCTACTACTTGCGGTTCGTTGAGCGTTTTCCCGATATCAAAAGCCTGGCATGCGCTTCTTTGGATGAGGTGCTCACGCTTTGGAGTGGACTGGGCTATTATTCGCGTGCCGCAAATCTGCACCGCGCCTCGCAAATCATCATGACTAAACACCGCGGCATATTCCCCCGCAATTTCGACAGCATTATGGAGTTACCCGGTATCGGGCGCTCCACCGCCGCGGCAATTTGCGTGTTCGCCTTCGGCCAAAAGCGCGCCATACTCGACGGCAACGTAAAACGAGTTCTGGCGCGCTGCTTCGGTGTTGTCGGTTACCCCGGCGAAAAAAGCGTGCAAGAGAAATTGTGGCGCAAGTCCGAAGCGCTGTTGCCCAAGCGCGGTATCAGGGCTTATACGCAGGGGTTGATGGATTTGGGCGCCGAGGTTTGCTTGAGACGCAACCCTGATTGTCCGGCATGTCCGTTACATCGCGGCTGTGTCGCGTATAAAACCGGGAGAGCGAACGAATTGCCCGCGCCCAAACCCAGGAAAGCGCTGCCGCACAGGCAAACCGTGATGCTGATTTTGCTGCACAAAGGCGATGTGCTGCTGGAGAAGCGCACGCCTGCGGGCGTGTGGGCCGGCATGTGGAGCTTTCCGGAAATTGCGCCTGAAGACGATGTGCGCAAAGTTTGCACGCAGCGCTTTGGCGCGCGAATAAAGAAACCGCGTTTTTTGCCGCGGCTGGAACAAGGCTTCAGCCATTTTAAGTTGAGCATTCAGCCGCTTTTGCTGCAAGTCGAAACTGTAAATTTCCACGCGTCTGAGCCCGGGCAGTTGTGGCTTAATTTTAACGATGCGCAAGGCGCAGCGTTGCCCGCGCCGGTGCGCAGGCTTCTCAAGCAGGCAGAGGGTTACCTAGCGGGAGGGTGAATGGAGCTGCATATCTTTTTTCTATATCTGGGAATTATCCTGCTGGCGGCGCGCTTATTGGCTGAGCTCGCCAGCCGCTTCGGCGTGCCCTCGGTGATAGGCGAACTCTCCGCCGCGTTGCTCATCGTGGTGGCGCTTACCACCGCGCTGCCGCCGTTTGCGCTCAAATGGTTTTACGGCAGATACGGCGATAAACCTGGATTAAAGTCGACAGCGGGCCGCGACTGACTTATTGCGGCTCGAGCACGAAGTTGAGATTGATCTGGTTGTCTTGCGGCCGCTTGCCTGCCCACAGGGTCGTGAGTTTTTTATAGCCCTGTGCAGTGACGATGAAGTGGACGTGATTCAGGCCCGTCCAATCGGTGTTGAAGCGGTAGCCGCCATCTTCCGCTGATAACAGATAGGCGCGCAGCCGGTCTACATAGTTTCCCTCGGCATTGGCCTGCCAGTGCTCGATGCGGGCGCCGGCAATCGGCTGGCAGTTCTTGCTCGCCAGCACCCGCCCCTGAATGCGCAAACCTTCCCCTACGTCGGTTTTCTGGGTGGTGATGGGTTTATAGTTGTTGCCGAGAAAAGTCTGCCGCGTGGGCGTGCAATCAGCGGCAACGGCGAGCAGGGGTTGAAACAACAAAATAAGAAACAGGATTAATTTGGGCATGGGCATCTTCCTTGGTTTTTTGCTTGGAACCGGCGGCCGGCGTTAAGTTTCATGGGATATTGCTTCGCAAAGTTTACCCTGAGCTAAAACCGAAGGGCTCGCAACGACAAGACACTCAGGCGACCAAGCCTTGCTGGACTAGGAACTTGTGCAGGACTTGCAGGCGTGCGGCGGGGTCATCGATTTCCAGCATTTCCTGTTTTGCCGCAAGTTTCAGCGGCAGCACTTCGGCAAGCCGGTAGCCCACCCACGTCGCGTCGTCCAGTTTAGGCGGCGACGGAAAATACTCGATGCCGATTTTCTCCATAACGAGCTTAAGCACGGTGGCGCAATCGCGCATTTCGTAAGGCAGCGGCGTTTGTTTTTCCGCCGCAAGCATCATCACTTCGGCGCTGATGAGGCCGTCTTTCGCCACCTGCCGGTTGAGGATGCGGAAACGCTGCACGCCCGCGGTCTTGAGATGCAGCACGCCTAGCTGCTGCATGTCCCATTCGCTGATGGCCGCAGTGCAGCCGATTTGCTCGGGCACCGCCGGCACCCCGACTTCATTTCCTTCCTTGATCAGGCACACTCCGAAAGGCCGGTTGTCGCGCAGGCAGATTGTGCTCATGTCCAGATAACGCTGCTCGAATATTTTGAGCGGAAGTATTCCGCCCGGGAACAGCACGGTATTGAGCGGAAAAATCAGCAGTGTTTCCTGCGCCGGCATG
>Ga0184640_10000370_pt1 | contig 11650 bp, 12 predicted proteins | sample PLM31_200_b2_FD_133161 | JGI IMG/M metagenome (GOLD analysis project Ga0184640, IMG submission 133161) | Groundwater sediment microbial communities from an aquifer in East River, Colorado, USA - PLM3-1_200_b2 | ecosystem: Environmental > Terrestrial > Soil > Riparian zone | place: USA: East...
GGCGATGGGCACGAGCCAATGGGGGAAAAAAATTAATCCCAAGATTCCGCCCAAAGACGCGCCTCCCGACACCCCGAGCATCTGCGGGCAGGCAAGCGGGTTGCCGAGTAAAGCCTGGAGCACGACGCCGCAGGCCGCCATGCCGCCGCCGATGGCGACTCCCAGAAGGACACGCGGCAGGCGCGCACGATAAAGAATTTCCGCGTCCGGATTCGCGGCAAAAATATTTTGTAAAGCCTGCGAGAGGTCGAGACGCACCGGCCCGAGCAAAGCGCAACCGAGGATGGAGATAACCAATAGGGCCAGCAGCACACCGTTGACCCAAAGCATTTTTCTACGGTCGAGAACGTTCACAGCCAGTTCCTTCACTAGATCCGCGTTTTGATTCCGCGAAGCACTCCGGATGGACGAGGCGGGCGATTTCTTCAAGTCCTTCGCCAATGCGCGGCCCAGGGCGCAGAATCTTGTCTGACGAATAGGCATAAACCCGCCGCTCCTTCACTGCGGGAATGGATGCGAGATCCGACCAGTTTTTGCCCGATGGTCCGCGCTCCGATCCCATTCCGGCTTCGATGATGACCTGCGGCGCTTTAGCGACAACGTACTCATCAGGTAAATTGAGCCAGGGTTGAGCGGCGTTACCGGCAATGTTTTTACCGCCGGCCAAAGTAATGAGCTCGTCGATAAAATTTTTTCCTCCGACTGCCACCAGGGGCCGAAGTCCTACCGCCAACAGAATGGAGCGAGGCGGTGCGGGCGCCACGCGTTTCTTCACTTCGTCGAATTGCAGGGTAATCTTGCGAACGAGTTTTTCCCCTGCTTGCGGACTTCCCAACAAACGGGCGATGCTCTTAATGGAATTCAAAATGTCGCTCACACTTGCGAGTGAAATCAAAGTCACTTTAAGACCGAGGCGTTCCATCTCTCTCGCCTTCACCGGGTCGGTGGCGCTGCTGACGCCGATCACGAAGTCCGGCCGTTTTGCGGCGATCGCTTCAAGACTGGGACTCATAAAGCCGCCGATCTTGGGAAGCTTCCGCGCTTCGGCGGGATAGTCGCAATAGGTCGTTACGCCGACCAAGCGATCGCCAAAGCCCAGCGCAAATACCGTTTCGGTCACGCTGGGGGCGAGGGAAACGACTCTTTTAGCGCGCGGCGCGGCGGCTGCCTGTGCCAGTACGTCGAGCGCGCACGCAAGGATCAGGCTCGCAACAAACAAACAAACCGTGATGATTCGCTGCGAACGATTCATCGCGATCCCAGAGCCAAGAAGACTAGCACCGAGGTTTCGCTCAGTTCTCCGACGGCGCCGAAAATATCGCCGGTCACGCCCCCCAAGCGGCGGTCAAAAAATTTCTTGCTCGCCGTAGTGAAGACGGCGACCCAGACCATCATGGCGATGCCGACGCCATGCAAGATCGCCGCGACCAAAAGGAGGGCGATCAAGGTTGCGAAGAGAAAATGTTTGGTGTCCAGGTGATCTATTAAAGTCGAACCCAGTCCCGGTTTTGCCGCGAGTGAGCGATAGCCCAGCAGCACCATCGCCCAACGACCCAAAACCGGCGCCGCCAGGAGTCCACGCCAGCGATCGCCGCCGATGCTTTCGATGGCGTGGATTTTGAAGAATATCAGCAGGACAATCGCGATCAGACCAAAGGCACCGGTGTGACTGTCATCCATGACTAGGAGGACACGCTCCCGGTCGCCGCCGGCGCCCAGGCCGTCAAAAGTATCTCCGAGTCCGTCCAGGTGAAGGCCGCGCGTCAGCAAGGCTAAGATAGTCACTAGCGCCACGCTCGACAGCACTGGGCTTGCAAACGGCTCCAGCAAGGCATTCGCCAGCACTAGGATCAAGCCCAATAAGAAACCAATGACAGGAAAGAAAATTGCCGACGGTCCCATCTCGTGAGCCGAGCGTTCCATGCGCTTCGGCCAGGGAAAGATAGTCAAAAACTGAAGCGCCGCGAAAAAAGAATTCACGGAATTTTTTCCTTCACGCCGGCGGATTCAAAAGTCGCCATCTCGCCCATGATTCTTACCGCGGTTTCAATCAAACCCATAAGGAGACACGCGCCGGTTCCCTCGCCCAGGCGCATAGCCAGATCTAGTACAGGCGCAAGCTTGAGTTCGTCCAGTATTAAGCCGTGGCCTCTTTCCGCGGAAAGATGCGAGGCGAAGAGAACATCCCGCACATAGGGACAAAATCGCTGCGCGATAAGCGCCGCGGCGCCGGAGATAAAACCATCCAGCACCATCGGCATGCGAAACGCCGCCGCTCCTAGAATCACTCCGGTCATGGCGCCGATTTCCAAGCCGCCGACTTTGGCGAGAACGTCCAGGGGATCATTGGCGTCGGGCCGGTTCAGATCGAGCCCTTTTTCGATGGCGGCGATCTTTCTATTCAGAGTCGCGTCGTCGATGCCCGTGCCTCGACCGACTGCGGCGACGGGCGCGGCGCCTGTCAAAGCGCAAAGCATGGCCGCGGCGCTGCTGGTATTGCCGATGCCCATGTCACCGGCGCCGAGGAGAAAGAGATTTCCGGGGACCGCTTCTCGGGCGAGCTGAATACCCAACTCTACAGAGCGTTCGGCCTCAGCGCGCGTCATCGCCGGTCCGCAAGCGAAATTTGCCGTGCCGCGGCGGATTTTGCAGTTACGCAGTCCCGCCGTATTGGCAAATTCGTAATCCACACCCGCGTCGATCACTTCGACTTCGACGCCGTGGTGGCGCGCTATAACGTTGATCGCGGCTCCACCGTTAAGAAAATTGTGGGTCATCTGGGCTGTGACCTCTTTAGGGTACGCGCTGACGCCTTCCTGCGTAATGCCGTGGTCCGCCGCAAAGACGAACAAAAGTTTGCGCCCAAGCCGCGGCGGGACTTTTCCCTGGATGACGGCAATGCGGCGCGCCAGCTCTTCCAATTTTCCCAGGCTTCCATGCGGCTTGGTCAGGGAGTCCAGGCGCTCCTGCGCGGCGGACTCGCTGGAACGATCCAACGGCCTAATATGCTTCAAGGTCTCGCCCAGGGTCATCCAATTTCCTTCTTGACGATCATCGGAACGCCGGCAACCGTGATGACGACTTCATTCGCCGCTGCGGCGATCTGTTGATTGGCCCAACCCGCCAGGTCGCGAAACTGACGCGCCAGCATATTATCCGGCACGATGCCCCAGCCGACCTCGTTGGTGACCAAAACGACGTGAAAATTCAAACGCGGCAGTATTTCGACCAATTCTTTGACTTTCTCCTCCGCATATTTCCCATCACGCTGGAGCAGAAGGTTGCTAAGCCAAAGGGTCAAGCAATCCACCAGGGCGCAATCCATTTGACCGCGCCGCGCGAGAAGCGCTTCAGCCAATTCCAAAGACTCTTCGATGGTGGTCCACTCGTTGCCGCGCCTGCTTTTGTGTTCGCTGATACGTCGGGTCATTTCTTCGTCTTTGGGTTCTGCTGTGGCGACGTAGAGGCGTCGGGAACCTAGTGCTGCGGCACGCTGTTCGGCGTAGATACTTTTTCCCGAGCGCGCGCCGCCGGTGATCAATATAATCTGCGTGGCCATCATCACACTATCCGCCGCATGACGCCGGCCATTCTCTTAGCGCCGCAACCAACCGGCGGTTGTCCCTTCGCCGTCGCACCGCGACGCGAAAGTACTCGCGGCCGAGACCGGCAAAGGAATCGCAGGCGCGGATGAGTATCTTCTTGCCCAAGAGAAAAGAGCGGAGCTGCAACGCGTCGCCACTGGTCTTGCCGATCCGGACGAACAAAAAATTAGCTTGTGACGGCATGGGATGAAATCCACCGAGCGCCGTCAGGTGTTTCGATATAAACGCCCGCTCCTTTGCCAGCCAGTGGTCTGTCTGGGTCGTGAACCGCGCGTCCTTGAGACACGCCAGCGCCACGTTCAGAGCCGGGGCGTTGACGGACCATGGCTCCTGATAAGCGGCGAGCTGCGCGATTCGGCGCGTTTCGCCGAGAAGATAGCCGAGACGAAGCCCCGGCAAGGCGTAGTACTTGGTTAGGGAACGCAATACGAGCAGATAGGGATTTTGTCGAACCATCGTCTTGATGGATTCACTCTCGACAAAGTCGATGAACGCCTCGTCGACGACAATCAAACTCTTTCTTGCGAAGGCGGCATGAGCGATTGTCTCCATTGCCGTTTTCGGAATCAACTGGCCGGTCACGCTGTTGGGCGTGGCGAGAAAGACGATGTTGCAATCCTTTTCCCATGCCGCCATAAACCTCTCCGTCGAAAACTGAAAGCCTTCGTCGGCTGTGAGGGCAAGCTCGCGGATGCTCGCGCCGCCGAGCGCTAGAGCATTGGCGTATTCGGAAAAAGCCGGACCGACGACTAACGCTTTGCGCGGCCGCAGAGCCGCACACAACAGATAGATAAGCTGTGTCGAGCCGTTGCCGACCAGCACTTCCGCAGATTTCACTCCATGGCGCTCGGCTAAGGCCTGTTTGAGTTTTTCTCCGTAAGGATCGGGATAGCGCGGGGCTTCGCCATAGCTCCTTATGAAAGCTTTACGCGCCGCCGCCGGCGGGCCTAATGGATTGATGCTGGCGCTGAAATCGATAACCTCGCCGGCATCGATGCCGGCGCTCCGTGCCCACCGATCGACATCGCCACCGTGTTCTCGATCGAGCCGCGGCGCTAGGCGCGCGCCGCCGACAACAGCGCGAAAGTCACGAGCGACAGAATCACCGTGACCAGACATAACGCGCGTCCCTCCTTCAACATTTCGATTCCAACCGGTGTCAAATCGTCGCCCATATAAGGCTTATTGATCTCGTTGCCGAAGTAAATGCTTGGACCACCGAGCCGGATGCCGAAGGCGCCGGCCAGCGCCGCCTCGGGATAGCCGGCGTTGGGGCTCAAGTGGTTGGCGTGATCACGCCATAGGGTGCGTAAGGCGCGTAATGGATCCAGACGCAGCGCCAGCGCCGCGCCAACGATGAACAAAGCGGTCAACCGCGCAGGGACGAAATTTAGCACATCGTCCAGCCGCGCGGCGAACTTGCCAAAGTAAAGGTACCGTTCGGTGCGGTAGCCAATCATGGAGTCAAGCGTGCTGGCTGCTTTGTAAGCCATCGCCAACGGCACGCCGCCGAGGAAAAGATAAAAGAGCGGCGCCACGACGCCGTCGCAGGTGCTCTCGGCCAAGGATTCCAAGCCGGCGCGCAGCACTTTGTCTTGGTTCAAATCGGCTGTCTCGCGGCCGACAATGTGAGCCAGTTTTTCTCGCGCCACGGCGAGGTTTCCGGCGCGCAGCGGCGCTTCGATGAGTTTTACGGCGTCGAGCAAGCCGCGTGTTGCCACAGTGGTAGAAGCCAGCGCCGCGATGGCGGTGAATGAAAGCCATGGAGGCAGTGAGTTAAACAGAGCAACTAGTCCCAACGTTACCGCTGCTGATAGCGTAACTACGAAGAGCGATAGCGTCATGCCCGCCAGAAAATCGCTGCGGGCGTTGCCGCTTCGCAAAAGCCGTTCGCCATGCGCGATAACTTTGCCCATCAAGACCACGGGATGGGGAAGCCAGCGCGGATCGCCGACAGCGAGATCCAAAAGGAAGGCGCCGATTAACAGTGCTGCCGAGGAGTTTAGGAGATATTGCCAGTCCATAGATATCTTTAGTCGCCAGCGACTTTGCCGTTCCAGGTTTCGTCAAAGATCACATCGCGGAGCGGCAGGCGGTCAAGCCATCCGACTGTTTCGAGTTCCGGCTTGGGCTCGAAGCGCGCCGGGTAACCCACGCACAGATAACCGACCACGACGATGTGAGACGGGATGCGCAAAATCTCTTTCAAGCGCTGTTCGGAGAGAATGCTGACCCATCCGACGCCCAGACCCTCGGCCCTGGCAGCCAGCCAGAGATTCTGAATCGCGCAGCAAGTGGAATAGATATCGGTCTGGGGGATGAGGCTGCGGCCTAGAACCGCGGGCCCGTGGCGCGTCGGGTCGCAGGTCACACAAATGTTGACCGGCGCTTCTTCGATACCTTCGAGTTTCAGACTGAGATAAAGCTTCTTCCTTTCGCCGGAAAACCGCTCCGCCTCTTCGCTGCGCGCCACGAGAAAGGCGTCCTTGATCAATTTTCTGGTATGAGGCTCTCGGATCACGATAAAATTCCACGGCTGCATAAAACCCACGGAGGGTGCGTGATGCGCGGCCAGCAGAATCCGCTCGAGCGCATCGGCGGGATACGGCGCGGAAAGAAAGCGCCGGACGTCCCGGCGGGCGAAGATAGCCTTGTAAACCGCTTCACGCTCGGACGGCGAAAAGGTCGTTTGCGCGGACAGATTTTCATTCGTCATGAGAATTGCCTCCGGACGCAGCGCCGTTAGTTATCGTCCCTTGCAGAAGTCCCTTTTTCACGGCGTTGTATGCCGTCATGCCAATCAGCTCGCCCATCTGAGTGTGCTTACCGCAATAGCGCACAGGATTGCCGCCGAGCGAAACCACAGCAATACAATCGGTGCCCGTGCCGGTGGCGACGAGACCCGATACCGAGCTCCGAATTCCCGATTCATAAAGCGCGCGCACCCGCGCTTCCGTGGCGATCTGGATCGCTTCCACCATGGCTTGGTCGGTGAGACCCGGCTGAACCGTCACTATCAGATTGATGGTGTGAAGCGGCGCCGGCGCTCGCCCTTCGACCATGACGGCGGCCGAATCACCGACGCAGAGCGCGTTACCGCAGCCCACCGTCGCGAAGCATGTGACTTCGGCGGCGCCGCTCGACAACGACACTTGCACCAGTTGTGTCATTTCAACGGCAGTCGCCATGGCGACGACTTTACCTTTAAGTCCTAACTCCACAGTAGCTTGCGCGAGCCACTGCTCAGGCTGGGAGCAAAAAGAAGCATCGTCTCCACGGACATGGCAATTGACGATATGATCCGTGTGGCACATACCGCCGTTCAGAACCGCCCAGCTGAGCACGGGAGCCGGGGAAGCAAAGCTTACCATCAAGGCATCGCGCTCAGCGCGAATCATCAACGGCTCATTCATGGCTAGTCGCTTCGGTCCCGGGTTTAGCCGTTGTGATTCTCCGGCCCTTGACAGATGGATCGACGATCCAACTCGTGATCAGGTTGATATCCAGCGATTTTCTGAGATGCAGCGCCAGGCGGTCGATGCGCGCTTCGCGTTCGGCAGCGACATGAGCCCACGCCGCTGCGGGCGCGAGATCGACCGCGGCGCGGGCGGCTCGGATAAACGAATGGCGAAAGTCATCATTGTCGAAGAAGCCGTGCACGTAGGTGCCCAGCACGCGGCCTGATGCGCTCACCGCACCGTCTGGAACGGAGCCGGGAATTCCTTGGCGCACGATATCCGCGAGCGGACACGACCCGGCATTGTAGAAAGTTTCACCGACATGGATCTCATAGCCCTCGAAGGAACTTTCCGGCGGTACGCCACCGCCGAAAAAATCGCGTCGCAACGTGCCTTGAACGCGCCGCACGGTCTTCTCTCTCCGGAGTATGGTTCGCACCGGTATAAGACCGAGTCCGGTTCGGCTAGCGGGCTCCCCTTGATTCTCGATTCCCTGGGGATCTTCGATGGAAACACCGAGCATCTGGAAGCCGCCGCAGATGCCGATGATCGGGACGCCGATGCCATGTAGGCGGCGAAGCTCCCGGACAAAACCGCGATGCTCAAGCCACCCAAGATCATCAAGCGTCTGCTTAGTGCCGGGCAAGATGAGCAAATCGGCCGCGGCTATTTCACTGGGCCGTTCCAAGTAGGCCGGCGACACCGCCGGCTCCAGAGCCAGGGCGTCGAAGTCGGTAAAGTTCGCGATGTGGGGCAGCGCGATGACGCCGATACGCAGCGCTCGCGCCGATCCCGACTGAAGATCCTTCCACTGGCGCGCCGCTGAAGGGCGGTCTTCCAAGGCAACGCCGTCCTCTTCGTCGAGGCCGAGATCGCGCAGAAAGGGCACGATGCCGACGCAAGGCAAGCGGAGGCGACGCTCGATGGTCGCGATGCCCGGCCGCAAGAGCGCTTCGTCGCCGCGAAATTTGTTGATCACAAAGCCGCGGATACGGGCGCGATCTTCGGGCTCGAGCAGCTCCAGAGTGCCCAACAGCGAAGCGAAAACTCCACCGCGGTCGATGTCGCCGACCAGCAAGCAAGCGGCATCGGCGGCATGGGCCATGCGCATATTCACAATATCGTGCTCCCGGAGGTTGATCTCCGCCGGCGAACCGGCGCCTTCCAGCAACATGAGGTCATGACGCGCCGCCAGGTGCTTGTATGCCACGAGTACCTCGGGGAAAAGCTGCTCGACCCTTCGCGTATGATAATCCGACGCCGTGACTTGCCCCCAAATCTTTCCCAATAGAATCACCTGGGCACCGGTGTCAGTGGAAGGCTTGAGCAGGACGGGATTCATCTCCACGCACGGAACGGCTCGACATGCTTCTGCTTGCAGTGCCTGCGCCCGGCCGATCTCGCCGCCGTCCGGCGTCGCCGCGGAATTGAGCGACATATTCTGGGCCTTGAAAGGCGCGACGCGATAGCCGGCATCGGCAAAGACACGGCCGAGACCCGCGGTGAGAATCGACTTTCCCACATGCGAAGCGGTGCCCAGGATCATCAAAGCACACTTTCGAGCGGTTGATTCCATTTCAGCTATGCGAGGTAGACCCATTTAATCCAGTCGCGGTTCTTTACCAAATATCGTTCGGCGGGAACGTTGGAGCGATAGCCGTTGACTTCGAAGTGCCAACCGCGGTCGCGCGCAAAATCGTTTTTAATGCCGTCGATCTCCTCGACGAAGTGCTCCATGCCGTATCTCGGCGAAGTCACTACCGGAACCAGCGCCATCAAAGCATCGAGCACCGTGCTCTTTTCAGGAACGGCCGCCATCTTTTCGAATTGACGCTTCTCGGCAAGCCCAAAGTCGATGGTTACCGTAACCTCGATCATGTCAATGGGCCTCGGCGGCCGTTCCATTCGTTCCAGAAGTTCCAATTGTTCCAAACGTTTGAAACTGCTGGAACTTCTGGAACGGTTGAAGCCCAATCCATGAACGGGCTCGCCCAGTTTTGTTAACTGCCGAAAGTCGCGCGAATGCCGAGCAAAAAATTCAACGGACGGGCGCGGAATCCGTCCGCCTCCTCGTATTTCTTGTTGAAAAGGTTCTCAACTTTACCGATCAGCGCCAGGGCTTTTACTCCCGGGAATCGCCACGGCAACGTATATGAAGAAGCCAGATCGAATATTCCATAACCGGGCTTGGTGATGTCGCCGAAAGGAGAGGCTGCTCTAAAATCATCGCGGCTTCCCATGAGGTTGGCATTCAGATTGATATTCAAACCTTCGTAAAAGAAATTCAGGTTCAAACCTCCCCTATGCCTGGGGCGGCGCCGGAGCTTTCCGTCGGCAGTATCCCAGTCGAGATAAGTATAGTTGGCGCCCATCGACAGGAATGGAAAAAGCTTGATATCCATCGACCACTCCACGCCGTCAAAGCGCGCCTTGCCGACGTTTTCGGCGCGAAAACAACCGAAAGGATCCCCGGGTATCGGTCGGCCCTCGATCAAATCTTGCACTTCGCGGTGAAAGTAGGTCACCCCCAGTTTCAAGCGATCGCTGAAAAGGTCCTGTTCGACTCCCGCGTTCAATTCCCAACTTCGTTCCGGCTTGAGGTTCGGGTTGCCGAATGCCGGACAGCCGAATCCCGGTGGAAAGAATAACTCATTCAAGGTCGGCGCCTTGAATCCCTTGGCGTACCCTCCCTTGAATTTCGTTCCGGTTCCGCGCAAGAGATACGCGGCGGAGAACGCAGGTGTCCATGCGGCTCCGAAGCTTTGGTTATCGTCCAATCGGATGCCGGGAATCAGGATTAGACGGCGGTCGAAAAATTGCAACTGTTCCTGGAGGTAATAGCCCATGTTTCTGATGGCTTTGTCGATCCCGCCGCTGGTGTCGGCTTTTCTGCGCTTATACTCGACTCCGAAAGTCGTGGTGCTCCAGTCCTCGACGCGGTAGTTGGTTTGAAATTCCGCCGTACTGATTTGCGGCCGGAATCGGTCCCGCGTTCGAGAATCGCATGGGAAACCAAAAAAAAGGCAGCTGTCGCCATCGTCACTGTCTTTGATGTGCTCCTTAAACATCGATCCTGAGATTCGATAATCCCAGTTCTTGAGGATTTTCTGATCCCACTCCAGCTTGCTCAGGAATTGCGTGGTGGCCTCCCGTGCGTTGGGATCAGGCTCCGATGCGAAGTTGTTGTTATTGAACAGCCCTAGATCGGTTTTGACAAAATGAAAAATCCCCTTGAGACTTGCGTCCTCTGTGACTTGATAATCCAGCCGGGCGGATGCCGCGATGTTCCTATAGTCGTCGTTGATGCTGTGAAAGCCTTGGCTTGCCATACGGGCTGCGCTGAATGAATACCCGAGTTTTCCTGCTTCTCCGTTTAACGTAAGAGTCTGGCGGTGCGTCGGACCGTTGCCGCCTGCCGCTGACAAACCCAGTTACAGCGGTCCCCTGCCTCCTTTGGTGATGATATTGATCACTCACAGATGGCTTGCGAAACGTAGAGAGTTCCGCCAGCACCCCTGACAATTTCGATTCGTTCGATGTTTTCCGTTGTCAGATGGGCGAAGTTGAAAGCGCCGAGAGTAGTGCTGTTAACTTCAATACCGTCGATAAGAACCAAAACATGATCCGACTCAGAGCCGCGAATGAATACCGACGTAACGGCGCCCTGAGAACCTGACTGAACCACATCCAGACCCGGCACACTACGCAAGACCTCCAAAATCGTCACTGCCTCCCGCGCCTGAATGTCCTTGGCTGTGATTACAGACGCCGATGTTGTTACCTGTTCAAGAGGAGTTTCCGTGCGCGTTGACGTTACGAAGACCGGCGGAAACGTGACTTCCGGCGGTTCCGCGCCCGTTAGCGATGAGGGGAGTGATACAAGAAAGAGAATAAGAAAAATCCAAGCCGTCATAGAAACCTCCTTTTCCCGCGAAAGGGGAGTTGTTGGGGCAAGACAGACAGGTTTCCTGGCTTGAGCGTTAAATTCGTGTCCGTGCCCGTTTCTCGTGCTCGTCAATTCCTTCAAACGAACACGATCACGAGCCTCGATCACGAATGAGCCTACTCGCCGCGCCTTCCCATCCGGACTCACCCCCTCTCTTTCTCCACCTTCAAGGGGGAGATGAAAGAGGGGGACCCGAACAGTGGCTATTACTTGCGGCTTTCGTAGCTCCTACAGTTGCGGGGCAGCAGGGGAATTCTCATCCCTCACCCTTCCCCTCACCATTTTGGATTTTGGATTGAATCTAAAATCCAAAATTTAAAATCGAAAACTGGCGTGGGGTTGGGGAGATGGGCGAGTCACCCCTTTCCCTCAATTCCGTCCGCAGTTGGTAATGTTTACTTCGTTGGCCTCCTAAAGTCTCGCTGCTACTTTGTCTCCTTCAAGCGAAAATCCACGGGAATCTTCACCCAGCCCGCGGTGGGCGAGTCGCCGTAACGGGCCGGCGAAAAACGCCAGCGTTTGATGGCTTCGGCGGCCGCCTGATCCAACAGCCGGCTGCCCGAGCTGACACTGATCTCGACCAATTTGGATTTTCCTTCCTCGTCCACCAAAACCCGTAACAAAACCCGGCCTTCTTTACC
>Ga0184640_10000371_pt1 | contig 11603 bp, 9 predicted proteins | sample PLM31_200_b2_FD_133161 | JGI IMG/M metagenome (GOLD analysis project Ga0184640, IMG submission 133161) | Groundwater sediment microbial communities from an aquifer in East River, Colorado, USA - PLM3-1_200_b2 | ecosystem: Environmental > Terrestrial > Soil > Riparian zone | place: USA: East...
CCGGCGGGCGGCTGGTGTGGCTGGCCAGGCCCCACGCGGGGGGCGTTCAATTGCTTCAAGGGATGGTGAACGATCGAGAGGGTTTGCTGCGCGCGGGAGCGCCGGTCGTCCGGCGGAAGGAGCTGCGCCGGATGGCCCAGGAGATCAAAGAGAAGCACGGTGTCACGATGATCTCTATTCCATGGGAATATGGAGATCGGATTCTTTGGGAGGGCTTTGAGAAAGCCAAGTCTCTCGAGCGAAGCGGCATAGAGGATTTTTCTTCTCTCCGTTCTGCCTTCACCTCGGCCAAACCCGGCGCCGCGCCGCACCCCGTCTATGGCCGGCTGGATCCGGGCGGCGCCCGCTCGGGCGCCTGGCGTGAGCTTTCACAGAGGCTCTTGGATCTGCCGGAGTTCCGTCCCTGGATTTTGGATGAGGACTGGATCATGCCTTACACGGACGAGATCCAGCATGCCCGGGAGAGCCGCCTGGTATTGAATGAACTGCAAAAGGAAGAGCGAGTGGCCGGAATCGTTCGGGATGCGGCGCGTGAGATTTTCTCGGGGGAGAGAGGGAAGATCTATCAAAGGAGGATGGAGGATATGGCCCTCTATCTGGCTGAGACCGGCCGCAAAGAAGAGGGCCGCCTCGCGCTCGCGTTGGCCCTGGCGATCGGGGAAGGGGAAATCGGAGGCTTGGGCGCTTTGGATATCTCCTTTCTCACCGGCCTGGTCCAGAAGAGCCTGGCTTTTTATCTGAGTCAGGCGAAGGCGAAGGCCGCTGAAGAATCCTCGTTGATCGTCAAACCGTAGCTGTGTTGTATTGAGAGAGAGAGTTTTTTGACGACGTTCTGACTCTTCTCAAAAGATCCGCCTCCTGTCAGTAATCAAAGAAGAAGGAAGAGAATATCCTGAAGTCCTGAGAGCGGGAGGTAAAGATGAAAGTAGCGGCAATAGCCGATTTGGTAGGAGGAAAAGTTGAGGGAGATCGGGATCGAGAGATTCGAGGGGTCGCGGGATTGGAAAACGCCGGCGCAGGAGAGCTCGCGTTCGCCGAAGGGGAGCGGGCCCTGGCCATTGCGGCGCGGTCGGCCGCCGGTTGCATCTTGGTGCCGGAAAGCGTCGCGCTTCCCGGGCAAACGACCATTGCCGTCTCTCTTCCGAAACTCGCCTTGATCCTGGCCGCCGAGGCGCTCCATCCGGCCGCGCCCGCCAAACCGTCTATCCATCCGACCGCGGTGGTGTCGCCGGCCGCTCGGATCGCCGCGGACATTTCGGCGGGGCCGTACGTGGTCATCGAAGACGGAGTCGCGGTGGAATCAGGCACCTCTTTGGGCGCCGGGGTTTTTCTGGGCCAAGGGGTCGAGGTGGGGGCGCGCTGCCTGTTTCATCCCGGGGTATGCATCTATCCCGGAGCGCGGATCGGAAACGACGTAATCATTCATGCGGGCGCGGTCATCGGAGCGGACGGGTTCGGCTATGTCTTTGCCGAAGGGCGCCATCGTAAATTCCCCCAGCTTGGTCAGGTGATCATCGAAGACGGCGTGGAGATCGGCAGCAACACGACCATCGACCGGGGATCGCTGGGGACTACGGTCATCGGACAGGGAACCAAGATCGACAATCTCGTCCAAATCGCGCACAATGTCCGCATCGGAAGCCACTGCGTCATTGCGGCGCAGACCGGCATCTCCGGGAGCGTCGAGATCGGCAACTACGTGGTGATGGGAGGCCAGGTGGGCGTCGGCGACAAGGCGCGCATTGAAGACGGCGCGGTGATCGGCGCCCAAGCCGGGATCCCCAGCGGCAAAATTGTTCGCCGGGGCAGCGTCCTGTGGGGAACGCCGGCGCGTCCCATGGCGGAGTTTAAGAAGATCTACGCCCAGCTCTCCAATTTGCCCAACCTGGCAGACAGGATCAGAGAGCTGACGCGGGCATCGGGCGCCGGGAAAAAAAAGAAGCGCTGACGGAATGTGGAGCGGTCAATGAATCTTGAAGCTGATTAATTCTTCTTCGCGCGGCCCTTCCTGCAGGTATTCCCGTGACTTCACAAACCATCCAACCTGGGGGGAGTACCAACGCTCCATGACCAGATTGCCGTTGTTGGACCCGTAGACTTCGATCCGAAAGGCTTTGAAAGCGCCGGCGGGGACTTCCACCTTCTCGACGTCGGCGACCACGATCTGATAATCCGACGTTTGAGATGACTTTTGTTGCAGATTCTCGCGGACAAAGACGCCTTTCGATTCCTTGCCCACTTCCAACGGCCAGGCCAGGTACTGAAGAGGAGGATTGATTCTGGAGATCGGCTCTCCTCTCAACGTCGTCGCCAGGAGGCCCAAGGTATCCTTGGCATATAAATTTTCATTCCGACCGACCCTGACGACATAGGAGGGAACGCCTTCGAAAGCTTCTTCCCTCAGGATCGTCCGGGTAAGGGCGCCGCTTCCCCGAGCTGTTTTCCAGCCATATCTCCACTCGTTGCCGGTTTTCCAATCGGGCTTTTCGGCTCTCATCCCTGACCGGACCGCCGGTGGGACCGGGAGGAAATTACTTGCGAACTCCGTCTCAAAGGCACGCGGTGGGATCCCGAAGCTGCCCTGGAAATCCTGAGACTTGAAATAGTTGATTATCCCCGGAAGCCCCCTCTTTTCTATCAGCCGGTCCACGGCCAGGAAAGCCAGATGATAGGTCACGATTCCACCCTTGGGCTGATTCGCCCATTTCGCCCAATCGGCCGATTTCTCCAGTTGGGACAGAGTAGGCAGGAATACTTTCTGCCGGCGCACCTCTCGTTCGGCACGGTTGAGAGACAAAGCATAATTTTGCCAGCCAAGAAAATGCACGACCCTGGCCGCCGCCCACTCGGCAAAACCTTCTCTGATCCACTGCGGTCCGCGTTGGATGGAAAATAGATACTCGACATTGTGAGTATACTCGTGGGCCAAAGGCCTGATCAAGGCGCTCCAAGGCCGCCCTTTGGCCTTTTCCATATTGATGTGGAATCTATTCTCCTCCGCGAGGGCAAGAGCGAATCCACTGACGTCCTGGGGCAGCCGCCGTCCTCCTCCGGAAGCATAAGCGGCAAAGGCGGCCGTGTCTTTGTAGAGATGCAAATAGAGCGACTTGACCACAGGAAAGCCGAGTTCTTGATGGGTAATCGTAATCACGGCAGCCATGGCGTCCTCAATAGTTTTGATTTCCAGAGGAGTCTTGGGTCGGAAAGCGGGCGGGTTTGAAATGACAACGAGCTGAGGCCGCTCAGGCAGGCTGCAGCCCTCCGTGATTACGGAAAGTAGCGCCAGGAACAGCGCGGGATACAGCCGTTGAAGTTTCACATTCTATAGGGGGAAGTTTAAGATCCCCCGGTACTTCTTCACCACCTTGTCGCGCAGGTCGGCCGGGGAACGGCTTACTTTGGGAAATTTGTCCTTCAAGTTAAACGGCCTCGTGGCGTAGTAGAGGGCCAGACTATTGGTCTGGGTGTTGGGCTCCCGCTTGCTCGGATCGGAAGAGACCAGCGGGTCGAGGGGCGTGCTCCAGCAGCCGTCGATAATCTCGATATCCCGCGCCGGATCGCACCGGGTGGTCATTGCCCACAGCACTTCCTTCAGGTTGTACGGATCGATGTCTTCGTCCACGACGACGATCCAGCGGCCGTTATAGGTGCCCGAGGCCGCGGCGAGGGCCGCCTGCTTGGCATGACCCGCGTAGCGCTGGCGAATCGAGATGACCTGCATGTATTGCATCGGACTTCCGACCGAAACGATGTCCTGGATGCCCGCCTTCTCCAGCCGGTCCTTACCCGTATGGTAGTTGAGCCCATACTTGATGGCGCCGGGCCAGAGAGGGGCGGAATCGTGAATGATCGGGTTGTTGCGATAGTAGACGGCCTTGACGTGAATCACCGGCTGCTTTTCGCCGGTCCCGATGGTTCCACCCGAGTAATAGCCGGGCCATTCGCCGAAGGGCCCCTCGTCCCGGGCTTCGACCGATGGGGGCGGAACTTCACCTTCGATGGCGATCTCGGCGCGGGCCGGAATGGGCAGCCCGGTCAAAGGACCCTTGATCACTTCCACCGGACGGCCGCGCAGCCCTCCTGCCTTGTCGAGCTCGCACTCGCCCCAGCGGCTAAAGCTGGACGAGGCCATGAAGAGGAGAAGGTCCTGGCCATAGGTGGCGACGATAGGGCACGCCTCTCCGCGGTCCCAATAGCGTTGGCAGATCTGCCGGCCTTGCTTGCCCGGGCTGATCCACAGGCCCAGGAGATTTTTTTCGTGGAGCTGCATGCGAAAAGTTCCGACGTTGATGTAGCCCGACTCCGGGTCGCGGTTGACCAGGCAGTCGCCCGTGCCGAGATAGCGGCCGCCGTCGGCGGCATGAAACCGCGGGACCGGAAAGCGAAAGAGGTCGATGTCGCTGCCCTTCATCACGTTCTCCATCACCGGGCCGCTCGGGACTTCCACGGGCGGGATGCGGGGAATATTCGACATCTTTTTTTGCGCCAGCTCGCGGAGCTCGGCGGTGGATTTGCCGTCGATATCGAGGCCCAGCGCCAGGCCGGCCAGCTTGGGAGAAGCCATAGGCAAACTCACGACACGAAATCCCGGCGGGTAGCCCTTGATCTTGTCGAACAGGATCAGCGGCGGGTCCGGGATCAACTCCGCGGCCGCCTCCACGAGCGCGCCGATCTCTTCATTCCAGTCCGCGCCCTCGATGGCGCATACCTTGCCCAACTCCCTGGCCGCATCGATAAACGCGCGCAGGTCATCGAAAGTTTTTTCCGCCATTACGTTCTCCCTTCACACAACATCAAATTCTACGCTGTCCAGGCCGAAGATTATCCGACACCGACCCTGAGTTCAACCGAAAGAGGCGCGACCCTGATCCGTCGATAAGGGGCGTCTGCAGCGTTGGAACTTCAGGCCCGCATCCTCACGTATTGCCTCGTACGCTCCGGTGCGGGCCTTCGTTCCGCCTTGCACCCGCCTCCTTCTCGACGGCCAGGGTTTCCAACATGTTGTGCGCTTACCTACGGATTATGGGCGCGATGAATGACGACAGCATAACCGTTGGAATTACTGCCTGATCTGGCCTATAAAATGGACTCTCGAAGGTTCCGAAAAAAGGAGGACAACCATGGCGGGACGTTTAGCAGGGAAGGTCGTGATTATCACCGGCGCGGCCAATGGACAGGGTAGAGCGGCGGCGGAGCTCTTCGCAGCCGAAGGCGCACGTCTGGTACTCAGTGACTTGGACCGACCGCGACTGGAAGAGGCGGCGGAGCGGGCGCGCACAGTGGGAGCGGAGGTCACTGTCCATCTTGGCGACCTGACGCGCGAAGATGTAAACCGCGAGTTGGTGAACGCGGCGGTCAAGCGATACGGGCGGCTCGATGTGATGTACAACAATGCCGGTCGGGGACGCTTCGCCCCGATCCATGAAGCGGCGCTGGAGGATTGGCACTTTACGCTCGAAAACGAGCTCACCATCGTTTTTCTGGGCTGCAAGTACGCTCTGGGTGTCATGCTCAAGTCCGGCTCCGGATCCATCATCAACACGGCTTCGGTATCCGGCCTCTATGGCGTCGTTGGTCACGGGGTCCACGCGGCGACGAAGGCCGGAGTGATCGGACTCACGCGCCAGATCGCCGTGGAGTACGGCCCGAAAGGCATCCGCGCGAACGCGCTGGCGCCCAGCCGGGTCGACTTCGGCGAGGGAACCCGGTCGCAAGTCCACGCGACCGGCCTGGATGAATACCCCCTCGGGCGCTACGCGACCCCGCTCGACTGCGTCCGCGCCGCGCTCTTTCTCGCCTCCGACGAATCGAGCTTCATCACCGGCCAGACCCTCATTGTCGACGGCGGCAGATCGGCGCGGTAAAGGCGAAAAAGACAGGCAGCGGGCGAAATGCCCATATTGAAGGAAATAACCCTGCCCTGCGGCTAAACGCAGCGGTGCGCCAACAGAACCGCGACGAGATGCGGCGCATCTGCTAGGACCCGGAGCGCCACCGCGACTACATTCTGCAAACGTCGATGATTGCCAGCGTACGGCGCGCGGCTACGATTGAATAGAGGATCGGCCCGATTCCTGGACATCGGCGCTCTGGCTGATCTCGAACCCGCGCACCGAGCGCACGGCGGCCGCCATGCCCGCCGCCGCGCCCACGACGACCAGCGCGCCCGCCAGCGGCCCGGTTGGCGTGCCGAACAGTGTAGCGAATGCCCCCGCCGAAAACTGGCTCAGCGGTGGGCCGGTCGTCGTAAACATGCTGTTCACCCCAGTGACCCGGCCGCGCACTTCATCCGGTGTGATGAGCTGGTTGATCGTAGCGCGGGTCACGTTGCTTACCGTGTTGGCCGCCCCGGCCGCCGCCAACGTGAGCCAGGAGAGCCAGAAGCTTTCCGAGATGGCGAACACGGCCGTGAAGAGGCCATAGAGCCCGACACTGATCAGCACCCAGCGACCGGCTCTCTGGAGACGCCCCAGCGTCCCGACGATGAACGCCATGCCGAGCGCCCCGATCGCCGTGGCAGAGTAGAGCACGCCGAGGCCCTCGGGCCCGACGAAGAGAATGTCTTTGGCGTAGACGGGAGCCAGGTTGCGTGCGCTGCCGAAGAAGTTCTGGATCAGGTCGAGCGCCATCAGCCAGAGCATGACCGGATGTGTCCAGACGAACTCGAGGCCCTCGCGGAGCGAGGTGAGCGACATTGCCTTGCGCCCGCCGACCACCTGGGCAACGGGCCGCATCAGCGCGAGCGTGATCACACCGACCAACCTCGTCCCGGCTTCGACCAGGTAGCAGAACGCTGCGCCGGTCCCCGCGATGACCAGGCCCGCCAGCAAGGGCCCGACGACCGTCGCCAGGTAGCGTACCGAGGCATTCATGGCCAGGGCGTTGGTGAGCTGCTCACGCGGCACCAGGTTGGGGATCATGGCCGTGCGGGCGGGTCCTTCCAGTGCGCTGAAGAGGGCAGACGATGCGCTCACCGCGTAGAGGAGGGCGGGAGAGACCAGGCCCAGCAGGCTGCAGGTGGCGAGGGCGGCCGCGACGCAGAGCTGCCCGATCTCGGCGACCATCATGAGGTGGCGCCGATTGACCGCGTCCGCCAGCATCCCGCCGAAGAGGAGGAGCGCGATCGTCGGCACGGCCCGCGCCAGACCGATGAGCCCGAGCTGGAGCGCCGAGCCCGTGATCTCGTAGATCTGCCACGCCATCGCCACACTGGTGAACTGGCTCCCAATAGCCGAAACGACGAGGCCGGCCCAGAAGAGCCTGAAGTCGCGATGGCTCAGTGTGGCGAATCTCAAGCGGCGGTCCTGTGGTCGGGCGGTGTAGCCCCCAGCAACCTCCACCACCAACCTACGGCTGTTGGGAGGGCCCTCACCCCATCCCTCCTCCGCTGCGGTAGGAGAGGGAGTCGGCACCTCAAGGACGAAATGCGGCGAACACCTTGTCGAAGTAGTGTCATTGAGATCGATCCCCCGCTGGTATCCAAGGAGCTAAAAAAGCGCTGGTCCTACTTTATCAGAAAAGTCTATGAGACCGATCCGCTTACCGGTCCCAAGTGCCAGGGGGAAATGCGCATCATTAGCTTCATTGAGCAGCCTGATGTCATCAAAAAGATCCTTGACCACTTGGGTCTCTGGGAAGAAGCCCAGGCGCCGCTGGACAGAGAAGAAAAAGAGATCACTTTTGATCCCTCTTACTCCCAACTCGTTTGATTTCTTCTTACCTTAAGTTGCCGGGCGGTGTCCAGCCCTGTCCGGAAACCGCCCGCGAGTTGACATAAAGCTATCTTATCGGATACTGTCCGACCCGAAATCAGTTCCAGCCTAGCCTATCATCTTCGGCTCCCTGCATCGGAAGCTCAAACTGGGCTCGGCGCGCGGTCACGGCGGCAATTCCGGAGTTCTCGGTAGCCGTGCCGAAAAGGAATTTCCTATCATTTAAAGGTGAGATTTCAAACAAATACCTAGCTTAGTGACGCAACGGTATGCCGACACAAACCAAAACGCCAAATGCTCCCGATTCCGATAGCTATCGGGACCAAATGCCAAATAAATCAGTTCGCGCGCGTGATTACCGGAACTGCCTGCGCTATATAGAAAAATACTGGAAGAATATCATCTGTTATTATCCGAAAGATAAAGGGATTCACCTAGGTCTGCCAAATAAATTCGTATCTCCGAACGACGGCATCTATAAAAATGACCTGTTTTACTGGGACAGCTATTTCACAATCATGGGTCTTGTGAAAAGCGGGAGGGAAGCGCTAGCGAAAGGCATTATTGACAATTTTATTTTCATGCAAAAGCGTTTTAATATTATTCCGATGCGAAACAGGTATTATAATCTCGGAAGCTCGCAGATGCCTTTTCTTACTTCGATGATACGGGAAGCTGCTCCATTAATAAAAGATAAACGCTGGCTACGAATGGCTATGAAAGGAGCTGAGAAGGAGCTGACTTCTTATTGGATGAATAAATCGCTTACTGAAAAACATATTGTTCATGAAGGGCTTTCACGTTTCTGCGATCATTACATCACTCATCTTGCTGCGGAGCATGAATCAGGATGGGATATGACATCGAGATTTCATGATCACTGCCTCGATTATCTTCCGGTAGATCTGAACTGCGCTTTATATAAATATGAAACCGATCTTGCAGAGTTTTATAAGGATTCCCGCAACATAAAAATGTATCACAAATACATTCTGAATTCGGAAGCGAGGAGGAAAAAAATGAATAAGCTGCTGTGGAACCTGCATAAAGGATTTTTCTTCGACTATGATTACAAACACAGGAGGCAAAGCAGCTTTTATTCAATCGCGGGATTTTATCCGCTGTGGGCCCGCCTCGCGACCCACACGCAGGCAAAAAAAATGTTAGACAATCTCAAGCGTTTTGAATATGATTTTGGCCTTGCAAATACGCAGTCAAATAATTTATCAGACGAATACAAACAGCACGACTATCCTAATGGCTGGCCGCAGCAGCAATGGATTGTCATCCGTGGATTAATGAATTATGGTTTTCGAAGAGATGCAGAACGAATTGCAAAAAAATATTTGGATCTGAATAAGAACATTTTGGAAAAAACCGGTAAGCTCTGGGAAAAATATGACGTTGTGAAGGGTAATTTGGGAACTACGGAGCGCTATCCCACTCAATCGGGTTTTGCCTGGACGAATGCCGTTTTCCTGCGACTTGTCGACAAATTTTCATACGAATAGCATGAGGCTCGTAATAATATCCAACAGGGCACCGGTCAATATTGTTAAGGAAAACGATGAAGTTCGTTATATTGAAAGTTCAGGCGGACTTGCTTCAGGCATGCGCACTTATGTCGACGGGTTACGAAATGAAAAACCCGAAATTGATATAGTATGGATGGGATGGCCCGGAGCAACTGTGAAAGATGAAGAAAAAGTCAGGAAGGAGATGCTGAAAAAGTACCGGACGCACAGTGTCTTTATTCCCGAAGATCAAATGGAAAAGTTTTACGAAGGGTTTTGCAATAAAACCCTCTGGCCGCTTTTTCATTACTTTCCTGTTTACACGCAATATGAAACTGCTCATTGGGAAAATTATATAGACGTAAACCGCATATTCTGCGATGAGCTTTTACGAATGTACAAGTCTGGCGATGTGATTTGGATCCATGATTATCACCTGATGCTTTTACCGGCAATGATCCGCGAAAAAATTCCGGATGCGACGATCGGTTTTTTCCTGCACATCCCTTTTCCTTCATTTGAGATTTTCAGATTGCTGCCCAGCGAATGTCGTATGAGCATCCTTAAAGGGTTATATGGCGCCGACCTCGTCGGATTTCATACGCACGATTACCGCACGTATTTTCTGTCTTCTACCCTGCGCATACTCGGACTCTCGAATAACATGGGCGAAGTAGGATACTTCACCCGGACGGTAAAGGTCGACAGTTTCCCGATGGGAATCGACTATGAAAAATTTCATTCAGCCGTCAACACCGAAGGAGTCAAAGCGGAGGTCAAAGGACTTAAAGCAAATTTCGGAAACAAGACGATAATACTCTCTATCGACAGGCAGGATTATTCGAAAGGAATACTGAACAGGCTGAAGGGATACGAACTCTTCCTTAAAAAAAACCCTAAGCTCATAAATGAAGTCATGCTGGTGATGGTAATTATTCCGAGCCGCGTTGGCGTGGAGAGTTATATGACGATTAAGAATAATATTGACGAGCTGGTTGGGAAAATAAATGGTGAATATGGGACTCTTTCCGGAGCGCCGATACTCTACCAGTACCGCTCTCTGAATTTCGAAGAACTTATTGCGCTTTATTATTTAAGCGACGTTGCGCTTGTCACTCCGCTGCGCGACGGTATGAATCTCATTGCGAAAGAGTATATCACTTGCAAGACCGAAGGGAGAGGCGTACTCATACTAAGCGAGATGGCCGGGGCAGTCGACGAGCTTGCAGAATCCATTATCATCAATCCGAACAATATTGAAGAGATAGCTGAAGCGATCAGCAAGGCATTATCCCTTCCCGTGGATGAGCAGCGCGAAAAACTTGCTTTCATGCAGCAGCGGCTGAAGGATTATGATGTTTTCAAATGGGCGGAGAGTTTTCTCAAGTCACTGAATGATGAAAAGGATAAACAACGAAGGCTGGAGGCGAAGGTGCTGCCGGAGTCGGTACGTAAAAACATCATTGCTCATTTTAAACGCGCACCAAAGCGATTACTTTTCCTCGATTACGACGGAACCCTGCAGGCATATGCGAAGATGCCTGCGCTTGCGGTTCCGGAAAAGAAGCTCATCGCGATACTCGAGAGGCTGTTATATCTTAACAATCTCGAAATGATTCTTATCAGCGGGCGCGACTGGCAGACGATGGACAAGTGGTTTGGTCATATGCCGCTGAACCTCGTTGCCGAGCACGGACTGTTCATCAAGGAAAAAAATAAATCGTGGAGGATAATAAAACCGGTAAGACGTAACTGGAAAAAGAAAGTGCTTGCCGAGATGTTGAACTTTTCGGAAAAGCTACCGGGGGCATTTGTAGAGGAAAAAGATTATTCCCTGGCCTTTCATTTCCGCCGGTCCGATCCCGACCTGGCTTCCTTGCGCGTACGAGAGCTGATGAGCCATCTTGTCAACCTGACGACCAACCTCGATGTAAAGCTGATGCGCGGAAACAAAGTTATCGAAGTGAGGAGCTCTGGAATCGACAAGGGCATTGCGGCCATGCACTGGTTATCGAAGGTAAAAGATCCGTCACGTTTCATCATGGCTATCGGCGACGATGTAACCGACGAAGATCTCTTTCGCGTGATTCCAAAGGATGGTTATTCGATACGTGTCGGCCGCGGGACATCTTATGCAATGTATAACCTGGATAGTGCGGCGGAAGTGGTACAGCTTCTGGAAGAATTGGCGGGTTAATTTGATCCCGATAGCCATCGGGATTTGAGAATTTGAAAAAATTAGGAGTCAATTATGTTCTGTTTTTAATGATATGAGGAATATTCTAATCTAGACAATCCTTCCCATCTCCCGGTCTCCTGTATCAGCTGGCTACCTTTCGGGACCCCTCGCCTTAATCTTGAAATGACGTAACCAATC
>Ga0184640_10000372_pt1 | contig 11602 bp, 12 predicted proteins | sample PLM31_200_b2_FD_133161 | JGI IMG/M metagenome (GOLD analysis project Ga0184640, IMG submission 133161) | Groundwater sediment microbial communities from an aquifer in East River, Colorado, USA - PLM3-1_200_b2 | ecosystem: Environmental > Terrestrial > Soil > Riparian zone | place: USA: East...
GGCGTTCGCCCGTCGCATCTATCGACCAGCGCTGCAGCACCGGAACCGAGGGCGGCACGGTCAGCACCAGCCGGTCCACGACCGGCCGCAGCGTGTCGAGCATCGCCCGCCAATCCTTGTCGTTGCGAATTCCGACCAGCGCGTGCAGCGGACGCCGGAGCGCCGGCGCATCGTCGCGCACCGCGTCGGCCACGACGCGCATCCCATCCGGGTTGTGCGCGACGTCGAAGATCCATTTGCCGCGCACCTCGAACCGCCCGGGGATGTACGCGTGGGCGAAACTCGCGGGGAAGTTCTTGCCCGCAGGCCCGAAGGGAGCGGGCAGCGCGTTCAGGGCGGCGTGAGCGACGAGCGCGTTCGCGACTTGATGCCGCCCTCTGAGCCCAAGGCGCGTATCGCGTCGCGGGCGTAACGTCGTGTCCACGGTGACGACGGGGTCAGCGCCGCGGCGCGTCGCCTCCCGCACCAGCTCCGCGCGAATCTCGGGGTCCGCTTCGCCTGTCACAAACGGGACCTTGGGCTTCGCGATCCCGGCCTTCTCCCGCGCGATGCTCTTGAGGTCCTTCCCGAGATAGTCCTGATGCTCGAGCGCGATTTTCGTGACGACGCTGACGAGAGGCGTGAGCACGTTGGTCGCGTCGAGCCGCCCACCCAGACCCACCTCGATCACGGCGATGTCCACGCCGCGAGCGGCGAGATCGGCGAAGGCGATCGCCGTCGTTGCTTCGAAGAAGCTCGCGTCAAGCCGCTCGATGTGCGGCCGGAGCTGCGTGGTCCACGCGGCAAAGGCCTCCTCGCTGATGGGCACGCCGTCCACCGTGATCCGCTCGCACGGTGAGACGAGATGCGGCGAGGTGTACAGGCCCACGCGCCACCCCTGGGCGTGCAGCTCGGCCGCCACGAAGGCGCAGGTGGATCCCTTCCCGTTCGTCCCGCCGATATGGACGGCTGGAAAGTGACGCTCCGGCCGTCCCAGTACATCGAGCAGCCCCTCGGTCGGGCCGAGGCTCCATTTGATGCGGCCGGCTTGTCTCGCGAAGAGAAACTGGCAGGCGTCTTCGAACTTCAGTCGGCGGCCTCTGCCGGCCAGGCGCCGGTCATGTGCCGCAGCAGCTGGGCGGTCGTGTCCCGCAGCTCACCGCGAGGCACTACGGCGTCGATCATGCCATGCTCCAGCAGGAACTCCGCCGTCTGGAACCCCTGGGGCAGGTCCTGCCCGATCGTCTGCTTGATCACGCGCGGACCGGCGAAGCCGATCACGGCGCCGGGCTCGGCGACGATCATGTCCCCCTGCATGGCGTACGAGGCGGACACGCCCCCGGTCGTAGGGTTCGTGAGAATCGAGACGAATGGGATCTTCGCCCCGTGTAGCTCGGCGATCACCACGGATGTCTTGGCCATCTGCATCAGCGAGAGCACCCCCTCCTGCATCCGGGCGCCCCCCGACGCCGACAGCAAGATCAGCGGCATGCGCTTGTCGATCGCGTAGCGGGTCAGCCGCGCAATCTTTTCTCCCACCACCGACCCCATGGATCCCCCCATGAAGCTGAAGTCCATGACGCCCAGGCTGATCGCCATTCCATGCAGCCGCGCGTAGCCCGTGCGGATGGCGTCGAGGGGACCGGCCTTCTTTATGGCCGCCTGTACGCGGTCCGCGTAGTTCTCGAACTTGAGGGGATCGGCGGACTTCAGCGCGGCGAAGAGCTCGTGCCACGACCCCTCGTCCACGAGGAGATCGATATACTCCTGCGCGCTGATGCGGCGATGGTGTCCGCAGTTGGGGCAGACGTTGAGCGCCCGGACGAAGCGCTCCCTGATGTCCACATGGCCGCACTCGTCACATTTTTCCCAGGCATCGGCCGGAATCTCCAGCCGGACCCGTTCGGACGTGCGAGGCTTACGTTCCTTTTTGAACCAGGCCATGCGAGCCGTTTGGAGGTGACGAAGCGCACAATTTGAGCGGCTCCATTCTCTGGCGCCAGCCCTCTGAGGCTAACTCATTGTCCCAGTTCAGCGTATCCAGACTGCCGAGACTCCCACGCGACCCGCAGGGCAATTCCTACCCCGATCGAGCACGCCAACAAGAACGATCCGCCATACGAGAAAAACGGCAGCGGAATGCCCGTGATCGGCATCAGGTTGATCGTCATACCTACGTTCTCGACGATGTGGATGAAGAACAGTCCGCCGATCCCGAAAACGCACAGGCTGGAGAATGGGTCGGTCGCCTTGCGGGCAATGCGCAGCAGTACAAACAGCAGCAGGCCGAAGAGCGAAAGCGCGACCAGCACCCCCAGAAACCCGAGCTCCTCGCCGACCACCGAGAAGATGAAATCGGTGTGTTGGGCGGGCAGGAAGGCCAGCCGTTTCTGCGTCCCCTCCGTGAAGCCCTTGCCCAGCAGGCCACCGGAGCCCACCGCGACCTTCGATTGGATCACGTGCCACCCCGTGGCCCGAGGATCCACGTCGGGATTCAGGAAGGCGAGCAGGCGATTCTGCTGGTAGGGAGCGAGGCGGTTCCAGAAGGGCAGCGCCACGACCCCCATGACGACGTTGGCGGTCATGACCGCCAAACCCTCCCACAGGTAGGGACGCCACCACAACAGGAGCGCTGCCAGGATCGCGATCCACAGCCCCCAGGCGACGGTCGAGAACGCCAGCACGAGGCCGATCACCGGGGACGCCGCGAGGAGCAGCAGCGACGGCTTCGTCCCGGCCCAGAAGAGCATGCAGAAGAGGATCGCCACGAACACGATGGCGCTCCCCAAGTCGGGTTGCTGAATCACCAGGAAGCACGGGATTCCCGCGATGGCGAAGGGCGGGATCAGCTCGCGCAGCGTCGCCGGCGGCTCCCGCAGCCCCGCGAGCCAGCGGGCGAGCATGAAGATCACCGCCAGCTTGGCGAGCTCCGTCGGCTGTCCAAAACGATGCCCGGCGATCGTGAGCCACGACTTGGTTCCAGCCGCGGTGCCCGCCCCGGTGCCGATGAAGAGCGTGAGGAGCAGCAGGAACACGGCGATGCCGTAGACGAACGGCGTCGCCCACTCGACCATGCGGGGAGACGTGCGGAACGTCAGCCACGCCACGATCACGCCCAAGCCCAGCCAGACGAGCTGGCGCTGCCAGATCCCCGCGACGAACGTCGGCACCTCGGTCTGGCCGGCGGAGTAGAGCGTCGCCAGACCATAGAGCGCCAGCGCCGCGACTGCGGCGACGAGCGGTTTATCGAGTTGGCGGAGGTGGGAGAACAAGTGTGTCGGTGGGCACGGGAATCGGCCGCAGCGAATCGATCCGCGGCGGGCCCGGGATCTGGAACGGCTCAGGGGCCGAATCGGCCGGCACCGCGATGCGGATCCTGGCCGCGCGGGTCTCATCGACTCCCAAGTAGTGCGCGATGGTCCGGGCCACGAGCGGCGCGACGGCGGACCCGTGCTGCGAGAACTCGATGATCGCGCCCACGACGATCTCCGGCTTTTCGGCGGGCCCGAACCCGATGAACCAGCCGTGATCGGGCCCGTGCGGGTTCTGTGCCGTCGCCGTCTTGCCCGCGATCTGCAGATTCGCGAGCCGAGAACCCCGCGCGGTGCCCTGCTCCACCACGGCGATCATCGCGCGGCGCAGCCCGGCGATCTGCGCGGGCGTGAGATCGAGCGACACGTTCTCGGTCGGCCGGTTGGGAGACGGCCGGACGAGGAAGGGCGTACGCATGCGCCCGTCACTCGCCAGCTGCTGGTAGAGGCGGACCATCTGCACCAGCGTCTGCGCGTTCTCCCCCTGCCCGATGGCGAGGTTCAAGGCGACAGCCGACGTCCAGCGGCGCGCCCCGTACAGCCGGTCATAATACTCGGGCCCCGTGGGGAACTCGGACGGAATCTCTCCGGGCAGGTCGATCCCGGTGCGGCCGCGGAATCCCCAGGCATTGGCGTCCTCAAGCAGCGTCGTGACGCCGAGCTTGATGCCCAGCTGGTAGAAATAGACGTCGCAGCTCTGGGCGATGGCCTCGGTGAGCGTCAGGTCACCATGCCCGTGCGCGTTCCAGCACCGGAAGAAACGGTTTCCGTACTGGAGCCCGCCGCGGCACGGGATGGGCATCCGGCTCCGGAAGCCGACAATCCCGCGCTTCAGGGCCATGGCGGCCACGCCCAGCTTCCAGGCCGATCCGGGGGGATAGCGCGTCTGGATCGCGCGGTCCAGCAGCGGCCGCGCAGCGCTCTCATTGAGCGAGCGCCAGTAGGGAGCGGAGATGCCGCCGACGAACGCGTTCGGATCAAACCCGGGAGCGCTGTAGAGGGCGAGCACTTCACCGCTGTTGGGATTGAGGGCCAGGACCGCGCCGCGCTGGCCGGCGGGGAACGTCTGGGCGATGTACCGCTGGAGCTCGAGATCGACCGTCGTATGCAAGTCCGCTCCCGGCACCGGCGCCAGGTTCGCGGCGGCCTCGGCCTCGCGCACCATCTGCCCCCGGGCGCTCACCTCGACGAAGCGCACGCCTTCGGAGCCGCGCAGAGTGTCGTCGTATTCGCGCTCGAGACCGTCCTTGCCGACGAGTCCCCCGAGCCGCACCGACGCGAACCGCTTGGTCGCGCGCTCGCCTTCCGTCACTTCCCCGACGTAACCCACGAGGTGCGCGGCGATCGTCGTGTCGGGATAGTGCCGCTTGGGTTCCGCCTGGATCAGGAGTCCGGGAATCTCGACGCGCCGCTCCTCCAGCGCGGACACCACGGAGAACGGCGCGTCGCCCAGCACGAGCGCGGGCTGGTACGGGGCGCGGCGCGCGCGTTGCAGCACACGCTCCATGTCAGCGCTGTCGATGCTCGCGATCGACGCAATGCGCGCCAGCGTCGTCCGGAGGTTCGCTTCCGGGGCGGGCAGCAGCGACACCGTGTAGCCCGGCACGTTCTCCGCCAGCACGCGGCCGTTGCGGTCGAAGATGACGCCGCGGGGGGCCGGGAGCGGGATGGGGCGCAGGCGGTTCGTCTCCGACTGGAGCTGATACTTGCCGTGGCCGAGGATCTGGGTGCGAAAGAACGCCAGCACGAGGACGCCCAGCACGAGCCACACGGCCAGCCGCGCGGTGCCCAGTCGCCGGTCCAGCAGATGCGGATGGAAAGCGCTCACGCCATGCTCCGCCGCGGAGAGAGCCAGCCGCGGAAGAACCACAGCACCGCGACGCCGACCAGCGCCGTGCTCAGCCCTTGCAGCGGCGACCACACCAGCAGCTCCCACGCGAGCTGGGAGCCCTGCAGGCGGCCGGAAGCGAGGAGCAGGATGAGGTTCCTGAGCCACGTGCCGGCGAAAAAGAGGCACCCCTTCACGAAGACGTGCTCGGCGAAGAACACCGCCTTGGCCCGCGAGGAGAGAAATCCGACGAGCGTGTGCGCCAGCGCCCCCGCGCCGAAGCTCGCGGGCGTGAGCGCATCCCGCAGCAGCCCCACCACGAATCCCCCGGCGGCGCTGCGGCCTGGCTCCGCGCGAATCGTGTAGATGAGCAGAGCGAGCAGGAGAAAGTCAGGCGCCACGCGATCCCCACCGAGCCGGCTGCGGACGGTGAATTGGAGCAGGATCAGCAGCGTCATGATCACGGGGTAGCGGTAGCGGTCGGTTCGCCTCATGGACGCTCGCTCGCGCTATCCGGTGCGAACGCTCCCCGCAGGTCGCTCGCGGCGGAGCGCGGGGACGTGAGAATCATCACGTGCGACAGCGCGGCGGGATGCACGGTGGGCCGCACGAAGTAGGTGCGCCCCCATCCCTTCGCCTCGCCGGCCGGGCCAACCACGGTGCCGATGGGAATTCCGCGGGGAAACACCCCGCCCAGGCCGGACGTCACGATCACGGTGCCGGTGGGAACCTGCTGGCGGTACAACACGCCCTGGAGCTCCAGCAGCCACACGCCCGGCCCGTCGGCGCCGTGCGGTGCCGCGATGCCGACCACGCTGCCGTCGGTGGCGATCGCGCTCGCCCGGAACTCCGGGTGCGCCCAGCTCAACACGACGCTGGTATGCTCGTCCACCGCCGCTACCAGCCCGACCAGGCCCTCGGGACTCACCACAGCCGACAGGGGCCGCACGCCTTCCCGTCGGCCCGCCGATACGACGAAACTGAGTGGATTGGTGGGCTCTGGCTGGTGCAGGATTTCGGCGGAGACGTACCCCCCGCCCAGACGGGTGCTGAGGCCCAGGAGCGTGCGGAGCCTGGCGTTTTCACTGCGCAGTTCGGGCAGGAACGTCGCCGCCAGCGCGGCGGAATCGCGCTGCGCTACGACGGCGTCGTAGCGGGCGCGGGCGGCGGCCAGCAGCTCGGTCTGCCGTTGGAGAAAGAGGAAGGGAGCCAACACCGTCTGCCGCAGCCCCTGTGCGAGCGGGTCCCGCCATTGGTCGGGGAGGCTCAGCGCCGCTATGGACAACGCCACGCATCCGATGAAGAGCAGGGTGTTGGCACGCGACGCATAGCGATCCGTCCCGATCGCCATACCGCTAGGTGGTCAGGACGTTGCGGTATTTCTCGGGCGAATCGAGGATCCGCCCCGCCCCACGGACCACGCAGGTCATGGGGTCCTCGTCCAGGTGAATCGGGAGCCCGGTTTCCTGCTGCAGCAACAGGTCGAGCCCGCGGATCAACGCGCCGCCGCCCGTCATCACGATGCCGCGGTCCACGATGTCCGACGCCAGCTCGGGCGGCGTGATTTCGAGCGCGCGGCGCACCGCGTCCACGATCTGCTGGATCGGCTCCTGCACGGCCTCGCGAATCTCGCTCGAGTGCACGCGCACGATCTTGGGAATGCCGGACACGAGATCGCGGCCCTTCACTTCCATCTCGCGCTCTTCTCCGATCGGCGCCGCGGATCCGATCTGGATCTTGATCTGCTCCGCCGTCGGCTCGCCGATCAGCAGGTTGTAGTTCTTGCGCATGAACTGGACGATCGCCTGATCGAGCTCGTCGCCGCCGGTGCGGATCGACGTATCCGACACGATTCCCGACAGCGCGATGACCGCGATCTCGGTGGTCCCGCCGCCGATGTCGATCACCATGTTGCCTGTCGGCGTCTCGATCGGGAGCCCCACGCCGATCGCCGCTGCCATCGGCTCGGCCACCATGTACACTTCCTTGGCGCCGGCCGACTGCGCGGAATCGCGCACCGCGCGTTTCTCCACTTCGGTGATTCCGCTGGGTACGCACACGATCACCTTGGGCCGCACGCGGAACAGGTGGCGGTCGATGATCGTCTTGAGAAAGAAGCGCAGCATCTTTTCGGTGACGTCGAAGTCGGCGATGACGCCGTCCTTGAGCGGCCGCACGGCCAGTACGCCGTCCGGCGTGCGGCCCAACATCCGCTTCGCCTCGAGACCGATGCCTTTAACCTTGCCGGTCGCTTTTTCGATCGCGACGACCGAGGGCTCGTTCAATACGATCCCCTCGCCGCGAACATAGACGAGCGTGTTGGCGGTACCCAAGTCGACGGCGATTTCGTTCGCCGGGCTCCAGGCACCCATTTTGAAATTCAGCCAGCGTGGCGGCACGTGATCGTCTGGTGAAAGAGTGAGGCGGGCGCTGCTCGAACGGCTGAAAGTAATGAAATGCGTAACCCCAAGCAAGGATGCAGCTTGACGCTTCTTTCCTCCGCCGCTACCGTTCCGCCCATGCGTCACGTGACGCCCGACACAATTGCCGTCGTCGACCGCGCCGTATGCGACCGGTGCGGTCTCTGCCTACCCCTGTGCCCCCCCGAAGCGATCCACCTGGAGTCGAACGTTCTCACGGTCGAGCGGGAGACCTGCACCGGGTGCGAGAAGTGCATTGGCCCCTGCCCCGTCGGCGCCCTCGAAATGGTCGCTTATGCCTGACCTCGACGTCCTGGTCATCGGCGCGGGACCCGCGGGGGCGGTAGCCGCCTGGCAGGCGAAGCAGGCTGCCCCTGAGCTCGATGTCGCTCTCTTGGAACGTGACCGGGCGGTTGGGTCACCCGTCCGCTGCGCCGAGGGGGTGGGTGATGCGGGCCTCCGCGAGTTTGCCAACCCTGACGGGGCGGACTGGGCCGCCCGGAAGATCACCCGGGTCATCTTCCTCGCCCCGGACGACACCGAGGTCAAGGTTGCCGAGCGCGACGTGGGCTGGGTGCTGGACCGCACCCGGTTCGACGCGCATCTCGCCGCCCAGGCCGCGGCCGCCGGTGCCGAGGTGCTGGTGGGCACGGAAGCCACCGCGATGGCGCGCAACGGGGGCAGGGGGGGGGACAACCGCTGGCACGTCCGCGTGAAGCAACGGGGGGTGGACGAGATCTACCGGGCGCGCGTCGTGATTGGTGCTGATGGTGTCGAGGCGATGGTGGGCCGCTGGGCCGGCCTCGATACGCGCGTGCCGTCGCGTGACATGGAGTCGTGCGCCCAGTACGTGTTGCAGGGCATCGATTGCGATCCCGACGCGATCTACCTCCAGTTCGGCGATGCCATCGCGCCCGGGGGCTACGCGTGGATTTTCCCGAAGGGCGTGGGCGTGGCGAACGTCGGGCTCGGCCTCGTCGCCCTCAAGACCGATGGCCGCAACGCCCGTGAATATCTGGACGCCTGGATCGCCCGGCGGTACCCCGCCGCGGCGCGCACCGGCTATACCGTGGGCGGTGTCATCGTCCATACGACGATCAAGAAGACCTACACGGACGGCGTGATGATCGCGGGCGACGCGGCCCACATGATCAATCCGCTGTCGGGCGGGGGGATCGTCAACGCGATGAAGGCGGGACGGCTGGCCGGGTGCACCGCCGCCGCCGCGATCCGTGAATGCGATACCAGCGATCGGCGGCTGTCAGCCTATCACCGCGCGTGGATGGAGCTGCTGGGCGACGATCACCTCAAGTACTACCGCATCAAGCAGGCGCTCGAGGCTCTGGACGACTCGTTTTTCAACGGGCTGGCGCGGACAGTGAACAAGATTCCGCAGGAGAAGCGGTCGTTGGGACGGATCTTTGCTCACGCGTTGATCAAGCACCCGCAGCTGATTCCGGTGGCGGCGAGGTTTTTCGTATAGGCGTGCGCGGTGCGCCGTACGCCGTGCGCAGGAAGGCAGTCCGGCTCACGGCTCACGGCGCACGGCGCACGCGGTTCAGGAGACTCGTGCCCACCGCGCACCGGTTGGCGACATGGGCTAGCAATCTCCCAGCCGCACCGAGCCCGTCGTCCCGCAGCCCCAACGGCACATTCCCGACATCCCAGAAATAGACCGGCACGCGCGGCAGGTGCAGGGGGTCCCCGTTGCCGCGCACACCACCAAACCCAAGCTCATAGCCCGCTCGTCGGGCCAGCCCGACGACGCGCTCGTCAACTGCTCCGAACGGGTAGGCAACGGCTCGGCCGGCGTCCGGGCCAAGCCGTGTGGTGAGTGTGTCGCGGGAGCGGGACAGTTCGGCCGTAATGTCGGTATCGGGCAGCCAGGTGAGTCGCCGGTGAGTCGCGCCGTGCGATGCAAAGTCGAAGCCCCGTGCGCGCCAGCGCTCTATGTCCGGCCACGTCAGGTGCGGGAGCCGGTTCCACGTGTATCGGACGTCCCAGTCGTTGGTCTTGCCGACGTAATCGGTGATCACGAACGTAGTGGCCGTGAAGCCCACGTCCTCGAGCACGGGATAGGCGTGCTCGGCGAGGGAGGCGTAGCCGTCGTCGAAAGTCAGGAGGAATTCGCGCGGCGTGGTTCGGTCGTGTAGGGGCGCAGCATGCTGCGCCCCTACGGTATCGCGGCGCAGCGCGAATTCGTGCAGCGTCATGGTCCTCCACCCCGCACGGGCGAGCGCCGCCATCTGACGCGCGAACACCGAACGGCCCACCCGAGTGACACCCAGCTCGAGCGGGCCGCCGATGCGGTGGTAGCAGAGAACGGACGGGGTTACCGCGGCCAGAGCCACCCGAACACACCTGCGGTGAGAAGCGCGTAGATCACCCCATCCACGGTGGCCTTGATCGTCATGCTCCAGGCGCGGTGATACCAGATCGACATCTGCCACAGCGCGAGCGCATATCCGACAAAGGCCGTCGCGCCGACGAAGCGGAACACCTGCAGGTAGGCGGCCCCCGGCGGCAACGCGCGGCTGGCGATGTAGGCGCAGAAGATCCCGACCACGACGATGTAGACGAACCACAGGGACAGGCTCTTGCTCATGCTGAACGGCCCCGCGGGCATCACGGTGATAATGACCTTGGGGCCTTTGGCGAGCCGTTCGACGAAGACTGCGGACTTCATCTCTGCCATGCTCGATGCGCGCGGCATCATGTAGTCGCCCGGCGGCAGGCCGAGCGGTCGCAGCGCGTCCATCACGCGGTCTTCGTTCGCCAGCTTGGGATAGTCGGTCTTGTGCCACAGCGGCGACATGTGGATGATGGAGCTCACCACGAAGATGAGCACCGCCGACACCAGGATGGGTAGCCACAGCGCGGACATCGCGGTCATCTCGGGCCTCCGGTAGGGGAACGACGGTCTCAATCGTTCAGCCCGGCGACCCCCGCGTCAAGGGTTACTGCGCCGCGACGACCAGAGCCTCGAGCAACGACGCGGGCTCCCACGGCCCGTCGTAGCGCACGCCATTGATGAAAAACGTCGGCCCAGATCGTGCATCGGCCAGAACTTGCCGTGCTCACCCGCGGCCTCGGCGATCTCGGCGGCGTGCTCGGCGTGGGGATGCACCTTGACCAGCGGGAAATGCCGGTAGGCGAACCCCAGGTCGTCGCCCAGGCTGCGCTGCACCGTTTTCACGATCGGATAGGCGTGACCGCAATGCGGGCACTCGAAGCCGGCGTACTCGACGAGCGTCACGGGCGCGTCATCCGGGCCCAGCGTGTGATCGCCCGGACCAAGGGGAGGAATGAGGCGGCTCAGGAAGCCGCCCCAGCGCGGGCCGGCTGGGACAGCTCTTCGAGCGCGGCCAGAATGCCCTCGGCGCCCGGGTTCTGCGTTACGGGAGAGAGATAGCTCCAGCGAATCACGCCGTCGCCGTCGAGCACGAACAGCGCGCGCTCGGAGAAGCCGTCCTTCGCGCGATAGGCGTCATACTTGCGCGACACCTCGCCCTTTGGCTCGAAGTCGGACAGCAATGGAAACTCAAGGTTGCGCGCTTTCGCGTAGGCCTTATGACACCACACGCCGTCCACCGAAATCCCCACAAGTTGCGCATCGTAGCGCTGGAACTCGGGAAGGACTTCGTTGAAGAGCGCGAGCTCGTCTCCGCACACGGGACTCCAGTCGGCCGGATAGAAGGCGAGAATGGCAGGCCGGCCGCGCAACTCGGAGAGACTGAGCGTTTCGTCGGGGCTCTTGTTCAGCGTGAAGTCTGGGGCTTTCGTGCCGGCACGCAGGACCATGGGGCGCTCCTTTAACGGGGAAGGTAGGCGGGTCCCTCCAGCGGCCTATCCACCGAAGGGGTTAACTCCTGCCGGGCGCCCACCCGGGTACGGCGAATCCACACTTCCGCACCCCCGACGGTGATCAGCCAGCCGGTCCACACCGAGAAGACGAACTGGCTTCTCGGATCGAGGCTGAGGGGCGTGAACGCGATGTCGATGGGCACGGCCACGATCCGGACGGTGGCGATTGCGAGAGCGACCGCGAAGGCACGGAGCATCCA
>Ga0184640_10000374_pt1 | contig 11593 bp, 9 predicted proteins | sample PLM31_200_b2_FD_133161 | JGI IMG/M metagenome (GOLD analysis project Ga0184640, IMG submission 133161) | Groundwater sediment microbial communities from an aquifer in East River, Colorado, USA - PLM3-1_200_b2 | ecosystem: Environmental > Terrestrial > Soil > Riparian zone | place: USA: East...
ACGGGTGGCACGTACTACGCCGCGCCGAACGCGGAGGCCATCCGATTCATCTACTTCGAGATCGCCATGCACTACAAGGGATTCATCACCTGCGGCACGCTGACGGCCGCGAATCCGATCGGCGGATCCCTGAGCCTGTCGCTCGGGAACCGACAGTATCCCTCTCAGACGGTCCGGATGGAGTCGAGCGGGATTGCGGTCGCCCAGGTTGACGGCAGCCTGATCCACCAAGGACTCCCCGTTCGCTTGGAGCCCAGCGCCTTGGGGTCCGGGACGCTCCGCCTCACGTTGCTGACGTTCGTCGGCCCGGCGTTCACGGCCACCGGGTCCCAGTACGAATTCCTGACCGCACGATTCCTGGGCGCCAGCACCGACGACACGATAATCGTCCGGCCGAACCTCGGGAACCAGAGCGGAGAAGTTGGGAACATCTCCGCGTTCATCGAATTCTGGGGAGACCAAGGATTCGCGACCCCGGGCGCCGTGGCAGCGATTCAGGCGGCCCTCGGCCAAGCCTCCGACCGACTCGACTGGGGCGAAGCGAACATGACCGCCAAGCAACCGACGCTCGCGAAATTCAACACGGATAGCGCGATGTCGCAGCTGGCGGCCGCGGCGCTGGAGGTGGAGACGCAGTCCCAGAACGGAAACATCGAGCCGGCTCTCGCCAACGCGACGAAGAACGATATCCTCCGGATCGGCTGTCAGCTTGACCAGTGGCAGAATTGGTACAATGGAATCACCTTCACAATCCAGAGCCCGAACGCCGCCGCGTGGGCGACCTGGTTCAACGAGACGTTCCGACCGTTCGGCTTGCCGATCGCCTATGGAGTGGCCGGTAACCAGGTCCTCCTCACGATCCGCGCGATCGACCGTTTCGTCGTCGACGAGCGCGTCATCGCACTGAGCTTCGACTAGCTGATCGACGACCGAGCGAAATCCAGATAGGCTGAAAGACTGTCCCTCCACCGGGCGGTTAGAGCGTGGTGGAGTCCGACGTCGTCGTCATCGGCGCGGGCCACAATGGACTCGTGGCGGCCACCTACCTGGCGAAAGCGGGTCTCCAGGTCGTGGTCCTCGAGCGCGCGAATCGGGTCGGCGGCGCTTGTGTGACGGATGAGATTGCCCCTGGCTTCAAAGTGAGCGGCGCCGCCTACGTGTCCGGACTGTTCCGCCCGCAGATCATCGAGGACCTGGAGCTGACGAAATTCGGATTGAGACAGGTGGCGTTCGACCCCCAAGCGTTCTGTCCGTTCCCGGACGGACGGGCCTTGCGCCTGTGGCACGATCGCGAGCGCACGTGTCGAGAGATCGCGAAGTTCTCCGCGCACGATGCGGCCGCCTATCCTCGGTACGAAGCGATGTGGGCCGAGGTTCACGATCTGATCGAACCCATGCTCCTGGCTCCACCCGTCCCCATTTCCGAACTCGCGGCGTTCCTTCGTGGGCCGGAAGCGGAGGAGCTGTTTCGACGCCTCCTGTTCTACAGCGCGGAAGACCTCCTTCGCGAATATTTCGAGTCCGACGAGGTGATCGCGGCCCTGGCGAATCAGAGCGTGATCGGGCATTTCGCGGGTCCGTCGTCCCCGGGGACGGCGTTCACCCTGGCCCACAACCTCCTGGGCAACATCGACGGCAAAGTCGGCGGATGGGGGTTCGTCCTCGGGGGCATGGGCGCCCTCCCGGCGGCCCTCGAAGCGGCCGCCCGCACACAGGGCGTCGAGATCCATCTGAACGCGTCCGTCGCACGAATCCTCGTTCGGCACGGGAGGGCCGTCGGGGTCCGTCTCGAGAGCGGGCAGACGATCTCGGCGAAAGCGGTTCTCTCCACCGCGGACCCCAAACGGACCTTCCTCGGCCTCGTCGATGCGAACGATCTGCCGGCCGAATTCCTTGCCGCCGTACGACGAATCAAGATGCAGGGGGCCGCGATGAAGGTGAACTGCGCAGTCTCGGAACTGCCGCGGTGGACCGCCGCCCCGGAGACGCCCGGGCCTCATCACCGCGGCAGCACGTACATCGGTCCGTCAATCGAGTACGTGGAAGAGGCCTTCGCGGACGCAAAGCAGGGGCGACCCTCCGAGCATCCCTGGTTGGAGGTCGTTACCCAGAGCGCCCTGGACCCGTCCGTCGCCCCACCCGGGAAGCATACTCTCTCAATCTATGTGCAGTACACTCCGTACCGTCTCGCTTCCGGCTCCTGGGAGGACCGACGGGAATCCTATGGCGACCGGGTGATCGAGACCATGGCCGAATACGCGCCGAACGTGACGAAGGCCATCCTGGCCCGCGACGTGGTCACGCCCCTGGACCTCGAACGGCGTTTTGCGCTCACGGAGGCCCACCAGTCCCATGGCGAGATGGGCCCCGACCAGTTCTTCTCCTTCCGCCCCGTGCCCGGATGGGCGAACTACCGGATGCCCGTGCGGGGCCTCTACCTGGGCGGCGCGGGGGCCCATCCCGGCGGAGGGGTGAGCGGCGCGCCCGGATACAACGGGGCCCACGCCGTGCTCGAGGACTGGAAGGACTTGAAGGCGCGACCGTAGTAGCCAACACATCGATGGCCGAGCCACGGTTCGCGATCGAAACTTGCGTGTCCGGCCCCAGTCCGAATCGGGAGGCGACGCTTTCATCCTTTGATGATCTTCTCAAAGCAGTCGTCGATGCCGGGAAACGCGCTGACGTCCCCGTTCCAGGACTCAAGGGGTGGCGTATCGGTCCTCGAAATCCTGCAACGCGTCCAGGACATAGTATTGCTTCCTCGGAGTGGTGTTCTTCTCGCCGCCATCACGATCGGTGCCTTCTTCCTCTTCCTCGCGACAATCGTGTACCGGATCGTCGAACTGTAAGTCCAGCCCCCGCCGTTTCGGCCAGGGGGGGTCGTCGTGTTCCAAAGTGCTACTAGAGCCGTTCGATGATCGTCGCGACACCCATCCCGAACCCGGTGCACAGCGTCGCAAGACCCCGGTGGAGGTCCTTCCGCTCCATTTCGTGGAGCATCGTCGTGATGAGACGGACCCCGCTCATGCCGAGGGGATGACCAAGGGCGATCGCCCCTCCATTCACGTTCATCCGTTCATCCTCGAACCCAATCGTGTCCCGCGTGGCGATCGGAACAGAAGCGAAGGCTTCGTTGACTTCCCAGATGTCGATGTCTTCCACCGTCAGGTCGGCCCGCACGAGGGCCTTGCGAATCGCCGGGATTGTCCCGTCAAGCATGATTGTGGGGTTCGTGCCGGCAGCACCGGTCGCCACGATCCGAGCGCGCGGTTCGAGGTCGAGCGCCTTCGCCGTTTCAGGATTCGTCACGAGGATGCTGCATGCCCCGTCATTGATCCCGCTCGAGTTGCCAGCCGTGATCCGCCCATCGGTCTTGAATGCGGGCGGCAGGGAGGCGAGCTTCTCCAGAGACGTGTTCCGTCGCGGATGCTCATCCGTCTCGAACATCCTCTTCTGGCCGTTCTCGTCCAGGACCGGAACGGGCTCGATCTCCCGCTTGAAGCGGCCTTCATCGATCGCGCGAATCGCCTTCCGATGAGACCACAAGGAGAACCCGTCCATCTGCTCCCTCGTCACGTGATACTTGTCGGCGACCAAATCAGCGGAGATGCCTTGGGGGACGATCTCGTACTTCTCGAGGAGCTTCGGACTCATCGCTCCGGCGTCCGATCCGAGCGGCACACGGGACATCGACTCGACGCCACCCGCGATCACGACGTCGGCTTGGCCGGTCAGGACTTCCATGGAAGCGAAATTGAAGGCCTGCAATCCCGACGCGCACATCCGGTTCACGCTCGTGCCCGGGACGGTTTCCGGGAATCCGGCGATCAGCGGAGCGAGGCGGCCGATGTTGAGGCCCTGCTCGTCGACCTGCGTGACGCAGCCAAGGACGACATCCTCGACGAGCTTCGGTTCGATGCCGGCACGGTCGACGAGGGCCCGCAACGCGAACGCAGCAAGGTCGTCGGGCCTCCAGTCCTTGAGGGCACCGCCGCGTCGGCCGATCGGCGTCCGTACGGCTTCGACAATCACGGCATCTCGCATCGGACCGTCTCCACGTAGACCATGGACCGCGAGGAATAAGAACATTAGCCAGGTCACCGGCGGGATGTGCGAATCGGGTTCGCGAAGGGGTCGGCATTCCGCGAGCCATGACGGCTCGACTGGGGAAGGTTCAAGCCCCGCCTCCGGATGCCGCGCACGTTGGTCGCGAGCCTGGAGGACATCGTCGTCTTAGATTTCACGCGCCTCCTCCCGGGCCCGTTTTGCACGCAACTCCTCGCGAACCTCGGGGCCGATGTGATCAAGATCGAGGACCTGCAGCTGGGAGACTACATGCGATCCGTGCCGCCCCTTGTCGACGGCGTCTCCTATCCGTTCGTGATGGTGAATCGAGGGAAGCGCTCCCTCGGGGTCGACCTCAAAACTCCGGAGGGACAGGAGATCATCCGGAAGCTCGCCCGGCGCGCGGACGTCGTCGTCGAACAGTTCCGGCCTGGAGTAATGGCCCGCCTCGGAGCGGACTACGACGGGCTGGCCTTCATGAATCCGAAACTCGTGTACTGTTCCTTCTCCGGGTACGGTCAGACCGGGCCGTACAAAGACCTGCCGGGCCACGACCTCAACTTCGAGGCGCTCGCGGGTATTCTCGCGGTCAGCGGGACCAAGGAGAATCGACGGCCCGCGATTCCGGGTGTGCCGATCGCAGATCTCGCGAGCGGATTCAACGCGGCCCTCGCAATCCTCGCGTCCCTGCGCACCCGAGACCGGACAGGGCGCGGCGAGTTCATTGATCTCTCGATCCACGACACGGCGGTCACCCTGCTGGTCCTCGGCCTCGCTCGGTACCTGGCGACCGGCGAAGAGCCTCTTCCGGGAGAGACCCTCCTCACCGGAACGTTCCCGTTCTATGCCCTTTACGAGACGAAGGACGGTCGATGGATCTCGGTCGCCACGGTCGAGCCAAAAATCTGGGTGCGGATGTGCGTCCTCGTGGGAGCACCGGAGTTGTCCGACCAGCAGTTCGCGGACGAATCCGAACGCGCCGTGGTGGCCGAGACGCTCGCCGCAAGATTCCGGGAAAAGACGCTCGCCGAGTGGGAACGAATCTTCGAGCCCGAACGTCTACCGATTGCGGGCGTCAAGCGGGTTGCGGAGGTCGTTAACGATCCCCACGTGAAGGCGCGCGGCCTGCTTCCGAGCGTGGACGTTCCCGGCCTGCGAAAGCTCCAAGTGATCGCCCATCCCGCAAAGCACTCCGTGACGAGGACCAAAAACCCCGCCCTCGTTCCGAAGAGAGGCGAGCACACGGAAGAGATCCTCATGTCCCTCGGGTACACGCCGCGACAGATCTCGGGCCTCGCGAAGAAAGGCGTGATCGGCACGTAATGCTACGGGCCGCCGGCCCGGGAGCGGAGAGCCGCCTCACTCACCCTTGAACTTCGGCTCCCTCTTCTCCATGAAGGCCTGGAGACCCTCGAACAGGTCCTCTGACGAGGTGACGAGGCCGAATGCCATCGCCTCCATCTCCAGGGCGGCGTCGATCGGCATGTCCCCGCTCCGGTTCAAGAGGACCTTGGCCAGGCGGATTGCGATCGGGGCCTGTTTCGCGAGCTTCTCCGCAAACGCGCGGACCTCGGAAGGAAAGGCGTCGTTCTCCACGGTCTTCGTCACGAGGCCGAGCGATGCCGCCTCGTCGGCGGTGAGGCGCGAACCGAGCATCACGAGCTCCTTGGCTTTCGCTTGACCGATGATCCGGACGAGCCGCTGGCTTCCGCCGGCGCCGGGCACAAGGCCCAGGTTCACCTCCGTCTGGCCCAGCTTCGCTCGCTTCGCCGCGATCCGAAAGTCACAGGCCAGGGCGAGCTCGAGGCCCCCGCCGAAGCAATGGCCGTTGATCGCCGCGACGGTCGGCTTCGGAAGGTTCGCGAGGCGGCTCATGACCTCCTCCGCTCGCCTCGAGAAGCGCCACACCTTGAAGGCCTTCGACACGTCGCTGAAGGACGTGAGGTCTGCGCCCGCACTGAACGCGCGATCGCCCGCGCCGGTGATCACGATGCATCGGACGGCATCGTCCTTGTCGAGGTCGACGAGCGCTCGGTCCAAGTCGTCGAAGACCTGCGCGCTCAGCGTGTTCAGTCGATCCGGGCGGTTAATCGTCAGCGTAGCCACATGGTTCGCGGCGTCCTTCGCCACGAGGATTGTCTCATACGTCATCCCGTCCCCTCCCGTTCCGTGTTCGTAGAAGCCCTTGCCCGACCTCACCCCGAGGTCCCCGCGGGCCACCATCTCTTCGAGGAGGGGCGCCGGCTTCGCTCGCGGGTGATCGCGAAGGGCCGCAAGGACGACGTCGATCCCGAGATCGTCCGCGGTCGCGAGAGGCCCTTTCGGAAACGCGGTGCCGAGGCGCATCGCTTCATCGATGTCCGCGGGACTTGCGACCTCGAGGGCGACGAGCTCGGCCGCCGCGTTAATCATCGGCGCGAGGATGCGACTCGGATCGAATCCCTGGCCCCTCTCGGGCGCGAGCTTCGGCCGACCCGACTTGTAGGCATAGAAGCCCTCCTCGACCTTCCGACCGAGTTTCTTTTCGTCGATGAGGGCCTGGACGCACCGCGGCATGGGTCGTTGCGCGTTCTTGATGAGGTGGTGCAACACGTCGATCCCGACCTGATCCGCCAGTTCGAACGGGCCCATCGGGAAGCCCGCCCGGAATCGCATCGCGGCATCGATCGTCTCGATCGGGACGCCTTCCAGGTCGTGGATCCAGGCGGCCTCTTCGAAGTAGGGACCGAGGACGCGGGTCGTGATGAATCCCGGGACGTCCTTCTTCACGACGACGACCGTCTTCCCCATGGACTTTGCGAGGTCGACCGCGGCCTCCAGGGTCGTGTCGCTCGTCGTGTCCGCGCGGATGACTTCGACAAGGGGCATGAGCATGGGCGGATTGAAGAAGTGCATCCCGACGACCTTCTCGGGGCGCTTCGTGGCGAGGGCCATGCTCGTGATCGGCAGGGCGGACGTGTTCGACGCGAGGATCGTCTTCTTCGGCGCGGCTTCATCGAGTTCTCGGAAGACCCGTTTCTTCAGGTCGATGTCCTCGAACACCGCCTCGATGGCGATGTCCGCGTCGCGGCAGGCCTCTTGGAGGTCTGTCGTGACATGAATCCGCGCGAGGGCCGCCTGCATCTGCTCCGGCCGAATCTGATTCTTCTCCACGAGTTTGCCCAGGGACCACCGAATCCGTTCCAAGCCTCGGTCGAGGAACTCTTGCTTGATGTCCCGCATGCGGACTTCGTGGCCATGGAGCGCCGCGAGCTCCGCGATCCCATGGCCCATCTCCCCCGCCCCAATCACCGCGAGTCTCATCGCCGCCGCTCTCGACCCGTGGATGGCTCGTGCCGAATTTAAGATGTGGTGTGCCTCCAGGACAAAGGTTCTTTCATCCGTCCGGCTTCTATCGAGCCGTGGCGGACCTCGCGTCGACGGCCCTCGTCGTGACGGCGACTGGCGCGGCGCTCCTCGTCCCCTTCGTCGTGGTCCCGGAGATCCTTGAACGGAGGGGCCACGACCCGCGGAGTCGCTTCGTCCGGGGCCTCGTGTGGATTTCCTTCTTCGCAATCATCCTCGTGCCAGCTGCAGGAAGCGGATTTCTCTTCTCGGTGGGAAACCCCGCGGATTGGGCGATTTTCGGAGGAGCGGTGCTCGTCGCGATCCTCTACGATTACTATCGTCTCAACCCGGAGAAGGTTCCCTGGGCCCGATCCAGGACCTGAAGCTCAGATGAATCCCCAGTCCCGGAGGACGTCTTCCAGGTTCGGGTGACCGATCTCGTCGAGTTCGTATCGCACGTGGACGACCGGCTTCTTCGTTTTCAGAACGCGGCTCAGATCAATCGGTGTGCCGCTGAGGACGACGTCGCATGGAGTCGCATCGATCGTCTCCTCGAGTTCCTTGATCTGCTTCGGACCGTACCCCATCGCCGGGAGGACCTTGCGTGAGTTGGGATACTTCCTGTACGTCTCCTTGATGGAACCCACCGCGTGGTCCACGGCGCTAACGATCTCCGCGGCACCGAACCGTTGCGCGGCGATGTAGGCCGCGCCGTACTCCATGCCTCCGTGGGTGAGGGTCGGCCCATCCTCGATCGCGAGGACCCTCTTGCCGCGAATCTGGATGCTCTCGTCCGGAGTGATCGGGGAGGCCGCCTCGACGAGGACCACGTCGGGATTCAGGCTCCGGACGTTCTGTTTGACCGTTTCGACGTTCTCCGGGGTTGCGGTGTCGACCTTGTTGATCACGACGACGTCCGCCATGCGCACGTTCGTCTCGCCGGGATAGTACGTGAGTTCGTGGCCGGGACGAAGAGGGTCCGCGACCACGATGTGCAGGTCTGGCTTGAAGAACGGCGTATCGTTGTTCCCCCCGTCCCAGAGGAGGATCTCCGCCTCCTGTTCCGCCTCTCGCACAATCTTTTCGTAGTCCACGCCCGCGTAGACGACGGTCCCCTTGTCGATGTGTGGCTCGTACTCCTCGCGCTCTTCGATCGTCGTCTTATAGCGGTCGAGGTCCTCGTACGTGGCGAAGCGCTCGACGGACTGGGACGCGAGGTCCCCATACGGCATGGGATGGCGGACGACGACGACCTTCTTGCCGTGAGCTCGCAGGATCCCCGCGACCCGCCGGCTCGTCTGACTCTTGCCGCTCCCCGTGCGCACGGCGCAGACGGCGATCACGGGGACCTTCGCCTTCAGCATCGTCTCCTGGGCACCGAGGAGCAGGAAATCCGCCCCATGGGCGTTCGCCAAGGCGACCCGGTGCCCGAGGTACACGTAGTCGACGTCGGAATAGGCGAAGACGCAGGTCTGCACCTGGTGTTTGTCGATCAGGGTCGGGAGGTCTTCCTCCGGGAAAATCGGAATCCCGTCCGGATAGAGCGGACCGGCCAGGGACGCCGGATACTTGCGGCTGTCTATCCCCGGGATCTGCGTCGCCGTGAAGGCAACGACCCGAAACGAAGGGTTGGCGCGAAAGACGACGTTGAAGTTGTGGAAATCGCGGCCCGCGGCTCCTAGGATAATCACTCGACGCGGTTCCGCCATGGAGGCCGGGAGCCGGCGGCCGTGTAAAAGCCTTTTTGGAAACCTCTCGTCGACACATTCGATTCAACCTTAAACAAGGTTAACATCCTCCCCTCCGGCCTCACGACTCGTGTGGTCTCGGTCGAGGAGACGCCGGGCCGAAAGGAAGACCTCGTCGAACATCGACTCCGTCAGCAATCCAGTCTGCGTGTTCCGTTGGCTCGGGTGGTACGAGGAGAGCAATTCAATCGAACGGAGGGACCATGCGCGCGCGTGACCGAACCGTGGCTTCGGCACGGGCAATTCGTGCCGGGTCACCCTCCAGGCTCGCAGGAAGGCATCCATCGCGACCGCGCCCAGCACGATCACGACACGCAACGACGGAAGGAGCATGATTTCCCTCTCCAGAAATGGCTGGCACCGTGCAAACTCGGTTCTGGTCGGCTTGTTCTCCGGCGGGGCGCATCGCACCGCTGCGGCGATGTAGCAGTCCCGTAGCATCAGGCCGTCGTCCCTCGAGACGGACGTGGGCTGATTCGCGAAACGCGCGCGGTAGAGCGCGCGATATAGCCAGTCGCCGCTTCGATCCCCTGTGAATACCCGCCCCGTGCGGTTCCCACCGTGAGCGGCGGGCGCGAGACCGACGATCAGGAGGCTGGCGTGCGGGTCGCCGAACCCCGGAACGGGCCGCCCCCAATACTCCCACTCCCGGAACGCCGCGCGCTTCGAGCGGGCGACCGCTTCGCGGTACTTCACAAGGCGAGGGCACTTTCGGCACACGATGATTTCCGAGGTGAGTCCGCGGAGAGGTTCGGGCGTCAATGCCTGCCGGAAGCCAGAGAACGCCAAAAGCTTCTCGTTCCGCGAACCTCGCGGCTCGAAGCAGAGAACGTTTAGGGCCTTGCCGCCATCAGGTCATCCGTGGCGGACCGCTCTCCCCTCGCCCTTCTCGTCGTTCTCGTTGCGATCCTCATCGCTTTGGGAGGCTTGACGTACATCTGGCTGTCCGCACAGCGTCCCGGCGGAGGTCCTCCGGGGAACACCACGGTCGTTCTCACACCGCTCCGGACCGGACTCCCGTATCCGATCGCCCTCGCCTTCGCCCCGGATGGGCGCGTCTTCTACGCGGAACGGTTCAGCGGCAAGATCCAGATCCTTGGGAACGCGACGACGCCCGAGAGCACGTTCTTCACCGTCCCCGGAATCGCCTCTGAGGGGGAACGGGGACTCTTGGGTCTAGCGCTCGATCCCGAGTTCGCGAACAACCCCTATGTGTACGCGTACCACTCGTACAACGATGCCGTGAACGGGTCGATCTACAACCGCATCATCCGGATTCTCGCGGACGGGGACACGGGTCTCTTCGACTCCGTGATCCTCCGGATGCCGCCACTGACCGGCGCAACCAACCACAACGGTGGAGTGATCGCCTTCGGTCCGGACGGCAAGCTCTACGCGGTCGTCGGTGAGAATGCGAATCCCGCCCTTTCCCAGGACCCGATGAGTCCGATGGGGAAGGTTCTCCGGATGAACCGGAACGGGAGTGCCCCGACCGACAACCCCTTTTACAACAATCCGAACTGGAACAACCTCACGTACACCTACGGGCACCGGAATATGTTCGGCCTTGCGTTCCACCCGTCCGATGGCAGGCCGTATGCGACGGAGAACGGGCCGTCATGCAACGATGAAGTGAACCGACTCAACTCCGGTGGCAATTTCGGCTGGGGGTCCAACCAGACCTGTTCCGAACCCCCTGCACCGCCGGCGAACACGAACCAGGATGGCCCGAATCCGGTAGTCTTCCCGATCCGATGGTATGACCCCGTGGTCGTGCCGACGAACGCGGCGTTCTACACGGCGAGCGTCCCCGCTTCCTCCCAGGGGCACCTCGTGGTGGGCAGCTACGCGGACCGCGGGCTCCACGACCTCACCCTCGACCCGGTGGACGGAAGTTCGGTCATAAACGAAGCAATCCTCGCAACCGCGGTTGCACCGATCATTGACGTGGAGATGGGACTCGACGGATACCTCTGGGTCACGACGCCCTCCGCAATCTACCGTCTCGTCCCGGCGCCCGCTCCGGTGTCCGCCTTCCCTGCGGTCTCGCTCCCAATCGCCGGGTTCGCGATGTCCCTGGTGGCCCCGGCGACTCGCGTCGACCAGCGGAATCGACACCGATGCGACGAGCGGAACACCGACCATCCCGGAAGCCTTAGTAGGGGCAGGGGCGTTTCCGCGGCTCGATGCCGTCGTATCGGATCCCGAGCGACGCCCGCATCCGGGAATCTCTCGCTCGGATCCTAAGCACCCGGCAGATCGTGGACAGCCAGCGGAAGCTCAAGCAGCTCGTCGACAAAGACCTGAGGGGGGACGAGAAATACCGGGTCGGAGAACCGCGGCTGCGTCTCCTCGCGATCGAATCGGGCCTCGTGAATCTTGAGATCCGGTGTCGGGACACGCAGGAAATGCGGTCGCTCGTCCGATGCCCGGTCTGCGGAGAACGCCTGAAG
>Ga0184640_10000375_pt1 | contig 11593 bp, 15 predicted proteins | sample PLM31_200_b2_FD_133161 | JGI IMG/M metagenome (GOLD analysis project Ga0184640, IMG submission 133161) | Groundwater sediment microbial communities from an aquifer in East River, Colorado, USA - PLM3-1_200_b2 | ecosystem: Environmental > Terrestrial > Soil > Riparian zone | place: USA: East...
CCTCCGGGGTCGGCAACTCCGATCACCTGTGCGGGGAACTCTTCAACATGATGGCCGGCATCAAAGCGATCCACGTGCCCTACAAGGGCGGCGCCCCGGCCGTCCAGGACGTCATTCCGGGGCGCGTCGCCTACTACTTCGCCGGCATGCCGGTCGGCCTGCCGCTTTCGAAATCGGGACGGGCGCGCGCACTCGGCGTCACGAGCAAGCAGCGCTTCCCCGGCGCGCCGGACGTGCCGACGATCGCAGAGCAAGGCCTGCCGCAGTACGAAGCGACGCTGTGGCAAGGCTTCTTCGCGCCGGCTTCGATTTCACCCGAGCTCGGAGCGCGCATCGCGCGCGACGTCCAGGCCGTGCTCAAGCAGTCCGAAACGCGCGAAAATCTGGCAAAAGTCGGCGTCGCGCTCTTCGAGGACAACCAGGCGAACTTCCGGAAATTCTTCCACGCCGACATCGAGAAGTGGAAGAACCTCGTGAAGAACACCAATCTCAAACTCGAATAGGCGCATGGCGCTGCGGCTCGAGCCACTTCACCCCCTTTCCCTCAAATCGGGATCATGAGGCATTGGCGCCCAACCACCCGTCAACCCCGACGCGCTGTAAGCGACGCGCGGGTTAACGGTGCGTTAGGCACCGTCAGCGAGTTCCGCTTCCGGCGGCCACGCACACCCACGCAACGCGACAGCCGGGCTCGGACATGATCACCTACTGCAACGTCAACTTCCCCGAGGTAGGCACCGCCGATGCGCTCCGCGTGAGTCGCCAGCCGCTCGACCAGTGGAGCATGATCTTTCAGCTACAAAACCTGCCGTATCGCCGAGTCGAGCTCGCGGCGCGCTGCAATTGGCTGCTTCTCGGCGACATGCTCCTGAAGTTAACAAACCCAGAGACTCAGAGCATCCTTGCCGCCGCGATTGCCAGCGCGAACCACGTCGTGATAAATGACTTCGTTCACGCCGAGGAAGGCCAGCACCAGTGGCTGGAGACAGGGCTGCCGCCATGGATGCCTCGTCGGGATTACACGTTCGTGACGAATGCGCAGACGCGCTTTCGGTCCAGGTCGTGGTTGCGCGTCCATCACTACGACTTCCTGTTCAATCGCACCAAGGCGTATTACGCTGGATTTCCCTTCCTCGATTCCCCATGGTACTACGCCGGCCGCGACAACTACCGCGCCCCGCCGGTGACGGACAACGCGAACGGCAAGAGGAGAGTCTTCATCTCTCCCTGCCGGCTCTATCTAGACTATCAGCGCACGTTTTTTCGGAATCGACTTTTCGAGCTGACGGCCAAGTTCGCGGCGCGTGGTTATCGCTCCGGACCGGGAAGAGTTCGCAACGGCGTGCTCGACAAGTCACCGGCGGGTTCGTACCTCGCATCGACCACCGATGATCCGCTGCTCAACTTCTCCCAGTTGGGGTGGAAGTACGATCCGACGACGAAGAAGGCGGCAGTCGATCTTCGAGCCCTCAGGAGATGGGCGGGGTCTCGATGGCACGGATACTCTCCGATCCACAACTACTACTACGACGACACGTTCATCAGCATCTACACAGAGACGCTCGAGCACGGCAGCTCGGTGGTAATCACGGAGAAGACATATGAGCCTCTGATCAAGGGGCACTTCATCCTGCCGTTCAGCACTCGAGGATTCATCGGCGCTGTGAGGAAGCTGGGTTTCAAGCTCCCGGACTTTATCGACTACGCCTACGATGATATCGGGGACGACGATCTGCGGTTCAGGAAGTACGCCAATGAAGTTCGCCGAGTGATCAGGATCCCACTGGGCAAATGGCGAACCCTTTGGCGGCAGCATCTGCCTCTGCTCAGACACAACCAGCGGCTTTTCTACATATCGCACTACCACCAGATGCCCATGTTCTCGTGAAGGACTGCGCCAACCGTCACTGCGCGTGCGAGATCTCCTGATGCGTATGCGACTGGGCATGATCGGAGTCGGAAAGCTGGGCCTCCCCTGCGCCGAAGTCATGGCCGAGCACCATGACGTCGAGGGCTTCGATCTCGCCCCCGTCCAGCCGGCCAACTTTCCGATGGTCGCCAGCCTGCCTGAGTTGTGCGCGGGCAAGGACGTCATCTTCGTCGCGGTCCCCACGCCACACGACGCAGCCTACGGCGGCGAAGCACCTTGCGTACACTTGCCACCGCGCAATTTCGACTACGGCGCCGTGACGCGCCTCCTGCGCGAGTTGAACCGGTATACGCGACCCGATCAGCTCGTTGCGTTGATCAGCACCGTCTTGCCAGGCACGACGCGCCGAGAGTTCGCTCCGCTCGCGAAGAACTTTCGTTTGGCATACAACCCGTACCTGATTGCGGTGGGGAGCGTGAAGTGGGACATGGTGAACCCGGAAATGGTGATTATCGGCACTGCCGATGGCTCCGTCACCGTCGACGCCGTACGCTTGATCGATGTGTATGGCCCGCTGGTCCAGAACAACCCGCGCATCGTTGTCGGCACGTGGGACGAAGCGGAAAGCATCAAGATCTTCTACAACACGTTCATCAGCACGAAGGTGAGCCTGGTGAACATGATCCAGGATGTCGCCGAGCGGGTCGGCAACATTGACGTCGACATCATCACCGATGCTCTGAAGCACAGCACGCAGAGAATCATGGGCCCGGCGTACATGCGCGCGGGCATGGGTGATGGCGGCGCTTGTCACCCTCGCGACAACATCGCGCTCCGCTGGCTCGCACAGCAGCTCGGCCTGGGCTACGATCTTTTCGGCGCCGTCATGGAGAGTCGGGAACGACAGGCGGCGAATCTGGCGTCCAGGATGGTGGAGCTCGCCGATCGGCATGGCCTGAACGACATGTGGATTCACGGCAAGACGTACAAACCTCACGTTCCCCACACGAGCGGCAGCTATAGCTTGCTTGTCGCGCATTATTTGGAGACGATGGGCCGACAGGTGCGATTCGTCGACCCCCTCACGGGCGACTTGGTTGACAGCGTCCACGGCGTTGTCCTGCTGGCCCACGAGTCACAGGTGGACTACGACGCGACATCCTGCGAGTCGCAGCAACGGTTCTACTGCGCCTTTGAACCGGGATCGGTTATCCTCGATCCATGGCGGCGTGTGAAGGCCGGTCTGTTCCCGCAGTGCGTCGTAGTGCACTACGGAGACTCGCGATTGCGCCCGTCATCCTCAGTCTAAGAGTCAGGCAGACCGAGCTCAGCAGCTCACGTGTGAGGAGGATCTCATGAGAAGCTTCGTCGCGGACGGGGTGGCCTTTGGGCGAATGCGTGGTCTTCAATGGAATTCACGTGGAACGGGGCAACCGTGCTGTTCCATTTGAGCTCAGCGAGGTCTGATAGGTCCATGCGCGGTTCTGAATTCGTTTGGTTACGCTTGTGAACCGTAACACTGGCGCTTTAGGTCGACTGAGGTCTAAAACTATCAAAAGCACAGACCCACGAATGACGGACAGACATACTAACGGAAGCCCTCAGAGCAGCCTAGCAGAGGTCCATCAAGATGCGATGAAGGCTGCGAATACCAGCTGGTCTGAGACGGACAAGCTATACGTGTCTGTTTGCTCGGCGCTCGTCGCTCTGGCGGCGCTCTTTGGTCACTCTACATCTGAGTCGCGTTCGTCTATGGCCGTCGTTGGCGTCCTAGCGCTGTTGCTGTCTATAAATTGGATGTGGCTCATTAGGCGCTACAGGCGAAAGATCTTGGCCGCTCTGGAAGGTCTCGCAGCGGAACACAAGGGTTCTAGAATGGGAGTCTACTTCGCCCAAGAACGACAACGCTTTGAAAAGGACCGGAGCGATTATTTGATCGCCCTCCTCGTCCTTCTACTGTCTCTGGCCATGATCTTCTATTCGATAACAAGCGGCGCGAATGGGACTCTGTGCGTCTAACAAGTGTCAGAAGGCCAAACAACTATTCTGAGAGCGCAAAGGAGCTACGATGAACCGTCGCGACGCGAAGTCACCTTACTTGGCGCATCCGCAGCGTCTTGCCGATGTCTTGGTTGCCATCCAAGTTATGGGGTCTTCCCTTTGGGATAGCCGAGAAATTAAGGACTGGCAGGCCCAACTTGGCGATCGCCCCCAAAGTCTTTCGGGGTGGGAGGCGCTCTTTGCCCAGCACCCCGAGTTCTTCGGCTCGCACGAACGGGACGGCGGGCGCATGCTCCACTGGCTCCGGCTGCGGCGCGCATACGAACGCACGATCGATCCCGAGAGTTTTAGTGAACTGTTACCCGAAGAGATCGAACAGCTCAAGACAAGCGGAGCTTTTGCAAAAGCACGTTTGGCTCGCAGGGCGCTAAGCCCTGCTCAGGTCGAGGCCTTGATGAAGACCGCCATCGAGCTACAAGTCAGGGCGGGTGCGCTAGAGGACCGATCGAGATGGTGGCTCCCTTTGTTGGCAGCGGTGGTTGGGTTCTTGGGTGCTGTCCTCGGATCACTGCTAAAGGGATCGTAGTGCACGCCCAGCGTCGTACGTGCGATCTAGCTTCACATGGTGCTTGCTCCGGTCGAGTAGCATCATGAAATCCCGCCGCGCCCTTAGCACACTCGTCCTACTGTGCCTCTCCTTCACAACTCCGGCGCCCGCGCAGCAGGACTACCCCACCCGCCCGATCCGCTTGATCACGGCGGCGGCGGCGGGCGGCACGTCCGATATCCTGGCGCGCGTGTTCGGCGCGCAGCTGACCGAGGTGTTCAAGCAGCCGGTGGTGGTGGACAACCGCGCGAGCGCGTCCGGCGTGATCGCCGGGGAGTTGACGGCGAACGCGCCGCCCGACGGCTACACGCTGCTCCTCGCCTATCACCAGCACACGGTGAACGCGGCGCTGAATCTGAAGTTGCCCTATCACCCGGTGAACAGCTTCACGCCGATCACGCAGCTCACGACCGCCGGCTTGATGCTGGTGGTGAACCCGGCGACGCCGGTGACGAACCTCAAGGAGTTCGTGGACTGGACCAAGAACTTCAAGGGGCTGCTCAACTACGGTTCGGCCGGCATCGGCACCGGCGGGCATCTCGCGGGCGAGCTCTACAAGATGATGACCGGCGTGAAGGCCGAGCACATCCCGTACAAGGGCTCGGGTCCGGCGCTGATGGACCTGCTCGCCGGGCAATACCACTTCAACTTCGCCGGCATCCAGGCGGCGCAAGTCCAGGTGCGGGCCGGAAAGCTGCGCGGGCTCGCGGTCACCGCGCCCAAGCGCATCGCGGCCCTGCCCGATCTGCCCGCGGTGGCAGAAGCGCTGCCGGGCTTCGAAGTCGTGGGCTGGTACGGCATCGTCGGCCCGGCCGGGCTGCCCAAGCCCATCGTTGCGCGGCTGCACGACGAGCTCGTGAGAATTCTCAACCGGCCCGACATACGCGAGCGCATCGTGGCGGACGGCTCGGAGCCGGCCGGCACTACGCCCGAGGAATTTCGTCTGTTCATGCTCGCCGACCTCGCGAAATGGGCGAAGCTCGTCAAGGAGAGCGGGGCGAAGCTGGATTGAAGAACGAACGGGTACAATTTGGTTTTGGAGGTATCAACATGAACCCAGCCTACACGGCTGTAGTGAAACAGGACGGTCAGTGGTGGATCGGCTGGATTGAAGAAGTCCCCGGCGTCAACTGTCAAGAGCGCACGCGCGACGAGTTGCTCGAATCCCTTCGAATCACCCTTGGGGAAGCGCTGGAGATGAACCGCGCGGACGCGAGGAAGGCAGCGGGAAAAGACTATGAAGAGCTCAAGATCGCGGTATGAAACGCCGCGATTTGCTGCGGCACCTCTCATCTCATGGCTGCTCGCTTCTTCGAGAAGGTGGCAACCACTCTTGGTGGCATAACCCTTCTCAGAACAGGCGCAGTGCCGTTCCACGCCACAACGAAATAAACGACCATTTGGCAAGAAAGATCTGCAAAGATCTTGGGGTACCGCAGCCATGACGCAGGCTCGGGAGGCCATTCAATGAACGCGCGTATCTTGGTCGCCGTCTCCATCGCGGCTGCGGAACTGATCGGTGCAGCGCAGGCGCAAACGTTCCCGTCCAGATCGGTGCGTATCGTCGCGCCGTTTCCGCCGGGCGGCACCGCCGACATCACCAGCCGCGTCCTGGCGGTGCACCTGGCGAAAGGCCTGGGTCAGACGGTGGTCGTGGAGAATCGCCCGGGCGGCAGCACGATCATCGGGACGGAATTCGTGGCGCGGTCTCCCGCAGACGGACATACGCTGCTGGTGGTGTTTCCGAGCTTCGTGATCAACCCGGCGCTGCGGCGCGGGATGTCCTTCGACCCCTTGAAGGACTTCAAGGCCGTGGGCCAGACGATGTCGGTGCCCATGGCGATCGCGCTCCATCCTTCGGTGCCCGCGAAATCGCTTCAGGAACTGATTGCGCTCGCGCGCGCGAGGCCGGGAGAGATTTCCTACGGAACCCCCGGCACCGGCACCACCCATCACGTCATGGGCGAGATGCTCAGGCTCGCGGTGAAAATCGAACTCGTGCACGCGCCGTTCCAGGGCGGGGCGCCGGCGCTTGCCGCAATCACCGGAGGCCACATACCGATGATCTACGGCAACGCAACCGAAGTCGCGCAATCCGTGAAGAGCGGGAAGCTGCGCGTCATCGTGGTCACGTCGCCCGAGCGCGCGGAGGTGTTGCCCGATGTCCCGACGATGCGGGAGTCCGGATACCCGGAGCTGGAAGCAACCAACTGGAGCGGCATGGTCGTTGCCAGCGCGACTCCGCCCTCTGCGATCGCCCGCCTCAATGCCGAGCTGGTGCAGGCTCTGCGCAACGCGGATACGCAGGAAAAATTCAGGAGCCATGGAATGTCGCCTGCACCCGGCACGCCGGAGGGGTTCGGCGCCTTCTTGCAGTCCGAATCGGCGAGGTACGCGAAAGCCGTGCGCGAAGCGGGAGTGAAGGTCGATTGAACGGGCTGCCAGGGCTCGCCAAACAAGGCTTACCCACCTGAAGCTGTTGCCACATTGTAGAATCAAGCCACGACAGGCAAGGAGGAGCCCACTTGCGAAGAAGATGCCTCATCTTAGAGCTGACCCTGTTGAGTCTCACCGCTATCGCATTTGCCGGCTGCGGGAACGGCAGCACTGACTCAACCAATCCCAACGTCACCCCTTCTCTTCCCAGCAACGAGGACAAAGTAACGATTTCCCAAGGGGCTTGGGGCAATGTGTGGTTTTGGGATGGCAATTTCATGCCTGTCGCGATTCCGGGCATAGAGAGTTCCGGCGGGCAAATCACACCCGTCATTCGAGAGATACATGTTCACCGACCGACGACATGGACGGAAATGACCAATCCCACTTCCAATATATCGGGGCCATTCTTCTTGAACATTCCTTCGGAACTCATCGCGATCGCTTCATCGGATGAGACCGGTTTCTATCAGATCGATCTCCCACCGGGCCTTTACAGCGTATTTGTCAAAGAGGGCACCGCTTTTTATGCCAATTTATTCGATTCACAAGGACGAATCAATCCTGTGGAAGTTCTTCCAGGGACTGTGACCAAGCTGCAATTGGATATCACTTACAAGGCTGCCTTTTGAACATTCGCGCCGAGCATCGGGTGGCTCTGGAAGTTATCAATTGCTGAGGCACCACCTCGCCCATCACGCACTAACAACCCGAGGAGGGTGCAATGCGCACCGTGATCATCATTCTTGGCGGTTTTGTGCTTTGGGCGGTCTGCCTTGGAATCGCGAAGCTCCTTGCCAGCTCCAGCTCTTCGTCCATGACCTACGCCACCACGGCGTTTGTCGCCATCTGGTTTGTGACGGCTGCTTCGAACATGTGGATCGGCGTGTCGCAGGCTGGTTACTCGTTCCGGGAAGAGCTGCCGATCTTCCTGTTGATATTCCTGCTGCCGGCCGCGGTAGCGGTCTTCGTGAAGTGGAAGTTTCTTTGAGCGTGAGGCTACGGGGCGCGTAGCTGACGCGGTCCTGCCCGTGTCTGGATATGGGCGACCAAGTAGGGCAGTTCGCCCGACGGCAGGGGCGAGACGGAGAATTTGCCTTGAAAACCGATGGATTCCAACACGCCGCGTACCTTTTCAGCCTGAGGATGAAAACCCTCCAGCCGGATTAGAGAGCAACCCAGATCCTGCAGCGTGTCAGTGGGGTGTGTTTCGGGAGGCCATTGGATCAGTATCGGTGCAAGGCCCTGAAGCGGCAGGCTCCCGTCCTTCGGAATAGTGATGAGCCAGTTAAACGGACCCCGGCTCATGGGTTCGACATTTCCTAAAGACACTGGCGAGGCTGCCACCGCCGCGTGTATGTCGTCCGTCCGCGCTATCCAAGTTGCCAGCCGGGGGACTCGAACTGAATCCGGTTCGTCGAGCCGGAACCAGCGCGGCCGGGCGGGGCGTGGGGCACCTGGATTTACGGAAATCACTTCAAGATAAACCCTTTCGCCGAGTTTCAGAAAGCAGTTGTGCGTTCCCATCAGAGGATGTTCGCCGCCTGCTTGAGGCGTGACGCCAAGCGCCTGGAGTACGCATTCCACGCCCGCGGCCAATGAAGGGGCGGTTATCACTATGTGATCGATGTGAGAGCGAAACATCGGGTGCGCGTCCGTAGGTCGATTCGTATGGTTACTTTATCCGCACCGCGCCGATCCTGAGCTTCAGCTTCCAGCATCCACCGGAGCGAATCGCAACCCATATCGCCTCCGATCGGCCCAGTGCGCCGCCCTCCTGAGTATACCGGGTGAATTTTACGTGGAACGCCTTGAGGTCCTCCCAGTCCAGAATCAGCTCCGCCTCGTCCAATTCGGTGCGCCCGTAGTTCCCTGCATCGATTTTTGCCCTTGCGTAGTGCTTGAATAGATCGACATCTCCCGGATCGTCGTAACGCAGGATCTCGCCGTCCTGCCAGAGATGGACAAAAGGCAGCGCGAGTGTCTCGGCGTACCTTTCGTTGTCTTTGCCTGAGAAGGCAGCGGCGTGCTCGATCAGCGCTTGCAACGCTGTACGGGTCACCGGCTCATCCACGCATGACATGGGCGGCCACGCACAGCCATCGCCCCTGCCGGCGCGCCCAGACATCGGTGTATCGGCCCGCCGCCGCCCGGCCGTCCGCCCTGGTGTACGTCGTGCGCCCATGGATGATCGCGATGTCGCCCATGATCCGGATGCGCACGTCCCGGGCCTCGAAATTCGAGATCGTCGCCGGTCGTGCGATCTGCCCGAGGAATCCCGCGCGGTCGACGAGCGATCCGTCGGGGTTGCTGTTCAGGAAATCCTCCGCCAGCTTGTCTTCGAACCAGCGCACATCCGACGTCTCGACGGACTTCATATAGCCCCCGTTGAGCTTCTCCAGGGTGTCGATGTCGACATCGTGTGCGATGCTTTGAGCCTGCATGGTCTCGCCTCCTTCGTCGGTTTCGCCGCCCCGGGTCCGGTGGCAGGCTGGACAATATTCTCCATGAGGCGTAACGTGGATGTTTAACGGAGAGGTGAAATATGCATGACGCACCGGAAATCGCCCGGATCGCGAATCTTCTCGCCGATCCCGCCCGGGCCAGGATCCTCTGGACCCTTATCGACGGCACGACGCGCCCGGCCGGAGAGCTCGCTTATGCCGCGAACATCTCGGCGCAGTCGGCGAGCGCGCACCTTGCCAAGCTGGTCCAGGGCGGATTGCTCGCCGCGCAGGTGCAGGGGCGCCATCGCTACTTCCGGATCGCGGGCGCGGAGGTGGCCGGCGTGATCGAAGGCATGGCCTCCCTTGACGTCGCCTCCAGGCCGCAGACGCCGCGCCCTGCGCTGCCTTCGCCGAGCGTGCCGGTAGAGTTCCTGCACGCCCGGACCTGCTACGGCCATCTGGCCGGCGAGATGGCGGTCAGGGTTCTCGAGAAAATGCTGCAGGCGCAATGGTTGATGCCGGAGGAGCGCGATTTCGCCGTCACCCCGCTCGGCGAGAAGAAGCTGACCGCGCTCGGCGTCGATCTCCCCGCGGCGCGCCGGCCCCGGCGCGTCTTCGCCCGCGCCTGCGTGGACCTTACGCAGCGGCGCGCGCACCTCGGCGGCGCGCTGGGGGATGCGCTGCTCGATCTCTATGTCGCGCGCGGCTGGATCCAGCGCCACCGCCGCTCCCGCGTCGTCGGCATCACGCCCAAGGGACACGAGAATTTCAGACGCTTGTTCGGCATCTGAAAGAGGACCAACCGGTGACAACTCAATTTCTGGTTCTCGGCGGGTCGATCTTTGTGCTCCTCGGAGCAATTCACGCGATCTATTCGTTGATCGACGTGCGCCGTCCCAGACGCTTCGCGCCCGCGGACCCGAAGGTCGCCGACGCAAGGCACAAGAAATGACCGCGCGACACCAAGTCGAATCGTTCAAGTTCTGGGACATCGTCACTCTTTGGGCGAAGGAGGAGCTTGAGTCCGAAGAGGTTGTCGCGCGCGCGTTGGCCAAGGGCGCTATCCGAGACGGGCTACGCCTCAACAGCACCGACCTTCGTTGGGTGAAGGGCAAAGCCTCGGCTCTCGCTCTAAACGGTCAACCTTACGTTGGCTTTTGCGCCAAGCCCGGCGGCGAGCTGTGTGTGCTTCGAGCCGAGGCGCTTGAGCATTTGCTTGCGGTAGTTCGTGAGGCCAGGCGCCCGTCGCGTAACGCGCTACGCGAGGAGTTCATTTTTCGTGACGATTTCCGTCGCTGGTTGCGTTCCACCAAGCAGCCATTGCCGGCGTTTTGGTTTGCGCGGAGTGACGGCGCTGTTTAACGACACGCTCCACCCGGACGTGGGCGAACGACGCCGAATAAAGGAGAAGTGACATGACCCTATGCCCGATCGCAATCGTAGCCGGCTGCAAGAAATGTCCGGCATTCAATGTCTGCCCCCTGAAAACCGTCATCGGCGATTACAAGAAGCCGGAAGATATGCAAACGAAGCAGCAAGCCGGCAAAGCACAGAGCGGCGCAAAACGGGACAAGTAGTGCCCCGGGACAAAGTGTTCCAGGAAAGATAACTAAGGAACCTCTGAACAACCCCTGTTTCGTCATTCCCGCGAAAGCGGGAATCCAGGAATCTGAACGACTTACTGGATCCCCGCTTCCGCGGGGATGACTTATTCAGAGCTTCCCTAACCGGAAAACCGCGCCAGGCGCAGATCTCCGAGAGTGAATCTTGAGAATTTAGGCGAATGCACCACCCCGGCGCTTCGCGCCACCCCTCCTTAAATAAGGAGGGGAAACCCCGGTCTAGAACACTCCGCAGCCGCAGGCTCCCCACACGTCCGCATCGCTGATGATCCGCGGCTCCGCAAACGCCCGCGCCATGTTCTGCGCCTGCCCGGCCGTGCGCTTGTAGTACTCGCCGTATTCCCTCACCGGCAGCCAGTCCTGCGCGACGGAAGGCAGAGGCGGTGACAAGCGTGAATACGGTCCGGCGCCGTAGACGACTTTCCCGCCGACCATGGTCATCAGCGACTCGATGTCCTTGATCGCGTCCGCCGGGACGTTGAAGTAGTCTGAAGAAAGAATCGCGAGGTCGGCGAACTTGCCGACTTCCAAGGTGCCCTTCTTCCCTTCCTCGCCCGAGACCCAGGCGCCGCCGCTCGTATACAGGCGCAGCGCTTCGGTGCGGTCGAGC
>Ga0184640_10000376_pt1 | contig 11589 bp, 12 predicted proteins | sample PLM31_200_b2_FD_133161 | JGI IMG/M metagenome (GOLD analysis project Ga0184640, IMG submission 133161) | Groundwater sediment microbial communities from an aquifer in East River, Colorado, USA - PLM3-1_200_b2 | ecosystem: Environmental > Terrestrial > Soil > Riparian zone | place: USA: East...
GATCCCGAGCGCGCGCAGAAGTTGCTCGACGAGGCTGGCTATCCAGCAGGCCCCGACGGGATGCGTGGCCTCGAGTTCACCTACAAGACTACGCCCGAAGGCGCGCGCATGGCCGAGATCATCCAGGCGATGTTGAAGCGCGTCGGTGTCAGCATCTCCGTCCGCACGCATGAATGGGCGACCTTCTACGGCGACATCCAGCGCGGCAACTTCGAAATGACCTCGCTGCAATGGGTCGGCATCAACGATCCGAATCACTACTACATGGTGTTTGACTCAAAGATGACGCCGCCCAACGGTCTCAACCGCGGCGGCTACTCGAACCCCGCGATGGATCGGCTGGTCGAAGCCGGCCAATCCGAACTCGACGTCAACCGGCGCCGAGAGACTTATGCGCACGTCCAACAACTCGCCGCCGAGGATCTGCCGTACGTCTCACTTTGGTGGCATGACAACGTGGTCGTGATGAACCGCGAACTCGACGGGTTCGAGCCATACCCCAGCGGAAGCCTTCGCTCGCTGGCGATGTTGCGGCGCTCAAGCGACGGCCATGTGGCGCCGCAACCATGATTCGCTACATCGTCCGCCGGCTTCTCCAGCTCGTTCCGGTGGCGCTGGGCGTCGCGACGCTCACCTTCGCGCTGATTCACTTGGTGCCCGGCGACCCGGTTGTCGCGATGCTCGGAGAAACCGCTGCGCCCGCCGACGTCGATGGCTTGCGCCGCGAACTTGGCCTCGATCGTCCGCTCTGGGAGCAGTACGCCACGTTTTTGGCCGGTCTTGCGCGTGGTGATCTCGGCGAGTCGATCGCTACTCACGAGCCCGTATCAAAGCTCATCGCGGCGCGCTTTCCCGCCACCCTCGAGCTCGCGGTTGCCGCGATGCTCGTGGCGATCCTGATCGCATTTCCGCTTGGCATGATCGCCGGTGCGCGGCCCGGCGGCGTTGCGGACCTGGGCGCGATGGGATTCGCGATCCTCGGCATTTCAATTCCCCACGTGTACCTCGGCCCGCTGCTGATGATTCTCTTTTCGCTGCAACTCGGTCTTGTGCCGCTGACTGGCCGCGGCGGATTCGGCCACCTGGTTCTGCCTGCGCTGACTTTGGGCACCGGGCTCGCCGCGATTCTCGCGCGCATGCTTCGCCAAAGTCTTGTGCAAGTGCGCGAGTCTGACTACATCCGCACCGCGCGTAGCAAGGGACTCGGCGAAGCCCGCGCGCTGCTTCGCCACGGACTTCGCAACGCGCTGTCGCCGGTCGTCACGCTCATGGGCCTGCAAATGGGCGCGCTTCTGAGCGGCGCGATCATCACCGAGGTCATTTTCTCGTGGCCGGGGCTTGGCAGGCTCATGATCTCCGCGATCGGCGCGCGCGATTATCCGCTGGTTGAGGGTTGCGTCCTCACGTTCGCGCTCACTTACGTACTCGTGAACCTGGCGACCGACGTCCTGTACTGCGTGATCGATCCGCGCATCAGGCTCTCATGATCGCGCTGCGGCGAAATCCCGCTTTTCTTATCGGATTCGGATTGGTCTCGGTAATCGCGGCGTTTGCGCTTTTCGGCCCGATGTTGGTCCACGCCGATCCGCTCGCGATCGACCTTGCCGGCTCGCTTGCCCCTCCGAGTTTCGATCATCCGTTCGGTTGCGATGCGCTCGGCCGCGACGTGCTTGCACGGGTCTTGTGGGGCGCGCGTCTTTCGCTCGCGGTCGCGACCGTGGTGGTCGTCCTGTCGCTCGCCATCGGCGCGGTCATCGGCGGCGCCGCGGCTCTGGGCGGCGGACGTATTGACACCCTGGTCATGCGGGGCGTGGACATCGTTCTCGCATTTCCGGGCTTCCTGCTGGCCATCGCGCTCGCCGCGATTCTCGGTCCGGGAATTTTCAACGTCGTCATCGCGTTGGGTGCGATGGGCTGGACTGGCTATGCAAGGCTGGTCCGTGGCGAGGTGCTCTCTTTGCGCGAACGCGACTACGTCGCAGCGGCCGAAAGTCTCGGCGCGCGTCCGGCGCGAATTCTATTCCGCCATCTGCTGCCCGGCATCGCCGGACCGGTCGCGGTGCAGGCGACCTTCGGGCTGGGCGGCGTTATCGTCGCCGAGGCGGCGCTGTCCTTTCTCGGCATCGGCGTTCTTGCGCCGACTCCGAGTTGGGGCAACATGCTCGACGCGGGACGCGCATTCCTGCTGGTCGCGCCGCACGTGACCACCGCCCCCGGCATCGCCATCGGCCTTTCGGTGCTGGGCTTCAACCTGCTTGGCGACGGACTCGCGCAACTCGCCGGCCGCCGCTCCTAGCGTAGCGTCCCGAAAATAACTTGCTTAACGTCGTACGGGTGCACGGCTGTGCGCCCTTCCTTTCTTCTTTCTCAGCCCTCTCCCGTGTGAATGTTTGGGAGAGGGCGCACTCCTCACATGCCACCAGTCGCCGGCCGCCGAGCACGGTGCGCACCGCAACTGCACCCGACCAACGGGAGCGCCATCCTCACTGCTCTCCACCTCCGGCCACTGGCCGTCGCGACTCGCGACCGGCTCGCGACCGTGCGCGGCGGCGAACCTTCGTGCTAGACGTGAAGTTCGCGCTCGCGCGGCGGTCGATTGATGGATCCCAAGGAAATGATCGAGAAGCTCTCCGCGTTCATCCGCTCCGAGGGTCGTTTCAAGACCGTCACGATTGAAAACCTTGGTCGGATGCCCGGAGGAGCGTCGCGCGAAATCTGGTCCTTCGATGCAACCATGGAACGCGACGGCGCGGCCACCAAGCGCGCGCTGGTGCTCCGCCGCGACCCCGGCGCCCACAAGATCGATACGAATCGCCGCCAGGAATTTCTCGTCCTGCGCGCGGCCCACGACCAGGGCGTACCCGTCCCCGAGGTTCTCTGGCTCGGCGAGGATCCGGCGGTGCTTGGCGCCGCGTTCTTCATCATGGAGAAGGTTGACGGCGAGACCATCGCGCGCCGCCTGCTCCGGGACGACATCTACGCCAAGGCGCGCGAGGTGATGCCCGCCCAGCTCGCGGAGATACTTGCCGGGATTCATCGCATCGACTTCGCCAAGCACAAGCTCGATTTCCTCGCCAAACCCGGCGCGAACGCCGCCGAGACCGAAGTCCGGCGCTACGAGGAAAACTTCCGCAAGCTCGCGCTCGAGCCGCATCCGGCTTTCGAACTCGCGTTTCGCTACCTCTACGAGCGCATTCCCACGACGCTCCGCACCACGCTCGTTCACGGCGACTACCGCATCGGCAACGTGATCTTCGGCCCCGACGGTGTGCGCTCGATTCTCGACTGGGAGCTCGCCCACTTGGGCGACCCGATGGAGGATCTTGGGTGGATGTGCGTGCGCGCGTGGCGATTCGGCGCTGACCACAATCCGGTCGGCGGTCTCGGCACGCGCGAGGCGTTCTTCACCGCGTACGAAAAGGCCAGCGGCATCAAGGTCGATCCGGAGACGGTCAAATTCTGGGAAGTGTTCGGCAACTTGCGATGGGGAATCATAACCATCAGCCAGGCGCGCACCTACATCGATGGATTGGTGCCAAGCGTCGAACTGGCGAGCATCGGTCGTCGCACGGCGGAGACCGAGCTCGAATTGCTAAATCTCATCGAATGGGGCGGGTGAAGCGATGCAGGATCGTCCAACTGCGATTGAATTGCTCGAAGCCGCAGCCAACTTCGTCGATCGTGAGATTGTTCCGGTCACCGAAGGCGGCCGGCAGTTCCAGTCGCGAGTGGTCGCCAACGTGATGCGCATCATCGCGCGTGAAATGAAACTGGAAGAGCCGCACATGCGCGAGGAAATAACGGCGCTCTGTGCGCTGTTGGAGAAAGAAAAGCCTCACCTCCACGGTCGCGACGAACTCTACGCCGCCGCGCTAAAGCTCAACGACGAGCTAAGCGCGAAAATTCGCGCCGGTGACGTCGATTCGGGCGAGCTGCGCGAACGCACACTCAAGGTCGTGCGCCATGCGGTCGAGAACAAGCTCAAGATCGCGAATCCTCGTTACCTCGAGGCCGACCTTGCGGCGCGTGAAAAGCGTCGCGCGGGGAGTTGAAGCGCGCCTCCGCCGCGGTTCAATGTTAGTGCTAAGAATCGGTAGTCAAACGGATTTCACAGGGAGCATTCACTAATGGGCGAGCGCAAGGTCGTACTACTCGAAGCCGACGACTACATGCATCCGAACACCGGCGAATCGAACTTCAACGAGTCCGCCTACTACAACTTCTTCGACCGCCATCAAAAGGCGGGCGGCTTTGTGCGCCTCGGCAACCGCGCCAACGAGGGTTACGCCGAGATGACGACCTGCCTGTACCTCCCCGACGGCAGCGTCGGGTTCATGTACGCGCGGCCCGACCTCAAGTCGAACGACAGCCACAATGCGGGCGGCTTGAAGTTTGAAGTTGTGAAGCCGTTCGAACATCACCGCGTCACCTTCAACGGCAAGGTTTGCCTGCTGAAAAATCCGCTCGAAATGGCAGAGCCGGCCCAGGCGTTCAAGTCGAACCCGCACCATCGCGCAAATCTGGAGATCGATTACTACTCAATTTCGCCCGGATGGGGCGGCGAACTGCGCGAAAAAAGCGCGGACGGCAAATGGCAGCCTCTCAAGCGCAATGCCGACGCCGCGCGGGAGTTCGCGCGCGGCCACTTCGAACAGCATGGGCACGCGGTTGGAAAGCTCACGATTGGTTCAGGAGCCGGTGCGCGTGAGTTCAAACTCGACGGGCTGGGACTTCGCGATCACAGCTGGGGTCCCCGCTACTGGCAGGCGCCGAAGTACTACCGTTGGCTCACGATGAACTTTGACGAGAGCCTCGGCGCGGTCGCGGCGCTGACCGTCGATCGCGACGGCGCTGAGCATCCCGGCGGCTATATCGCCCGCAAGGGTCAGCCCAACCTCAACATCCGCAAGGTCGCGATCGAGACCGAATTCACCGGCGCGCAACGCCTGCACGACCGCATCAAGGTTACCTGCGATGCCGAAGACGGCTCGACCGCCGTCATCACGGGCAAAGTCCAGTCAATGATCCCGCTGCGCAACCGCCGCGGCGGCACGGTCACGCGAATCGCTGAAGGAATGACCGAGTGGCGTTGGGACGGCAAGGTGGGCTACGGACTCGCCGAGTACCTCGACCACCTTCAGGAATAGCGCGACAGTCAAATTCGACAAGCGGGCGTCGCCGCGGTGCGTCAGCGCTTGCGCTCTTTCAATGCGCGCAGGCTTCGCCGGTATGGCGGGCGTGCGACGCCGCGCTCGGTCACTATCGCGGTGACCAATTCCGCCGGCGTTACGTCGAACGCGGGGTTAAAAGTCCGTACGCCTTGGGGCGCGATGCGCTTGCCGCCGAACTCGGTCAGTTCGCGCCCGGAGCGCTCCTCTATCGGAATCGCTTTGCCCGAAGGACAATTGAGATCGATCGAGGACAACGGCGCCGCGACGTAAAACGGCACCCCGTGGCGGCGCGCGAGCACTGCCAGCGGATACGTGCCGATCTTGTTCGCGACGTCGCCGTTCGCCGCCGTCCGGTCGGTCCCGACGATCACGCAATCGATGTCGCCGCGGGCAAGCAGGCTCGCCGCCGTGTTATCCGCGATCACCGTAACCGGGATTTTGTCCTTGCGCAGTTCCCAAGCGGTCAATCGCGTGCCCTGAAGAAACGGCCTGGTCTCATCGGCGTAAACTGCCACGCGTTTTCCGCTCTCGCGTGCGGCGCGTATCACGCCGAGCGCGGTGCCGTATCCGGCGGTTGCGAGCGCGCCGGCATTGCAATGAGTGAGCACGCGGGTCGGAGTGCCGAGCAGCTTCGCGCCGTACATCCCAAGCGCGCGGTTCGCTGCGATGTCCTCGCGCTGGATGGTGATCGCTTCGTCGCGCATCCGCTTGAACAGCTTGTCGGCCCCAAGCGCGAGAGCGTCATTCAGCGCTCGGCCCATTCTCTCGACCGCCCATGCGAGGTTGACCGCGGTCGGGCGCGTGGCTTGGAGTGCTGCGGCAACGGTCTTGAAACGATCAAGCGCCTTGCGGCCGCTGGTTCCCTTGAGACCGAGCGCGACACCCATCGCGGCGGCAACGCCGATAGCGGGCGCGCCGCGTATGACCATCGTCTTGATCGCGTTCGCAACTCCGCGATAGTCGCGATAGGTGCGAATGATCTCGCGCGTTGGCAGCAGGCGCTGATCGATCATCCGCACCGAGTCGTTGCGCCACTCGATGGTCTTGATTGCCACTGGTGCGAAATGCGGCGTCAGGACCCGCAGGTCCGATGCGCAGTCGTCAGTTGCGAGCGGGACTGATGAAGCGGTTTACTTCGACCGCTCGTACACGCCGCGAGACCTGCGCTTGGCGAGTCCAGCTTCGATCCAACGCGTAATCGCCGCAAAGATTTCCGACGGGCGCTTCTGCTTAAGCCCGCGAACCTTGCGCACGTCGGCTGCGCGGAACTGCTTGGGAAGCTGGGTCAAGATGGTCCGCCAGTTGATTCGGCCACGTCCGCCTGCGGCGCCCCCCGTACTTTTGGCGCCGGTGCGTCCGACAAGTTGACCGAGCCCCGCCTCTTCTTCCCGCAGGCGCGTCAGCTCGGTTTCTTTGCTGCGAATTTGCTTGCGCAGATCAGCCAGCAGACCGCGCGCCTGCTGCTGTACGCGCCGAAACGCGGAAGTAACCGACGTGCTCTTCCTGCGTGGCATCTAAAGTTCTCCTACTCGAAGATTGTCAGACATAAATTTCACTTAACCTACACAATGCGTAGATCAGTAACAAGCGAATCTCGACCATGCGCTGATACCAACAAGTATTAGCAGGCCGTGAGCCGGCTGAATACCTCTTGTCGCGCCGGTGCAAAAGCTAAGGAACTACCACCGAGCCGCCGCTGATGCTGACCACTTCGCCGGTTATGTATGACGAGAGATCGCTCGCGAGAAATAGCGCGAGGTTTGCGACGTCGCGCGGCTCACCAAGGCGTCCCATCGGGTTGCGTTTCTTCGCCGCCTCGAACATGCCGGGCGGATAGATGCGTTCGAGAAATTCATTGTAAATCACGCTCGGCGCTATCGCGTTTACGCGGATACCCTTCCCCGCAAGCTCCCCGGAGGCCGCGCGCGTGAGTCCCATTACGCCCGCCTTGGCGGCGGAGTAGGGCGCCTCGCCGTCCGACGCAGCCATCCAACCCGCGGCCGACGCCATATTGACGATCGCACCTCTGCCCTGTTTGAGCATGTGAGGCAACACCGCGCGCATCGTCCAGAAGGTGCCGCGCAGGCAGACGTTCATCACCAGATCCCACGTTTCGTCCTTGACTTCCCAGATCGGTTCCAACTTGTTGATTCCGGCGTTGTTGAAGAGGATGTCGATGCGGCCGAACTTTTCCACTGCCTGCTTTACTGCGCCTTCGATCTGTTCGCGCCGCGTTACATCGACCACGATCCCCGCCACTTCGCGCCCGAATTGCTTCGATAGCTCGGCGGCGGTTTCGCCGGTTCGCCGTGGATGGGCGTCGGTCAGCACCACCTGTGCGCCCTCTTCGAGAAACCGCGCAGCGACCGCGCGTCCGATTCCGACACCCGCTCCGGCGGTGATGATCGCAACCCTGTCCTTGAGCAGCATCTTGCACTCTCCTGTTTGCTTGGTGCGCCGGCTCTCGCGGTGAATCGAAATCCGAACCACCAGGCTGCGTGATTCCCGATCGTACGCCTATAGGTATTGCGCAGCCGGTCCCTTGCGCAAGCGTCGGCCGCAATAGAGCGGCCGACAATCTCATTCTCTTACATCTGGTCAGTCACGTCTGCTCACGCAATCTCTCGCCGAATCGGACCAATGCACGGCGGCCGGGAGGCGGCAGCTCCGCCACTCGAACGCGGTCCGTCGATCCGTCGCGATGCTCGAAACATCAACCAAACCGGGAAGTCACTACTGGCGAAATCGAGTGAACCGGCGTGCTCCAGCGGCGCCAACAGGAGCTATTTTTGCGCATAGGGCGATGCTATAAGGGTGGGCAGCTTTGCTTGAGACGCGCGCTTGGAGCCTCGCCTTGTCGCTGGAAGGTCTGCCACTAAGACTAGCCATGAGGGTGAGAGTGAGTGCGGACATCCCGCCGCGCTCTGGCGAAGATATTTCAGAGCGGCAGGAGACTTGAATGGGTCGCAGACTGTACGTTGGAAATCTTGCTTGGACGGTGACCGACCAGGATCTGCAGGATGTATTCTCAGAGGCTGGCGAAGTCACCAGCGCTCAGGTCATCGTTGACCGCGAGACAAAACGTTCGCGCGGTTTCGGATTCGTCGAGATGGGATCCGACGAGTCGGCCGAGGAAGCCGTCAAGACGCTGAACGGCCGTGACCTCAAGGGACGTCCGATCAGGGTCAACGAGGCGCAGGCGCGCAGCGCAGGCGGTGGCGGCGGCGGACACGGACGCGATCGTTAAGTAAGCACTCGCAGTGTGTCGAGCAACGCGGAACCTGGCGGTGCGCTCAGCGTCCTGCGTCAAAGACGTGTCCTGAACCAGCGGCGGAAGGATCGGGCTTCGTTCCCCATCTTCTCCCCCTTGGGGGAGACGCCGGAGAGGGAGCGGCAGTTGAAAATGATTTTTTCAACCGCTTGTTAGGGGAATTCAATGATTCAGAACCTGAAAAATATTCTCGCGCCGATCGATTTCTCGCACTATTCGATGGACGCGTTGCGCGGAGCGTGGGAACTCGCCCGTGACGTCAATGCCGATCTGCACGTCCTTCACGCCGTGGTTCCGGTCAACACGGTGCTGTCGCATATCACCGGCGAGCAGACCCGCGAGGTTGCTCGCGAGGCCGCCATGGTCGAGCAGGCCGAGCAAGAACTCGAGCGAATCAAAAGAGACGAACTCGACAACTCGCGCAAAGTTACCACCGCGGTCATCGTCGGCCACCCGGTCGCCACCATCGCCGCTTACGCTGCCAAGAACCAGATCGACATGGTGCTGCTCGCATCCTACGGCCGCACCGGCGCCGAGCATCTGCTCGGGTCAGTAGCGGAACGTCTGGTGCGCCACGCGCCCTGCTCAGTGCTCATTTTCCGCCGACCCTCGCGTTAGCAGCGTGCTCAGGAACGCCTTGAGGTTCCCCGACGGCATCGACACGCGCGCATCGGCGCGCCTTAACCAGGAGGTTCGCACATGGACGCTGCTCAAGAGAAGGAACGCGCGCTGAGCTTCCTGAGGCAGTTGGAAAACCCCGACCCGAAGGCGCTCGCCGAAATGCTCGTGGACAGCTTCGAGTTCGAAATCATGGGGCGCTTGCCGGGCTTCGGCGCGATCCGCGGCAAGGACAACTTCCTCAAGCAATTCACTCCGACCATCAAGACTATGTTTCCGAACGGTCTCAACATGAAATTTCACACTGTCATTGCCGAGGGACCGCATGTTGCGATCCAGTGCGAGTCCGACACCACCGTCGCCAACGGCAAGAAATACGCGAACCGCTACCACTTCTACTTCCGCTTCGATGGCGACCGCATCGCGCAGATTCGCGAGTACAACGACACCAATCACGTCCGTGAAGTCTTCCTGAGCTGACCGGAATACGGCGGCGCGCGTTAGCGGGTCGCGGGGCAGTTAACCCGCCGCGCGCGCGATTCGTGGTATCCCGCTCCTGAATCGCGGGTAGAAAAATCAGGGCCGAACGTCGAAGACGTCCGGCCCATATAGCCGACCGGGAAAAGGGGGGCAAACCCCGGCCAGCATTCGTATTCTAACTTAACGCTCCCGAGTTGCAACTGCTCGCGGGAGCAAATTCAACCCTCGCTAGTCATTCTCCACCAATGGCTTCATGTCGTCGGCTGCCAAATCGCCGGAATTGGCGCTTGGATTGACTGCGCGCGCGCGGATCGTCCCTTAACCGCAATCTTTTCCTCCGCCAAGAGCGGGCAGAAAGTGAACCTCGCTCGCGTCGGCGACCTTGTCGAGCAACCCGGCGGTGCCCAGTTCTCCGTCGATGGATACAGCTATCGAACGCTTCAAGTCGCCGCCCTCGACGAGGTGGGGGCGGAATCCCGGGAACTGACGGTCAAGATCGTCAATGATCTCACCGACGTTGCGGCCGCGCGCATCAACGCGCTCCTGCCCCATCGTAAATTTGCGGAGCAGCGCCGGTATTACGACTATGGCCATTGAACTAGAAGGGCCGGACGCACGCGTCCGGCCCCAACATCCAAGTTCGATCCGTGCTCAGTCCGCGGCCGCAGAGTGGGCATCGGCGGCTCCGCCGCGCTTCAACGATGCCTTCAGCAGCCGCGGTGGAGACATCGGAAGCTCCGTCATCCGTACTCCGATGGCGCGATAAATTGCGTTCGCCACCGCCGCGGGAGGCGGGACGATCGAAACCTCGCCCACTCCTCGCACCCCCAGCGGATGGCCCGGGTTCGGCTCCTCCACGATGATGGTTTCAATCATCGGGAGATCCAGACAGGTCGGCATGCGGTAGTCGAGCAGTCCCGAGTTACGCAGTATGCCCTTGTCGTCGTAGATGTACTCCTCGTTGAGCGCCCAGCCGATCCCCTGCGCCGTGCCGCCCTGCATCTGGCCCTCGACGTAGCTCGGATGGATCGCCTTGCCGGCGTCTTGCGCCACGGTGCAGCGCAGGATTTGAACCTTGAAAGTTTCCGGATCGACTTCGACGTCCACGCAGGTGGCCGCAAACGCAGCTCCAACTCCGCGCGCATTAACGCTTGCGCGCCCGGTGATTGGTCCTCCCGTGCGCCCGAGCTTGCTTGCGATTTCCTTGACGCTCATGGGCGGCACGCCGTTGCCCTTGGCGGTAAGCTTGCCGTCCTTCATCTCCACATCCTCGACCTTGCGCTCCCACAGCTTGGCGGCGCGCTCGCGCAACTGGCGCACGGCGTCCTGCGCCGCTTCGTACACCGCCATGCCGGTCGCGAAGGTGACGCGGCTTCCGCCGGTCACATCAGTGTGACCGATCGAGTCGGTGTCCGCGGTGAGCGGGCGCACATCCGTGACCTCCAGTCCGAGCACCTCAGCGGTAATCATCGCCATTGACACGCGGCTTCCGCCGATGTCCGGCGATCCCGTCACCACGCTCGCGGAACCGTCGGCGTGAATGTTGACGGTCGCGGATGACTGCATTCCCGCGTTGAACCAGAATCCCGTCGCGACGCCGCGGCCGCGATTTGGACCCTCGAGCTTCGACTTGTAGTGCGGCGAGTTTTTGATCGCCTCGCAGGTCTGAATGTACCCAATGCGCTTGTACGGAGGACCGGCGGGATGCGCCGATCCTTCCTTGACGCCGTTCTTGATCCGCATGTCCAACGGATCGATTCCGCACTTCTCGGCCAATTCGTCGAGCACCGTCTCCGACGCCATCGCGGCGTTGGTCGCTCCCGGCGCGCGGTAGGCGGCGGTCTTCGGCCGGTTGACCACGACGTCGTACGCATCGATGAGCAAGTTCTCAAAATCGTAGGGCGCCAGGATGCACATCGCACCGGCGACGACCGGCGAACCAGGGAACCCGCCCGCCTCGTAGGCCATCCAAACCTGCGCGGCCGTGATCTTGCCGTCCTTCGTGCAGCCCATCTTGATCTTGATCGTCGAACCGGAGGTCGGCCCCGA
>Ga0184640_10000377_pt1 | contig 11585 bp, 15 predicted proteins | sample PLM31_200_b2_FD_133161 | JGI IMG/M metagenome (GOLD analysis project Ga0184640, IMG submission 133161) | Groundwater sediment microbial communities from an aquifer in East River, Colorado, USA - PLM3-1_200_b2 | ecosystem: Environmental > Terrestrial > Soil > Riparian zone | place: USA: East...
ATTATTGACTATATTGGATGTCCCATTATCTGGTAGCGCTGATAGAAGTGAAGGGACAGGTTTCTCCAAAGAATTATTGGCAGTATTGGATGTCCCATTATCTCGTAACTTGGTAACTAATTGTTGATTTATAAAATTTAAATTGGTCAATGCCAGATCCATACGGCCATTTTGTATATCCTGTATTGTGCCGTCAATAAGCAACTTTGACGCTTGAATTAAGGGTGTATTGTCATTAGTTTGTGCCAATATCTGGCTAACTGCGTTCAAATTTTGAACCGTTTTATTCGTATTCCCACTCTTTAATCCTTGAATGGCATCATCAAGAAGCACTTTGATAGAACCCTCTGATTTTTCTACGGAGGGTTTTGGCCCATATTTTTTCATATATTCATCATAATCATACACCGTCTTTGGTTGTTCTGAGGAAGATTGTTGTGCAGTGGCTATTTCCAATATTGAAGTATTGAAGACTGATATTAAGGAGAAGCATATAATTATCTGGATCCAACAAAATACAAGCGAAAATGCATGATTAATAAAAAACCGCTGTGAATCAAGCATTTTGTACTCATACATTGCTGTAATGAGTTTTTCTTGAACACATTTATTTATTTTTGTAGTTCATCTTTGTAAGAGGGTAAATATCTTTAAAATCATCTTTCATGCTAATGACATTCCAATTATTTCTTTTGGATTCCTCTAGCACTTTTTCTGCTTTCTTGTCATAAGAAGTCAAATTAGAACTGGAATTACTTTGTGCAACTTGGTTAGAAATTAATGTATAAAAGGATAATGAAAATAGATTATATCCTTATTAACAAAAAAGAATTTAGGTGACCATTCGTCGGAAAGTTAAATTTATTCTTGGTCGAGTGATTTTCCTAGATTTAGGTAGACTATGTAGCCAGTTTTTTTGTGTTGCATCCTTCATTAACAGTAAACTACCGTGTTCAAGTAATACTGAAATAGTTTCGTTACTCTGTTTATGCTTAAAGGAGAATTTCCGCTCCGCCCCAAAACTCACTGAAGCTATGGAGCTATCAACTTCAATTGATTTTTCATCATCGCTATGCCATCCCATACCTTCATTGCCATTATGATACAAGTTCAATAAACATGAATTAAATTTTGTATTCGAAAGATTTTCTACAATTTGTTTAAGGTTTACAAGTTCTCTAGTCCATGGTAATGCTTGCTTTATAGTATTTGAATAAATATACACATAGCTAGAATCGCCATACCAGGCAGTTTTTCTTTTGGTAACTATATGTCTTCCAAATACTACTACTTCGTCATTCTTCCATGGAATATTTTGTAATAATGAATGAAAGTATCTGTTCGCCTCATCAAATGTTATGATTTTGGGGTAGTAATATGCTGTACCGTCCCTACTTAGTAGATTAATTATTTGGCTTTCAATAAGGAAAGTACTTTTTGTTATCTTATACTTAATCCTTATGTCATATGAATGCAAAATAATGAATCAGCTATATTAGAGCAGATATTTTCCATCTTTGTGATGCACTGGTGATTTACGATCGAATTATTTCTTATTTACAATGGATCAATTAATTAATTCAATGTTGCATCCGTTAAATTCAGAATACTAATGCAGGGCATCATGAAAAATAATTCCGAGTGTGTGTCGTTCCCCATCATGAACCTCACTTATACCATGCCTCATTTGCACTTGATAATAACCTTTATTGCCCTTAATGGGTCTGAAATTTGTAGTAAGAATGAGCATATCTCCCACACGTGGTCTAAGTACTATGGCTTTTGATTGTGCTCTTGGATTTTGCTGCGTCAATACAAATTCTCCTCCAGAATAGTCTTCATCTGGTTCGTTCAGGAAGAGTACGAGTTGCATAGGAAAAAAAATATTTCCATATAAATCCTGATGTAATGTATTAAATCCTCCCTTGCCATATTTTAGAATCAGAACTGTGCATTCAGTTTGATTGTTATCATGGCATATCTTTTGAAGTCTTTCAAAGTCATTCGGAAATTGTCTTTTTAGATTTAGCAGCCGCATCCAATTGTTTGCGATAGGAGCAAGTTTAGGATATACACCTTTTCTTATATTATGAATTAAATTGGGCAAAGGATACTTGAAATATTTATATTCTCCTAAACCAAAACGATATTTTTCCATAGTAATAATCTTACGATAAAGATCCACATTACCATATTTGTCGATAAGCTCTTTACAGTATTTTACAGGCAAGAATTGTGACAACAAAATATATCCTTTTTCATCCATCTCTCCGGCTATCCTTTGCCCATTGATTTCAGAGATCTTTTGCTGAATATCATTCATTATTTTCACATATAATTTTTCGTTAATATTAAATTTGAACTACTTGGCATATGGGGATCTTATTGAATATACAAACAGGACATATGGGCTCGCTTCCCTTCCTTGTTGCTCTTCTAAATGAGTCAATTCTTACCATCTTCTGCCAAAGTATCAAGGTTTGGCGTTGAAATTTTACTGCCGAATGCACCTATATCAGAATATCCAAAATCGTCTCCAATGAGCATTAGAACATTAGGACGTTTACTCTCACCTGCTGGTTGAGCATAAATGAAATTCGTTTTAAACGACGGTACTGCTGTCAGACTTAACGTGAGTCCTAAAATTAAAAAAACCGAAATATAATACGAATGATTCATTTAGTTTATTCCCCTAGGATCATAATAATATTACTATCATAGTTTATACAATTATTATGGCATTATCAGCAAAAAATACATGAAGTACCATAAAATTGATAATCTCTGAAACTGCTTTATAATTTCAATAGTTACTAATAAACATCCACTTCACATTTTTGCTGACCTAAATATTATACTCTATTTTACTCCATTACGTTACTTTCATTTGGAAAAGCCAGCAAGAAGATGGTAATTCACGCCACCCATTTGTGCTAACACTTTCATCAATAATTCTTTCATCAATTTCCATTCATTGATATCCACAAATACTTCAACCTTATCTATCTTGCAAATATTAAAAATCTTTGGAAATATCGTTAGGAATGCGACACCCTTAAGATGTGCTAGTACAGCTTGTAAATTTACATATGATTCGTTCAGGACGCATTGTGTTTCATCTTCATTCAGATAAAACTCGTATCTCTTTGTACCCGGTTCGTTATTCTCAACTGCTTTGCTCATCTTTTCAACTAACCCCTTAAATTCTTCAATTTTCCCTTGGTTGATCGTAACATGAAGAGTAGTATCTATTTCTTGAGCCATGTTGGTTCATTGATTCATATCCGGATGTGATATTAAGGTATTCGTTTGGTTTTTCAAGCTTTGAGTATGTTGGCTTTCCTGAATTCTCGCGTTCTCATAGAATAATTCACATGGCTGACATGATACCACTGACGAGTACAGATAGTCATATTAACGATAAAATTTGTCCCCAATCAGGAAGCATCGACCAATTTAAATTTGATAGAACTATCTAATTAAGGATTCAACAGAAGTTTTATTTATAAGCATGTGAAAAAGTCTGTTGCGTGTTTGATCCAATAACCAAAGGAGCGAAGCTAAGGCTTTGACTGATAGTGATCAATCTACTGAATTGAATGAGTTAAAGGTGCAAACTAGAACGCTGGAAGAATCATATCAAAGGGTCTTTCCTAAAACCGACCCCGCATTGGTTTATGATCTGATATCTCGTCTAAAACGAGATCCACAAAATAATGCGCCGGTCTTCACTGTTGAAGTCTTCACTAAAGAAGGAACTGATTCAGAAAAATCAAGAGATCTTATATTGCAAACGACTGGAACTGTCCCATCCGTGTACGATAATGGTATTCACTATGTAATAACTCATCGTTTGACCTTAGAGACACTAAAAAAATTGAACGACATTGAATATGTTTTAGACATTATGGGTGACTATACTGGCGGTGCTTCATCGATAGGACCGCAACATGCCATGGGAGATTGGAAGAAAAAACAGGGACAATAATAACTGATAATTTCTATTTCATTGCTTGAAATAATAATGCTAATCCACATTTTTTATATTTATATTACCGGTTCTAGTAACACTAGTAGTCCTATGAATGAACTCGCATTAATAATAACATGACTCAGCTTTAAAGATTTCTACTTGATTCCGAATCTTGAATATAAAGACGGTACTAATATAAAGAAGATTAAGTTAATACCAATACCTGCCGAGATTTTTATTTTATTGTATTCTTGACTCGCTCATTGGGGTTTGTAGAAGCTCTCCAATTTCGTTATGCATCTTTAAGAAGTTAAATCCTTTTTCGGTCGTCTTGTACGTATGTGAGCCTTCTAAATATTCCAGTAAATTATTTTCAATAAGTACAGAAAGATATTCTTTTAATTGAGCGTAGCTAAGAAAGGCTTTGTACATAATTCTTGTTTTTGTTGCACTACCATTTGCTGCTTCTAGGATCATTGACACTATTTCTGTTCTACTTCTGTATTTCATATTTAAGGATATGATAAATTTACTATTTTAACATATTGGCACAATAATCTATAACAAAACGAGATTCTACATAACTCTAATTGAGATACAGACTGTTAACAATCGAGCGAATCCTTTATTGGTATTAATGACTGCATTTGAAGTTACAAATAGTTTATTCAGGCATATTGTTATCAGATAGCATACTATAGCCTATAACTGATTATTCTAAGTAAACTAAAATTTCACCAGCCGTCATAACTCAAGTACATTGAAACTCCTTACCACTGTTGGAAACGTCTAAAATGTGTTCTTCACGGTCAGGGGATTATTTATGAAATACAACCGCTTAGCGCTTATTTGATATCAATTCTAGTAACTTTTTAATAAAGGATTCATAATCATGTTCTCGCGATATCCAGATCAGAGTGGAAACAGTATAAACAGGGAGAAAGTCTCCTACGAATGGTATAAATTCAGCAAGGTTCATAATGACTGAAACCTTACTTTTAGTTATCGAATATAGTAAGCCCGTTACAATAACATCAAACACGTCACCAATTATTGGCATACTAAATATAGGAGCTGCCAGATAATCGAGAGCGTCTGCTACTATTGATATTCCAAGTGCAAAAGCGGCAGTTTTGAATGAAGTACGTTTTGTTTTCTTGTTTATTATATCGCCCATGCTAAAAGTTAGGCAGCAAATAACTTATAGGTTAGCGACTCTGTATGCCTACCACCAATTATTCGACAAATATGGTGTGGACCTAGTCCAACAGACACATAATCATAATTATCAACGAACTTATCCACTTTCATACAACGAAAGCAAACCACTTTGCACCAATAATAAGAGACAAGAATGTTGAAGATTAAAGATATTTTAAAAGGACAAATTTTATTTTCATCAATTTCGTAACCTTTTATATGACTAGATCTAAAATATAATACTGTGAATAGGTACGCTTTATCCTGTATTGTTTTGATAATTATAACGGTTCTAATATCGGGTGTGGATATAACACATATACATCAAGCAAGTTATATCGTTTTAGGATTAGAGTTACCTTCTAGTGGTACAGGGAGTACGATATCTTCTGTTACCAATGACTTGCCTGGAGCATCTAGTACGCCTACATCTTCCAACTTAAGTCAGGCTGGTAATGTCACAACGAATACTACATTTAATGACACTAATCTCAATTCCAATATTACAAATAAATCAAGTAGTCTTAACACAACTATGCCAGAACAATTGCCTCCTCAATCTATCAATGGAAGTACAGTAGGTAAAATTTGACGAGCTAGCCTGGAGGCAATGAAATGGCGAATCCGAATGCCGCGACCTGAGCAATGCGAGTTGAGGATAAATGAGGAGAGTAAATCTAAAGCCTTGATTCCAAATAGTTCAATAAATGGACTTGCTTCAGAAACCCACAATGTAAAAAGATTTGGTTAAAGAGGTCGATAATCAGCTACATATTTACCAGTTACGAGAGTACAAAACTAGATTACAATGACTTTATCTTTATGATAATCAAAGATTTTTTGCTTTTGTTCATCTGTAAACATTAAATCAAAATCTAATTTATGATACAAGAATAGTTGCTTCCAATTTTGGTTACCATAACCATCATCTGATAACCTTTCATACTTTAAGAGGTCATTGATATTCTTAAAATGATTATATAATGACATGTCTGCAATAACAACAAGCTTCTTATCCTTATTGTATGCCTGAATCTTATTTATGAACTCCTTTAGACCAAATGCAGCAGGCAGACCCAAATATGGGTTATCCACTACCTTGGTAAAATCTATTAGTATTAGAGAATTGTTTCATTCATACCTTCTTACATCTAGTCCTTTCTTCATCAACTCCTTTCTCACCTTATCTGTTGTATCATAGTAGGGAAGAAACAAAATTGCAACATTGTTTTCTTCAATCATGAGGTGTATGTATTCAGCATAAATTTTTCTTATTGTTTCAATATTAGGATATAAAATAAGACAATGATAACCTAGAGGTAATTTTTGTAATTTAACTATTACATCATTGGAGATATCATTGAAGGTATAGTAATCGTCTTTTGGATGCCCCACATAAGCTGATTGGACCATATATGATATTAACGTATGACTAGTTCTGGATTCTAAGTTGTCTAAATCTTCGAAATTGAGGTATTCTGTAAATACGATTAAAATTTAGTCAATGTAAGACATCAGACAGATTATCTATTTTCTGAAACAACTTCACGAGTTAATAGCATGAATAACTTATCTGCGACGTTTTCAGGACTTATTGGCTTGAGAGTAAAATCATTGCTACCAAATCCAAACATAGAACCGATTATAATACCTGGTCAAAACGGTACGAATGCCGTTATTATAGATAACGTAAGATCTTATAACCCTGTTGCAATTGATTCAACCGGAAATAACGTAACTTATCTCTCTGTGAATGCAAACTATACTATGACTGGGACCGAAAAATATGTTAATTCAGGTTGGATGTGGCCAGAAGGAATGGTCCCTCCTGGTGTTCCACCAATAAATGAGTTTACAGTCACTTTTCAAAACCCAGGTGTATATGACTACTTATGTACAATACATCCATGGATGACAGGAGTTGTCACTGTCAAGTAGAGAAGATCTTCTTTCAGTTATAGATGATGTTATTGTAGAAATGGTAGTAATGAGGATGAATTTTAAATCTGACCTTAAGAGAAGTCTAAAATACATGACATATTAACTTCTAATATAATGGCGATATCATAGAGGGTTCGGTGGAACTGATAATGCTAGAATTATGATTAAAGAACCCTTTGTGTTCTGGGGCTGGTCGTATGCGTATTGTTTACAATATGAATCTTATTATTAAACAATTTTGATGGTTGGTGTGAGAAAGGGAATAAAAATAGCGTTACCTTAAGGGAGCTCATATATAGTGTTTAGATTTTGATATATCGGCATGGTACTAGGTCTACACTAACAGATGAGTTTACTCGTATGTGCTGTATGACGGTAATTCGTTGGGCTCCAATGCATAAGAAGATAATACTTTTTAACCTAACCTGATTCTATTTTACGAATCCCATCAAGAATTCTAGAATGATCAGCTTCTACCTCAGTAGTAATATACAAAAGATGTTCACCTAAGGGCATAGTTATTCTCTTTATTTTATCATATTCTGCTAACACGAAATGACCCTTTCCTATTTTGTTCGCAAGCTGACTTCTTGTTTTCCATGCATTTACAGCCATTTCAAGAGATTTCTTACTTTCATCTGGTGTTAACAGATTGGTAACCCCAGGCTTATGGTCAGAAAACATTATCTTCCCACTTGAATCGCATATCGTCACCATCCTAATTTTTGGATCAAGGTTCATTATATCAGAAAGGGTTTTCTGAAAATTCATATACATAATATAATACTAATTCTTATAAAGTTTTAAATTCAAACTTTAAATTTAGTTAGTCAAGTTATTATTTATCGTCAACAAACGTATGATCACCTGATTACATACTTGACATCAAATTCATCCCAAATCATCTTTTGAACTGAGATAGACAATGACTCAATTATTAGACTAAATTTTATTGGATATTCCTCACAATAATTTACGTATTCAGCAATATCCTATAATCTTTAAAACATGATAATACAGTTATCCAGTTTGTGCCCAGGTAAATATATTGATATGTTATAGTACTGATCAGATTCATAATTTCCCATACAGTTGAACATTTTAAGATTTAAGCACAAAAAATGGCAATTCACAATAATTTTTAATTATTACCCAAGATTATCTATATTAAAGATGTAAAAAGTAACTCGGATTATCGATTCTAAATAATATAGATTGGTGTACCGTCGTAACGTTTGACGATTCTCCTGCAATACTATTCATAAAAAACATTATGGCAATAAAGGTAAGGAAAACAATGATAAGAAGAAAAATCCTTACCTTAAAGTCCTTGAATTTATTTTTCTTTTTTGGATGGTCATCAGACTTATCTCCGGATTTTCTGTAAGTGATTCTCTTAAATGATCTTGATTTAGTTTTAGCTTTTTTAGAATTTAGTAACGGAGTTTTCTTTACAGTTGATCCATCGACGGGACTCTTTTTTATTTCATATAAAATAACCTGCGTTCCATCCTTTGATATGTTATTAAACATGGAAAGAGCTTGACGATAGTCTTCAAATTCTTCACTAGAAAAATTAGATTCTAACATCCAATTTGTTACTAAATTTGCTGATTCATCATCGCTTTCCAAATGCTTTCGTAGCGATATAGCGTGTAGATAATATAAAATTCTTGCCGTCTATGTTCTGACGCAAAATCCTAACTATTAGATGAGATTAGAAAGAAACCCAAGTTTCATAGTAAGAACTTATGTGGTAAAAGTACAGATTTGAAGCCTTTTTATGTCCTACTTTCTTTATGAGTTTTGTGTGGATACTAAATACGGTATCATAACAGGTGTTAAACAACAATGATATTGAATTATTTCTCAAGATTAAATTCCCACCCCACATGAATTATTAATAGAATAGATACTATGACTGATTCAAAGTAGGGTATATCTTAACACAGTACTATTTGCCAGAATAAGTTGGATTAGTAACAAGTTTTATATCACAATACTTTGCAATATTTACAAGAAATATTTTAGAAATATGTAAGTTTTATATCGGGTTCGGTGGAACTGATAATGCTAGGATTATGATTTAGGAACCCTACTACTCAAGCTCGGTATTAATTTATTCAACATATTGGACATTTGTAAGCAGATCGGAAGGGAGAAACCATCTTCAAACACCGTCGAGTTCATGAGTTCGATGATTACCTATTGCTATTTGCCGATCCGCAATTTCTGTCCAGATAATCAGCTATCTGGTCGAATGTCGCACCAGAATCATTCAGCTCTATCAGTAATTCTTTACTGATACCGGCCTGTCTCAATGCGACTAATGCAGCATATAATCTTCTTTCTGCGTTAGTGATGCATTTGCCATCCCAACCATAATAAGACATGATGACACCCATAACACATCTTCCACTAAGTCCGTCGGTATACTGCTTTCTAATCTGTGTAAACTGTTTTCCATATGTACGTATTATTTGGGAAATAGATGATTCTTGGTTCGACTGTTGACTAATGGTACTAATATTGGGCACATGGGTATATCGCTCGATGTTTTGTGTTAACTGCTTTTTATATACACGTAGAGTTTGAGAAACAGATGATTCTTGTCTTAATAGTTGTTGCTGAGCCATAGATTACCAATAGATAATCACAATCATATTATTTAGGAGTTACGTTTACTGCGTTTCTATGGAAATGATTTTTGGTCTGATCTGCTTTTAGACATTTTACAGTAATCTAGATTACATACTCTATTGATGCCAATGACGTTTTAGTTATTTGTTATTGTCTCTAATTATAATTAATGTCGGTCTTGATGATACATATTTTCAGGTGTTTCTTTAAGATTAAGTTGTTGATTACGATATTGTCAATATTATGATACCGAACACAGTATCTAGTGGCATCGGTAATGATTTATCCCATTGTCTCGGATCGACCCATGAGATTTAAGCTTCTTAACCCCAGGCGAAAATAAGAGTTTGCGATAATTGAACACAATTCTAGATTCTAGATTCAAAATATGACTTAACTGGCATTAAATCAAACGCCACCCTCAGACACAAAGTCGTGAATAACGAATCAGTAATACATATTAAATCATTCGAGAATTCTTATTCGTATTGCTTTGATTTTAGCAAGTAGCGGAATAATTTTGACCTTTCTTCTAGCTGCCGTCTTCACTAGCGTTACTTCTTTAGGCTCGTATGCATCGACAAGTCAATTGACTAGTAGCCAACCCATCAATGGGGTTGTCATGAAAGGAGCTTTTGTCAATATGAAACAGGATGACAACGGTTCGCCTTCAGCTCCCCAGAATTACATTGAGGATAGCTTAAAAATGATTTCTAGAGCGGGTTTGGATCATGTTAGATTCGTTTTCTATTGGGAGGCTTATGAAAGGGATCCCAAGGCTTTCATAAAGGAAATACAATCAGTAGCCAAGGCAGCAGATAAGTACGGAGTGAAGATCATTTATGACAATCATCAATGGCATACTTCTTCATGGCTAGAAGACAGAGGAACAGGTTTTCCTTGGTTTCTATTTGAAGGTGATTCAAAATATTCCAGAGGCGGTGGCGGTAATACTCCCGATAAAGCAGCGCAAGTCTTTTGGGCGGACTGGTGGAACAGGTCTGTGGAAGATAAGCAAGGAAAAGATGGCTGGACACTAATGGCAGAATTTCTTAAAAAAATAGTATTGACAGTCGATAATCATTCAAGTACTTTAGGGTACGAGATCCTAAGCGAGCCTCACGCTGACAAAATAGATCAATGGTCTAAAATAGGAAAATTTAATTCCTTTATAACTAAGGAGTTGAGAAAGATCACAGATAAGACTGTTATCTACAGCATGAATATTCCAGTCGACTTGAATAACCCCATTAAAATCTCACCAGAAAACTTGGCAAAAATGGCGCCTTCAAATAAGGAGAATATCGCTTTCAAGATAAGTGTCTATGGAGTTCCTGATAGAGATGCGTACCAGAAGGAGAGATTTAATATTTTTTTGAAAACAAGAAATCAAACTGGAGTACCATTATACATTGGGGAGTGGAATAACGTTGTAAGGACAAAGGATGGCGGAATATTCAAACTCAACCCAGGTTTGAGCGAGCTTACAAAAACTAATGCGGGACAGATACTTGGGGCTTTCAAGAAAGCAGGAGTATGGGGCACGGCTTTTTGGAAGTGGGATTATAGGGATGCAGATACGACCAGTTTTAACTTGGTTGATGGCAAATTAAAACCCACCAAGTACTTTGGTATCTTAAAAGACTCCGTGGAAAAGATTTATGGTTCTTCCAGTTTAGCAGAAAATAGTAATGAACCCACACTTTCTTCAAGAAATGCACCGCAGGTTGGTCTTGATGCGGCCTCTTCCAATACTGATACGGGAACGGATGGTACATCAACTTCAGATGTTAAATAAACTTCAAATGGTACATCAACTTAAAATGCTACA
>Ga0184640_10000379_pt1 | contig 11520 bp, 13 predicted proteins | sample PLM31_200_b2_FD_133161 | JGI IMG/M metagenome (GOLD analysis project Ga0184640, IMG submission 133161) | Groundwater sediment microbial communities from an aquifer in East River, Colorado, USA - PLM3-1_200_b2 | ecosystem: Environmental > Terrestrial > Soil > Riparian zone | place: USA: East...
ATGCGGGAGGCGATGCGGACGGCCGCCCTGGGGGACGACGTCTTTGGCGAAGATCCCACCGTGAACCGTCTGGAGGAGATGGCCGCGGCCAAGCTGGGGAAGGAGGCGGCCCTCCTCGTCCCCTCGGGGACCATGGGGAACCAGGTGGCCCTCCTCACCCACACCCGCCGGGGGGACGAGGTGATCCTGGAGGCGGACGCGCACATTGTCCACTACGAGTCCGGCGCCCCGGCGGTCCTCTCGGGCGTGATGCTGCGCCCCCTCCCGGGGCGGGACGGTCTCCTCACCCCGGAACAGGTGGAGGCCGCGGTGCGCTCCCCGAACGTTCACACGCCTCCGACCGGTCTCGTCTGTCTCGAGAATACCCACAACCGGGGAGGAGGGAGCGTGTACCCGCTCGCCACCCTCCAGGCCATCGCCGCCGTGGCCCGGGCCCGCGGCATCCCGGTGCACCTGGACGGGGCTCGCATCTTCAACGCCGCCCTGGCCTCGGGGGTCCCGGCCAGCGCCATCGCGGCCTGCGCTGATTCCGTCATGTTCTGTCTCTCGAAGGGGCTCTCCGCCCCCGTGGGATCCCTCCTCTGCGGCCGGGCGGACTTCATCCCCCGGGCACGCCGGTTCCGCAAGATGCTGGGGGGGGGCATGCGCCAGGCGGGGGTCCTGGCCGCGGCCGGCATCGTGGCGCTGGAGAAGATGGTGGACCGTCTGGAGGTGGACCACGCGAATGCGAAGCGCCTGGCCGCGGGCCTGGCCCGGATCCCCGGGATCCTGCTGGACCCGGACCGGGTGCAGACCAACATCGTGATCCTCCGGATCGCGCCCCCCTGGACTACCGCGCCGCTCCTCAGCGCACTGGCCGCGGAGGGGGTCAAGGCCCTTCCGGTGGGTCCCGCCGCCATCCGGATGGTCACGCACAAGGACGTCAAGGCTGCCGACGTGGACCTCGCCGTCGCCGCTGTGGCCCGGCACCTGGGTACGGGCGGGGCGGTCTGATTCCCAGAAACACGACGGCCGGCAGCGCCCGGGCACTGCCGGCCAAAATGGTGACGTGCGGGGTACTGCTAGCGCACGGCGACCTTGAGTGCCTTCCCCGGCTTGAAGCGCGGCACCTTCGTCGCCGGGATCCGGATCGCCCTACCCGTCTGGGGATTCCGGCCGTTCCGGGCCGCGCGCCGGGAGACCTGGAACGTGCCGAACCCCACCAGCGTGACCTTCCTGCCCTTCTTTAATGAGTCCCGGATGCCCTTGAGTGCGGAACCGAGTGCCGCTTCTGCCGCTTTCTTCGTGACCCCCGCGTCCTTCGCCATCCGTTCCACCAGATTCGCCTTCGTCATCCCCGTCCCCCCTTTCCCCGGTGGTTCCCCAGGCCCAAGTGCCTAGGGCTATATCAAAGGGGCGCGAGGGCTGTCAAGGGTCCAGGTCAGACTCGGCGAGTCCTGGCGAGCCGCAGCAGGTGCGCCTCAAGAGGTCCTTCAAGAAGCGCGGGAGTCTTCTGGCCGTGGAAAGGAAGAGCGCCACCGCATCTCCCCCGACTCAATCCTGAACCCGCGCCGGCGGTTCCCCGCTCCCCTCCGTCGTCCCCTCGGTCCCCGGCTCCCCTGCCGCCGCGTCGCCGCCCCTTCGGCCGGCGCGGCGGGCGAGCGCCTCCCGCCACGCCACAAGACGCCGCCGGATCTCCGCCTCGAACCCCCGCTCCGTGGGCAGGTAGTAGCGGCGCGTGACCAGCGGGTCCGGCAGGTACTGCTGGGGGACGAGGGCGTCCGGAGCGTCGTGGGGGTAGCGGTAGTCCTTCCCGTAGCCCAGGGCCCCCAGGAGGGGGGTCACGGGGTTGCGCAGGTGCATCGGGACCGGGGCCGCGGGCGCCCTCTGGACATCCTCCTGGGCCGCCCGGTAGGCGCGGTAGACCGCGTTGCTCTTCGGGGCGGTGGCCAGGTAGCAGACGCACTCGGCCAGCGCCAGTTCCCCCTCGGGGGAGCCCAGAAAGTGGTACGCCTCCTTGGCGGCCACGGCTACGGCCAGCGCCTGGGGGTCGGCGGTGCCGATGTCCTCGGAGGCGAAGCGGACCAGGCGCCGCGCAACGTAGAGGGGATCCTCCCCGGCGGCCAGCATCCGGGCCAGCCAGTAGAGGCTGGCGTCCGGATCGCTCCCGCGGAGGCTCTTGTGGAGGGCGGAGATGAGGTTGAAGTGCTCCTCCCCCGCCTTGTCGTAGAGGAGGGCGCGCCGCTGGGCCGCCTCCTCGGCCAGGGCGAGCGTGATGGTCCCGCCCCCCGGGCCCAGGAGGCTGGCCGCCACCTCCAGCATGTTCAGGGCGGCCCGGGCGTCTCCCGCCGCCTGGATCACCAGGTGCCGCAGGGCCGCCTCCTCCAGGGTGATGGGGAGGGCCCCGAGCCCCCGCTCCGGGTCCGCCAGGGCCCGGGCGATGACAGTCCGGAGGTCTTCCTCTGAGAGGGGCGTGAGCGTCAGGACCCGTGCCCGGGAGAGAAGGGGGGCCACCACCTCGAAGGAAGGGTTCTCGGTGGTCGCCCCGATGAGGAGGATGCTTCCCCGCTCCACGTGGGGGAGGAAGGCGTCCTGCTGCGCCTTGTTGAACCGGTGGATCTCGTCCACGAAGAGGAGCACCCGCTCGCCCCCGGCGCGCCGCTGCCGCTCCGCCTCGACCAGGACCGTTTTGATTTCCTTGATCCCGGCCGTGACGGCGGAGAAGGGGAGAAGGGGGACCTTCAGGGCTTCGGCGATCAGGAAGGCGAGGGTGGTTTTTCCGGAGCCGGGTGGCCCCCAGAGGATCAGGGAGGGGAGGCTGCCGCGGGCCAACACCACCCGGAGCAGCTTCCCCTCCCCCAGGAGGTGCTCCTGTCCCACGAACTCGGCGAGGCTCCGGGGGCGCATCCGGTCGGCCAGGGGGGCCGTGCGGGATGGGCGCGGCCCCACCTCGCGGGCAAAGAGGTCCATGGGCTCCCCCGGGTCCGCGCCGCGGAGCGATGAAGGGGCCGGTGAAGCCGGGACGGGGATCCGCCCCGGGGCCGGGGCGGCTCCGGTGAGAGCCGCGGGCCCCGGGGCGCCCGCCGGATTACTGGACGGTGAAGGTCTTGCTGGTCAGGACCTGACCCGCTTCGGTCAGGGCCTCCACCTTCCAGGCCCCGGTCCACTCGGGGAGGATCGTCTTGCTGCTCCAGGTCCGCCAGGGCGAGCTTTCCACCGGGAGCTTCACCTCGGCCATGACCTGGTCCTTGTAGGACCACCGGTGAGTGATGGTCGTGGGAGCCTCCGCCCCGCGGACTTCGGTAAAGTAGTAGACCGCGTGGATGGTCGGGGCGAACACCTGCGCCGTATCCTGGGGTTCCCGGTCCACGACGCCGGCCGTCACGGCGTCCCGCGCGACCGAGAGGCCGGGCGCCTGGGCCGGGGGAGCCGGCGCGACCGGGGCCGCAGGGGGCTTGGGTGGAGCCTGCTGCGCCGGGGCCGGGCTCAGGAGCAACCCGACCAGGAGCAGGGAGAGTGCCGTCCGCCACATGAGCTGCATGATCTCCTCCTTTCGCTTGGGGATCAGGGGCCACACTCCGCCAGGAGGCGCTCGAGGGCCGCCTGGGGGTCCGGGGCGGCCGCAATCGGCCGTCCCACCACCAGGTAGTCGGCCCCCGCCTCGAGGGCCTCCCGCGGCGCCAGGACCCGCACCTGGTCATCCCGGCCCGCCCAGGTGGGGCGGATCCCTGGGGTGACCAGCAGGAAGCCCCCCCCCAGGGCCTCCCGGAGCGCCCGGACCTCCTGCGGGGAGGCCACGGCGCCGTCGAGCCCGGCCGCCTTCGCCAGGCGGGCCAGGTGCAAGACCTGTTCCGGAAGCGGCCGGGCCAGGCCCGCCTCCTCCCGGGCAGCCACCGGGGTGAGACTGGTGAGGACGGTGACCGCCAGGAGCTTGGGCCGCCGCCCGCCGTCCCGGCTGGCCGCCCTTGCCGCGTCGACCGCGGCGGTCAGCATCGCCCGGCCGCCTGCGGCATGGACGCTCAGCATGGCCACGTCCAGGGCGGCGGCGCTCCGGACCGCGGCTGCTACCGTCGTGGGGATGTCGTGAAACTTCAGGTCGAGGAAGACCTCCGCCCCCCGCGCCCGGACGGCGCGGACAATCTCGGGGCCGGCCGCCGTGAAGAGCTGGCTCCCCACCTTGTAGAGGCGGGCGAGGCCGGCGAGGCGGTCCATCAACCGGGTGGCCAGGGCCGCGTCCGGCACATCCAGGGCGACGATGACCCGCTCGGCTGCCGAGAGCCGCATCAGCGGCCCCCGGCCGCCCGCGCCGTCGTGGACTGTCGACTCAGGACCTTCCCCCGCGTCCCCCCGTCCCCCCGCACGACCGCCCGGCCGAGCGCCTGGAGGGACGCCCGGGTGACCCGGCGTATCCAGGTTTCACCGTGGGGGCGGGCCGCCTCGCGGGCCTGGAGAGTGCTCAGGACAGTGATGGGGTCGGCCTGCACATCCACGTCCGTGGCCTCCCTTGCGCCCTTTTCGGCGCCACCCTATACTGCGCGGGACGGGCGGATCGAACCGAGGCTAACACGATTCCCGGGGGGAGGCAACGCGAGGCACCGCGGCGGCCGGGATGCTTGAGGTCGAGATCCAACAGGGAAGCGTGCTCGACGCGGAAGCGGAGGCCATCGTGAACGCCGCCAACAGCCAGGGCTGGATGGGGGGTGGGGTGGCGGGCGCCATCAAGCGGGCCGCGGGGCGCGCCGTGGAAGAAGAGGCCGTGGCCGCTGCCCCCATCCCTGTGGGTTCCGCCGTCGTCACCTCCGGGGGGAAGACCCGCTTCCGGGGAATCATCCACGCCCCGACGATGGAGCAGCCGGCCATGCGGATCCCGGTGGCGAACGTGGAGGCGGCGATGCGCGGGGCGCTCGCGGCGGCGGAGGCGCACGGCTTCGCCTCGCTGGCGGTCCCCGGCCTGGGGACCGGCGTGGGCGGCGTCCCGAAGGCCGCCGCCGCGGCCGCGATGTGCGGGGTCCTGCGGACCTTCCTGGCCAAGCGGCTGAAGCGGGTGGTCCTGGTGGACTTGGACCCCGAGATGGTGGCGGCCTGGCGGAGTGCCTGGGCCGCTCGAGCGGCGGGCCGCCCGTGAAGCGGGGGGCTGTCCTCCTTGGCCTTCTCCTCGCGGGACTGGTCATCCCGGCCGCCGCCGCGCCCACCCCCGAGGAGACCATCCGGGCCGGCACGGCCCGTCTCCTGGACAAGGACGTGGCCGGCGCCGAGCGCACCTTCGCCGATCTGGCGGAGGGGCCCGCGGCCTTCACCCTCCCCTTCTTCCGGGGCCTGGTCACGCTCGTGCGCGCGGAGAAAGCCGAGGACCCGGCCCCAGCCCTGGACGCCTTCCTGGAGGAGGCCGGCCCCACCTTCGAGGAGGGCGAGGCCGCGCGCGAGGCCCGCCCCGAGGATGCCCGCCTCCACCTCTTCCTGGGGATGGCGTGGGGCACCCGGGCCATGGTGGAGGGAGCCCGGGGCTATTACCTGCCGGCCTACCGGTCACTGCGCCGGGCGCTGGAGCGGTTCCAGCAGGCGAAGGTCCTCGACCCGGCGTCATCCGACGCCGATTACGGCCTCGGCCTGTACGCGGTGAGCGTCGCGCAGATCCGCGGCTGGCGCCGGCCCCTCGTGAGTCTCCTCCTCCCCGACGGCGACCTGGCGGAGGGGGAGGCCGCCCTCCGCCGGGCAGCAGCCGAGGCCCTCTTCACCGCAGATCTGGCGGCCGTCGCCCTGATGCGCCACACGGTTGCTGCGGACCGCTTCGCCGAGGCCCTCCCCTTCGCCGAGCGGCTCACGGCCCGCTACCCCGGCGACCCCGACTTCGCCTTCCTCCTGGCCTTCCTCTACGGCGAGACGGGCCGGCCCGCCGAGGCGGCGGCCGTGGCGGACCAGATCCGCGCCGCCATGGCGGCCGGCCACGAGAACTACGGCCCCGAGATCAATCCCCGCTACCTGCAACTCCTGGGGAAGCTGGCCATGGACCGGGGGGAGTACACGGCGGCCCTGGCCAACTTCGAGCGGGCCTACGCCGCCCGGACGCCTCGCTTTGCGTGGGTCGCCGCCTGGGCGGCCGCCCGCGCCGGCATGGTCCACGATCTCCTGGGGGAGCGGGAGGCGGCCGTCCGCCGGTACCGGCAGGCCCTGGCCCTGGAGGGGGATGGCCCGGCCCACGCCGCCGCACGCCGCCACCTGGAGGAGCCCTACCGGGGCCGCGGCGTCTCCCCCCCTAAGTGACACCCCAGGAGGGGTCATGACCGACCTTGCCGCCATCCGGGATGCGGCCGCCCGCCTCCGGGGCGTCGTCCACCGGACGCCCCTCAGTCCCTCTGCCACGTTCAGCCGCCTCGTGGGCGCACCGGTCCACCTCAAGTGCGAGAACCTCCAGCGGTCCGGCTCGTTCAAGGTCCGGGGGGCGTACGTCTGCATCCTGTGGCGGGCGGCGCGTCTCATCGGGGGATAATTCCCTTGACAGGGGGATGCGGCGCGGTGAGGGTGAAGGCGTGGCGAGAGTCGGACAGGTGAGGGGGGCGGAGGCGCGGACGGCCGCTGCGGTGGCGGCCCACTGCCGCAAGGCCCAGGCGCGCGACCTGGTGGGGGGGGCCGGCGGGAACATGAGCGCCCGGATCCCCGGGACCGACCGGATGCTCGTCACGCCCACGGGGCTCGCCCTGGAGGAGGTGACGGCCGCCCGCCTCGTGCTCGTGGACATCCCGTCGGGCCGGGTCCTGCGGGTTCCCCGGGGGCTCGCCCCCTCCAAGGAACTCACCACGCACCTGGCGGTCTACCGGACCCGGGACGCGGCCGGGGCGGTCCTGCATGCCCACCCACCCTTCGCCACCGCCTACGCCTGCGCTGAGCCTGCCCTGCCGCTGGTGACCATTACAGCGGAGGAGATGTTTCACGAGATCCCCCTGCTGGACTACGCGTTCCCGGGGAGCGAGGCGCTCGCCGCCATCGTTGCCCGTGGCCTCGCAAAATTCCCCGAACGCTGGGCCTTCCTCCTACGCCGGCACGGCGTGGTGGCCGTGGGAAGGGATCCGCGGGCAGCCTACCTGTGGGCGGATCTCCTCGAGAGCACGGCCAAGACCAGCTTCCTGCACGCGCTGTTGACGCGGCAGGGAGGGGCCCGCCCGGCGGGGGATCTTCCCGCCTGATGGAGGATCGCTATGAGCCGCAACGCCGGTATCGGAGGCATCGTCGTCGCCCTGATCCTCGGCCTCATCGTTGGGTACTTCGTCAGCGGCCGGCGGAGTGGGGACCGGGGCGCGGCCCTGGAGAGAGAAGTTGCGGATGTGAAGTCGAAGCTCGGGATGGAGAATCAGGAGTTGCGGGCGAAGCTGGCAGAGACCGAGAAGAAGCTGGAGCAGGAGACCGCCGCCCGGAAGAACGCCGAGGCGGCCCTGGTGAAGGCCAAGGTGTGGAAGTGAGGCGAATGGGCCCGGCCGCCGCCCGCTGCCCCGCCCGCCCGCGTTGACATCCCCCGGCCCCGGTGCTAGAAGGGAATGCCCCCGCGCCGGGGTGGCGGAACTGGCAGACGCAGGGGACTCAAAATCCCCCGGGCCTCGCGTCCATGCGGGTTCAACTCCCGCCCCCGGCACCAAGTCGCCTAGCCATTCCCCTCCTCCAAGTCCTTTCCGCCACCCCCCCTCACCTCGTGTCTGCCCGGACGACGATCAAGAGTGCACGAGGACTTCGCTGGAAACGGTCCCGCCCAGGGCGACCCAGACGGGGCTCCGCCCGCCCAAGCGCCGCAGGTCAATCAGCAGGTTTCGATGGATTCGTGGCACATCTATTGCAAATTGAGCTTCCACTGCAACCGGCAGGGGAGGAAGCGGAATGACGCCGGATCCAAAGGACGAGCGACGCAAGGCTCAGCGGCTCCCCTATCGGGGGGAGATTGAGTTCTGGATCGACTCCATTCAGGGCGCCGGCTACTACACCGACATCAGCACCATAGGGATCTACATCGAGACCCTGAACCCGGCCGAGCCGGGGACGCGCTGCCGAATGCGCTTCACCCTTCCGGGGTACCCCGAGACGATTGAGGCAGAGGGGATCGTGGCCTGGAACAACGTCCCCATGGGGATGGGCGTGGAATTCGTCAGCCTGACCCGGGACGCCCATCAGGCCATTCGAGAGCTCACCGCCGAGAAGCCGGCCCGCTGAGCAACTCCCCAGTCGCGCCGCCAGCCCACGACGACCCTACTGCCAGCCCACCGGCTCGTATCCGCGCTCGCGCAGGCAGTGGTTGACGAAGTTCTTATAGACCGGGCTGGGCTCGCTGGCCTTGAAGAGGCCGCGGAGGAATCCCGCGGTTGCCCCGGTCGCCGCGCCTACCGCGGCGCCGGTCCCCGCGCTGCCCCGGACCGCGCCGCCCGCCGCGCCGATGGCCGCCCCGGCCCCCCCGCCCACGGCCGTGCTCCCGGCGACCGTGCCTGCTCCCCCCGAGGCAATGTACTGGTTGGCGAGCCCCCGGCAGGCCGCGACATCCTGCTCGGCCTGCCCCTGGCCGACCCGGCTCAGGTGCGGATTCGGGTACAGGACCGGTCTCGACGCAGCGCACGCCGCAAGGGTCAGGACGGAAACCAGAACCGCAAGGGCTTTCCTCATGAGCGATCCTCCTCTTCTTGTCCGGGCGCCGCGCGATCCGGCTGGCGCTCCTCCCCGGAGGCCGGCGGGGCGCCGCGGGACTCCTCCAGCATCTCGCGGAGCCTTATCTCGCCGAGCGGCCGCCGCTCCTTGATTGTCAGACTCTCCCACCACTCCTTGCCGAAGCGCTTCGAATACTTCCAGTTGATGACGGCGGTGGTGCTCATCGAGAGCACCGCCCCGAATGTGGCCAGGGCCATGTCCCTTTGGGCGTCCCACTCGTCCCCCTGCGTCCCCAGGTAGGCGGTCCCCAGTTCCCCGCCGAACAGAGCGACCGCGCCCCACTCGAGGAGCTCGTAGAGCATGCTGAAGGACATCGTGACGTCCAGGGGCAGATAATCCCCCCAGGCGCCCCGCACGTTGGCGATCCGGAGGAAGATCTCCCGGATCGGGTACGCGATGAGGAGGCCGAAGGAGAAGTGGACCAGGCGATCGTAGTGGTTGCGGCGGAATCCGAAGAGCTCGGTGAGGGAGATCCCGAAGAGACTTCGGAACCACTGGTCGTACGGGACCAGGGCGTACGTGTAGTGGGCCCCGACGGTATGCAGGCACATATAGACGAAAATCAGGGTGTAGGAGATATTGCTCAGGCGGAAGCGCCGGTAGGTCCCGATGACGAGGACGGCGGCGACGACGGTGAGGACATTCTCCAGGAGGAAGTCGTGGAACATGAGGGGGTTGATGGCCCAGACGAGCCACCAGCCGCCGAAGAGCCCCAGGAGCCACTTCGGGTAGTGGGGATGGAAGATCACGCCCTGCACGCCCGCTCCCCCCTGCCACGCGCTCGAGACGCCGCGATGCTACACCAGCCCGCCCGGCGGGTCCAGGCCCGCGTCCCCGGCCCGGCGCCGCTCGGCCGGGGGGCCCGGCTGTCGGGGGCGGGTCTCCCGTGCTAGAATCCCCGGCGGGACGGGGGCAGCGGACTCCTGAGACCGCTCCGCGGGCGCCAATGCGATCCCGCCGGGTTGGCCGCATCTTCCGAACAAGCTGAGGACGGGCTCGCATGGCTCTCGAGGCGTTGATCCGCGAGCTGCAAGCGCACGTCGCCGGGGAAGTCCGGTTCGACGAGATGACGAAGGTGCTCTACAGCACCGACGCCAGCATCTACGAGATCGAGCCGCTCGGGGTGGTGATTCCCCGCCACAAGGACGACGTGATCGCCACCATCCAGATCGCCGGCCGCCACGGACTACCGGTCCTGCCCCGCGGGGCCGGGACCAGCCTGGCCGGCCAGGCGTGCGGCCGGGCCGTCCACCTCGACATGTCCAAGTACCTGACCGGCATCCTGGAGGTGAACGCCGAGGAGCGCTGGGCCCGGATCCAGCCGGGGGTGGTCCTGGACGAACTGAACGCCCACCTCCGCCCGTGGGGGCTCATGTTCCCTCCGGACGTGGCCACCAGCAACCGGGCCAACGTCGGGGGGATGATCGGCAACAACTCGGCCGGGGCCCACTCGATCCTGTACGGGAAGACCATTGACCACGTGCTGGAACTCACCGTGGTCCTGAGCAGCGGGGAGGAGGTCCGGGCGCGGGCCCTCACGGAGGGGGAACTGGCGGCCAGGCTGCGGGGAGACGGGCTGGAGGCCCGGGTCATCCGTGTCCTCCGGGACCTGGCGGAGCGGCACCGGGACGAGATCCAGGCCCGGTACCCGAAGATCATGCGGCGGGTGGGGGGCTACAACCTGGACGAGTTCGTCAAGGGGCAGCCCTTCAACCTGGTCAAGATCCTGGTGGGCTCCGAGGGCACGCTGGCCGCCACGGTCGAGGCGAAGGTGAACTTGGTCCCCCGGCCGAAGATGACCGCGCTGGCCGTCGTCCACTTCCGCACCCTCCTGGAGGCGCTGGAGGCCACGACCGAGATCCTCCCCTGCGGTCCGTCGGCGGTCGAACTGGTGGACAAGACCATCCTGGACCTGACCAAGGGGTCGCTGGAGTACTCCCGCCGGATGACCTTCGTGGAGGGGGACCCCGCGGCCCTGCTTCTGGTCGAGTTCTATGGCCTCTCCTCGGAGGAACTCCGGGGGAAGATCGAGGCGCTGGAGGCCCGACTCCGCCGGACGGGCCTCGGGGGTGCCATCGTGCGGGCCACGGAGGCCGAGGCCCAGCAGAACATCTGGCGGGTCCGGAAGGCGGGGCTCGGTCTCCTCCTGGGCATGAAGGGGGACCGGAAGCCCATTGCCTTCGTCGAGGATACGGCGGTCCCCCCGGAGCGCCTCGCCGAGTACGTCCGCCGGTTCGACGCCCTCGTGCGGGAGCACGGCACGACGGCCGCCTACTACGCCCACGCCTCGGTGGGCTGCCTCCACATCCGCCCGATCCTGGACCTGAAGCAGGAGCCGGAGGTGGAGAGGATGCGCTCCATCGCCGAGCAGGTCTGCGACCTGGTCCTGGAGTTCGGCGGCGCGATGAGCGCGGAGCACGGGGATGGGCTGGCCCGGAGCTGCTGGAACGAGAAGATGTTCGGCCCGACCCTCTACAAGGCCTTCCAGGAGGTCAAGGCGGCCTTCGACCCCCATGGGACCATGAACCCGGGGAAGATCGTGAACGCCCCGCCGATGACCGAGAACCTCCGCTACGGGCCGCGCTACCGGGCACGGCAGGTGAAGACCTATTTCAGCTTCGCCCGGGAGGGAGGGTTCGACCGGGCCGTGGAGCTGTGCAACGGGGCCGGGGTCTGCAAGAAGAAGCTCGAGGGGACCATGTGTCCCTCCTACATGGTCACCCGGGAGGAGGAGCACTCGACCCGGGGGCGGGCCAACGCGCTCCGGGCCGCCATTACCGGGCACCTGCCGGCCGACGCTCTGACCAGCCGCCGGATGTACGAGGTCCTGGACCTCTGCCTGGAGTGCAAGGGGTGCAAGGC
>Ga0184640_10000381_pt1 | contig 11510 bp, 11 predicted proteins | sample PLM31_200_b2_FD_133161 | JGI IMG/M metagenome (GOLD analysis project Ga0184640, IMG submission 133161) | Groundwater sediment microbial communities from an aquifer in East River, Colorado, USA - PLM3-1_200_b2 | ecosystem: Environmental > Terrestrial > Soil > Riparian zone | place: USA: East...
CACTTCTTTACTTAAGCCATGTCACCCTGAACGAAGTGAAGGGTCTCATGTATTTGGAAAGACGAGATTCTTCGCTTCGCTCAGAATGACAATCAAAGTAAAGGGACTTATGACTCACAACACCGGGTGGCCTGTAGTCTGCCCGGTGTAGAATTCGAGAGGAGGACAAGATGGAGGGAGAAAACAAGAGAGGGATTTTTCTGTCTCCGGTCTGCTATCTATTCTTGATAGTGCTGGCTCTGCCGGCGTGGGCGCAGGAGAGGAATTGGGAACAGGAGTGGAAGGAGACGCTGGCGGCGGCCAGGAGGGAGGGGAGGGTAGTGGTGGCGGGTTCGCCGGATCCGGTGATGCGCAATGAGATCCTGCCCAGGTTTAAGGCCCGCTTTGGCGTCCCTATGGAGTTTCTTGCCGGGCGCTCCAGTGAGATCGCCGCGCGGGTCAGGACCGAAAGGTCGGCCGGGATCCACTCCATCGATGTCTTTCTCTCGGGTCCTGATACCACGGCCAACACGCTGTACGGCGAGAGGCTCATAGCCCCGCTTAAGCCTCTGCTCCTCTTGCCCGAGGTGGTCGATCCCTCCAAGTGGAAGAGGGGCAAGCCCTGGTTTATCGATCCCGAGGAGAGCTTTGTCCTGCGCCCCTTCAGGAGCGTGACCGACCTCCTCTTCATCAACACCGATTACGTTGCGCTTTCGGAGCTGCGCTCGTCCAAGGATCTTTTGCATCCCAAGTGGAGGGGCAAGATCTCCACCGAGGATCCGACCACCACCGGGGCCGGCGCCAATCTGGCCTCCCGTTTCCTGCTTCAGCTAGGCGCGGAGTTTGTCAAAAGGCTTTACCTCGACCAGAAGCCGGTGAGCACCCGCGATCGGCGCCAGTTCACCGATTGGCTGGCGCGCGGCACCCATCCCATCTGCCTCAACTGCCGCGAGGATGATGTGCGGCCGCTGGTGAAAGAGGGCTTTAAGATCCTGGAGATCTTCGAATTCTCCGACCTCGCGGGTGCGGTCAACGGCTCGCCGTGGATGCTCACGGTCGCCCAGCGCGCGCCCCACCCGAATGCCGCCAGGGTCTTTGTCAACTGGATCGTCTCCAGGGAAGGTCTGGAGATCTATGCCCGGGGCTACGGCAGCGTTACGCTGCGCACCGATATCGACGAGTCCTTTTTAAATCCGGCGAATATCCCCGGCCCCGGGGTCAACTACTTCGATGATAGCGATTGGAAGTGGATTCTTGCAGGCAGAAGGGAGACCAGGGAGAAGGTGTGGGGGCTCTTGAAGTCTCGCTGAGACAGTTATAAACGCAACAAGGGGAAGAAGAATGACGCAGCCACAACAATAGATGGGAGGAGGCCCTTTATGATTAGCGGAAAAGAGGCCGACTTGGGTCGCCAGACGACTTATCAAAAGTGGGTCGAATCGGAGGGCATCCCGATCATCCGGGATTTCTATATCCAGGACATCCACAAGCTCCCCCTGGAGCCCTGGGAGCGCAAGGGCGGGCTTGGGGTCTATCTCAACCTGATCGGGACCGGCGAGGCCAATGATGCCTACATCTGTGAGATCCCTCCTGGTAAGGCCCTCAAGCCGCAGCGCCATCTGTTTGAGGAGATGATCTACGTGGTGCAGGGGCGCGGGGCGACCGCGGTGTGGCTGGAGGGGAAGAAGAAACAGACCTTCGAGTGGCAGGCCGGATCCCTCTTCTCTCCGCCCTTGAATAGCTGGCATCAGCATTTCAACGGCGGCGGGAGCGAGCCGGTCCGCTATCTGGCGGTCACCAGCGCCCCGGTGGTGATCAACCTGTTCCACAATCTGGATTTTGTCTTCGATAACTCTTTTCAGTTCGCCGATCGCTTCAGCAGCGAGGACAACTATTTTTCGGGCAAGGGCGAGTCCTATCCCGGACGGGTGTGGGATACCAATTTTGTGCCGGATGTGAAGGCTATTGCCCTCCAGGAATGGCGCGAGCGCGGCGCCGGCGGGAAGAACATCATGCTCGAGCTTTCGGAGAACACCATGGCCGCCCACATCTCAGAGTTTCCCGTGGGCACTTACAAGAAGGCCCATCGCCACGGCCCCGGGGCCCACGTGGTCATCGTGGGGGGGACGGGCTATTCGCTGCTGTGGCCCGAGGGCTCGCCGATCAAGAGGTACGACTGGCAGGAGGGCAGCGTCATCGTCCCGCCGGAGAACTGGTTTCACCAGCACTGCAATACCGGCGGCAGTCCGGCGCGCTACCTGGCGCTGCGCTGGGGCAGCAGGAAATTCCGCGCCGGGAGCAAGGCCTACGGCGTTGATGAGAGCATCAAGAGCGGCGGAGATCAGATCGAGTATGACGACGAGGATCCGCAGATTCACCAGGAGTTCGAGGCCTCTCTGACCCAGATAGGGGTCTCGTGCCGGATGGGAACCTATCATCCCCTGTGCACTTACCGGGAAGCCGCCAGGGCGGTCTGAAAAAAACCGGCGGTGAGGGCGGTTCTAAGGAGGGAGAAGATGCTCTATATGATTTTTCTTTTCTTTCTAGGGGCCCTGACTTATGGCCCGGCCCATGCGGACTGGAAGGCGGAGTGGGAACAGGTACTTCAGGCGGCCAGGAAGGAAGGGAGGGTCAACCTCTACGTCGGCCGCTACGGCACCGAGCCGCTCCTCAATGAGTTTCGCAAGGAATATCCGGAGATCAAGGTCGTCACGGTCAATGGGACCGGGAATCAGTTGGCCACGAGGATCCTCACCGAGGTGCGGGCGGGAAACGTCGTGGCCGACATCTACAGCGGCGGGGCCAACACCAACTTCAACCTGCTCTATAAAGGAAAGGCGCTGGACCCGATCAAGTCTGCGCTCCTTCTGCCCGAGGTCGTGGATGAGTCCAAGTGGCACGAGGGGGAACACCGCTACGCCGACCCGGAGGAAAGATACATCTTCATCTATATAGCCAACCCGGGCGGCACATCGATCTACTACCATACGGGTCTGCTCAACCCCAAGGAGTTCAAGTCCTATTGGGACCTCACCCATCCCAGATGGAAAGGGAGGATCGTCTCTCAGGATCCGGGCAGCACCGGGCTCGGGGCCAGCGTTATCTTCTTCTATTACAACCCGGAGCTTGGCCCCGAGTTCGTCAGGCGACTCTTCGGGACTATGGATATGACGTATAGCAGGGACCGGCGCCAGATCACCGATTGGCTCGCCCAGGGGAGATTCGCCCTCTGCATCGGATGCCGCGATGCGCTCCGGGCCAAGGGGCAGGGCCTTCCGGTGGATGAGCTGGATGCCGGCGAGTGGAAAGAGGGCGTGAGCCTTACCACCGGCGGTGGCTCGATGAGTCTCGTCCGCGGGGCCGCGCACCCCAACGCGGCGAAGGTCTTCATCAACTGGTTTCTCTCGCGCAAAGGGCAGTTCGCCCTCCAGAGGCATAAGGACCTCTACGGTGAGCTGCCCCCTAATTCCCGCAGGATCGACATTTCCAAGGACGACCTGCCACCGGAAAGCCGGCTGGTCAAGGGGAGGAAATATCTCGATGTCTCGCGCGCCGAATGGCAGGACATGGCGCCGATCTTCAACATGATTAAGGAAGTCACGAAGGGTAGGGAGCCGAGGTAAGGGACAATGAAGAGGCATATGCCGAGGTTGGTGCTTTTAGCCCTTGCGCTTTTGCGGCTGGGGCCAGATTCTCTTACTGCCGGCGAGATGAAGTCGGCCTGGCAGGCGGAGTTGGAAAAGACGGCTCAGGCGGCCAGGAGAGAGGGCGAGATCCGGCTCTGGGGCGATATGGAGATCACCCACCCGGAGATCACGGCGGCCTTCACCAGGGAGTTTCCCTTCCTCAAGGTCATCACCGTTACCGGCAAGGCCGGCGAGCTGATGCCGCGCATCGTGGCGGAGAGGCGGGCCGGGAAATATCTCGCTGACCTCTACAGCGGCGGCTTAGGGGGGAGGACCTTTTTTGACTTTCACCGCGCCGGGGTGCTCGATCCGCTGAAGCCGGCGCTCCTGCTCCCTGAGGTGGTAGATGAGTCGAGATGGCTCAACGGCAGGCACCATTATGCGGATGGCGAGAACCAATACGTCTTTATGTACGAGGGGAATCCCTCCGGCGTGGGCCTCTATTACAATACCAAGTCGGTCGACCCCAAAGAGTTCAAGTCCTATTGGGATCTCCTGAATCCCAGGTGGAAGGGGAGAATCGCCCTGTTTGAACGGCCCGGGGTGGGCTCCCCCAACATGGTCAGGTTTTACTACAATCCCCAGCTCGGCCCGGAGTTTTTGAGGCGCCTTTGGAGCGAGATGGAGATCACCGTCTCTCAGGAGCGCCGCCAGGCCACCGACTGGCTCGGCAGCGGCAAATTTCCCCTGTGCATCGATTGCGCGGACACCGACCGGGCCAGAAAGCAGGGGGTGCCCGTGGAGGAGCTCGACCGGGCCTATCTCAAAGAGGCGGGAGAGGAGATCACCACCAGCGGCAACAGCGGCCTGGCCTTGATCCACCGGGCGCCCAACCCCAATGCGGCGCGGCTTTTCATCAACTGGTATCTCTCCCAACAGGGCCAGATGGTCTGGCAGGCGGTGATGAACGCCAAGGTCGTCGAGCCCTCCAACTCGATGCGCATCGATATTTCCAAGGACGATGTCCTGCCGTCGGCGCGCCGCGAGGACGGGCGCACCTACCGCGTGACCGGATTTCAGGACCCCGAGCCGGTCATGAGGCTCGTCCAGGATCTCAAGGGCAAGGCCAAGGCGAAATAACCGGAGCGAGGTCGCGCCATGGAAGACTATGAGCCGATAGAGATCCGAGGCTACTACCGCTCCCATACGCACCTGCCGATCTGGGAGGTGATGGAGCAGGCCGGGTTCTGGCGTCAGTTGGCCATCCGGGCGAGCTTTGAGTACTGCGACAGCTCCGCGGCGGCGGAGGCGGCGCTCTTCGATGGCACCATCGATTTTATCTCCGGCAACCACATCACGCCCTATGCCAAGGTCGCCCGGGGGCAGCCGATCTGCTCGCTCACCTCTCCCAGCAACAGCGTGCGCGACAGCCTGGTCGCGCGCGACCCGATCGCATCGCTGGCGGAGCTGCGCGGCCGGCGCGTTGCGGACACGACGGTCCTGGACCGCGGCGGGGGATATAACCACATCCGCGGCAACCACATGCTCTATCTGCTGCGCGCCGGCCTGGGGCTCGATGAGGTCCGCTGGGTGGAGATCGCCGACATGATGTCGGAGGAGTTTCGCCGCGCCCAGATCGAGGCCCTAAGACGGGGCGAAGCCGACGTTACTTTCGTCTCCGGCGGGGCGGCAAAATATGCAGAGGAGGGTTTCCATGTCCTCGCCCTGGGGCCGCTTCCGATGATCAGCGGCCCGACGCTCACCACCACGATGACGGCGCTCAGGCGCAGGGATCGGCTGGGCGAGCGGCTGGTCAAGGCCCAGCTATTGGGGATCCATTTCGCCCGCACCCATCAGCAGGAGACGGAGGAGATATTAGCAGGACTGAAGCGGCGCGTGCCCGAAACCGCCGGCGTCAGCTACCGCAGCGTAGCCAAGCTCCTGGCCAGGCCCTACCCGGACCACCGGGCCGTAGGCAATGCCTACGAGCTCTGCTGCATGAAGGCCCCGGAGGCAGAGGAGATGAGCCCGCTCGCCCTGTGGGATCTTCACTACCTGAGGGATCTGGATCAGTCGGGGTTTATCGATCGGCTTTACGGGACGCCCCAGCGGTAGCGCGGCAACGGAGCTGGAGGCGGTTTATGGCTGCTGCAAAGAAAGACGAGCTCTGGTCGCTGACGCCGTTTGAAAGATGGGTGGAGGGGGTCTTCCAGGCAGAAAGGCATCTCTACGAAGAGCTGATCTACGTCGTGCAGGGGATGGGGGCCGCCTCTGTATGGAACGAGGGCGGGAGAAGACAGACCTTTGAATGGCAGGAGGGCTCCCTCTTCTCCCCGCCGCTCAATGCCTGGCACGAGTTTTACAACGGCCAGGCGCATGAGAGCGCGCGGCTGCTCGTCTTTACCAACGCGCCCGCGGTCATCAACCTCTATCGCAGCCGCGACTTCATCTATCACAACCCTCACGTTTTCTCCGAGAGATTCAGCGGAGAGGAGAGCGATTACTTCAATCCCAAGGGCAAAAAGCTCGAGGCCAGGTTTCTAGAGACGAATTTTGTCCCGGACCTGAGGGCGATTCAGCTCGACCCGTGGTCAGACCGGGGTCCGGGGGCGAACATGATGTTCCTGATGTCGGATAACGCCTTGATGGCCCACGTCTCCGAGTTTCCGGTCGGGAGCTATAAGAAGGCGCACAGCCACCACCTCCAGTCGCGCTTCGGCAGCGGCAGCACCGCTCTCATCTTGATCCTTTCGAGTAAAGGCTATGACCTCCAGTGGCCTGCGGGCGCGCCTCAGAAGCGGGAGCAGATCCCGTGGAAGGAGGGGACCCTGTGCACGGCCGGCCACGGTTATCACCAGCACTTCAACACCGGCAGGGTGCCGGCGCGCTATCTCGCCTTCAGGACCGGCAACCCCAGATACTCGGGCGCCGTTGGGACCAGGTACAAGCAGACCGGCGGCGAGCAGATCGAGTACGAGAATGAAGAGCCGGGGATTCGAGAGATGTTCCTTGGGGAGTTGAAGAAGGAAGGGATCCCGTTTGCCGGGCTGAGGGCATGAGGCCTACGAGTCCCGCGATCCCATCACTTGACGATCGTTTGAGGGTGGAGAAGAGAAGCGCATGAGGAGCTGGGAGGCATTGCCGAGCGTTTCGTTACAGCCTGGGGGGAACTTCACAGCTAAGTTCAACGCGCTAGGCCTCACCGATTTCCGCGCTGCCGCTCGCTATCTCCATCGCCTCCCTTATGGCAGGAATTCAGCGCGCGCGGACTTTAAACTCGTTCTCAGCGAGGGGCGAGGCACATGCAGCACGAAGCACGCCCTGCTGGCCCAGCTTGCTCGAGAACAAGGGATCTCAACGAATCTGACCCTCGGTATTTACGAAATGACGGAGAACAATACGCCTGGTGTTGGTAAGGTACTTGAGAAGTACAAGCTCACCTGTCTACCTGAAGCGCACTGTTACCTTACCTACGACGGCATGCGCATTGACATCACCCGTTCCGGCCACGCGCCTGGGGAGCCTATCGACCGATTTCTCTATGAAGAGACCATCGAACCTGAGCAGGTCGGCGCCTACAAGGTCGAATTCCACAAGAGGTTCTTACGCGATTGGGTGGCCAAAGAAGGAGTGGCAAGTCAGCGGAGCTGGGAAGAACTTTGGCAGGTTCGAGAAGAATGCATCGCTCGGCTGAGCCAGTGAAATGAAATCCAGAAAAGGGTCCCATTGCCATTCGATACCCGGCTCCATTCTGCTCCTGTTTCTAGCCTTCGTGAGCAGCGGCCAGGCCCGATCGGACTGGAAGAAGGAATGGGAGGAGACGCTGGCTGCCGCCCACCGGGAAGGAGAGGTCACGATCTATGGCCAGGCGCGCCATCCCACCAGCGCCGCCGTTCAGGCCTTGAGCCAGTTTTATCCCAGGATCAGGCTCAACTTTATCGGTGGAACTGGAGGCCAGCTCGGCGCCAGGGTCATGGCTGAGAAGAGGGCCGACAAGCATCTGGTCGATGTCGCCATCGGTGGCCCCGGCACTATGGTCGGGGTCTATTATAAGGCCGGGTTGCTTGAGCCGCTGAGCGCGGCCTTCATCTTGCCTGAAGTCAAAGATCCCTCCCTCTGGTGGGACCGGCGGCACCACTACGCCGATCCTGGAGACCGATATGTATTCGCCATGACCGGAAACGTCTCCTCGAGCATCGGGGCCTACAACTCCCAGCGGGTCAAGGCCGAGGAGATCCAGTCCTGGTGGGACCTCCTCCATCCCAGGTGGAAGGGCCAGATCGTGGCCACAGACCCGAGGTCAGCCGGTAATATTCAAAATTGGCGCCACCTCTATTACAGTTCTGAGTTGGGCCCGGGATTCATCCGCCGGCTCCTGCTCGAGATGGAGGTAAGATTTTCCGCCGACGAGCGCCAGATGATGGATTGGCTCGGCGCCGGGAAGTATCTCATCCACCTCTTTGCCAAGAGCGCCAACATCGAGCAGGCCAGAGAGCAGGGGCTCCCGGTCCAGGAGCTGATGAGCCGAAAGGAGGCCGGCAGCATCGGCACGGGCTCCGGCCACCTCTCTTTTTTCAAAAATGGCCCCCATCCCCGCGCGGCCCGGCTCTATATCAACTGGCTGCTCTCGAGAGAGGGACAGCTCACCTGGCAAAAGATCACGCAGGACAATTCCCTGCGCGTCGATATCCCCAAGGAGACGGTGCCCAAGGAGGGCATACCGGTAGAGGGCAAGAGCTACATGTTTATGAGCTCTCCCGCCTATGAGGATGTCGGGCCACTGCGCCGGCTCGTGGAGGAGATCCTGGCGGAAGGTAAGCGGAGGTAAGGCATGGAGCGAGCTCTTCCAGCCATCTTCATCATGGTCTTCTCTCTTTTGGCCTTCGCCGGGAGGCCGGCCTGTGCCGCCGGGGAGAAAACCGGCTGGCAGGAGGAGTGGGAGAAGACCGTTGAGGCCGCCAAAAAGGAGGGACAGATCTCGATCTACGGCGTCAACGGTTATGAGGGGGTCTTCGGCGAGTTTCAGAAAAGCTATCCTGAGATCAAAGTCAGCTTCGTGGGCGGCCTGGGCTCCCAGCATGGGCCCCGGATCATGAATGAGAGGCGGGCCGGGAAGTACCTGGCCGATATCTACCTGGCGGGCATCGTCACCCCGTACACGATCTTTTACCGCGCCAAGATTCTGGATCCTATCCCTCCGCTCCTGATCCTCCCTGAGGTCGTGGAGGAGTCCAACTGGTGGGGTGCAAGACACCACTATGCGGACCCGGAGGGGGCCTATATCTTCGTCTTTCAGGGCAATGTCCACGGCGGCGAGAACGCCTACAATGTAAAGCTGGTGGAGCCGAAGGGGCTCAAGTCCTATTGGGATTTTTTGCATCCCAAGTGGAAGGGAAAGATAGTCGCCCGCGACCCCAGAGCGGTCAGCACCGTCGCCCACAGCCTGCGTTTTTTCTACCACCACCCGGAGATCGGTCCGGAGTTCATCAGGCGCTTTTTTGCTGAAATGGAGATCACCCTTTCCCGCGATGAGCGCCAGATGATCGACTGGCTGGCCGTGGGCAAATTCCCGGTCGCCTTCTTTATCGGCGGCGTGGAAGAGGCGGAGAAGCAGGGTTTGCCGATCAAGATGTTCGAGCCTGCGGGCTTTAAAGAAGGGGGCGCCGTGGGTCCCACTCAGGGCTCGCTCTCTCTCCTCAACCGGGCCCCTCACCCCAATGCGGCCAGGCTGGCGATCAACTGGCTGCTCGCGCGCGACGGGCAGAGCGCCTATCAAAGGGCCTTCGCCCAGGTCGGCGACATCCGCGAGTCGATGCGGGAAGATATCTCCAAGGACGTCATCCCTCCAGCCTACCGGCGGATCAAGGGCGCCAGGTACATCTATTCCGGCCGGCCGGAATGGATCGATATGGGACCGGTCCAAAAGCTGGTGAACGAGGCGCTGGGTCATCGTGGTCGATGAGGACTGCGATGTGCGCGACTGGAATGACGTCATGTGGCGCGTCTGCTCAGCCGCAGTGCCTGAGAGGGACGTGATCGAAGGACCCCATCGGGTAAGGTCCCGTGGGCGCAGAGCCGAGATCGACTTCGAGCCGCCGGCCTCAGGCATGGGCATCGACGCCACGATGCGTTTCAAGGAGATGAGCTTCCCGCCGATCAACCGGGTCAGCAACGGTCTCATGGATCGAGTGGCGGCCCGCTGGAAGGAATACGGACTGGATTAAAAAGGAGGAAACTCCATGCTGAGTCACGAGGAAAATGAGCTATTGACCCGCGTGGGTCCCGGCACTCCCTGCGGTGAGCTCCTCCGGCGCTACTGGCACCCCGTAGGAGTGGCCTCGGAGCTGACCGAGGAGAGGCCCAAGAAGAGGGTCAGGATCCTGGGCGAGGATCTGGTGCTGGTGCGCCTGCCCGCCTCTCCTCGGGGTCAGGCGTGCTATGGGCTTGTGGCCGAGCACTGCTCGCACCGGGCTGCCTCGCTCTACTATGGGAACGTAGAGGAAGACGGGCTGAGATGCGCCTATCATGGGTGGAAGTACGATCTCGGCGGGCGCTGTCTGGATCAGCCCTTTGAAAAAGATCCGGAATATAGAAACGAGATTCGCCACCCGGCCTATCCGGTGGAGAAATTGGCGGGCCTCGTCTTTGCCTACCTGGGGCCGGCTGAGAAGAGGCCGCACCTGCCGCGCTGGGACGTGCTGGTCCGGCGCGACGGCAAGAGAGAGATCAACGTCCATCCGGTGCTCGACTGCAACTGGCTTCAGGCCCAGGAGAACACGCCGGACCTGGTCCACGGCTATTACCTTCACGCCCATCAGTTCAAGGCGCGCGGCATGCGCGACGGGGCCTATCGCGACCGCCAGATAGAGAAGATCGAATTCGACGAGTTTGAGTGGGGCATGAGGCAGAGGCGCTTCTATGCGGATAGCGGCCCGGGCGCAGTGACCGCCTATCCCCTGATCTTTCCCAACATCATGAGGCTCAACGAGGCCGGGCGCGAGGTCATGCACTGGCGCGTGCCGATCGATGACCTCCACACCCAGATCTTCTGGATGGGTTTTACCCCCTCTCGAGATGGTCGGGAGATCGAGCAGCCGGAAGAGCCGCCGGTGGAATATGTCGCTTACAAAGACGGGCGCGGGGAGTTTCTCATGACCTCGTTCCCCAGCCAGGACGCCATGGCCTGGGAGACGCAGGGACCGATTTTTAACCGGGCCAAGGAGAATCTGGGAGAGTCGGACCGGGGCATCGTGAAGTTCAGAAGGATGCTGCGCGAGCAGATCCGGATCATCCAGCGCGGCGGCGAGCCCATGGCCCTGGTGCGCGACCCGGAGAAAAACCGCATCATCAGCTTCACCACCCTCCAGGGGACACCGGAAGAGGGGATGCGCTGGGTTGAGTTGTTGGAGCAAAAGGCGATATGAGGGCTCTTCTCAGATAGTCACGCCCCTGCATCCCGCCGGAAATTTTACCCTATTCTGAGACCCTGGTTGCATCAGCCGAATCTTATTAGTTTTGGCCTAACGTATTTATCATTTTCCCCTTGACATCCGACCAGCCCTATTATAGTCCCTGCCGTTGGAGATATTCTAAAGCGACATAGCATTTTAGTCGTCCAGTTTGAGGGAGGGACGTTGTGAGGTTTGCCCGAAAAAGCGCGCCTTTTCTTCTTCCCCTCCTCTTCTTTCTTCCTCTCTTTTATCTCTTCTTCCCTCACCTATCAGGGCCGGCAGGCACTTTAACCGTCACTGCCCTGGCTCCTGTGGAGGTAGTGGCTGAGGGATTTAGGGAACCTACGGGCGTGGTCGTTGCTCAGGACGGAGCGGTCTTTGTGTCGGACCGTAAGTCTGGGGAAGTCTTGAAGCTCAGCGGAGGCGCCATTTCTCCTTTGGTGGCCGACTTTAG
>Ga0184640_10000385_pt1 | contig 11449 bp, 12 predicted proteins | sample PLM31_200_b2_FD_133161 | JGI IMG/M metagenome (GOLD analysis project Ga0184640, IMG submission 133161) | Groundwater sediment microbial communities from an aquifer in East River, Colorado, USA - PLM3-1_200_b2 | ecosystem: Environmental > Terrestrial > Soil > Riparian zone | place: USA: East...
ATTCGTCAGGCGCTGGACCGCGCTCGTCACCCGGCGCTTTTCTTGGTGGATTCGGTCAGCTCAGTGGGCTCAATCGACTTTCGCTTCGACGATTGGAAAGTGGACGTTGCTCTCGCCGGCGCACAGAAGGGGCTGATGTTGCCGCCGGGTCTAGCGATCCTGGCGATTGGCGAGCGCGCCCTAGAAGCGAGCAGATCGGCGCGCTGCCCGCGTTCGTTCTGGGACTGGGCGCCGATCCTAGAGCGCAATCGTCTCGGCGAGTTTCCCTCCACTCCGGCGACGGTACACTTTTTCGGCCTCAAGGAAAGTCTCGCGATGCTCAGTGAAGAAGGCCTGCCGAACGTCTTTCGCCGCCACGCTCGCCTCGCAGAGAGTTGTCGGCGCGCGGTGCAGGCGATGGGTTTGCAGCTCCTCGCCCGCAGTCCGGATGAATTTTCAAACACGCTGACCGCCGTCTGCATGCCTGAAGGATTCGATTCCGATGCGTTTGTTGCCCACGCGCACAAGGGCCTGAATATTTCACTGGGCATCGGACTGGGTAAAGTGAAAGGTAAAATTTTTCGCATCGGCCACCTGGGAAGCCTAAATGAGCTTGAGTTTCTCGGCGCACTCGCCGGCGTCGAGATGGCGCTGAAAAGTTTTGGCGTTAAAGTTCCCATAGGCGCCGGCCTGGCTGCAGCAGAAAATTATTTACTCGAAACCGCGTCGGACCGTTGAGCTGGAAACAATGAAAATCGATCCCGACAAGTGCGTGGCCTGTGGTAATTGCGTGCCGATTTGCCCCGTGGGAGCGATTTCCATCGAGCCGGCCATCGGACGGGCAACCATCAATACAGACGAGTGCGTGGAATGTTTCACCTGTTATCGCGGCATGTCCAAGGAGCATCTGAATCCGCTCATGGTCCGCGCCGTGCGCCGGGTCGCCAAGCTCTTCCGTTTCAGGTTCGACCCCGAGCCGGATATCTGCCCCACCGACGCGATAGTTCCGCAAGAACTCGCCTGGCCGAGAATCGTGCGCCGTGCCTTTTCCGATCCGCAAGTGCCGCACGAATCCACCGGCATCCACGGCCGTGGCACCGCAGAGGTAAAAACCAACGACGTGACCCACCGCGTGAAAGAAGGCGAGGCTGGATTCGTCGTCGAATTCGGCCGTCCCGGCGTCGGGGCTCGATTCCGGGACATCCAGCGCATCACCACCGTTCTCGCCAAACTCGGTGTCGAGTTTGAAGAGAATAACCCGGTCGCTTCTCTGATGACCGACCGTTCTCGCGGCGTGATCCGAGAGGACATTCTCAACGAAAAAATTCTTTCGGCCATCGTAGAGATTAAAGCACCTACTGAGCGGGTACCTGCGGTACTCCAGAGCATCAGAGATCTTGCCCGCGAGGTCGATACTGTGATCAGCGTCGGTGTCTCCGCCCGCTGCGACTCGGTGGGAAATGATTTGCTCGGCAGGATTTTGGCGCAGGAGGGATATCCAGCCTATCGAGGAAAAACCAATTTAGGTCTTGGTCAGCCGACGGAGATTCAAAATTCAGAAAATGCGGAAGTTAGGAAATAAATGACCAACACGCTGCACCGCTACAGCGAACACTACGCCTTTGCTGCCCCGCCGCATCCGGAACCGATCCGTGACGACTACATTGTCTTTGCGATGGCGAGCCGGGGGATCAACGACGACAACCTCGTCGAGAAATTCCAGACCTTTCTACGCCTGGCGCTCAAGCATGAGCCGGTCAACATCGGCGACGCCACCAAGGGCGGAAGCATCCGGCCGCGCCAAGACTTAAACCCATTGGCCCATTGGCGCCGCGATCACCGGCCCGATCCCGAGCGGGTCATCGCTGAGATCGACGGACACACCACGGTAGCCGCCGTCTTCGATAACTATGAGGCCATGGAAAAATTTGTCGAGGAGATTAAAGCCGCTCACCTGGGCATCTCTATAAACATCAGCGCGCCCATCGACGAGGCGAAGCGCTGTTGCGACGATGCCGGCATCGCCCGACACAGCGTCGAGTACTCTATCGGATTTAGCGGACGGGTGGATAAACTCCCGGAGGCGACGACGCTTGAGCTTTCCACCATGTGTGGTCACGGCATGGTTTCGGCCAATTTCGCAAAGAAGATGCTGGAGTGGGTAAGAGAAAACCGCCGGACTCCCGAGGAGGCGGCGCGTTATATGGCGCGCTTCTGCAGCTGCGGCGTCTTTAATATCACCAGAGCAGAGCGCATCATGAAGCGAGCTTGCAATATAAAGTATTGAACACGATAGGAGGAGACCATGAAGCGAAAAATCGGTGTCCTAATTGGAATCGTCTCGTTGAGCCTAGGGTTGTGGCAGATCCCGGTACAAGCGCAGCAGCCGATCTCGATCCGGCTCGGCCACGTGGGGTTCCCGGGGTCACTCTTTGCCATCATGGCTGATGAGTACGCCAAGCGGGTGAACGCAAGCTTGCAAGGCAAGGTGGAGGTCAAGGTCTTTCACTCCAGCCAGCTCGGCAGCGACGAACAGATGAGCCGGGGCATCAAAGTCGGCGCGCCGGAGATGTTCGCGCCGTCCACCGTTATGAGCACGGTGGAACAAAAGTTCGGCGTTTTCGAGATGCCCTACATCATCGTCAATCGCGCGCATATGAAGAAGGTGGCCGAGAACAAAGAGGCCCAGAAGCAGCTTTTCGACGGGCTGCCGGCAAAAGGACTGAGAATCCTCGGGGTTTGGGAAAACGGTTTTCGCCATATCACCAACAATGTCCGGCCGATCGCCAAGCCCGACGATCTAAAAGGCATCAAGCTGCGCGTGCCGGGCGGGGTATGGCGGGTCAAAATGTTTAAGACGTACGGCGCCAACCCGTCGCCGATGCCTCTCGCCGAAGTCTACTCGGCTCTCCAATCGGCCGTGATGGATGGCCAGGAAAATCCCTTCCCGCAGATCTGGTCCGCCAAGTTTCATGAAGTGCAGAAATTTCTCTCGCTGAGCGGCCATATTTACACCCCCGCGTACCTGGTGGTCAGCGAAGAGGTGTGGAATAAGATTCCAAAGGATAGCCAAGCCACGCTGTCCCGGATCGCTTGGGAGATAGGAGACTTCGCTCGTTCGGAAGGCGAACGGCTGGATAAAGAGCTGATGGGTAAACTCGCTCCACCTATGAAGTCTAACGAGGTCGATAAGGACTCGTTCATTAAGGCATCCGCAGCCATTTATGAAGAGTTTGGCAAAGAGGTCTCGGGCGCGCCGGAATTGGTCAAGCTGATCCAGTCGCTGCGATGAGCACGAGCCGACTGAGACAAAAATTTAACTGATCGCCCAGTCCTGACCAGTGCGGCTGAAGAGTGGAATTGACGCTGTCCGAAAGGCCTGGTCATCCTCAGCATCGACACACTTAGCCGATTTGCATTTCCACCGTGGATAAATATTTTCGCCGACTCGTTGATCTAGTTGAGGCCTGGGCGGTGCTTCTCCTCGTGCTTATGGTTTTGCTCGTCAGCCTCGGCGTCTTCTTCCGCTATGTCCTGAACTCGTCGCTTTCGTGGTACGACGAGTTCGCCTCTTTTCTACTCGTGTGGCTGACCTTCTACGGCGCGGTTGTCGCCAGCTACCGGCGCCGTCATATCGGTTTCGAAATTGTCGTCGACCGATTTTTGCCGAGCACGAGAAAAATCGTCGAGTTGATTGCCGAATCCTGCGTCCTCGGTTTTCAGGCGGTGCTCTTCTATTATGGCTGGCTGCTCATGCAAAAAATGGGCGATGAAACCACGGTCTCGTTAGTCTGGGTGAAGATGCGCTGGATCTATAGCGTCTTGCCGATCACCGGCGGCCTGATGCTCGTGATCAGCGTGATGCGGTTCGTTAGCATCGCGACGGGGAATGAAAGCGGGAAGGGAGGAGATTCGGCATGGAGTGGCTCATCCTCGCAGTAGTGATTTTACTCACGCTCATCAACGTCCCCATCGGCTTCGGCCTTTCCATCGCTGCGATTATTTTCCTGTTCTTTAAGGGGACAGCGTCCCTTAGTGTCGTCCCTTTGAACCTTTTTTCCGGCTCCTCGAGCTTTCCGCTTCTGGCCATTCCGCTTTTCATTCTAGCGGGCGGTTTGATGGATACTTCAGGGATTTCCCTTCGCCTCGTTAATGTGGCCAACAGCCTGGTGGGGTTCGTTCGTGGTGGCCTCGCGATGGTGACGGTGGTGGCGACGATGATTCAGAGCGAGATCTCAGGTTCATCGGTCGCCGATGCCGCCGCCATCGGCAACGTGGTCATTCCGGCTATGGAGAAACGCGGCTATTCGAGGACTCTGAGCGCGGCCATCGTCTCCAACGCGGCCTCGGCGGCGATTCTTATTCCGCCTTCGATCCCGATGATTATTTATGCCTGGATGGCCGAGGTTTCGGTGGCCAAGCTTTTCTTTGCCGGATTTCTCCCTGGCTTCATCGCCTGCGGCGCCATGATGGCGCTCTGCTACTACTACGCGCGCAAGTACAATCTGCCCGTGGAGCAAGGATTCTCTCTGCGCGCAGTTGGCCGATCGACGATCCAGGCCTTTTGGGCGTTGATGATTCCGATCGTGATTTGGGGCGGGATCTTTCTTGGGATTGCCACGGCGACGGAAGTCGCGGCCCTCGCGGTGCTCGCCGCGCTGCTGATCGGCGTTTTTATTTATCGCGAACTGCCGGTTCGCGAGCTTCATCGCATCCTGCGGGACTCGGTATCGCAGACCTCGGTGGTCATGCTCATCGTCGCTTCCTCGGCAGTCCTCGGCTGGTACCTCACCAGCGAGCAGATCCCGCAAAAATTTGCCCGCATGATCATGGAAACGACTTCGAACAAGTATCTGATTCTCTTATTCCTCAATCTTTTTTTCTTTGTCGCCGGAATGTTCCTCCATTCGGCGGCGGCCATCATCCTGATCGTTCCGATCGTGATGCCGCTGATCCGGCAGATCGGTGTAGACCCGATTCATTTCGGCATCATCGTGACGATCAATCTCGGCGTGGGACAGCAAACTCCGCCGGTGGCGACGGTCTTGTTCACCACCGCCGCGATTGCGCGCGTCCCGTTCTGGGACGTCTTTAAGCAAGGATGGCCCTTCACCCTCGTGCTCGCCCTGGTCACCCTGCTGGTGACCTACGTGCCTTGGATCAGTCTGGGAGTGGTTAATCTTTTTCGTTGGTAATCGGACTCCATCCCGCGCCCAGATCGGCAGATAAAATGCGCGCTGCGCACCTTGATATTGCGCGAGTTCATCGGCTAATTTACCAGGCACGATTACGACTTTATCAATGGAGGGCACAGTGAAGATCATCAGCGAGTCAATCATCAAGAGCAATAGCGGCAAGACCTTTGCCGTCAAGAAAGGTCAGATCATCCGCGTCATCGGCGAGTCGACGGCGGATTACGTCGTGTTCAATCTGCACAACGTCAAAGAGCGCTTCGATCAGGCGCGCACGAAAGTGGACCAAGGAAAAATTTACGTGACCAGCGGCGACGTGCTCATTTCGAAATACAACAACGTCATGCAGACCATCGTCAAAGACACCTACAGAGGCACCCACGACATGGAGAAGGGAATGTGCAGCACGTCTTTCTACAAGAAGTGGGGTGCTGAGATTTTCAAGATTTACGGCGGCGTATGGAAACGGCTCGGTCGCAAGCGCGGCGTAGCGCCGACGCATGGTTGCTGGGAGAATCTCGCCAAGGCGCTTAAACCGCACGGCGTGCCGAAAGAAGACGTGCCCAGCCCGCTCAACGTATTTCAGACCATGGTGATCAATGCCAAAACCGGCAGCATGCGCTACTCGATGACACGGCCGCAGCCGGGCGGCGACATGATGGACTTCCGCTGCGAGATGGACTGCCTGGTCGGTATCAGCGCTTGCCCGGAGGGTGGGCGGGGGAAGGACTTAAGGATTGTAATCTTTAGGTAGAGTACCGGGTGATAAGTCCTGAGTGCCGAGCTGGGTTCGGCCTGGAACGTCAAGGTCAAAACTGCACGATTTCCTCGACCGCAAAGCGGCAGAGGGGAAGCTGTGTCGCCTGCAGTCCGTCGGTGCCGCGCAGGACGCGGATGTTTTTGTAGCCGTTCAATGACGGCTCGGTATACACATGAACTTGTGAACCCGGAAGATCAATCAGCCAAATTTCAGGGATGCCAGCTTGAGCGTAACGGGGGATTTTCACCATGCGGTCGGCGTCAAATGTCGTGTCGCCCGCTTCTATCAGCAACAGAATATCCTTCGGGCCGGGGTGGGATAGGCGATAACCATGCTCACGGACTTGAAGTAATGCGATGTCCGGATAGAGTTCGGACTGTGGCCCGAGCTGAATAGGATTCTGCACGCTGACCTCAGCTTGATTTCCGACTCGCTGAACCAGCAACTTGGTCAGGCGGCGAACGCACTCGGCGTGAAACGGGCCGATCGGCGTCATCTCAACGATTTCTCCGTCGATCAATTCTAGGCGGTCGTTCTCGCCAAAGATGCCGGCGTCGGCCATCCGGTGAAATTCCTCGGCGTTGAATTGGCGCGTGCGCAGTGCAACTCCCATGAATCGGTTCACCCTTCAAGTAGTCCAAAATACCGCCTAACGGGGTCACCGTCAATCGATTCCGCTGAAGGGAACCATGAACGAAGTGTTCGCATAGTCTGACGTTCAAGCAGTTCAAAACGGCGAAGAACGACTTGAACGATTGGAACGGCTTGAACTGTTTGACCGGGCTTCTATTTATATAGTTTGTCGATAAAACCGCTCGACTCAAGCTCCTTCAGAAAACTGATGTCGGTGAAGTCGGCAGGTCTGGCCTGCGCGGCCTTGGGGGTTTTGGCTTTCAACTGATCGAGATAGAGCTGAATGCCGGGCTCGGTCGGATAGGGAACCCTACGCGTCAGTTTGACGACGATTTCGTTGTAAGCTTCTTCGACGGATTTCTCGTCTTTGATCGCCAGATATTTCTGTAGAATTTTTTGCGCGCCTTTCGGATTGGTCAGATTGTAGTGGATGGCCTCGACGTAGGCGCGCATGAAGCGGCGCACGGTATCGGGTCTTTTCTTGATGTAGTCGCGTGTGGCGGCGACGCCGTTTTGCTGCCATTCGACATCGAGCTTGGTGAAGTCGAGCAATGCGCGCATGCCGAGCTCTTTTGCTTTTAGAGTTTCCGGCGCCTGCAGCAGCGTCGCCTGAAGCGCGTTGGTCTGCATCGCGGCGAGGCGGGCGGGGATCGATCCGGCTTGCACATAGGTAATGTCGCTCTCTTTGATGCCGTATCTGTCCAATACGGTAACGGCCGCCGCGTTGTCCGCGCTACCGATACGGCTCACACCGAACTTTTTGCCTCTCAAGTCATCCACTTTCTTGATTTGATCGGTGACGAATAGGACGTAAGGAAAACGATTGGCCGCGCCGGCGACGATTACAGCGCCGGAACCGGCTAAGTTGCTGGTGATTACCGCGGAGGCCCCCGTGTGAACGATCGGAGTTTCCCCGCCGACGAGCGCGGCGACGGCGAGCGGCGCACCGACGAGAAGAAGCATTTCAACGTCAAGACCATGCTTGGCGTAAAAGCCCATTTCTTTCGCCGTCCAAACCGTCGCCTGCGTCGGAGCGATCACCGTGTACGCAACGCGGAGCTTTTCCAGCTGCGATTGCGCTGAAGCCACGGATACGGTCAACATCAAAAACTGCAAAACACCGAGCTGCAAGACCATCGATCGAAAGAATTGGACTCTCATGTTCTCCTCGAAATCTTAGAAATAGGGCGCATCGTTTAAGCGGTGGCCCGCCACGGCATCAGACGCCGATCAAGGTATTGAATCAGTGCCAACAGGGCAACGGCCAGCAACACGATCGTCAAGAGCGTCGCAAAGAGAGCGCTGGAATTGAACGACGCGCTGAAGGTCATCAGCATGGCGCCGAAACCGACTACGGCGAGAATCATCTCGCCGGTGACCATACCGAGCACGGCGCGGCCCATGCCGAGGCGAATGCCGGCCATGATCATCGGCATGGCCGCGGGCAGGATAACTTTTATAAACATCTCGCTTTCGCGCGCGCCGAAGGAGCGCGCCATTTCGGTAAACGTCGGGTCGACGTCGCGCACGCCGGCGGTGGTGTTGATCGCGATGATGACGAAGGCGAAAAGAAAAACGATCCACACGCGAGAATGCAGACCCAAACCGAAGGCGATTACTAAGAATGGAATAAACGAGATCATCGGCACGGCAAGCAGCGCGGTCATGTAAATCTCCAGGAACGCTTCGAGCCGCCGATAACGGCCCATCAAAAGCCCCAGCGGCACGCCCAAAAAGACGGAAAAAAGAAAACCCAAGACCAGCGCCTGGAGACTGATCGAAAGCGCTTGAAAGAGCTGCCCCGAGACGAGCAGCTCCACCCATGCGGTAATAACTTTGGAAAGCGGCGGCAGTAGATGGGCATTGCCGGAACGGCCCGCGATCTCCCAAATTGCTGCGAGGCTCATTAGGGAGATAATTCTAAGCGTGCCGGCCTTCATCGCGCTACTTGCGGCCAATTTTCTTAACTACTTTGTCCAACGGGCCGGTGTCGAAGGCCTGAATAAAGCTCACGGCATCTTTTTTGAGCAATCCCGATTCCTCAAAGAACTTGATGCTGGCATCGCCGCGCTCTTTGCCGGCGCCGCCGTTGACGTCCCAGATTCTCAGCTCTTTGTAGTGTGCGGCGATGGCGTCGACGAGCTCGGGCTTGGTCTCCGGCAACAACCTGACGGCGTTTTCTTTCACCGAGGCCGGACGGTCTTCGGCGTTACGATGGGCTCTGAGAATCGCCTCCAAAACGCTTTCAACCGTAGCGCCGTTTTTCTGCACGTAATCGGTGCGCGCAAAGTACATCGAGCCGATGAGCTGGGGAAAAATTTTGGCGTAGGAAATTAAAACGTGAAACTGTCCAGGCTTGGCGGAAAGAATATTTAAAACATCGCCGATTTCCGCCGGCGTCGCGTCCAACTGGCCGCGCATGAGCGCTTCGGCGCGCACATCCGAGCCGGGAATGATCATCCAGTTGGGCGTGATTTTATAATATTGCGCCATCCACTTGACCAGCGCTTCGGTTACCGTGATGGGCGCATGATAGCCGACCCGTTTGCCGTCGAGCTGTTTTGCGTCCTTGAATGATACCGGTGTGACCAACTGCCATTCGTTGCGCACTTGCTCGGCGATGATGCGCAGGTTCATGCCGCTCTCGACCGCTTTGATGACGGCGATGCCCGCCGCCGAGCCGATATCGGCTTCGCCGGCAACCACCGCTTGAACCGCCAGGTCGGTTTTGGGAAAGAACGTCGGCACGACTTCGATGCCTTGCTTCTTGAGCTGCTCCCAGGCGAGCAAGGATGGAATGTCGCCCATGTCCGCCGACGAAGGATAGGCGAAGCGCACTTTTTTCTGCGCCTGTGCTTCGCTGCTCCAGACGAAAGCGACGGTTATGATTAAAAGCAGTATCGATAATTTTGCGATTGATTTAGCCATGACAGTTTCTCCTCCGATAAATTGTTCTACTTTTCTAAAGCCCCCACCTTCATCCTCCCCCGCGACGCGGGGGAGGAAAGAGGAGAGGGTATAGACTATTCAACGGCGATTTCCACTTTCCATCCGGTAAGCCGCCGATCGACCCATTGCACCAGCTTCGTCGCGATCATTGCGATTATTAAGATCGTCAAGATTACGGCAAAGAGCGAGTCGGTGGCGAAAGCCGATCCGTATTGCATGATCATGGCGCCGATACCGGTGAGCGTGAGCAGCATTTCCGCTGTGACCATGCCCTTTACGGCCCGGCCCATGCCCAGGCGGACGCCGGCCATGATCGCCGGCATCGATGCCGGCAGGATGATCTTGAAAAAGATTTCTCTTTCTTTGGCGCCGAAGGAGCGCGCCATCTCGACGAGAATCGAGTCGACCTGTTTCACTCCCGTCATGGTGTTGATGATGATGACAAAGACCGCAAAGAGAAAAACCACGGCGATGCGCGATTGGACGCCGAGTCCGAACCACAGGATCAGCACCGGCACGAAGGCGATGGCCGGCGCCGACATCAAAGAGTTGATGTAAAGATCCAAGAAATGCTCGACGGCGCGGAAGCGGCCCATGAGCAGTCCGACGACGATGCCCAGCAAAACAGCCAAGAAAAATCCGGCGGCCAACGTGGCCAGGCTCATCGTCAGGTTGGGCAGCAGCTTGCCGCTGGCGAGCAGCTTCCACCAGGCGGCGCCGATCTGCGTCAGCGGCGGTATCAGCACGGAATCCACCGATCTCCCCACGACTTCCCAGAGAACCGCGAGGGACAGGATAGAGAGTGCGTTGGTGCCGATGCGATTATTCAATGGTGGTTCGCCATCGCCTTCTTGAGACTATCCCAGATGTAATTGGTCAAATCGACGAATATTGGATCACGCCGTACTTCGTCCGCGGGCCGCGGCCGCGGCAGCGGCACATCCAAAACTTCAGCCACTTTGCCGGGCCGAGGCGTCATCACGACGACACGATCGGAGAGATAGACGGCTTCATCCATGCTGTGGGTGACGAAAATTACCGTCTTTCGTTCGCGCTGCCAAAGCTGCAACAGTTCTTCCTGCAAGAGCTGGCGGGTTTGCGCATCGACGGCGCCGAACGGTTCGTCCATCAGCAAGATCATCGGATTGACCGCCAAGGCGCGCGCGAGCCCGGCACGCTGCTGCATGCCGCCGGAGAGTTCGTGGGGGTAGTGATTTTCAAAGTCGCTGAGGCCGACGCGATGGAGATAGTCGCGCGCGGTCTTGGTGCGTTCGTCTTTCGGCAGTTGGCGCAGCTCAAGGCTGAATTCGACGTTGGCGAGAACCGTGCGCCACGGCAGCAGGGCAAAGGATTGAAAGACGACGGCACGATCAGGTCCTGGCGCGGTGACGCGCTTGCCGCTGATCGAAATTTGCCCGCTGTCACATGGAATCAAACCGTCGATGATTTTTAGCAGCGTTGTTTTGCCGCAACCGCTGGGCCCGATGATGCTGACAAACTCGTTCTCGCGGATGGAAAGATTCACATCTGCCAGCGCCTTCAGCTCCGTCGAATTGTTCTTGACGGTCTTTTGAAAACTTTTCGAGACCCCTTGGATCTCAACCATATGTCTTCGCTTTGCTCAGAATCTCAAATCTCACATCTCAAACTCGAAGAATTTAAAAGATTCAACCTCTGTGGGTCGATTCCCCGCAGCTTGCTGCGTTAAGTAAATTGCCTATCCGAAGTCCGTCATTCCCGCATGCTTTAAGCGGTGGTTCGACTGGGCTCACCACAGGTCGGTTCGGAACTGGACCCCCGATAAAAACATTCGGGGGTGACGCCTTTAAGACAAATCTCATCGCCAAGTTCTGATACCCTGCAGCTTGCTGCGGGGTTATTCATCGTTCAAAAGTTCAACCTATTCGAGGACGTCTTGAACGCTTTGAATCAATGC
>Ga0184640_10000386_pt1 | contig 11449 bp, 13 predicted proteins | sample PLM31_200_b2_FD_133161 | JGI IMG/M metagenome (GOLD analysis project Ga0184640, IMG submission 133161) | Groundwater sediment microbial communities from an aquifer in East River, Colorado, USA - PLM3-1_200_b2 | ecosystem: Environmental > Terrestrial > Soil > Riparian zone | place: USA: East...
AATTGGACTAAACCGCGGAGCCGCACGTTAGTTGCGACTATGGGAATTTGAAAGCACCGGGGCGGTATGCATCGTGGCAACTGGTTGGCGATAGATGAGAATGTTGGCGCTTTGTTAGCCCACCACTCTGTTTAAGGTGCAAACATCTCCTGCAGGAGCATCAATACCGTAGTCACGGAGTTCGGAGTCAAGCGCCCGAGTCGTCTCGTCAGTCGCTCAGGACGTGAGAAAAATCCCTTTTCGCGAAAATCAGCAGTTGCAAGTATTTAATTTCATTGAGGCCAAATTTACAATTTTGATCGTTTTTGAATTTTTTCTCATGACCTCAGTATCGACGGTACGGAGCTGGTCCGTGGCAACAAATCCAGCCTGACCTTGAAAGCGACACTGGACTCGCCAGGGATGCGCCTGCCCTCCGGTCGTCATCGGCGCAATGATAACTGTGCGCAGATGTTCATTCAACTCGTCTGGGGAGACCACGAGACAGGGCCGTGTCTTACGGATCTCGCTGCCTCGCGTCGGATCAAGCCGAACCAAATAGACCTCACCCCGTGCCGGCACTGCCCGTGCTACCGCCACTTCCACTCTTCCTCGTCAAACCGCGTGGCTGTTGATGGATCAAGGAGCCGGTCTTCGCCCCGTTCGTGCATGCGTCGAGCCGCCGCCGCCCAGCCGGCGCGGGGCCGGCTCCCTTTGCTAATCGTAAGAGACGCCTTCATTTCTCCACTTTTTATCTTGCCAGCCTGCTTGACGCTGGCGACGAGGTTTTCGAAATCCTTTTTGTTCATTTCAGATTTTCCTTCACGAGTATTGGCAACGCCCTCGATGAAGAGAGCCTGAAACAGTATACGCCAATGGTTTATGAAAAGGCGAAGCGGCTTTTTCTGCCCCGTCGGTTACTTCGTGACCTGGTCGAGCACGATATCCACATTCTTCGTCCCGACTTCCGCCGGATTTTTCTTGTTGTCGCCGGTCAGGTCGCCGGGACCACGCGTGGTCGGATTACCATCTTTATCGAGGCGGACGGTGATGTTGATTTTGCCGGTGAACGGGGTGCCTTGCATCATGACGTTTTCTTGCCCAAGGGTGTAATTTAGCGGGAAAGTCGGCTTGTCGATTTTCTTCACGGCGAGTGGCGGGCCGGCGGCGGCGCCGGCGGGGCGGGCGATGATGAATAGTGATGCGTTGGGATCTACGCTGGCTTTGAGTTTGGGGTCGATGGTGATCTTGCCGCTTATCTGCGCGGACGAAGATGCGACGGGAGCATTCGGCGCGGGGGATGCGCGTTGGCTCTTTTGGGCACCGCCGGTGGGAATTTCGGCGAGGACTTTTGCGATCTCGTTTCTTTCCTCGCCGGGTGGAACGCGACTCAAGAGATTCTCAAAAATTTCTCTCGCGGCGGCGAAGTCTTTTTTCTCGCGGTACAGGATCATCGCTTTGCCCCAAAGCGCCATGGGCAAATTCGGCGCTTGGGACAACGCTCTATCGAAAGCCATTAGCGCGCCGTCGGCGTGGCCTGCCTGAATTAAAATAAATCCCATGTAGCTGTGCGCTTCCGGGTTGCTCGGATCCGTGGCTAGGACTTTTTTGAAGGCTTCGATGGCTTTGGGAAATTCCTGCCGGGCAAAAGCTTGTTTGCCTTCAGTCAGTGCGGCGCGCGTTTCTCCGGACGGGGAATTTGTCCCGGTCAGGAAATCACCGGTCATGGTATCATTGGACGATTCCCGCGGTCGGACTGATTTTGTCAGCATGACGCCCAAAGCCAATCCGAAAAGCATCAAGAACACTCCGCCGATAACAAGCTGCCAACGGCGAATACGGTTTCTGTCTGGCGGGAGTTTTTGATCGGCAGATTTTCTTTTCGGTGCTTTAAGGGTCGGCTCCGGCGGCAGCGCGTCTAGCTGCTGATGGAGTGTCATTCCCTTGGTTTCGATTTCCTGCTTGAGCGCGTTGTAATCGGCATCCGAGAGCTTGCCGGACTGAAAGTCGAACTCCAACTCGCTTATCTCGTTTTTCAGCCGGGTCCGATTGTGTAGGAGCTGGGCCTTAGCGCTGTTATCGTCGAGATCGGGTTCGGGAAGATCTTGTTTCAACCACGCTCTATCGACCGGGGATTGGGATGTGGCTGCGCTCACCGCTGCTTGCGCCGATTTTTTCTTGCTCACCCAACGGCGGATAATCCAGAGGGCGGCAATAACGCCGACGACGAGCACGACATAGGGTAAAACCCAGAGCAAAAGGCTCACTCCCGAGGTCTTGGGTTTGAGCAGCACCCATTCGCCATATTTCGACACGAAGAAATCTTTGATCTCTTGAGGAGACTTTCCCGCCTCGAGCTGTTCGCGGACCACAGCGCGCATCTGTTGAGCCATTTCGGACGGAGAATCGGCGATCGAGAGATTTTGACAGACCACACAGCGCAACTCGCTGGCGATTTCTCGTGTGCGGTCTTCTAAGTCGGGAGCGGGAGCGGCGTGGAGGTTGCTAGTCGAGAGGGCAAATAAGACGCATAAGCCAAATAGTGTACGAAGCAGCATCGTTCTCATCGGATCGGCTGGTAGTCGCCTCTTCCTTCCTGCGCACTGACGATGCCCTTGGCGGCTTCCTCTAGTTTCGCCATCACCAGCGCGGCACGGATTGCACCGACATGCTTGTAGGTGATGCGGCCCTGAGGATCGATGAAGAAGCTTTCCGGTATTCCCCACGTGCCATAGTCGACTGCGATTTTGCCGGCCTCGTCTTTACCGTTGAGGTAGGTGACGTTGAACTCCTTGAGAAATTCGAGCGCATTTTGATCGGTGTCCTGCAGAGCGATGCCGAGAAAAACCATGTTCTTGTCTTTGAGTTTCTGCCAGGCGGCTTCGAGATCTCTCGCTTCGGCGCGGCAGGGCGGACACCAGGAGGCCCAGAAATTTAGAAAGACCGCTTTGCCGCGCAGATCGTCCAGGGTCAACTTGCGGCCGTCAAAAAGCGTGATCGTAAACGGAGTCGCGAACTTGGCGATGAGCGGCGAAGTGATGTAGCGCGCGTCGCGCGTAAAGCCGAAGGCGAGCAGCGCTAAAATCGGCCCGATAATAAATGCTATGATCGCTAAACGCCGCCAGGGCATGTTAGTCCTCGCACCGCTCGGAATTGCGGATCTCAGATCTCAAAAGGACAAACCCCTGATGCCACATCCATTTGGAGCGGCTTAATCATGTGTCCGACAGTTGGGTTGTTTTCATCGGCAAAATGCAGATGAGAGTTCCAAACGCGATGACGAAACCGCCGATCCACATCCAAATGACCAGCGGCCGGACGAGGACTTTGAGGGTCGCTTGGTTGCGATCGAGCTCGCTGAATCCCGAGAGAATGAGATAAATATCTTCGCCCAAGCTGCTCTGGTGCACGGCGCGGCCGACCGGCGACTGCTGGATCGGGAAAAACTTGAGCGCCGGGCTCATGATTCCTTCATCATTGCCGTTATGAATAACCCGGAAGGCCCCTTCGACGCGAAAGTGCGTCGGCTGCTGCGAGCCTTTCAAGCCTTCGAACTGAATGCGGTAGTTGCCGATCTGTAAATTCTGCTTGAGCGCGAGGGTGGCTTCCTTTTCGAGACTGTACGACATCGAGCCGGCTATGCCCATCATGATCAGCACCACGCCAAGATGAACGATAAATCCGCCGTAACGCCGCTGGTTGCGTCGAGTTAGAGTGACGAGGCCGCGAATGATTCCTTCCCCGGCGATACGCTTGCGCGCGCGCAACGCGAGAGCGGTATCGTAAATAATCGTAAACGCGACGAAGGCCATAAGCGTAAAACCTAAAATAGGAAGGAAGTCACGGATCTTCCAGGCGAACAAGCCAAGCCCGAGCAGTAACGCAGCGATGGCCGGACAGAGGAAACTGCGCTTCAAGTTGTCCCACGAGGCGCGCCGCCAGGCGATGATCGGGCCGACGCCCATGAGAAATACCAGAAACAAAAATAGTGGCACGGTAACGGAATTGAAATAGGGCGCGCCGACGCTGACTTGAACGCCGGCCACCGCCTCGGAGAGGAGCGGAAAGATCGTGCCGAGAAAGATCGTGAACAACGCCGAGACCAGCACGATGTTATTCAAAAGAAGCGCCGACTCGCGGCTGACCATCGAGTCGAGCTCCGGTTGTTCTTTGAGCATGTCGGCGCGATAGGCGAGCAGGCCGAAAGAGCCGAGCAGAACAAACGCCAGGAAACCTAAAAAGAAGCCGCCCACCGGTCCGGAAGAAAAAGCGTGGATCGAAGAAATAATTCCCGAGCGGGTGAGGAAAGTGCCGAAGATTGTCAGGCTAAAAGCGACGATGATCAGTGACAGATTCCAAACTTTGAGCATGCGCCGGCGTTCCTGCACCTGCACGGAATGCAAGAAAGCCGTCGCTGGCAACCAGGGCATGAACGCGGCGTTCTCGACTGGGTCCCAAGCCCAGTAGCCGCCCCAGCCGAGCACATGGTACGACCACCAGGCGCCGACGAGATTGCCCGCCGTTAGAAAAAACCAGGCGATGATTGTCCATCGCCGCGTCGTGGTGATCCAGGCTTCATCGACTTTGCCAACAATTAACGCCGCCATGGCGAAGGCAAACGGCACGGTGAGACCGACGAAGCCGGTGTAAAGCAGAGGCGGGTGGGTCATCATGTTGGCGTCTTCGAGGAGCGGATTGAGACCGCGGCCATCGAGCGGGATTGGCGAAACCGTTTCAAAAGGATTTGACAGGAAACCGATGACGCCCAGAAAAAAAGCCGAGACGATGGAAAAAATCATCACGACCCAAGGCATCATTTCATGGTGGCGCTTGCGATAGACCCAGGCAACGATGCCGGCGAAGATGATGAGGATCCATTCCCATAGTAGGAGCGAACCTTCGAGCGCACCCCAAAGTCCGGTGACGCGATAGTATATCGGCGTGGCGCGGGTGGTGTTGAAGGCGACGTACTTGATGGAAAAATCGGTGGCGATCAGGCCATAGATTAGCGCCGCCGCCGCCAACGTGACCAAAGCAAATTGACCGAAGATCGAGTAACGGGCGACGGCGCGAAAACGCTCCGGTTCAAAGCGCGCCGCGATCAGCGGACTGGCGATACCGACCAGCGCCGCGAGAAAGGCCAACAGGATCGAAGTATGGCCGAGAGCCGCGATCACTTGGCGCCGGCTTCCTTGGCGGGAACGAAACTCTTATTTGGCGAATTGCCGTCGGCGTGGGGGCTATAATCCTCGGCGTGTTTGGCCATGATCATCGTCGCTTGAAAGACACCGTCGCTGCCGACCCGGCCTTCGACCACCGCGCCTTTACCTTCAACGAACAGATCCGGCGGTACACCTTTGAAATAGACTGGAAAGGCGGTGCTGCCGTCGGTGAGTTGGAAACGATAGGTAAGGTTCTGCAAGTCTTTTTGCAGCGAACCTTTGACCACCATGCCGCCCATGCGAACGAATTTGCCCTGCAGCGATTTTTCTTCGGCGCGAAGCTCGGAGGGCATTTTGAAATAGACCAAGGCCTCCTGCATGCCGCCGTAGATCATGTAGGAGAGCGCGCCGAGGATAATAACGCCGCCGATTAAAAAACGTTTACCTTTCGACATCGCTACTCGTAACCTCCGCCGACCGCAGCGCAGCAAGCTCCGCCGCCGCACTCGCATAGCGGCGCTTGAGCACAATCAGATATAGCAAGATCGCACCCCATACGATACCGTACGCCAACGAAACAAAACCCCAGGCTCCCATTACCCACCTCGGTCGAGCCGCCGCGCTTTGATCTCTTCGCGCATCTCGCCCAAGCGGTAGCGCAACGAGAGGAGATAAAATAAGAGAATCAAAAACGCGGCAATATTGATAGTCAAAGGTATCAAAAGCGGCCAAGCAACATTCTCCCAGGGAGCTTTGTCAGGACGAAAAATTGAAGGAGGTTGATGTAAAGTGCGCCACCAATAGACCGACATGTGGATTAACGGTATGTCGAGAGCGCCGATGATTCCCAATACTGCGGCTGCAGAAGCAGCGCGCGATTCATCCTCAATTAACGAGCGAAGCATTAGATATCCAACAAAAATAAGAAGCAAGATAGCGGTCGTTGTTAACCGCGCATCCCAAGTCCACCAAACGCCCCAGGTTGGTCTGCCCCAAATTGACCCTTCTACGATTACTAACGCAGTAAAGAGCACGCCGATCTCAGCCGCTGCATAGGCAAGAATGTCGTCCCGCTTTTCTTTTTTCCACAGATAGAGGCAGCTCCCAACGAACACCAGAAAAAACGAAAGATACGCGGCCACTATAGTAGGAATGTGCAGATACATTATTCTTTGCACATCGCCCTGGTAAGCATCCGGCGGCGCGACGATCAAGCCCCAATACAGACCCACGGCAATAGCCGCCAGCGCCATAGCTCCGAGAATTCCTTTCCGTTTTCTTTGCGGTAGCGTCGCCTGAGCCATTTCAACTCTCAATGACCCAATCAAAGATTAGCACTCCGACAGTTAAAAATATTACATCAAAACCCAACAGCAGGCGCAGCCAGGGAGTCGCATCGCCGAATTCGCCGGTGCGCAGAACATTTTCCATGCAGCGAATGGTAGCGAGAATGACCGGAATCATCAGCGGAAAGAGCACCAGCGGCAAGAGCAGCTCGCGCGCCCGCGCTCTCAACGTGAGCGCCGACATGATCGTGCCCAATACGCAAAAGCCGATCGTCCCCAGTAACGTAACCAGAAACAATTGCGGTAGCAAATTCCACGTTTGCAAATTAAAAAGTATCCACAAAAGCGGCATGACGACGATTTCGACGATCAGCATCAAGATCAAGTTGAAACAAGTTTTTGCAAGAAACAGGGCGCCGCGATCGAGCGGTGAGAGCAGTAGGGCATCGAGACAGTGGTTTTCCCGCTCCGACTGAAAAAGCTGGGCAAGACCCAAAGTGCCGGTAAAAAGGAAAGCGAGCCAAAGCAGAGCCGGCGCGATCTCGGCAACTTTGTCCGGCGCGGGATCGAAAGAAAAATGAAAAACGAAAAGCAGCAACGTGCCGAAAAAGAACATCGTCAAAAGGCTGTCGCGCCGGCGCAGCTCCAAAAGCAAATCCTTGCACAACAAAAGATAAGTTTGTCTTAGGAGCGCCATGACTCTCCACGCGGCAAGAATTCACCGTAGGCTTTCTCAAAGCTCGGCCAGGGCTGCCGCTTGGCTTCATCGAAGGTGAGCCGGCCGTGATTCAAAATGACGGCGCGGCTGCAGAGATTTAGCACGCGGGCCACATGATGGGACGCAACAATGACGATACGGCCCTTGGCACATTGCGCCTGGAGGAAACTTTCGAGCAGATCCACGCCGCCGCCGTCGAGGACGCCGTAGGGCTCATCGAGAAGCAAAAGCTCCGGCTGCAACAACTGCCACTTGGCGATCGACAGACGGCATTTCATGCCGCTGGAAAGATTGGCGACATATTCGCCGGCACGCTCGGCCAGATTGACGGTGTCGAGCTGCGCCACGATGGCGTGATCATCGTGGTGGTGATCGTAGAGTGAAAGAAAGAAACGCAGATTTTCTTTAACCGTAAGATTCTCATATAGATGGTCGGCGGGAGCCAATAAGCCGATCTTTGCACGTAACTCGGCGGCAGCGCCGGAAATTGTCACGCCGTCCAGTTGGACCGAACCCGTCGTGGGAGATGTCAGGCCGGCAAGAATTCTTAACAGCGTGGTTTTGCCCGCGCCGGTGGGTCCGAGCAGCGCGACGAAGTCGCCCGGCTTTAGATCGAGATTCAAATTATTGATCGCCCACAGGTAGCCGTAAGCCTTGGCGAGTTTGTCGACCGTTATGCGCAAGGTGTTGAGCCCAATGTTTCTTTTTGAATGGAGCTGCCGGAAAACGAGTTGCCCGACTATAGTGAGGGCAAGATACGGATTCAAGTGGAGATAAAATTTTGCCTTGTTGAACGGGTCGATTGACAATCTCACCATAACTCCCCTATTTAATACTTGCGAGCTAGAGTCAGCGCTTAGTAGGAGGAATGATGAATCCCATCGTTACGGTTACTGGGTTCTGGGATGCGTTTGTTACCAAGATCGCGGTTTTTCTGCCGAATTTATTCTTTTCCATGGCGATCATCCTGCTCGGATGGGTGATCTGCAATGTCATCAAACGAATCGTCGTGCGCTTACTCAAACTGTGCCAGTTCGACAGCCTGGCGGAGCGCGCCGGCATCAAACAGATCCTCGAGCGCGGCGGGATCATACAATCCCCTTCGGATATCATCGGCCTGCTGGCTTTTTGGTTTCTTTTTCTGATCGCGATCGTAACGACGCTTGAGACGTTGAACCTGAGCGGCGCCACGGATACATTGCACACAATCTATCTATACATTCCTAAGATCGTTGCTGCGCTGGTGACGCTGATCCTGGGACTTTATTTTGCAAATTTTCTAGAATCTGTGACGCGGACTTCCTGCGCCAATGCAGGATTGCAGCAGGCCGCGTCGATTGGCCGCGCCACATATATCGGAACGGCGATCTTCGTCGTCGCCGGCATCTTCGAAATTCTCGATATCGCTTCTGAAATTGTTATATGGGCATTCATTCTGGTATTCGGCGCGATCTGTTTGGCATTGGCATTGGCCTTCGGTTTGGGCGGGCGCGACGTTGCCGGCCGGTATCTCCAGAAATGGCTGGAGGAGAAGAAAAACGGCTAGTTAGGTACCTTGACTCGCTCTGGTTAATCGGCTAGTTTCGGACAGTTCCAAATAAATTTTTTCGCAAATAGCCTAAGGCGCACGGAAATTTACAAAGGCCCTTAGGCTATTTTTGCACGTGAGGCGAGTATGGCGGATTACAAAGTCGTGAAAGTCCCGCAGGACGGCGCGAAGATAACCATGGGCGCCAACAAGCAGCTCCAGGTGCCAGACAATCCGATTGTTCCGTTCATTGAAGGTGACGGCACCGGCCGCGATATCTGGCGCGCGTCGGTGCGCGTTTTCGACGCGGCGGTGGAAAAGGCTTACAAGGGCAAGAAGAAAATCCACTGGATGGAAGTTTACGCCGGTGAGAAGTCCTTCAAACAGTACAATAGCTGGCTGCATGAAGAGACCGTGCCCGCGTTTTCCGAATTTCTCGTCGGCATCAAGGGTCCGCTGACGACGCCCATCGGCGGCGGTATGACGTCGCTCAATGTCGGGCTACGTAAGCTACTCGACCTCTACGTCTGCCAGCGTCCGGTGCGCTATTTTAATGGCGTGCCGTCTCCGGTCAAACATCCGGAATACGTCGACATGGTTGTCTTCCGCGAAAACACCGAAGATATCTACACCGGCATCGAGTTCCCCAACGGCACCGAGGCCAATGCCAAATTCAAATCGTTCCTCAAAGAAGCCTTTCCCAATGAGTTTGCCAAGATTCGCTTTCCCAACACGTCTGCCGTGGGCTTAAAGCCAGTCTCGGTCGAAGGCACCGAGCGACTGGTGCGCGCGGCGATTCAGTGGTCGCTGGCGAACAAGCGCAAGAACATCAATTTCGTGCACAAGGGCAACATCATGAAGTACACCGAAGGCAAGTTCGCCGAGTGGGGTTATACGCTGGCGAAACGCGAATTTCGCAACGATGTTGTGACCGAGCGCGAGTCTTGGATTTTGGGCAACAAGGAAGCCGATTCAAAAGTGAGCGTGGAAGACAATGCGAAGATGATCGACCCCGGTTTCGATATGATGTCACCGGCGCAACAGAACGATATCAAGAAGGAAGTCGAAGAGGCGCTCAAGCTGTGGCCCACCCACGGCGACGGCAAATGGAAGAAAAGGTTAATGCTCAAAGACTCCATCGCCGACGTCACGCTTCAGTTCGTGCTCATCCGGCCCAGAGATTACGACGTCATCGCGACGTTGAACTTAAACGGCGATTATTTGTCCGACGCGTTAGCGGCGCAGGTGGGCGGTATCGGCATCGCGCCGGGCGCCAATATCAACTATGACTCTGGCCACGCGGTTTTCGAGGCAACCCACGGCACGGCGCCGAAGTACGCCGACCTCGACAAGGTCAATCCCGGTTCGGTGATTCTGTCCGGCGAGATGATGCTGCGCTATATGGGCTGGTCGGAGGCTGCCGATCTCATCATCAAAGGCATCGAGGGTGCCGTCAACGCCAAGACCGTGACTTATGATTTCGAGCGGCTCATGCCCGGCGCCAAGTTAGTGAGCTGTTCCGGATTCGGCGATGCGATAATCGCGAATATGTGAAGAAGTGTCAGGCGACGAGGGTCGAGTGTCGGGTGCTGAGGGTTTCTATTGTAACTTGAGTGAATAAGTTCGAGGGAGTTATGGCTAGGAAAAAAATCGCGCTGATCGGCGCGGGCAATATCGGCGGCAGCATGGCCCATCTTTGTTTACTCAAAGGACTGGGCGATGTGGTTATGTTCGACGTCATCGAAGGGTTGCCCCAGGGTAAAGCGCTCGACTTGTCTCACGCCGGGCCGGTGGAAGGTTTCGACGGCAACGTCATCGGCACCAATAAGTACGACGATATCGCTGGCGCCGATGTTTGTATTGTGACTGCGGGCATCGCGCGCAAACCCGGCATGAGCCGCGATGACTTATTGGGGACCAACGCCAAGATCCTGACATCAGTTGCCGAGGGGATCAAAAAACATGCGCCAAATTCGTTCGTCATCGTCATTACCAATCCGTTGGATGCGATGGTGACGTTGCTGCAGCGCGCGCTGGGCTTTCCGAAAAACCGCGTGGTCGGTCAATCGGGAATCCTCGATTCTTCGCGTTACCGGTCTTTCATTGCGAAAGAACTTAACGTTTCCGTGAAGAGCGTGCAGGCGATGGTTTTGGGCGGGCACGGCGATGACATGGTGCCGGTCCGCAGTTCCTGTATTGTCGGCGGCGTGCCGGTGGAAAAACTGATCCCGTCCAAACGGCTCGATGAAATCGAAGCGCGCGTGCGCAACGCCGGCGGCGAAGTGGTCGCGTTGTTAAAGACCGGGTCGGCCTATTTTTCTCCGGCCTCGGCGGCGATTCAAATGACTGAAGCTTTTCTCTTTGACAAGAAGGAAATTCTCCCTTGCGCGGCGTTGTTGGAAGGTGAATACGGCGTCAGCGGGTATTATTTCTGCGTTCCGGTTATTATCGGCGCGGGGGGTGTTGAGAAAATCATCGACGTCAATTTCAATGCCGCCGATAAAAAGGCCTTCGATGAATCGCTCAGTCATGTTAAAGATATCGTACAAGCGATGAACCGTGTGTTGGGCGTTTCGTAGTCAATTCAAGATCCAATGATATTGAGACCCTAAGGCTAACAGCTTCGTCTTAGGGTCTCGCTTTATGATGAGCATGAAGCAGTGAATATTCACGAATTTCAGGCCAAGGAAATTCTCAAGCGCTTCGGCGTGGCCGTGCCGCGCGGCATCGTCGCGTCGACGCCCGAGGAGGCGAAAGCAGCCGCAGTCGAGTTAGG
>Ga0184640_10000387_pt1 | contig 11448 bp, 9 predicted proteins | sample PLM31_200_b2_FD_133161 | JGI IMG/M metagenome (GOLD analysis project Ga0184640, IMG submission 133161) | Groundwater sediment microbial communities from an aquifer in East River, Colorado, USA - PLM3-1_200_b2 | ecosystem: Environmental > Terrestrial > Soil > Riparian zone | place: USA: East...
ACAGCGTGATCGGCGTGGACAACCTGAACGACGCGTACGACGTCCGCCTCAAAGAGTGGCGACTTGCCCAGTTCGAAGGCCACCCGAATTTTTCCTTTCACCGGCTCGATATCACCGATCGCGCGGCCCTTTCCGGTCTCTTTACAACGGCCCATGGCTCGGTCACTCCCGACACCCGACACCCGACACCGAACACCCAATCACCAATCACCGCTGTAATCAACTTGGCCGCCCGCGCCGGGGTGCGGCCGAGTGTCAAGAACCCCTGGCCCTATTTCCAGACCAATGTCATCGGTACCCTCAATCTGCTGGAGTTCTGCCGGAACTCCGGCGTCAAGAAGTTCATTCTGGCTTCCACATCGAGCATCTATGGCGAGGGCGAGCGGCCGTTTCGTGAGGATGCTCCCAGTGATCGACCGCTCTCCCCCTATACCGCGTCCAAGAAGGCGGCGGAGACCCTCTGTTACACGTATCACCATCTCTACGGGGTTGACGTGACGATCTTCCGGTACTTCACCGTCTACGGCCCCGCGGGGCGCCCCGACATGAGCATCTTTCGGTTCATCAAGTGGATCGCCGAGGGGGAACCGGTGATCCTCTACGGCGATGGGTTGCAGGAGCGCGACTTTACCTACGCAGATGATATTGCGCGCGGGACGTTCCTGGGGTTGAAGCCCCTGGGTTTTGAGATCATCAACCTGGGTGGCGACCGCCCAGTCAAACTGCAACAGATCATCAAGACGATTGAGCGTCTTCTGGGGCGCGAGGCCGTGATCCAGTCTCGCCCCGGTCATCCGGCGGACGTTCCCGCCACCTGGGCCGATCTCTCCAAGGCTCGGCGGCTTTTGGGATGGTCGCCGCAGACGACCTGGGAGGAGGGGCTTGAGCAGACCGTCAAGTGGTACCTGAAGCATCGTTCCTTGGCAAACTCCATCAACCTCGGTAGTGAGTAAAATGAACCCAACAAACCCCATGAACCCGATGAACCCACTTTCCGTCGAATGCGTAGGGGTGATCGGACTGGGCTACGTGGGGCTGTCTCTGGCCACTGCCTTTGGCCGGGTCCTCCCGACTATTGGCTTCGACATCAATCACGATCGCATTCGGGAGCTTGAATCGGGACACGATCGGACCGGAGAGATCCCGCCCGAAGCCATCAAAGTCCCGCAGCTCATGCTTGCTAATGATCCTGTGGTCCTCGAAAGAGCCGATTTCCTCATTGTGACCGTCCCAACCCCGGTAGACTCGGCCAAGCGGCCGGACCTGTCGCAGCTGGTCAGAGCCAGCCGCCTCGTCGGCCGCGTCGTTGCAGCGAGGCATCGACGAGGGATCGGCCGATCGCCAATCGTCGTGTACGAGTCGACAGTCTATCCAGGGTGCACAGAGGAGGTGTGTATCCCGGTCCTGGAGCAAGAATCGGGGCTCAAGGCCGGGAAAGACTTCAAGGTCGGCTACTCACCTGAACGGATCAATCCTGGCGATCCGGAGCACACGCTGGAGACGATCGTCAAGGTGGTCGCTGCTCAGGATGGTGAAACCGCGGAGACGATGACGGAGGTCTATGGCCGGTTGGTGAAGGCCGGAGTGTACCGGGCCCCGGATATCAAGACAGCAGAAGCAGCCAAGGTCATTGAAAACATCCAGCGGGATCTCAATATCGCCCTGATGAACGAGCTGGCCATGGTCTTCCACCGCCTGGGGGTCGATACGCAAGAGGTGCTCAAGGCGGCCCAGACCAAGTGGAACTTTTTGCCGTTCGGGCCCGGACTGGTGGGGGGCCATTGCATCCCGGTGGATCCTTATTACTTAACGCACAAGGCCCAAGAGATCGGCTATCACCCGGAGGTTATTCTGGCCGGACGCCGCATCAATGACTTCATGGGTGTGTATGTCGCCCAGGAAACCATCAAGCTCCTCATCAAGGCCGGCAAGGCCGTCCACGGCGCGAAGGTCCTGGTGCTGGGTGCCACCTTCAAAGAGGACGTGCGCGACGTGCGCAACACGCGAGTGGTGGAACTGGTGAAGGAGCTCGAATCCTACGGTGTCGAGGTCGCGGTGTACGATCCTGTGGCGGACGCCGGGGATTTGGGGCGGTTGGGGCTGAAGACCATCGGCGATCCCTTCAACATGGATGGCCGCTACGATGCCGTCGTCCTCGCCGTTTCCCACCAAGTGTTTCGGGAAAAAGAACTCGAAACGTATCTTGGGCTCCTGCGGAAAGATGGGACCAGGGTGCTGGTGGATGTGAAAGGGGTGCTGCCTCGGGAGGCTGTGGAGAGTGCAGGCATCCTCTACTGGAGCCTATGAAGATGTGGCGGACAAGTTTAGCGGCTTGCATACGGGGCCAGACTCTAGGGTCTAAGCGTTCCAGCACGCCAACATTCCAGCATGCTATGGCTAGCGGCAGATTGGCTAAGGTAGGCGCCCCGTACGGGCGTTTCAGTAGCTGGCTGGGTTTGGAGGGTCGAACACGTCGTGTCAGGGGACTTTGACTGGTCGGTTACGCGGTGATGAAAATCGGCGGGATCGTCCAGGCTCGAATGAATTCCGATCGGTTGCCAGGTAAGGTGCTCCAGCAGGTTGGCGGGAAGCCGATGTTGGAATATCTGCTGGAACGGCTGCGGCAGTGCACCTCGTTGGACTCGATCGTCATCGCGACGTCCATCGATCAGAGCGACGATCTCGTCGAACGATTTTGCCACGAGCGCGGCGCAGATTGCTGTCGTGGCTCGTTGCTGAATGTCGCGAGCCGATTCACGGATGCTCTCAACGTCTACCAGTTCGATGCGTTCGTCAGAGTAAGTGGGGACAGCCCGCTTCTCGATCCGAGATTGGTCGACCGGGGTGTGGAGTTATTTCGAAGGGGTGAATTCGATCTTGTCACAAACGTTTTCCCCCGCACGTATCCCCGTGGGCAGTCCGTGGAAGTGATACGGACGGAGACCTTTCGACGCACTGCGGAGACGATGGAGGGTGTTGACGAGGCGGAACATGTGACGCTTTTCTTCTACCGGCATCCGGAGATGTTCAGGATTCTGAATTTCGGGGCGGACGCGGACTATAGTGGTGTCCACCTTGGTGTCGATAGTATCGCGGACATCGAGCGTTTTGCCGGGATCGTTGCCGCCATGGACGGGCCCCACTGGCAGTATGGCCTCGCGGAGATTCTCGAGATCTACGAGAGCGTGTCCTCCGGCCGGAGCGCGCGCGCATGAAACGCCTGAGGGTTGGTGTGATTGGCCTTGGTGTGGGCGAAGAGCACATCGCCGCGTATCAGGCACATGCGGCATGCGAGCTTGTTGCGGTGTGTGATGTGTCGCCAGAGAAGCGCGCGGCCGCCCGAGAGAAGTACCCGTCCGTGGCGGTCGTGACCGAGGCGAAGGATATCCTGAAACACCCCGAGATCGACCTGGTGTCGATCGCCTCCTATGACGATGCCCATTACGAACAGACGATGGTCGCCGTGCAATCGGGCAAGCACGTGTTTGTCGAGAAACCTCTGTGTCGCTCCTTAGATGAACTTCGGTCGATTAAACGATGCTGGGTGGATGGGGAAAGGTTGTACCTCGCGTCCAATCTTGTCCTGCGCGCTGCGCCGCTCTACCGGTGGCTGCGGTCAGAGATTGCGAAGGGCGCGCTCGGGCAGGTGTACGCCTTTGACGGCGAATACCTCTATGGCCGCATCGAGAAGATCACCGAGGGGTGGCGCAAAGATGTGACGGACTATTCAGTGATCCAGGGGGGCGGGGTCCACTTGGTGGACCTGATGCTCAGGTTCCTGGGCGAGCGCCCGGCGTCGGTGTCTGCGGTCGGCAACAGGATTTGTACCGCGGGGACGGATTTCCGGTACCATGACTACGTGGCAGCGACCTACCTCTTCCCTTCGAGCGCCGTCGGCCGCATTGCCGTAAACTTCGGCTGTGTTCACCGGCACCAGCACGTCGTCCGCCTCTTCGGCACCAAGGCAACGTTCCTCTCCGACGACATGGGGCCTCGCCTGCACGTGTCTAGGGACCCGGCGGCGCCGCCGGTCATGCTCGATCTCGCATCCGTTCCCGCCACCAAGGGGGCGCTGATTCCCAGCTTCGTCGATGCGATTCAAGGCGGCCGGGACACCCGGGCAGAAACCCAGCACCAATTTGACGTGATCAGCGGGTGCGTTGCCGCTGATCAGGCGCTCGCCACGGGTAGAGCGGTGGAGATTGTATACGTATGAGTGGCGCCGAAATCCGTCACATCCCCTTCGGCAGGCCGTGGATCAGCGACGAGGACCGAAAGGCCGTCCTGGCGGTCCTCGAAGGCCACATCCTCACGCACGGGCCGCAGGGGAGAGCCTTTGAAGCCGAATTCGCCCAGTTCCTCGGTGGTGCTGCCCACTGCGTCAGCGTCAGTTCCGGGATGGCGGCGCTCCACCTGTCGTACATCTCCCTCGGCATCGGTCCGGGTGACGAGGTCATCGTCCCCGCTCAGACCCACATCGCCACCGCGCACGCCGTGGAATGGGTGGGGGCGAGACCGGTCTTTGTCGACTGCGATCCCGCGGCAGGGAACGTTACCCCACAGGCCTTCGCCGCAGCCGTCACGCCCCGGACCCGGGCCATCGCTCTTGTTCATTTCATCGGCATTCCGTGCGACATGCCCGGGATCATGGCCGTCGCCCAAGCGCACGGGTTGAAGGTGGTCGAGGACTGTGCGGTGGCACTGGGGGCGCGGCACGGGGCCACGCATGTCGGGCTGTTCGGGGATGCCGGTTGCTTCTCGTTCTATCCGATCAAACACATGACCACCGGCGAGGGAGGAATGTTCGTGTCGCGCCATCGGGAACTCGCCGAGGTGGTCAGCAACGTCCACGCCTTCGGGGTCGATCGCAGCCATGGGGAGCGGGAAATCCCGGGTCTCTACGACGTCCTGCGGCTTGGCCTCAACTACCGGATGAACGAGGTGCAGGCCGCGCTCGGCCGCGCCCAGTTGCGTCGCATCGACGAAATTCTGGAGAAGCGACGGAGCAACTTCGCGGCGTTGAAACAGGCGCTCCGCGGCGTGCCCGGGATTCGTATTCTCGATTCGGCGAACAGCGAAGTCCGGAGCAGCCATTACTGCCTGAGCGTGGTCCTGGAAAGACATCTTGGAGAGCGCCGCAACGAGATCGTCCGGCGGCTAAATGCCGCCGGGGTGGGGACCAGCGTGTACTATCCCCAGCCAGTGCCGCGTATGCGCTATTACCGGGAAAAGTACGGCTACGACCCGACGAGATTCCCCCAGGCGGCAACGATCAGTGATTGTTCGGTGGCCCTTCCGGTCGGTCCACATGTCGCGAGTGACGATGTCGGATACATGGCGGACGCGGTCCGCCGCGTGCTGAAAGAGGTGAATTCATGAGCCCAGAACTAAGCGGTTGCAAGATCGCCCTCATCGGCGGAGCAGGATTCATTGGCCACAACCTTGCCCTCACTCTGGCCGAGCGAGGCGCGGATGTCGAAATCGTCGACAGCCTACAGGTGAACAATCTGTTATGGTTCACTTCGCGCGACGCTGACGCGCAGCACCGCGAGCTGTATCTCCGGATCATCAACGAGCGGCTTGATTTGTTGCGCAAGGCTGGCATTCCACTCCATCCACAGGATGCCCGTGACTACCATGCTTTATCTCGCATTCTTGGTCAGATTAAGCCACAAGTCGTTGTTCATCTTGCAGCCGTCTCTCACGCGGGGCGTTCCAACAAAGATCCATATAGTACGTTTGACCACAGCCTGCGGACCTTGGAAAATGCATTGGACTATTCGCGTGGCAACATCGAACATTTCATCTTCTTTTCCTCGAGCATGGCGTACGGCAATTTCTTGACCGAGCAGGTTGATGAAGATCACCCACTGAACCCCATCGGAATCTACGGAGCATTGAAGGTAGCCGGGGAGAAGATAGTCATTGCGTATCAGCAGGTCTTTGACCTGGCTTACACGATCATCCGGCCGTCGGCCCTGTACGGGCCGCGGTGCGTGAGTCGCCGGGTGGGACAGATTTTCATCGAGAACGCATTGAGCGATTCCAAGCTGCGCGTGGAAGGGGACGGCGGCGACCGGCTCGACTTCACGTATGTGGACGACCTTGTGGAGGGGGTGTGCCTGGCGATCGAGAATCCGTCCGCCCGGAATCAGATCTTCAACATGACATACGGCAGATCGCGGGCGATTCAGGACGTGTTGGAAGTCATTCGCCAGCACTTCCCGCAGGTGGCGGTCGAGTACGTCGAGCGCGACAAGCTGATGCCCTCGCGCGGGACCTTGAGCGTTAAGAAGGCCGCAGAGCTCCTGGGATACGCGCCGAGGTATCCCCTCGAGCTGGGGTTCGCGGAGTACATCAAGTGGTACCGGAGTTTGGATTTTCCGGCTAGGGTCCGGTAGAGACATCGGGACGGTGAAAATACGAGAAGACAGTTGGCTCTCCGAGATATTCGGCTATCCGGTCTTCAGGGTCGAGCCCGGGGACGAAAGAGCCGCCGTGCCCCTCGGCGATGTGGTCCGGAATCACGAGAGCCGACATTCCTCCGCGATGTATTACGCCAAGATCGACGCCGATCGGATCGAAACGGTCCGTGAGCTGTCGCGGGCGGGCTTCTACGTGGTCGATGTGAGTGTAACGTTCGGCGTGCCAGCCGCCGACGTGGCCGGTCGGGGCCGACCGGCCGATTCGGGACGCCATGTGATCCGCGAGATCGCGCCCGAGCATCACGAGGCCGTGCTCAGAATTGCCGCCACGTGCTTCCGGTACTCGCGGTTTCACCTGGATCCGTTGATTCCGGTAGCGGTGGCGAACCGGATCAAGCACGACTGGATTCTCAACTACATCAAGAAGCAGCGCGGTGAGCAGTTGTGGGTGGCGCTGCACGAGGACCGACCGGCCGGCTTTCTGGCGGTCTTCGCCTCGGATGCCGGAGGCCGAAGGCTCCGGACGATTGACCTAATCGGCGTGGACAGTGACTTTCAGGGCCGCGGCTTCGGCGGCTCCCTCGTCGCGTTCTTCATCGATCGGTATGCGGGGGTGTGCGAGTACCTCCAGGTCGGGACCCAGGTCGCGAATCTCCCGTCGGTGAAGTTGTATCAGAAATTCGGGTTTGCCATCGTGAGGGCCCAGTACGTCTTGCACAAGCATGTGCACGACGCGCGTGGCGGATCTGGCACGACATGAAGATCGGTGGATTCGATCTCACGCAGAAGGTATTGATCGTTGCCGAGATCGGCAACAACCACGAGGGAGATTTTGCGACCGCGCAAAAGCTGGTGGGTGAGGCGGCTGCGTGCGGCGTTGGGGCGGTGAAGTTCCAGGTGTTCCGGACGAGGCATTTCGTGAGTGCGGGGGATCGAGCCCGCTACGATCGGCTGTCCTCGTTCGAGCTGTCGTACGGGCAGTTCGAGGAATTGCACCGGCTGGCCAAGTCGCTTGGCCTCCTCTTTATCGCGACCCCTCTCGATCTGGAGAGCGCGGCATTCCTGGAGGGCATCGTCGACGCTTACAAGATTGCCTCGGGCGACAACAACTTCTATCCGCTTATCGAGCGTGTCTGCCGGACTGGCAGGCCGATCATCCTCTCGTCTGGCCTCACCGATCTCGACGGCATCAGGAAGAGCACGGTATTCATCGAGGAACGATGGCGAACGTTCGGAATCCGGCAGAACGTCGTGATCCTCCACTGTGTGAGCGGCTATCCCGTGCCCCCGGAGCAGGCGAACCTCGGGGCGATCCCGACGCTGGCACGGGAACTCGAGTGCACCGTCGGCTACTCGGACCACGCCCTCGGCATCGAGGCCTGTACTATTGCCGCGGCGCTCGGGGCGCGGATCATCGAGAAACACTTCACCCTCGACAAGGAGTATTCGGATTTCCGGGATCACCAACTGTCAGCGGATCCGACCGAGATGGCACACCTGGTGCGACGAATCGCCGACGTCCGTTCACTGCTCGGGACAGGGGAGAAGCTCCTGCAGGAAATAGAGAGGGGTGCCGAGACTCAGGTCCGGCGGTCGATCGTCGCCGGGGCGGATTTGCCGGCCGGACATCGGGTCCGGCTGGAGGACCTCACCTGGATTCGTCCCGCCGTCGGTTTACCGCCCGGCGAGGAGGCGCGGATCGTGGGAAAACGACTCAGGCGGGCGGTGGCGTTCGGGGAACCGATTCTCCCGGCGGACGTGGAGTAGGGGCGGCTGATGTGCGGGATCGCGGGATACTTCGGCGCACGACAGCTTACCCAGGATCGCGTTGAGGCGTGTCTCCGCCTGATGGGTCGGCGGGGGCCGGACCACGCGGCCTACCGGCACTGGATCAATTCGGCCGGCCGGCATGTCTGTCTACTCCATACCCGGTTGAGCATCATTGACCTCGACGATCGGGCCAACCAGCCCTTCACGGTCGGCTCCAAGTGGATTGTCTACAATGGCGAGCTGTACAACTACCTGGAGGTACGCGAGGAGCTGGCCGCGCCGGGCGTGGGATTCCGGACCACCTCGGATACCGAGGTCCTCTTGACGGCGATCAACCACTTCGGGTGGCCGGCGCTCGATCGCTGCGAAGGCATGTGGGCGTTTGCGGTGTACGACGAAGCAGACGGATCGCTGACGCTGTCCCGCGACCGCTTCGGCGAGAAGCCCCTCTACCTGTATCGGGATGGGACGGGGCTCTACTTCGGCTCGGAGGTCAAGTTCATCGTTGCGCTCCTCGGTCGGCGTCTTCCGGTTAACATCGACCACCTTTACCGCTACCTCGTCAACGGCTACAAGGCGCTCTACAAGGAGGATCACACCTTCCTCCAGGACCTTGCCGAGCTTGCGCCCGCCTCGCTGCTCCGCCTGGATGCCGCGGGGCGCGAAGACCGCTGGCGATACTGGGATCCCCGCCACGATCCGGACGAGAGCATGTCGTACGATGAAGCGGTCGCCGGCACCCGCGAAAGGCTGATTCGTGCCGTCGAGCTACGCCTGCGGGCCGATGTCCCTCTCGCGTTCTGTATGAGCGGTGGCGTCGATTCCAATGCGTTGATCAGCATCGCCAAGAACTTCTGCGGCTATGATGTCCACGGCTTGACCATCGTGAACTCCGACGCCCGGTACGAGGAGCAAGAAATGGTGGAGTACGCCGTTGCCGCGCTCGGCATCCGCCATACCTCGATTCCCGTAGACACGAAGGACTTCCTGCCCAGATTGCGGACGCTGGTGCGGCAGCACGACGCCCCGGTCTACACCATTACCTACTTCGCCCACTGGATGTTGATGGAGCTGATCGCGGCTCATGGGTACCGGATAGCCGTCAGCGGCACGGCGGCCGACGAGCTCTTCACGGGCTACTACGACCATCATCTCGCCTACCTCTACGAGATTCGAGACGATCCCGAGCTCCTGGCGGAGGCCCGGGAGGCCTGGTTGCGTGAAGTCAGGCCGTTCGTGCGGAACCCGTATCTGCAGAATCCCAACCTGTTCATCGAGAATCCGGCGATGCGGGACCACATCTATCTGGGCGCCGATGAATTCGCCCGTACCCTGAAGGTCGAGTGGTCTGAGCCGTTCAGCGAGTGGCACTACGCCGACAGCCTTCTCCGCAATCGCATGCTGAACGAGATGTTCCACGAGGCCGTCCCGGTGATCCTGCACGAGGACGACCTGAACGCCATGTACTTCTCCATCGAGAATCGGTCGCCCTACCTGGATCGCGAGCTGTTTGAATTTTGCTACCGCATCCCCTCACGGCACCTGATCCGCCGGGGGCTCGCCAAGGCGGTACTGCGCGATGCGATGCGCGGCATCGTGCCCCAGCGTATCCTCGACAATCCACGAAAGGTGGGCTTCAACGCGCCGATCTTTTCGTATCTCGACGTGGCTGATTCCGAGGTCCGGGCCTCCCTGCTCGACGAGAGCCCGATCTTCGACCACGTCCGGCGGGACCGCATCGAGCAATTGATCGTGAAGCCGGATCTGGCCAACAGCGAGAGCAAGTTCCTCTTCTCGTTTCTGAGCAGCAAGATATTTCTGGAAGAGTTTGCGACATGAGATACTGCGCGCGGTGCATCACGCCTGCTACCCGGCCGAACATCCGGCTGAACGAGGAGGGGGTATGTAACGCCTGCGTAGCCTACGGGATGCGGCGCCAGATCGACTGGGTCGCGCGCGAGCGGGCGTTCCGAGAGGTCGTCGAGCGGGCCAGGGGGCGGAGTCGTGGTTACGACTGTGTGATCCCGGTAAGCGGCGGTAAGGACAGCACCTGGCAGGTGGTGAAGTGCCTCGAATACGGGTTGAACCCATTGGCGGTGACGTGGAAGACGCCGGCGCGCACGGAGATCGGCGCGAGGAACCTGGCCAATCTAGTCGGCCTCGGGGTCGATCATATCGACTATCAGGTCAATCTCAGGGTGGAGCGGAAATTCATGTATCGGGCGCTGGTCCGGTATGGCAGCCCGGCCATCCCGATGCACCTGGCGCTGTTCAATATCCCGCTGACGATCGCAGTCAGATTCGCCATTCCTCTCGTTGTTTGGGGCGAGAACTCCGCCGTGGAGTACGGCGGCGACGCGGATGCCCTCCACGGGTTCCGGCTGGAGGGCGGCTGGCTAAAGAGATACGGCGTCACACACGGCACGACGGCGCGCGACTGGATCTCAGACGAGCTGTCGGAGCGCGAGATGACGCCCTACTTCGGGCCGACGGACGAGGAGCTTGACGCCAAGGAGATCTTGGCAGCCTTCCTGGGATACTACTTCCCGTGGGATCCGGAGACGAGCCTCGCCGTCGCCCGGGCGCACGGATTCGAGCCGCGGGCGGAAGGGCCGAAGACCGGCTATTACGACTACGCCGACATCGATGATGACTTCATCTCGATCCACCACTGGCTGAAGTGGTACAAGTTCGGCTTCACGCGCACGTTCGACAATCTCTCGGTGGAGATCCGGAACGGGCGGATGACGCGGCTGGAGGCGATCGAGGTCCTGCGGAAGCGGGGGGACGAGACCCCGTGGGAGGACATTGCGAAGTTCTGTCAGTTCGTTGGGATCACCGAGGTACACTTCTTCGACGTGGTCGAGCGATTCAGGAATCCCGAGATCTGGGTGCGCCGGGACGGGAAGTGGCGGATCGAGGGATGCCTGATCCCGGATTGGAATTGGACATGAAGTTCACGCCGGTCGATCCTCCGCGCGTATTCGAAGTGGGCCACGGGGAGAAGAAGACTCGCCTCAAGGATTGCGGCCGCGTCGAGCTGGACCCCGATGAGCAGGTCACCTTTACGACGCCGTCGGGAGCCGAGTACGACGTGGCCCGAAAAGTGTGGGGGTTTTATGCGACCCCTTCGCTGAACGGGCGGCTGAAGCAGTTCGGTCTGCGGGGGGTCCTGGTGAAAAACCGGATCCAGCAGTACTTTGTCCTCCTCGTCGAACGGGGCCAGGAAGCGGCCTTCGAGCGGTACGTGGCG
>Ga0184640_10000388_pt1 | contig 11444 bp, 11 predicted proteins | sample PLM31_200_b2_FD_133161 | JGI IMG/M metagenome (GOLD analysis project Ga0184640, IMG submission 133161) | Groundwater sediment microbial communities from an aquifer in East River, Colorado, USA - PLM3-1_200_b2 | ecosystem: Environmental > Terrestrial > Soil > Riparian zone | place: USA: East...
CACCACGCTGTTGCTGATGGAGGTGTAGTCGAGCGAAGTGATCCAGGTGGCGAAGTGAGCCGCCAGCAGACCGCCCGCGCCCACGAGAAGCAGAAACATCCGAAAGTCGACCGCTCCAAATCCGCCGCTGTATCGCGTCAACACCAGCGGCAGCACGATCCCGGTGGCCAGCGTCAGCCGCCAAGCGGCGACCGCCAGCGCCGGGGCATCGCCCGCCAGGCGCACGAAGATGGCGCCATGTGCGACGGCCAGCACCGCAACACAGAGGACCGCAAGCGGCGACAGAGAACGGTGCCGGAGCGGCATATCGGGATTATTCCGGCGGATTCGATGGTGTCATCAGTGGGCGGAACCGGCTAGCGTCTGAGTTTCTCAGCGGCTTCGGACGCACGGATGTCGCGTCAACTCCGTCTGCAATCTCCTGGCAGTCTCTATTACGTCACGCTCCGCGGCAACCATCGGCAGCCGATCTTCGGGCGACACGCCGATCGCCAGACGCTGCGGATGGCGAAAAGCGTCGTGGAGCGCGTTCGCGGCAGGTCCCGATTATCGGCCGCTGCTGGGGCCGAATGCAGACGTCGTGGTGCACCCTGCGGACGCGCGCGCTACGCCCGAGAGGTTTCTCGATGCGGTCATCGCAGCCGCGTCCGGCGGGTATCCGGGAGCTGTTCGTTAGCCCACTTGACGAGGGCCGTGATTGCGGTGCCAAGGCTGCGGCCGGTCTCGGTCAACTGATGCTCGTAGCGCGGGGGACGCTTCTGGTACAGGGTCTTGCGAATCAAGCCGGCAGCCTCCAGGTGCCGAAGTCGAGCCGCCAGGATGTTGGTGGTAATCCCTTCCCCGGCGCCCAGGAATTCGTTGTAGCGGGACTTGCCGAAGGCCAGATCGCGCACGATCAACAGGGTCCATCGGTCGCCGACGATGTCCAGGGCGCACGCGAGCGGGCAGTCAGAACGCTTGAAACTGCGCGATTTGAGGCGTTGTTGCTCACGTCGATTGGCCATGAGCAAAAGTTTATCCCGTTCCCGAGTCGCTTGCATATTGAAAGCGCATTGCTATAGTTGAAGCGTAACTTGCAATAAACAAGTCGAACGGTTTTATGGACGCTGCCACGCTGGTTGCCTTGATCGTCGTACTCGCTGTTGCGCCCGTAGTCATCTCGATGATGGTAGAAGCACTGCGCAAACCGCCGGAAACACCGCAGTCCCTGTACTGGGCACCGACCATACCGATCCAGTACACCAGCGTCGACGGGATGCGGATCCGCTACATCAAGACCGGGCAGGGCCCCAACCTCGTGCTGCTGCACACGCTGCGGACCGAGCTCGATATTTTTCAGAAAGTGATTCCCGATCTCGCGCGGGAATTCACCGTCTACGCCCTCGATTATCCAGGCCATGGATTTTCCGATATTCCGCGCACGGACTACCGGCCCGAACTGTTCGTGCGGGTGGTGGAGGGATTTCTCGCGGGACTGAAGATCGATGAGGCCACCCTGGCCGGCGTATCCATTGGTGGTGTCATCCCCTTAATGGTCGCCGCCAAGCACAATACCCGGGTAAGGAAGGTTGTCGCCATCAATCCCTATGACTACGGCAAGGGCGGCGGCATCAGTCGCGGCAATTTTGTAGCCTGGCTGATCTTCACCCTGGCAAAGATCCCGGTGCTCGGCGAGACCGTGATGCGCTTTCGCAATCGGATCGTGGAACGCTTGATCATCCAAGGCGGCGTTGCCACACCCGAGGCCTTACCCGGGAAATTCCTCGAACAGCTCTTCGCAGAGGGCGAACGGAAGCACCATTACCGCGGCTTCCTGAATCTCATCCGCAACGCCCACCACTGGGAAGAAGCGCACCAGCGCTACGGTCAGATAACGATCCCGGTGCTCCTTGTCTACGGCGAGCGCGACTGGTCCCGCGTCGAGGAACGCGACCGAACCGCACGCGGCGTTCCAGGCGCACGGATGGAGACGGTGGCGAACGGTGGGCATTTCCTGTCGCTGGACCAGCCACAGCGCGTCGTGGCGCTGATCAAGGAATTTGCGGCCGCTTGAGGGTTAGGTCATGAAGAAACTCACGCTCGTTTACGTTGCGACGTATCTTTTTATCGGCGGAGCGGGGTTCGCATTCCTGCCCGCGATGACTCTCGCGCTGTTCCTGTCCAACGGGGACTACGGCGATGTGATGCCGCGCGCGATGGGAATGTTCATGCTTCTGGCAAGCGGTCTGGTCATCAACATCATCCGTTTCGAGGAGTACCGGTTCTACGGATATGCGATCCTGGCGCGCAGCTTGATCGTCTTGTTTCTGGTCTATCTTTACCTCAAGTCGCTGGATCCGATGTTCATCGTCATCAACGCGATCGTTCTGGTCGGGTTGATCCCGTCGTGGATTGTGTGGCTGAAAGAACGCTCCGCGCACGCCTGACCGGCCGCCAGATCGATTCGAACGAGGCGCTTATGGCAATCAGTGCAAATCACGTGCATTTTTTCGTTTCTTTTCTGGTGAGTTTCATCGCGTTCGGGCTGATCGGGAAGTGGTATTTGTTGCCGGCCGTGCGGCGATATCCGCTCAAGATCGCGCTGAGCCCACTGTTGCTGTACGCCTGCCTGCGCGTGAACGGACTGACGTTCTTGATGCCGGGCGTCGTGCAACCGGAGCTACCTCAGGCATTCGCGGTTCCGACGGCGTACGGCGATCTCAGCGCGGTCGCCCTGGCATTGGCTGCGCTGTGGGCGCTGCGAATCGAAGCGAGAGTGGCGATTCCGCTGCTGTGGCTGTTCAACGTCGTCGGGTTGGCCGATCTCGTGTATGCGAACATCGCCACGTTCATCTACCGCGTCGATCCGGCGTTGTTCGGCGGTTCTTATTACCTCGTGATCCTGAACGTGCCGGCGATGATCGTCGTGCACGTGATCATGATAACGCTGCTAGTCGAGCGCAAACGTACGGGCTGAAGCTGACGATCTCAGCGCCTTTATGCCGACGACGACTGACGCAGTGCCGGGACGACACGTGCACAGGATGACAATCGCGCGTGGAGATCGAGCAGCAGCTTTTCGGTGGTGGCCCAGTCGATGCAGGCATCCGTCACTGAAACGCCGTACTTTAGCTGCTTCAGATCTGCGGGGATGGGCTGATTGCCGCTGTGCAGATGACTTTCCAGCATCAAGCCGACGATCGACTGGTTGCCCTCGAGAATCTGATTGACGCAGTTCTCCGCCACGAGCGGTTGCAGCGCCGGGTCCTTGCTCGAATTGCCGTGGCTGCAATCCACCACGATGTTGACTGGCAGCCGTGCGCGCTTCAGCTCCTGCTCGCACAGCGCCACGCTCACTGAGTCGTAGTTGGTGCGTCCTCCACCGCCGCGCAGGACGATGTGCGCATGCGGATTGCCGCGCGTGCGAAACACTGCTGATTGACCCTGCTGCGTGATGCCGAGGAAGTGATGCGGATGGCGCACCGAGTGCAACGCGTTGATCGCGACTGCAAGGGTTCCGTCGGTGCCGTTCTTGAAACCGACCGGCATCGATAACCCGCTCGCCATCTCGCGGTGCGTCTGTGATTCGGTGGTGCGCGCTCCGATCGCCGTCCAGGAAACGAGTTCCGATAGATACTGCGGCATGATCGGGTCGAGCGCTTCGGTGGCGGCGGGTAAGCCCATTTCTGCCAGGTCCAGCAGCAGTTCGCGCGCCAGCAGGATGCCCTTCTCGATCCGAAAGGAGTCGTCCATGTCCGGATCGTTGATGAGTCCCTTCCAGCCCACGGTAGTGCGCGGCTTTTCGAAATAGACGCGCATGATCAGGTACAGCGTCTTCTCCGTGCGCCTCGCGAGGGCCGCAAGCCGCTGCGCATATTCGCGTGCCGCGCTCACGTCGTGGATCGAACAGGGCCCGATCACGACGAACAAGCGCCGGTCCTTGCGTTCGATGATATCGCGCAGGACGCTGCGGGCGCGGAAGACGGTGTCCTCGGCGCGCGGGCCGAGCGGCAATGCGCGCTTGACGTCATCGGGCGTCGGCAAGAGCTCACTCGAGACGACATTGACGTTGTGCAGACGGTTCATCGCACTAACGCTCACATCGAGGTCCTGATCGTCCACAGCTCGGGGAAGAAACGCAGCTCCAGCGCTTTCGCGAGGTACGAGACGCCGCTCGTGCCGCCCGTGCCTCGCTTGTAGCCGATGATGCGCTCAACTGTCTTGACATGACTGAAGCGCCAGAGTTGAAACCGGTAATCGAGATCGACCAGCTTTTCGGCCAGCTCATACAGATCCCAATGCTTCGGCACGTTGTGATAGACGCCCAGCCACGCTGCCGCCACCTGCTTGTGCGGCTGATACGGTTGACTGAAATCCCGATCGACGTAGTCGCGCGGAATGTCGTAGCCGCGTCGGCTGAGCAGTCGCAAGGCTTCGTCGTACAGGCTCGCCGAGGCGAGTGCCCGCCGCAGTGACTCGTACGCCACGGGATCATGTCGATGCACTTCGATCATCTCGGCATTCTTGTTGCCGAGGCTGAATTCGAGCAGCCGGTACTGATACGACTGGAATCCGGAAGCGCGCCCGAGCGTATTGCGAAAGCCCGAGTAGTCGAACGGCGTCATGGTGGCGAGCACGTCCCAGCTCTGCACCAGCTGCGCCTGAATGCGCGATACGCGTGCCAGCATTTTGAACGACGGGCCCAGATCGTCGCGACGCACGCACTCGATCGCCGCGCCGATCTCGTGCAGGCACAGCTTGATCCACAGCTCGCTCGCCTGGTGGATGATGATGAAGAGCATCTCGTCGTGCTGCGGCGAAAGCGGCTGCTGGGCGCTGAGAAGCTGGTCGAGACGCAGGTACTGGCCATAGCTGAGCGACGAGCCCAGATCCCAGTGCACCTGTTCGTCACTGAGATCGACCCGCCCCTTGCCTTCGGTGTCGCCGCTGCTCATGCCACTACCGTGCTGACTCGACTCATGAATCCGGTGTCTGCGGCCGCTCGCCGCCGTCGGGCCCGTAGAAGATCACCCACACCGTGAGGTCGCGCGAAAAGTACTCGAAGCGGTGGGCCACGCCTGCGGCTGCGAACAGAAAGTCTCCCGGACCAAATGCCAGGCGGTCATTGCCGACAACGAAGGTACCGGAGCCGGCAACGACGATGTACACCTCATCACGTCTGTGAGGTTGCTGCGGATCGACGCCTTCGGGCTGATACAGCTCGACTTCGAGCTGGCCGCGTTCCAACAGCACGGCGTAGCGCTCGCCGTTGGGTCCGGGAACGGCCTTGCGCGCCTCGTCCAGAGAGATCCGATTCCTTGTCATGGTGCAAACACCCACTCAGGTACGTTTTGCCATCCGTGCGTCAATGCCCGGTCGAGCCGGCGCCAATCGGGCTCGTGGCGCTCAACCAGGCGCCAGAAGCGCTGAGAATGATTCATGTGGCGCGTGTGGCACAACTCATGGAGCAGAAGGTAACGCACCACGGCCGGAGATTGAAACAGCAGGCAGCAGTTGAGGCTGATGGTCCCGGCAGGCGAACAACTACCCCACCGCGTCCGCTGTCGGCGGATCTGTGCCCGCCGATAGGTCAACCCGGTTTCGCACGCCAGCCGCTCAAGCCACGGCACCAGCACGTTCCGGGCCCGATCCAGCAGCCAATCGCGAAACACACCGCGGATCTCCGCGGTAGAGCCCGGCCTTCCCGTAAGCAAGAGCGTCCCTTGGTCGAGGCTGCGCAGAACAGGGGGTTGTGAACCGGAAGATCGCCTGACAATCCTGCGTTCGGCGCAGGCGGCGAGCTCGACGTGTTCCGGTACGAAATCTCCTGTCGGTGAACGGTGGAGGCTGAATTCCCGCACCTTGCGCTCGACCCATGCCCGGTGCCGCGCGACGAACTGCTGGACGGCGCCGGCCCGCATCCACCGCGGCACGACGATCTCGACGCGACCACCCACCAGCACGCGGATCGACATGCGCTGCGCCCGGTCGCTGACGCGCACGCGCGATCGTTGGTCGGGCAGCTCGTTCGACAGCAGCGACAACTGCCCCAGCGGGCCTGCCTCCCGGTTCGACAATGAAGGCCGCTTCACAGGCGTGCAGCCAGGCGACTGCCTTGATCGATGGCGCGCTTGGCATCGAGCTCGACGGCAACATCAGCCCCTCCAATCAGATGCGGTCGCATGCCGGCGGATTCGAGCGGGGCCTGTAATTCCCGCAGCGGGTCCTGTCCGGCGCAGATCACCACCTGATCGACCTCCAGAACCTGTTCCCCGGCTGCGGTCGTGATGTGCAGACCGGCATCGTCGATGCGTCGATAGCTCACGCCGGCGAGCATGCGCACGCCCCGGCGACGCAGCGCCGTTCGATGGATCCACCCGGTGGTCTTGCCTAGGCCCTCGCCGGGCTTGCTGCGCTTGCGCTGAAGCAGGTAGATGGTGCGGGCACTGCTCGCGACGTGCCCTTCATCACTCACCCCGCCGCGTGCGATCAGGCTCGGATCGATTCCCCATTCCTTCATGAAGACGCGGACGTCGAGGCTCGGCGATGGGCCGTCGTGGCTCAGAAATTCGGCAACATCAAAGCCGATTCCCCCGGCACCAATGATAGCCACGCGTTGCCCGACATCACGTTCCCCTCTGATGACTTGCGGGTAGGTGAGCGTCTTGGGGTGATCGATTCCCGGAATCGGCGGAACCCTTGGGCTCACGCCGGTGGCGAGCACGACCTCATCGAAACCGCGCGTTCCCAATTCCTGGGCGGTGATCCGCCGGCCAAGCTCGAGCTGCACTCGTTTCAGAGCCAGTTGCCGGCGGTAATAGCGCAGCGTCTCGTTGAACTCCTCTTTGCCTGGAATGCGTTTTGCCAGGTTGAACTGCCCGCCAATCTCGTTCGCCGCCTCGAACAGCGTAACGTCGTGCCCGCGTTCGGCCGCTACCACGGCACAAGCCAGTCCGGCCGGTCCGGCACCGACAACCGCCACACGCCTGCGGGTGGCGGCCGGCGTGTAATTCAGCTCGGTCTCGTGGCACGCCCGCGGGTTGACGAGACAGCTTGCCACCTTGTTCACGAACACATGATCGAGGCAGGCCTGGTTGCAACCGATGCAGGTGTTGATCTGGTCGGCACGCCCTTCCGCCGACTTGCGCACGAATTCCGCGTCGGCGAGAAACGGCCGCGCCATCGAGACCATGTCGGCCTGTCCGCCAGCGATGATCGCTTCGCCGACCGCAGGGTCGTTGATGCGGTTGGTGGCGATGACCGGCAATTTGATCTCAAGCCTGAGGCGCGCGGTCACCCAACTGAAGGCAGCGCGCGGCACCATCGTCGCGATCGTCGGAATGCGGGCCTCATGCCAGCCGATTCCGGTGTTGAGCAAGGTTGCGCCCGCTTGCTCGATCGCGCGCGCGAGCGACAGTGATTCGTCAAGGGTGCTGCCATCGTCGATCAGGTCGAGCATCGAGAGACGAAAGATGAGGATGAAATCCGCGCCGACCGCGGCGCGCGTGCGGGAGACGATCTCGATCGCCAGGCGGCTGCGATTGGCGAAGCTGCCTCCCCACTCGTCCTGACGATGGTTCGAACGGCGCACGAGGAACTGGTTGATGAAATAGCCCTCGGAACCCATGATCTCGACGCCGTCGTAGCCGGCCTCGCGGGCCAGGACCGCGCACTGTACGTAGTCCTGGATCTGCCGCTCCACGCCTCGTGCGGAGAGCTCGCGCGGTTTGAACGGGCTGATCGGTGCCTTGAGTGGCGAAGGAGCGACGGCCAACGGGTGATACGCGTACCGGCCGGTGTGCAGGATCTGCATGCAGACCCGGCCGCCTTCGCGGTGCACGGCGTCGGCGATCAACCGGTGTCGCGGCACCTCACCCCGCCGGCTGAGTTTGCCGGCAAAGGGCTTGGCCCAACCGGCGATATTGGGCGCAATGCCACCGGTGACGATGAGCCCGACGCCGCCTCGCGCGCGCTCGGCGAAATACGCTGCGAGCCGCGGATAGTCGCGGGCACGGTCTTCGAGCCCGGTATGCATAGAGCCCATCAACACGCGATTGGGCAGCGTGACGAAGCCGAGATCGAGAGGCCTGAGCAGATTCGGATACGGGCTTGCGGTCATCGAAGCGGACGCGGCATTCACGGCACGAATGATAGCCGACTGCCGCGCGGGATGAGACAATCGCGCCCCTCCACACGCATGCCTGCCATCCTCGAAGCCCGTCAGCTGGTCAAGCATTACGGCGACATCGTCGCCGTCGATGGCGTGTCGTTCGCGGTCGACGAAGGCACCTGCTTCGGGCTCCTCGGACCGAATGGCGCGGGCAAGACCACGACCGTCGAAATCATGGAGGGCATCCTGCCAGCGACGTCGGGCGAGGTCTGGTTCCGGGGCGAGCCTGCAGGGCGGCGCTTCCGCGAAGAAGCCGGCATCCAATTCCAGAAGACCGCGCTCCAGGATTTTCTCACCGTGCGCGAATGCCTGACGCTCTTCCGTCGCATGTACCCACGCGGCGAGGATGTCGATGAGATCATCCGCGCCTGCGCGCTCGAAAAGCTCCAGCATCGCGACAACCGCAAACTCTCGGGCGGCCAGCAACAGCGCCTGCTGCTCGGCATCGCGCTGGTCAACGATCCCGCGCTGCTGTTTCTCGATGAGCCGACGACCGGTCTCGATCCGCAGGCGCGACGCAACTTCTGGGACCTGATTGCCGGGATCAAGGCACGCAACAAGACCGTGGTCCTGACGACGCACTACATGGAAGAGGCGTATTACCTGTGCGACACGATCGCGATCATGGATCACGGTCACATCATTGCGATGGGTTCGCCCGCCAAGCTCCTCCGTGAGCATTTCGAAGACGTGATCCTCGAGTTGCCGCGCGAGGACTTTCCGCTCGACCGGGCAGCGCTGCCCTTCCAGGTGCTCGACGGCACGGAGCACGTAGAGATTTCAACGCCGAACGTCGATGCCACGCTCAAGTACCTGATGGACGCGCAGGTCCCGCTCAAGCGGCTGCGCATCAGGCCGCGCAATCTCGAGGACCTGTTCCTCGAACTGACGGGCAAGGAACTGCGCGCATGAGCCGGCGGTTGCTCGCGGTTCTGCACGCCCGCAACCTGGAATTCCTGCGAGATCGGGCCACGCTCGGTTGGAATGTCCTGCTGCCCGTGATCCTGGTGATCGCGATGGCGCTGATCTTCGGCGGCCCCGAGCGACCGTTGTTCAACGTCGGCGTTCTGCACGGCGGCCAATCTATTGACAAGACGCTGCACCCGTTCCTGGATACGCACTACGTCGAGTTCTTCGCTGTAAACGACGAGCAGGATGCGGTGAAAAAGGTGGCACGGCACCAGATGGACCTGCTGCTCGATCTGCGTAGCGCGCCCCGGTATTGGGTCAACACCGACTCGCCGCAGGGTTACATCGTCGAGAAGCTGCTGCTCGAGTCGGATCCGGTCGGGCTTCGTCGCGAAGCCGTGACCGGCCAGTCCGTGCGCTATGTCGATTGGCTGCTGCCCGGGATCCTCGGGATGAACATGATGTTCAGCTGCCTGTTCGGCGTCGGCTGGGTGGTCGTCCGCTATCGCAAGTCCGGCTTCCTCAAGCGGCTGCGAGCGACGCCACTGCGCGCGTTCGAATTCATCGCGGCGCAGGTCCTGTCGCGCCTGATCCTGATCATGCTCGTGACCGTGTTCGTGTTCGCCGCTTTGCGGCTGGTGCTCGACTTCCGCATGGAGGGCAGTGCGCTGCTGCTGTTCGTCGTGGCTCTGCTGGGAGCTATCTCGTTGATTGCGATCGGTCTGTTCGTCGCGGCGCGCTTTACCAGCGAGGAGCTCGCCAGCGGCATTCTCAACTTCATCACCTGGCCGATGATGCTTCTGTCGGGCGTGTGGTTCTCGCTCGAAGGGTCGGCTGACTGGTTGCGCTGGGTGGCAAAGATTTTCCCGCTCACGCAGATGCTCGAGGCCGCGCGCGCGATCATGCTGGACGATGCCGGTCTGGCGGATGTCGCTCCGCAATTGTTGTTCCTTGCGTTTACCGCCGTGCTGTTCCTGTCGCTTGGCGCCGCATTTTTTCGCTGGCGCGCCGACTGAGGCCCGCTGTCGAAGCGAGACATCCGCGCGGGCCTGGCGTGGCAGTCAGGCGGAAGGACTCTCGAGGCTGACGAGTGGCGGCAGGGGACAATGAACGGACGCGCAGATCGCCCGCAGCAGCTCCGCTTCATCGATCGTCAGCTTCTGATTGTGGGAGATCGTCCTGACGAGCGCTTCGACGAGCTGCTCCTTGGCCGCCGGCAACAGCCGATCCAGGCTCTTCAGCGCGCGATCCAGTGCTCCGGGCCAGCCGGGTACCGGTTGGTACGACGGACGGTGCCGCGGCAGAATGTGGTGTATGCCCATCTCGAAGGCGCGGCGTGCCTGTATCTCATCGCCTGCGCCGTGCAGCGCAAGCGCTGAAAAGACCACTTGCAGCTCGCTCGTCACCTGATCGAGCCGCAAGCTGCGCGTGTGAGCGGCAGGTTCGAGCTCGTCTCGCAGGTACACGCGAGCAAGCACACCCAGGGCGTACTCGAAGATCTGAATTCGGCCATCGACCAGGATGAGTCGATTCAACCCATCGACGATGCGCCGACGGTCCTCGCGCGGCAGACGCCGCAACGCCGGGAACAGTTCCTGCAGCAACGGCAGTCGCTGAAACGGCGCCAGCTGACGCGCCGCCTCCTCCGCTCTCTCGATCAATGTCAGCGCGCGATCGCCCAGGGTTTGCCGCACGATCTGGATCTGGCGCTCGCGCACCTCCGGTTTGGGATCGAGCACCAGCGCCAGCAGCAGCCCCAGCGCCCGGCCGGGACCCTCGAGATTGGCCAACAGTCCCGCCGGAAGAGAGCGCGCAACGGCTTGTGCGGCTTCGATCTGTGGCGTGCCCGGATTGCCAATCAGCCGCACTACGGCTGCATGTGCCGCGTGAATTGGCCCCGCAACTAGGGCGCCGATCTCTGCCGCCAGATCGGGCAACGACTCGCTGGTTACAGCATTGCCGGTCGCGCCGAGCTCAACCTGCGGCTCCAGGTTGACCCGCGAAAACTCGGACTCATTGAAGGAGGGATCAAGCGCCTTGATGCGTTCGACCAGAGGCGGATGCGTGGCGAACAGCCGGGACATGCCTTCGGCGAAGAGCATGTGCGCCACCTCCTCCGCGCCGACGTCCTGCAGACGCGAGCCGGCGTTGAAACCACCGATCTTTACCAATGCGCCCTTGAGGCCAAGGGGTTCACGCGTGAACTGCACCGCCGAGGAATCGGCGAGCGCCTCGCGTTGACGCGAGGCAGCGGCCTGGATGAGCCGTCCGAAAAATACGCCGACGTACCCCAGCACCATGACCGCCAGCGCGGCCAGCGCGATCACCGCCACTCCGCCCTTGCGGTTCCCGGAACTGCGTGAGGAGTGCCGCAAGACCGTGCGCC
>Ga0184640_10000389_pt1 | contig 11416 bp, 11 predicted proteins | sample PLM31_200_b2_FD_133161 | JGI IMG/M metagenome (GOLD analysis project Ga0184640, IMG submission 133161) | Groundwater sediment microbial communities from an aquifer in East River, Colorado, USA - PLM3-1_200_b2 | ecosystem: Environmental > Terrestrial > Soil > Riparian zone | place: USA: East...
TTAATCATTTCGCCCATCGGCGCGGCGCGAACGGCGAACTCGCGGCTTAGCAGCGCCGCCGCCATACCGCCGAGGAGCAGACCGAGATTGAGCACCGAACCGGAATAGAGCAGCGGCGGCAAGAGATCCGGCTGATCGACAAACCCGATCCAGCGAAACAAACTGTCGCCCCAGTTGCGCACGCCATCGGACGCGGTCCAGGGCCGGTCGAAGGCGAAGAGAAAAACATTCAATGCGGCAATGACCATTGCCGACGGGATGATCGGCCAAGGTCGCACGAAGATTTTTTCGTACTGATCGCTCAGGAAGGAACCAAACGATAGTGACGTGGGTGTCATGACGGAAGGCGGGCGCGCGATTCGCGAATACAACCGAGGAGCCATGAACTAGGAAATCTTGACTTCCGCGTGTCCCTCGTAGGTCTTGCCGGTCGTATCCGAGAAAGCCACGGTCAACTTTCCCGCTCGGTCAACCTTAAGCGGAAAAGTGAAGTTGGGATTTTGGCTGACGGCTTGGGTCAATTCGGACCGCAAGATTTCCTTGCCGTTGAACGAAACCGTCATGGTGTGAATGAAGTGGTAATTCTTGGGAATGATCTTTCCCTGCTTATCCCTTTGAACTAGCTCCATCGGATGGATCACCAGCGTGCGCACGCGGATCACGTCGCCCGGGTTGATCGAAGAAGGGAGTCGAATGCTGACTCTGCCAATTTCCGCCATGATTTTTACCCTTCAAACTGACATAGACCCTGCGAACCAACGATCCGAACGATTGGAACGTTTTGAACGGCTTGAACGATTTGAACCGCGCGCAGCGCGTCACCCCTGCGGCGGCAAATCGCAGCCGCTGATGGTCACCCGAACGTTTTTGCTGACGGCGAAAAGTTTGCCGTCATTCATTTCGACCACTGCGCGCACGTCGGTTGTCGTCGCTAAACGAATGCTCGTCGACACGAACGCTCTGCCGGAGTCGGGTGTAAACGAAAATTTCGCCAGCATCGGGCGGCGGTTCTTGTCGGCGATAATGTAGAGATGGCTCACATGCGTCGCGCCGCTCACCGGCAAACTCGCATCCACCGTGATTGCGACGTTGCCGCCGTCCTCGGCGATCTGCGGCAACTCGATCTTGATCTTGCCTTCACCGGAGCTGACCGTGCGATTGCCGAACAATCGTTTCATCGTCGCTTCGACCGTCTCATCCGGTTGCGGCAAACCCGAGATGCTCGCTTGAGCGAATGCCCAAGTTTTAAAAAAAACAGCCTCGAAACTCGCGGCAAGACCGACTGTAACGGCGGTCAGACGGATAAACACTCGGCGCGTGAATTTCAGCTCGTCGTTTAGAATATGGCTCATGGCGACCAATAAGGATTTTCCGGTTCCGTAAGGAATTTAATCAATCCGACTGGATCAATCAACTCTCAACCGCCGTGTAAATAATATTGACAGTCAGCCGAACACGGAGTATTTACGTGCCATTCGATCGAGCCAAAGTCCAAGCGATGGAGCGTGACCCATGGCAAATTTAAGCCGGCGACAGTTTCTAAAAGCGTCCGGAGCAAGTCTGGCAGTACTCGGCGCCGGTGGCTTGCCGAGTTTTGCCGCCGAGGCGAAACGAAGAGTCGTCGTCATCGGCGGCGGTTGGGGCGGCGCGACGGCGGCAAAATATGTTCGTTTGACCGATCCGACGATCGAAGTGACTTTGCTGGAGCCGAACAAGGAATTTATCTCCTGTCCATTCAGCAATCTGGTCCTGGCCGGCGTCGAGTCGCTGAAAAATCTTACGATGAACTACAACGGTCTGAGAAAGCACGGCGTGCGCATTCGCCATGAAGCCGCCGCGGCGATCGAGCCGGACCAAAAGCGCGTCAGAGTGGGCAAAGATTTTCTCCCGTATGATCGACTGATCGTTTCACCGGGCATCGACTTTCTCTGGGACCAGATCGAAGGATTGGCGCAAGCCAAAGACACTGTCCTGCACGCCTGGAAGGCGGGGCCGCAAACGGTCCAGCTCGCTAAGCAATTGCAATCATTGCCGGACGGCGGCGTGGTGGTCATGACCGTGCCGCCGGTGGCCTACCGCTGCCCGCCGGGCCCCTACGAACGCGCCTCGATGATCGCCTGGTATCTACAAACCAAGAAACCGAAATCGAAATTGATCGTTCTCGACGCCAATAAGGACATCGTTTCCAAGCCCGGCTTGTTCAAAGCGGTTTTCAAAGACTACGCCGCGAATCTCGACTATCGACCATCACAGAAAGTAGAAAAAATCGACGTTGGCGCGAAAGAAGTGACCACGGATATCGGCGACAAGGTGAAATACGATGTGATCAATGTAATTCCGCCGCAGCGTGCCGGCGCCATCGCCGTCGAAGCCGATCTCGTCGGCGGCGATAAGCGCTGGTGCGAGGTCGATCACGTCACTTACGAATCTGTAAAGCACAAAAACATTCACGTCGTCGGCGATGCGACCATCGGTCTGCCCGTGCCGAAGTCAGGTAACGTGGCCAATGCTATGGGCAAGATCTGCGCGACGGCGGTCGCGAGCCTGCTCAACGGCAAAGAGGCGCCCGTGATCGCGCCGGGCAACACTTGCTATAGCTGGGTCAATGACAAGGAAGCGATCGCGGTCGTCAACGCCTACAAAATAGAAAATGGTAAAGTCGTCCAGATCGAGCAAAAACTCACACCGGGCAAAAGCGTCGGCGTTGCGCAGAACTCTCTGGCATGGCGCACCAGCATTTGGAATGACATCCTGGGATAAATAGGAGAATGGCATGGGCAAATCGTCGCTGATTTCGTTAACTCTCACAGTGCTCGCACTGATTTTCGCCGCTTACAGAGTCGAAGCCGGGCCGCTCGATTCCCCCGGCGCTCAGAAGTCACTCGTTTGCAGCGCCTGCCACGGCTTCGCCGGCAACGCTCCGGGTAACACCGTGCCGAACATCGCCGGCATGAACGCCAATTACTTCAAGAAAGCGATCAAAGACTACGCCGAAGGCAAACGGCCTTCTCCCGAAATGGAACCCTACTCGAAATACGTTCTTCAGTTCGGCCTGGATGAGATTGCCGCTTACTTTGCCGAACAGAAAAGGCAGCTACCCAGGACGAGGGCCGACGCAAAAGCCGCTGGTCGCGGGAAAGCGATTGCTGCGAATTGTACGGGTTGCCACGGGCGCAAGGGCGAGGGCGTTGCCGAAAGAGGGTTCTCTGCTATCCAGGGACAGCCCGCCGCCTATCTTCAAGCTCAGCTAATGCTGCTGAAGGAAGACAAGAGAAAACTTGACGACTCGGCGTTAGATGCAGTAAAGAAGGATCTTCTGAAGAGCCTAGGGGACCGCGATATCGCCGACCTCGCCGCCTACTATTCGACATTGAAATAGCCGTCGAGTCACAGACAACGGCCGTTTCCACGTTTTCGGAATTCCGGAAACGTGGAAGTCCGCCAGGCCAGTGGGACAATCTGCCTAAGGCATCATCGGAAATATAGAGACTGAGCCGATACGCGCCGTCCGCGTCGTTTAGGAGGTCCGGCTAGTTTCCCTCTTTGACGAGACAGCACTACGATCAACAATTGGTGTTCCAACCGATTTTTTAGAGTTCAATCTGAATCAGCAAAGGTAAAGACCTGACCTTCACCTCCTCTCACTTTTGCTACAGACCCTCCTGCTACCCCTGAGCGTGTATAAAGGGCTGGCCCACCAAGTGCCGAAGTGGTTAGATTCTGTTTTAATGTGGGTCGCTGACGCTGACCAGCAAGGTTAGGGGCCTGAAGTGTGATAGACGCATACCTTTTCGATACCGGTATTTCAGAGTCCAGATTCCGGCCAACCCTCCGTCTGCCTCCTACTAACTTCGAGCCTTCCCCGCTAAGACATGCTTAAGGAGTATGATGCTTAACGCATTGATGACGTGATTTGACATGGACAAAGTTTCACTATATTATCTGTTTCACCATATGGTGAAATATATAAATAATGAAAACTATTGCTTCTATGTTTACGAACACTGCAGTGGCGAAAGAAGCTCAGCTCCTTAGCCAAGCTCTACACACCCTACGAGAGATTCCAAACCTAACAGTCAAAGAAATTGTTACCGAACCGAAGCATTTCGATCATCGGATCGATCTAAGTATCGAACTCCGGCTTCGACAGAAAAAGTTCAAAGTAGCAATGGAGGCCAAGTTTAGCGGCGAGCCCTCTATTCTCCGTCGATCCGCGGCATGGCTCAAAAATCTATTGGATCAGACAAAGTACGACTATGGAATCATTGTCTCTCCGTACGTCAGCGGCGAGGGAGCGCTGATCTGCCGTGATATGGGAATCGGATTTATCGATCTATCAGGGAACTGCCTGCTGAATCTTGATGGCCTCTATGTCGAGCGCACCGGGTTCTCAAACAAATTCAGAAAGCCCCGAGAGATACGGAGCCTTTTCTCTCCTAAATCTTCGCGGCTCATTCGCTGTCTACTGTCCGATCCGAAAAGAACATGGACACTTACGGGATTATCCCGCGAAACGGGAGTCAGTATCGGTTTGATTCATCGCGTCGCGGTAGCTCTGGAAGACAACCTCTTTGCTGAGAAAAAACCCGGGGGACTACAATTGGAAGACCCTGCGCGTTTGTTGGAAGCTTGGCGAGAAGAGTGTCAACGCCGGGCCCGCAAATGGGGGAGATGTGTAGTTCGCACAGGTTCTGTTGAAGATTGCATGAAAAAGCTTAAAGCAGCGGCTCTTCAGAACGGGGTTCGTTACGCTCTGAGCGGACCGAGCGGAGCTTCCTTGATCTCTGCTTATCTCAATCCGAACCTGGTTCACGTGTACGTCGACGTACTAAAGAGCGAGTTTCTAGACGAACTTAATGCTTATCCAATTACGTCTGAAGGCAATTTCCTAATCAGAGTGGTCGAGCAGGAGAACGAATTTATCGGCTCAAGAGAAGTAAAAGGTTTGTACATCGTGAGCGATCTCCAGCTCTATCTTGACCTCTGGTCGATGGGCGGCCGCGGACAGGAGGCCGCTGAAGAACTTCGTCGACAGCGGCTTAACTTCTGAGACCACGTTTATGTATAGCACCGATGCTGTGAAAGCATGCCGGCAAGTTCTCAATGACGTCGTCCACTGTCTAAGGGGCTACGAGGATAAGTTTTATTTGATAGGTGGCTGGTCCGTTTATCATTTGCTAGATCGTCCCGATCGCACGCCTGAAGTCATTGGTTTTGCAGGCACCGAGGACGTCGATTTAGCTTTTCTGGTGCCCATGCCTGAGCTCGAAAAGATCATGCAAGACCTTGGGGAGAAAGGCTACGAGCAATCCGGCAATCAGCGGATGCACCGAGAGATCACCGGCAGACCTGTCATTATCGATTTTCTCTGGGGTAACGAAGATATCAAAGACAACTTCACGTTCAAGAAACGTATCTCCGGCGCTACTCTATCCGAAGAAGTCGTAGAGGTGGAAGTCAGCGTGACAAATCTTCCCGCTTGCATTGCGCTCAAAGCAAAGGCGTTCGACGAGAATCCAAAAGACAAAGACGCCTATGACATATTCTATTTGGTCACACACGGCGGCGACAAAGACGGTGACGCAGCGTCGGAAGTGATGAGAGTCATACAGCACCCGTTTATTTTGGAAGCAGTAAAGACGCTCCAAGTGCATTTCGGACGCGTGGAAGGACGAGGACTCAGAGCCGCCACGCAGATGTTGAAGCGCCTCGAAGGCAGATCGAGTCAAGATGCAAAGGCGATGGTGAGAGGAAGTTTCAGGCGGTTCTTCGCGGGGATGGGAATCACCGTGAATTTTTAGATAGTGCTGAAATCTAGGGACATCCGAAGGGCATTAATATGATTTCTAAAAATTATGACTGGAAACGCTTTTGGTGCCCACGTGAGGGAAGGCTGAGCCTTTATGACGACGGATATCTTTGGGACCCGGAATCTGAATTTGGGGCGATTCGCGACCCTGATTAGCGCCGAGTGACAGACAACGGCCATGTCTATGTTTCCGGAATTCCGGAAACGTGGAAGTCCGCCACCTCTGACTAAGTAAAACTCGAAATCCGAATATCAAATCCGAAAGGATCTCGTTTAGAATTTTGTCCATTTTCATCGTTCGAATTTGTTTCGATTTTCGGATTTCGGATTTCGTGCTTAAAGCTTTTTTCTTTGCGCCCTTTGCGTTCTTTGCGGCCAAATTCTCTTAATCTGTAGTTACCCCCTCTTTAGTTCTCCCCCGTCGGCGGGGGAGAAAATCTCTTTTTTTGTACTACTATAGTTGAAAGTTTTCGCGCCTTGCGCAAATTTTTTCCGGCCGAAAGATACCGGGACTCCGTCGGGCTACATCCGGACTACGAACCTTTACTTTTCTTCACGCCAAGACGCCAAATACTCTAAGTGACGGGCTAAGGCCCGGCATGCCGAACAAATGCGAGGATCTGAGAAAGATTTCTCCTTTCGGTCGAAATGACAACGGGCGCCCTTTGCGCCTATGCGCGAGTCAATTCCCTTGTCTTGATTATTTACTTTGCGTACTTTGCGTTCTTTGCGGTTAAATGTTTTTTTCCTTTGGTTGCGGCTTTGCTGCGCTAGACCAAATTCCCGGCAGAAGGTCGACTGATTTGAACCCACAGCCATGGCGGGATAAGGTCGGCCAAAACGCACAATGCTCGCCATCGTCCTCGGCCTTTTTGCTGCCTTTTGCTTCGCCGCGTCCATGATCCTCATCAACCGAGGAGTGCTGGCGCTCGACTACTTTCGCGGCCTGCTGATCAACCTCGGCGTCAACGCGCTGTTTCTTTTGTTCTACGTCGTACTCTTCGTCGGTCGCATCGACCTCTGGGCGCCTGCCAATCTCATCTTCGTTTTGGTCGGCATATTCGTGCCTGGCGTCGCGCGTTATTTCATGTTCAAGGGCATGGAGCGGCTCGGCGCGTCCATAACGTCGTGTCTAACCAACGCCACGCCGCTATTCGCCACCGTGTTCGCCATTTCTTTTCTTCAGGAACGACCCACCGTGACCAATCTTCTCGGCACGCTCTCGATCGTGTCCGGCATCATCGCTCTCTCTTGGCAAGGCGCGAACAAAACCTGGCGCACGAGCGATCTTTTGTTTCCGCTCACCGCCGCCTTTCTCTTTGCCGCCCGCGACAATCTGGTCCGCTTCGGCCTGCTGCATATCGATTCACCCATAGTGGGCGCGGCGATCGCGGCGACCACGTCGTTCGTGACCATGTCGGCTATCTACATCGCGTTTGAGAAAAAGCAGCCGCTTGGCACGTCCGCGCCGCGCGGCGTCGTGCTCTTCGCCGTCGCGGGCTTCATGAATTTTCTTTCTTATGTCTTCGCCTACACCGCTCTCAGCATGGAGCGCGTTTCCCTCATCTCGCCATTGGTCAACGGCTCATCGCTTTTCATCCTGCCGCTCTCGGCTTTATTTCTCAAAGACGTCGAACCGCTAACGCCGCGAAAGATCGGCGCGGTGCTTCTCGTGATCGTCGGAGTATTTTTGATTTCTTGGGAGAAGATCTAGTGAACTGTAACACTTGGAAGGCGTCCACCGTTCATGGTTCCCTTCGATGGAGTTTAACCTGAGCATCGTCGAAGGACTCAGGGCAGGCTGCCTCACCACGAACGGTTTTTCCTTAATCCGCTTGCTCCTTCGTCAGGCTCAGGACAGCCTCTGATCGCGTCGATGGGTCTCAAATAGACAGACGCGAATCAACTGTTACAGTTCACTAGAGTGAATTTGCACGTTTGCTCAATTGCGCAAATCCGCAACTGTCACTGAAAAGCCGAAGAGGAATCGATGAAACAATTAAACGTAAACGCACTAAACAAGGCAAATCTTTTGTAAGGAGCGAGGCATCCGAAACTCCTCCAGCGCCGATGGTTGCCATACATACGGTTGCCGCTCCTCGCGAGGCGCGGAATCGTTCGTCCCCTTCTCGACATCGTGACTTGAATTTGGCTATGATACGCCCCACGCGTAGTTCCGTCTCAGATCACTTCAAATTAATTTTAATCAGGGGAGGGTATGCGTCATGACGATATCCACAAAAATGATGGTCTGGTCGCTTTTGGTTAGCTATTTACTTTTCCCCACCCAATCGGCATTCACCCTCGAGAAAGTAAACGTCACCTTGCCCGCGAAATCGTTTCAGTTCGTGATCTTTCCGATTGCCAAGGAGCGCGGCTATATGAAAGAGGAAGGCATCGATCTCAACATCCTTGTCATGGGTTCCACCGCCGGCATTCAAGCCGTGCTTGCCGGGGACATGCACTTCACCGGATCCGGTAGCAGCGCCCTGGTCGCCGTGACCAAAGGCAATGCCCCACTCAAGACCGTCTTGGCCGTGAATGATCAAGTCCTGCAGTGGCTCATGGTCCGGCCGCAATTTAGCAGCTTGAAGGAATTGAAGAATAAGAAAATCGCCGTCACCGGCGTCGCCTCGGTTGCCACGTTTATGTTCAAGCAGGTCGCGCCCAAGTATGGACTCGACGCAAATAACGACGTGACGTTTATCGCGTTGGGTCCAGGCCAGCGCCTAGCGGCGATGATGTCGGGGGCGGTAGAAGCAGGGCTGTTGAGCACGGAAGATCGTTATGCAGCTCTCGACCAGGGGATGAAGGAGTTGATGTACCTGGGGAAAGAGGTGAAAAATTCCTGGGGAACGGTCGCCACCACGGACCGTTTCATAAAAGACCAACCCAAACTCATGGCCGGATTTATGCGCGCGACTCTCAAAGCTCTCCGCCTTGTAAAGCAGAATCGTGAGGCGGCGGTCGATGCGATCGTGAAGTTTTCCGAGGTGAAAAGAGAACTGGCGGAACGCACGTACGACGATGTTATCAGGACTTTCGCGAGCAACGGTGTCGTCGATGAAGAAACCCAAAAGAACGATCTGGACATCGTTCGCTTGGTCGCCAAAGTGACCAATGAAGTGCCCATCGCGCGCGCCTACGACTTTAGCTTTGCGGCGCAAGCGGATAAAGAGCTGACCCGAGCAGGCTGGCGGCCCTGACGGCCGCGCGACTCGGACATGTGATCGTGACCGCCATCCGCCACCCGCGACTGTGAGGGAGGAAAAGCAGCGCGGCCAAGACCCCGGCTATCTTCTCGCCGATTGCGTAGCAGATGGGCGATTGAGCGTCACCAAGATGATGCGGTTTGTGCTGCTTTGATGGATCAGCAGGTTACCTTCCCGCGTCGGCATCATGTGCCTCACGATGCCAGCGTAAATTCCTCCGGAGGGAATGGCCCAGCTTTGGAATCGCTCTGTCGCAGGATCGAATCGGACGAGCGCATCCGGCCTCTGGCCCGATTCATTGTACCAGACGATGCCGTCCACCACCGCGATGGCATAGGGGTGCGACTTCGGCCCGCTGGGAGAAGGCCACTCCTTGACCTGGCCCGTCTTCGGGTCCAACCGGCCCAGGCGGCCCAGAGAGGAGTTGACGTACCAGATCATCCCGTCGCTCGCGAAATCGAGACGACGCACGGTTGTCTTCGGGTCCGGCAATCGGTATTCCCGGATCGCCATCGTCTCGGGATCGATTTTCACCAGACAGTTGCTGCCGTTGCAGCAGACCCAGGGGCTGCCATCGGCGCTCAACACGATGCCGTAAGGGCGCGAATTTGCCGTCGGCATCTTCACAAGCTTGATCTCGCCCGTCGCCGGAACCAAGCGGCCCACCATGTTGCTCACCTGCATGGTGAACCACAAGTTCCCCTTTTTATCGAAGATCGCCGTGTGCGGATCGCGCGCGGCGGGATCCGGCATTTTGTACTCGGTGATCATGCCCGTGCGCGGATCGAGTTTGCCGATCGTGCCGTTGCTGTTTCCCGTGTACCAGATGTTGCCTTCCCGGTCGGGAGTTACGGTGTGGGGCTTTGCGTTTTCCGGCAACGTGTATTCCGTGACTTCGCCGGTCTCGGGATTGATCCGCCCTATGAGATTGGCCCACATCCCCGCCCACCAGATTGACCCGTCCGGCGCCTGCACCGGGTCGCGAGCCCGTTGGCCGAGCGTGGGAACCGTCCACTCCCGCAACGTTATCGATGTCTCACCGCGCACCAAATTGGGTTTCAGCTGGGTGGTCGCAGGAAAATGCGTGGCCAGATATTTCGATATCGTCTCGCCGGCCGGGGTTCCGGACAAATTGATCATCGTCTGGATCAATTCCTGCCAGCCCTCGCGGCTGTATCCGGAACTTCTCATAATCTGGTTGGTCTCATGGCAAGCAGTACACATGCCTTGCACTAGCGCCTTACCATCCCCTTCGGGCAGCTGCGCCGGCTGCTGCTGTGCAGCGACGGGAACGATCACAATGAAAGACGCTACCGCAAATGACGCGATTGATAGTTTGGCCATGGCATCTCTCCTCTATTAGATGAAATTTCCTTAACCTCAGATTTCGTAGATCGAATGATAAGAAAATAATAAAAATTTCAACTTTGCCGCCGAATGAATGCGGTGATGGTCTCCATGGCACGCATGGTTTCCGGCTGGCTGGGCGACGGGACCATGCGATGCTCCGGCAGGCCATCGAACGTGTGCACCTCGATCGCTCCGCCTCGTTTGCGATAGGACGCGATGAAGCGCTCCTGCATTTCCAGCGGATGGTTTTTGTCGTTCGCCTTTAGCAACATGAGTATGGCCGGTAGATCGATCTGCTCTTCCTTCTCGATAATCGTCTGCGGGCTGCCTTCGGCCATGGCTTCTTCTATCTTCCAGTACTCGATGTGAGCTTTGATGTGTTCTTCGCGGTTGAACTCTTTGGCGAAGTGGAAGCGATAGAGCGGGTCTATTACTGGCCAGGCAGCAATTACATAGGCGAGGCTGGCATTGATCTCAGGATGATTGGGCAGCGGCAGCGACGAATAACTTGTGTGCCGCGAGCGAAGCGCACTCAGCACGACTTGATGGCCGCCGCTGGAATTGCCGAATGCTCCTACAGCCGTCGTTCCGTTGAACTCCGCCGCATGCACTTTGAGCCAGCGAACAGCGAGATTAATGTCACAGATAGAAGCAGGATAGCCCGCCTCCGGCGGCTGGCGGAAATCGACCGCGGCCACCACAATGCCGTTGGCCGCCAGCGCTCGGTCGATGCCGGCATTATTGGTCCGATCGCCGTTGTGCCACGCGCCGCCGTGCACGTCGACGATGGTCGGAAATGGTCCCGTTCCTTTGGGTTGATAAATGCGAGCCAGCCATGCCTTGGCTGCCTGGCGCTGATACTCGACATCCCGCTCGTCTACTTCGTATTCAATATTGTTAACCATGCCGGCAATCTACAGCCGCGACGGGTCGCTCTGCAAGGTCTAGGAGACCGCCACACAGAACCCAGACTCATATCCGAATAAGCGGGGGTCAAGCTTATACGGTTACAGTCAAGAACTTTCCTGACCCCATGCATTTCCAA
>Ga0184640_10000390_pt1 | contig 11412 bp, 15 predicted proteins | sample PLM31_200_b2_FD_133161 | JGI IMG/M metagenome (GOLD analysis project Ga0184640, IMG submission 133161) | Groundwater sediment microbial communities from an aquifer in East River, Colorado, USA - PLM3-1_200_b2 | ecosystem: Environmental > Terrestrial > Soil > Riparian zone | place: USA: East...
GACGTCGGCGGCGGGCTTGGAACTTTTGCCGCCGCTTTTTGTCGTCGTTATCCACGCCTTCGGGCAACTCTTGTTGAGCATCCTAATATTCTTCCTCTGGCGCGTCGGGCTGTCGGAGACTCGGGTATGGCGAAAAGAGTGCGGGTCATCGGACTGGATTTTTCACGGGATGCTCTGCCACGGGGATTCGATGCCGTATTCGCTTCCAATGTCCTACACGCGCATGGGGCCGCTGAAAACCGCTCTCTACTTACGAAACTCTATCGCTGTCTGAACCCTCGGGGGCATTTGATTCTGCGCGATGTTTTCATGAGTCGGGAGAGGACCGCTCCCGAGTGGGGGACGCTCTTTTCCGTTTCGCTTCTTTTGCACACGCCCCAAGGACGTTGTTACGCTCTGGACGAGATTCTCGGATGGCTGCGCCAAGCCGGGTTCTCACGTATAAGAGGGCCCTTCCGCAGCAGCCCGCTTCCTTTTGATCCCGATTCGATTTTAATAGCGAAGAAGAGCTAGCGATCAAACAGTGGACAACATTTAAACGCCGATGACGGATTGGGTGGAGATTTTGAAAGGCGCATCTCTCAGAAGTGAAATCGTTGACCGGCACTTTCCCACGAGTAAATACCTGCATTAATCTGTTTTATCTCTGCGGGTTTCATTCCCCGCAGCTTGCTGCGTTAAGTAAATTGCCTATCCGAAGTCCGTCATTCCCGCATGCTTTTAGCGGTGGTTCGACTGGGCTCACCACAGGCAGGTTCGGAACTCGTGGACCCCCGATTAAAACATTCGGGGGTGACGCCTTTGAGACAAATCTCATCGCCGAGTTCTGATACCCCGCAGCTTGCTGCGGGGTTATTCACCGCACCGTTCCCTCATACGACCGTTTAGTCGAAAGTCTCGACGCTTTCGACGAGCTTTCTCTGATTACTTATCCTGAGGGGTAAGAAATCTATCCGAATACTTAGCCTTTCCCTCAATTCAATTTATGGCACAAGGCTTGCGCATGCTCAGCTTCGATCGTCCTTACAGAGGAGCGATATGCTCGCAACCATTTTGATCGTCGTCATGATCTTGCTGCAGACGGGTGCATTGTCACTTGGCCTCATGGTCGGTCGTCGGTTTATTACCGCGGCGGCGAGCCTGAACCGCAAATCGGCTCACTAACAATACATAACCGGGAACGGCCCTAAAGGCGCCGGTCTTGGAAATAGGGAGGTGCTTTATGCCTTTAGTTCAACTCGTAGTGATCTTGATCGTAGTTGGTGTTCTCCTCGGGCTGGTTAATCGCTACATACCGATGGCAGGATCTATTAAGTCGATCTTGAATGGGGTTGTGGTCATCGGCGTAGTTCTGTGGCTTCTGAATGTTTTTGGACTTTTCAGCTCGCTCTCCGCGATCCATGTGGGGAAGTTGACTTGACTCAGCGCGAACGGTGCATAGTTGCGGCGACGAGGAGTCGCGATGGTTTTCCAACCTACCTGAAGAATCAGAGATCATAGAGTACAGGCTATGTTGTATTGGTCGCTGATGTTTCTTTTAGTTGCTCTAACCGTCGGACTGCTGGGCTTAGGGTTCATTGCTTTCACTGCGGCCGGCGCGCGAAAGATTTTGCCGGGGCCCTATCCACACACCCGTTGGGGCTGGGCGACTTATATTCAAACTTCGTTGAGACGTTTGCGAGTGAGTGCTCTGGCGGCGACTCGGAGAATCCGTAGTACGCGTTGGAGGAGAGGCGTCCTTAATCATGTAATTTGCGCAACAGCGATTATGGCCGCTCTCGTCTCAATCGGATTTTATCACGTCTATTTTGACCGAAGTGATTTGCCTGACATAGAAGCATTCGCCCGCTTTGAGTTTCCTACCATCGGCACCGTCTTCGATGCCAACGGCCAGCCGCTCATTGAACTGGCAGAAGAGTACCGGAAGATCACCAAGTATGAGGACATCCCGCCGATTGTTCGTGATGCAATCATCGCCACCGAAGACAAGCACTTCTTCTCACATAGCGGCGTTGACTATACGGTAATTCCTCGCGTGCTGGGCAAAGTCAGGATTCGGGCTGTGGCGGCACGCCTCATAGGACTCGGACGGCAAGACGAAGTTGTGAGTCAGGCGCTTCTCCCGCACGGCGGATCGACGATCACCCAACAGCTTGTGCGGGGTTATTTTCTCAAAAACCTAACGACGAAAGAAAATAGCAACGAGCTCCGCTATGCCGGAATCGTTCCTCGCTCGCTGTCCAGCCTGGTCGGCGCGCGGACCGTCAACATGTTAGTTCGCAAGCTGGAGGAGATTCGCCTCTCGTTGTGGATCGAAGAAGAGTTGCAGAATCGATTCGGTTCGAAACGCAACGCTAAAAAAGAAATTCTCGCCCGCTACGCCAGCTTCATTTACATGGGAAACAGCCAATACGGGTTTGCAACGGCGGCGGAACACTATTTTGGCCGGTCTCTCGCCACGTTCACCGCCGATGACGCCGACAAGGCCGCGCTCCTCGCAGGCATCGCCAAGTCGCCGCTTTACTACGCGCCCAGCGCGAAAGATACAGAGAGAGTCCTGCGCCGCAGAAATCAAACTCTGGCGCTTATGGCGGAAAACGGTTTCATTTCCCAGGACAGTGCGAATGCAGCCGAGCAGCGCCCGATTCAAGTGATCGCGCGGGGCAAAGACAAGATGCTTCAGGCGCCCGCGGTCCTTGGAACCATCCTTCAGGAGCTCAAAGGCCGGGGCGCGGACCTCACTGTTGAAAATCTCTTTCGGGGGCGTATCCAGGTTTACTCGACGGTGGATGCCCGGGTGCAGCAAATTGCCAACCAAACACTGGAGAGCGGCCTCGAGCTTTACGAGCAGCGACACCCGAGTGCCAAAGGGCTAATCCAAGGTTCTGTCGTCGTGTTGAGGAACCGCGATGCGAGCATCCTCGCCGAGACGGGCGGTCGTCAGTTCTACCAAGATCGCTCCGCCGCATACAGCGACTTTAACCGCGTCACCAAGTCGCTGCGGCAACCTGGGTCGACAATGAAACCCTTTGCCTACCTCGCTGCGTTTCGGCAGGGAACGTTTGATCTTGAGACCATGGTTCCCGACCAACCGATCAGCGTTCCCGATGGTGCGGAGCGAAGTCCGAAATGGATCTCAAACTACGATGAACAATTCAAAGGCTTGATCCCGCTCCGGGAGGCGCTCGCGGAATCGAGAAACGCCGTCGCGATTTGGCTCACAGGGCAGATTGGGATTGCCAGTGTCCTGGGAACGTCACGGATTCTAGGGGTCAAGACGCGGTTGCAGCCTTATGTCACGACGGCGTTGGGCGCGTCCGAAGTGAATTTGCTGGAGCTCGCGAACGCGTACCGCACCATGGCGTCGGGTATCCTCGCAGAGCCGTATCTGATCCGAAAAATCGTCCGCGATTCGGGCGAGGTGGCGGGCGATAACGAGATGGAGCGGTCTGCGCTCGATGTCAACGACTCCGCCCTCGCGCTTATTCAGGAAGGCCTGCGCGGTGTCGTGCGTATTCGCACCGGCACGGCTCATACGCTTGGCTCCGGCGCTTTCCCAATCGCGGTCATGGGCAAGACAGGGACGACAAACGAGTTCAGAGATGCGCTCTTTGTCGGCTCGACTTACGGCCTCGAAGGAATCACCGTCGCCGTCCGTATAGGCTTTGACGATAACCGTTCGCTCGGACCCAAAGAAACCGGCGGCAGGGTTGCGCTGCCGGTGTTCAAAGAACTCATGCTCAGAGTGTACCGCGAAAACTTAGTAGGGCCTGTGCCGGAGTTTCCGGCGCAAATGGAACAGAACATCAATGACTATCTGGCAGGCGACTCGATCGCGAAGGGAGAATCCTTAGCTGGACTTAAACCTTCAAATCCACCAGCGCCGCTTTCGGTGCGCTTCACGGATGGCGGCGAAGCGTCTCAACGACGGCCGTAGAATCGGCCGGTCTTTGGGCCATCGTCCAGACCGTCCAAGATTAGAGGGTCATCTTCCCCGATTCCGTACACGATGTGCATCGAATAGCGTTTTTCTAAGCAAGCAGCATTTCAAAAAGGAGATCAAGATGAAGAGAATGAAAGTTATTTTATTGGTGATGGCAGTTCTTTTACTGCCCGTATACGCGCATTCAGCGCCTCTCGGTTCTGTGCGCATCAGTTTTTTGGAAGGCGACGTCCAGATGAGGACGACCGAGACGGGTGACTGGGTTCCTGCTGCGGTAAACACGCCTCTGGATGAAGGGGACGAGCTGTGGGTGCCGGAGGGAGGAAGGATGGAGTTCCAGCTCAATACCGGGACCGCGGTGAGGCTGGACCAGAATTCAGCGCTGCAGATACTGACCCTGGAGAGGACTTCTTCCCAATTTTATCTAACCGAGGGCCATATCTATGTGGATCACAATGCCCCGCGCGGCAACGTCATCCAGTTCGACACCCCAGTATCGTCTCTGCGCGCCTATGACAGATCAGTTTTTAGAGTAGATGTCCCTGACCAATTTACTGACGTCTCGGTGTTTCGGGGTTCCGTGGATGCAGAAGGTAGAGACGGCAACACGCGGATCAACGCGGGCCGGACCCTGACACTCGGAGAGGACAGGGAAGCGGAGCTCGCGCCGCTTGGACGGTCCGATGACTGGCAAAATTGGAATACGGAACGCGACCGGCGGTTCGCATCACGAGGAGACAGTTATCGATATCTTCCCGAAGAGCTCAGGGTCTACTCCAGCGATTTAGATGACAATGGAAGGTGGGTACAGGTCGCTGAATACGGTTACGTATGGACACCCCGGTCGGTATCAACGGACTGGACGCCCTATCGGACCGGGAGGTGGATGTGGAGAGGCGGAGATTATGTATGGATAGGCTCTGAGCCCTGGGGATGGACACCTTATCATTACGGCCGGTGGGCCCATGCTCCCCGTATCGGATGGTTTTGGGTTCCGCCCCAGCGACGCCAAGTCTACTGGGGGCCGGGGTATGTGGGGTGGGTCAGGACTCGTGATCACGTGGCTTGGGTGCCGCTGGCACCCAGGGAAGTGTACTACGGTTATGGCAACTACGGTCCCAACAGCGTCGACATAAGAAAGCGCAATGTCAGAGAGATCAACATAACAAAAATCACTTACAAGAATGTCCAGGTGAACAACAGCGTGACGGTCATTAACAATAATACCTTCGTGACCGGACGGCGCGAAGCGGTCAATGTCAAAGAGAATCTATTCTTGACCGAGAAGATAAGCATCGGCAGGCCCGACATAAAACCTGAAAAGGCAAGTTTTGCGCCGGTGGTGAAGACAATCGAGCCCGCCAAGCTGCCGCCGCAACAAGTCAACAGGATAGCGGTGAAGGAACTGAAACAAGAAAGGCGGCTCGTCAAAGAGCAAAATCAGTCCGTGATCAACAGGGGTGAGCCGGTAAAAGCCTTGGTCGTGAAGGCAGTGGAGCAACCCAAGACCCCCACTGAAAAAGTGCAAGAGCGCAAGCAGAGGGGCGCGAGCGCGGCACCAGGGGAAACCCCACGAGTGAAGAGTGAAGCAAAGTCCGCAAGCCCCGCACAACCTTCTGAGACAAAGGAAACAAAGGGTCGCACGCAGTCAAGCCCTGAGCAGGCGGTGAAGCAACCGGAGAGCGCTCGCGAAAAAGCCCAAGAGCGCCAGCAGACGCAGATGGAAAAGGGTAAGAGCGGAGCGCCAGTGGAGAGCCCCAGAGTGAAGAGCGAGGAAAAGTCCGCAAGCCCCAGCGTAGCGAGTGAGACAAAGGAGACTAAAGGCCGCAAGAGTCCTGCGCCAGTTTCTGAAACAAAACCCGAATCGAAAGTGGAGCCAAGGGACAGAAAATCCGCCCGGGCTGAAGAAAAGGCTGCAACCCCGATCAAAGCTCCCGAGACAATCGAGAGGAAAGGCGCAAGGCAGTTAGGCCCTGACGATAAGGAAAAGCCAGTGCCAAGTTCAGCTAAAGCCTCTAAGGCGAGCGGTGAAATCAAAGGCGGCAAACAGACTGTGGTGGACCAGAAGGAATCAACGGAAGAAAAGAAGGCCAAGAAAGAGCAACTCGACAGCAAGGGGAAATCCACTGAGACTAAAGACGAGAAGATCGAGAGAAAACAGAAGACTCTCGAATAGTCGGACGCCTAATAAAGTTTAGATTTATTTCAAGACGTCCACAATTGGATAGCAACTTACTTCAACGTGGCTGATGATTGAAAAGTTTTCATCGCCACAAAATAACCCGATCCTTACCAAGGATTCGAAGACTGAGAGGAGACAAGTGTGTGGAACAAAGCTGAGATCAAAGGCAAAGGCAAACAAATCGAGGGAGCTATCAAGGACAAGGCCGGAAAATTGATCGGCAATCCCAAACTCCAAGCCAAAGGCAAGGCTGAACGCGTAGCAGGTAAAATTCAGGCGAACGTCGGCAAGGCGCGCCGAAAAACCGGTGAAACAGTGGTGATGGCGGCCAAAGCTATTGCCGGCAAACTATAGTCGGGGAATTACTCCACTGAATTATGACACTAGCTGGCGGCAGAGAGAAAAGTTTTTCAATCAACTCTCTGCCGCCGGGCAATAAACAAAAGAGCTGAAGCCCGAATGCAGATGACACCGTGATTTATTCTTCATCGCCTTTTTCCCGCTTCGCGAAGTGGACGGCGCGAGCCACGGGCCATCCGGCTGCATTCATGGCTGCGGCTTTGATCATCATAGTCTGGGGCGTTACAGGCCCGATATTCAAGTTCAGCGACACGTGGCAATTGGTCATCAACACAGGTACGACGATCGTCACATTCCTGATGGTTTTTTTGATTCAGAATACCCAGAATCGCGATAGCCACGCCGTCCAACTCAAACTCGACGAGCTGATTCGTGCCGCGAACGGCGCGCACAATGCATTGCTCGACCTTGAAGGGCTTGAAGAAGCAGACCTCGAGCGGTTTCGCGTGCGGTATGAAGAGCTCGCGCGCACTGCACGCGAAGCGCTGGGGCGTGGCGAATTGGATACCGGCAGCCCTGAACTCAAACCGGATTAGATCACACCACTTCCTTCAATGCAGTTCCGCGTGACTCTCTTGCGAAATGTGGATATTGCAGTCCAAGAGCAGACACCGAAACTTTCTGTGAATTTTCTCGTCGGTGTAGCGGCCCTCAAACCGCCTCCTGGAGGCAGGTGAAGTGAGTCGCATTCGAATTCCATTCGTTTCAACGCACTATTCACCTGATCTAATTCGACTTTTTGGTCGAAGCTCTCGACGCTTTTAACGATTCGTCTGTTCGTTTTACTCTGACAGCCTCACGAAGCTAGCGGAAAACGCATCCTTTTCCCTGCGACACGTCGTGGCACAGATAGTGCTCCACATAATTGGTGTTAGAAAATTAAATCCTAAAATAGGAGATACGCTATGCGCCCGATAATCTTCGCCACACTGATGTTGGTCCTGTTAGGCACGAACGCGGCTTGCAACACGGTTCACGGTTTTGGCCAAGACGTTGAGCGGGCGGGCGAAAAGACTCAGGAAGCGGCGGACGCCGTGAAGAAGAAATTGTAGTGCCGATGCTGAATATGGCCAGAGATCGGTGGGAGAGCCTCCTTCGCAGGAGTCCTGGCCTCACGAAATTTCTTTTCTAAGTGGTCTCTTATTGGACAGTAATCTCGTCAGCGTATCGTTAAAGATGTTTAAGGCGTGGGGTTTCATCCCTGAGGTTACTTGAAATTCTTCAAGTAAGCCTGACTTGACCCTGCTAATCAGTACAACCAAGGAGGTTGAAATGAAAAAATTAATGTTGGCGTTAGTGCTCATGGTCGCTCTCGGTCAAAGTGGTTGCGCGTTCTTGGGCGGAGCAGCAGTAGGAGCCCTCGGGACAAGCGCCGGTTACGAATATAACGCTCATAGCAAGATGAACCAGCTCGAGGATGATTACAAAGCCGAAAGAATATCCCGCAAAGAATACGAATCCCGTAAATCGCAGATAGAAAAAGGATCGATCCTTTATTAGGAGGAAAATCGTGAATCGATTCAATCGTGCCGCGTCCTGTGTGGTTCTCGGTTTGGCGTTGACGGTGAGCGTAGGTTGCAGCGACAACATCGCCCTGGTGGGCAGACCTACGCTTCAATTGGATCAAGAGGAGATCTTCGCAGAGATTGACCGAGTAGATACTTCGTCTCGGCAGATTCATTTGCGGCCGGACGACAGCCGCAACCGGGTGGTCAGTTATAGCGCTGAGGCCCGTGTGCTTTATCGCGGCCGAGAATACCCGGTCGCCCAATTGGAGAGCGGAGATAAGGTCTCCATGCAGCTCAGGCAGGACTCTCGCGGCAACTCCTATACGGATTTGATCCGCGTCCAGGAAAGCATCCGGGATCGGGATCAGAGTCGGGGCGATACTTCCAGGGCCGGAACCGGAATTCAAACGATGGATGGGAGAGTGGAGCGGGTAGACTTCCAGCGCAGCTCCTTCGAATTGCGCGATCAGTCCAGAGAGACGGTCCTGGTTTCTCTCCCTTACAATGCTCGGAGGTCTGATGTCGATCATTTCCGCGCGCTTCGGGCCGGTGACTACGTCAGAGTCGAAGGGCGATTCACAAGTAACGACCGATTCGAGCTAGAGAGTTTTCTGCGGGACAATCGCTAGCAGTTTTGCTTATTTTTTTGACCCACGAGTATCAAATGATGAAGGGCCGATTTTTCAAGGAGGGTTTTGTGAACGCATTCAGAATGGTCGTGTACGGTATTGTAGCGGCCAGCTTCGTGCTGGTTTCGAGTGGGTGTCATGAGTGGAATCACCATGGCGATCACCGGGGGTACGACCGGGATGGTAGCAGCTATGACAGGAACGATCGCCGATGGGATGGAGATTACCGCGATCGGCGTTACTCACGACCAGACCGGAGGGACTCGGAGTGGGAAAGATATTAATTGACGGAGAATTACCGTGACGCGCTGAGCAAGAAAACAAAAATTTCAAAACTAAGCGTTAGAGGGTGACGGTCTAAACGTGAGTGTATGCAAAAAGAGGAGAAGCTTATGACAACGAATGGCGAATCCAAATTTTCATATTTACTTATCGGTCTAGGGCTAGGAGCCATCGGTGGGTTGATGTCCGTCCTGCTCGCCCGCAAGGAGACCCGCGAATTGCTCCGTGAGCGTGGCAGAAACAGCCTTGATTATCTGAATGAACAGGCGGGAAAGTTGCGCGAGAGCGCCGACGAGATCGTGAAAAAAGGAAAGGAATTCATTGGCCCTCATTTCGATTCGGTCAAGAGCGATTCGGTCGCTCAAAAGCAGGCCTTTCGGGAAGAAAGGCGAGAGAACTTGGGAGGCTAAGAAATTCGACAGCAGGTTTTGTAGAAGAATAAGGAGCAGAAAAATGCTTTGGACTATCTTTTTGATTCTTTTGATTATGTGGGCGCTGGGATTGGTCACTTCGTACACGATGGGTGGGTTCGTCCACATCCTATTGGTCATTGCCCTGGTAGTGCTAGTGGTCAATCTCGTTCAGGGGCGTAGAGTCTGGTAGCTGTTTCGGGTTTAAGAAAAGGGAGGGACTTGTATGCGTATCAATCCGATAACGCTTGTTGGAATCGCTCTGATCGTTCTCGGGATCGTGGCTTTTGCCTATCAGGGAATCACTTACACAAGTCGCGAGAAAATTATCGATATTGGCCCCATCCAAGCTACCGCTGACACCAAGAAGACCATCCCGCTCCCGCCTATCTTGGGCGGATTGGTGCTTGTAGGGGGGATCGCTTTGGTCGTAGTTGGAGCCAAGAAATCGTCTTAGTGCCACTGAGGGTCGCCTGCCACGCGCAATGTCGTAGCCAAAGTGATCGTGGATCAATTTCTAAAAAATTGGATAGGGGGAAATTGACATGGCGAGCTTGCTTTCGACGCTAGGGATCGTGTTCGTCGCGATTTGGCTAGGAATACAGATGATCAGAGGACGAATCTGATGGTGGCGTGCTCGAATTGGAGGAATTATGCGTCACGGATTCACCGCAGGCGGGATTCGTAGGCTCGCGTTCCTCGGCAATCACTTGCCGCGCCAGTGCGGCATCGCTACTTTCACCACCGAACTGAGCGGCGCGATCGCCGCGGAGTTCTCGAATGCCGATTGCTTCGTGGTCGCGATGAACGACGCCTTATTTTTATGCGCGCGAACTCCTCGCTGACGGGCGCGGGATACTCGTGCCGTGGAGAGACTCGCAGGCCATCGCACGCGCGGTCGTGGGTCTGCTGAGCGATGATGCAAAACGATTGGCCCTGTGCGCACGCGCCGCCGCTCACGGCCGCAGCATGGTCTGGCCCGCGGTCGCGCGCCGCTACCGGCGGAGCTTCGACCGGGCCTGCTGTCGAGAGCCATCTGCGCCTCGCATCAGCCAAGGACTACCCGCTCAGGCTCCCCATCTCTCAACTTAAGAGACGTGGCGAGGCGCGAGGACTCAACAGGAGACAGAGATTGGAGAGTCACCAACCCCATTAATGACGCCGCACAATCACGCGAGGCGATAGTAGGAGCGATCGCCCCGTACTAAAAAGGAGAATGACTATGGCTGGCGAAAAGGATCAGATCAAAGGACGGATTGAAGAGGCCACGGGCGTGATCACGCATAACGAGCCTCTCAAGAGAGAGAGGGAAAGTTGGATCAGGCGGCCGGCAAGGTGAAGAAAAAACCGAGGAAGCCGTGGATAAGATAAAGAACGTGCCGACAAATAACCGGCTCAAACGGCAGGCCAAGTGATTGGAGTCGGCGGCAGATTAAACCGAATTCAATGTTTTTCTCAGTCGGGACACTAACTCGGATCGACTAAAGCGGCAAAGGAGGTTTACTCAATGAACAAACTCTCTTTCTATCAAACGGCGCATATGAATTATCCGTATACCCTGCCACCGCTCGGTTATGCCTTTTCTGCGCTCGAGCCGCACATCGACGAACAAACGATGTATTTGCATCATGACAAGCATCATCAGGCTTATATCGATCACGCCAACGAAGCGGTCGGCAAATATCCTGAGCTGCAGAAAACAGATCTAGTGACCCTATTGGCTCATCTTAACGAGTTGCCTGCCGATATCAGGACGCCATTGCAAAGCAACGGCGGCGGCCACCTAAATCACGCGTTATTTTGGGAATACATGACGCCACGGGGTGCCGGTGAGCCTCAGGGCAAGCTGGCACAGGCGATTACAAAGACGTTTGGCGGATTCGCTCAATTTAAAGAAGAGTTTGATGCCGCTGCCAAAAATCGCTCGGGCAGCGGATGGGCGTGGCTTTCCGTGACGTCCACGGGTGACTTGGAGACTGGCTCAACGGCGAACCAGGATACTCCGTTATCAAACGGCCAGCTGCCAATTTTAGGTCTCGATGTTTGGGAACACGCGTATTATCTCAAGTACCACAACAAGCGACCCGAATACATTACC
>Ga0184640_10000391_pt1 | contig 11404 bp, 8 predicted proteins | sample PLM31_200_b2_FD_133161 | JGI IMG/M metagenome (GOLD analysis project Ga0184640, IMG submission 133161) | Groundwater sediment microbial communities from an aquifer in East River, Colorado, USA - PLM3-1_200_b2 | ecosystem: Environmental > Terrestrial > Soil > Riparian zone | place: USA: East...
CAGAACCTCACCGGGGCCTGGTTCGGGAATGGGTACCTCATCGACTACGAGTTTACGGTCCCGCATGATTGCCGCACGCATAGATGGTCTCCTTGAGAGTTCTTTAAGCCTCCGCAACTATAGGCGATACGCGACGCTTATGTCCAGGTATCCAGGCGATTGCTTGATCCCTTACACCAAAAGTAGCGCGGAAGGACGCACAGGATAAACCGACTCTGCCTCTGCCCTACCCCATTCTATTGCTCAACAATTCCCCTTTCTTCAGGAATTTTTGTCCCGTTATAAATTCTCTCTTTTTTTGCGAGAAAACAATTCTTTCTTTCTAACTCTAGTTTCGCGTAAATTTACGAGGCTTATGACGAATTGTAGGCCAGTGCTGAATAGAGGGAAACCGGCAAGTGCAGATATCGCAGTAGGTGTTCGTGCAGCGCAGAGAGCGGCGTGAGATGCCAGTAGGTAGCAGTTCCCATCTCTATCTGGGTCAAGGTCAGGCGCGCGCGCGCAAAAGCCTTCAAGATGCGCTTGCCCGTGGGACGTTCTGTGCTCCGGGTGGGTGCCCCCTCGTACAGGCCGGTCAGGGTGTCCTGGGCCTGCTCCAGTCCCCGGCGCACCTGCGTTTCGATCAGGGTCAACAGCCGCAATGCCAAGGTCAAGAGACGAGTCAGGCCGATGATCTGGTCGTCCTTCCACACAAACAAGGGACTCAGGCCCAAGGGCAAGTCTTTGAGGAGATGGAAGTCTCGCTCCAGCGACCAGCCTCCCCGATAATGCAGCACGGCTTGGGTCAGGGACAGGCGGTCCGGAGGGGCATTGGTGACCTGCACCCGCCAGCCCAAGCGATCCTGGCGGGCGGCGATGGCCACAGCATTGCGCTGGACCCCGGTGAGGACGTAGCGCACCTGCACGGCGGTGCGGGTGGGGCGCTCGGGTCCGCCGCGGCCCCGGCCCACGTAGTGGCTCACCCCTGTCTCTTGGCGCTCCCAGTGCACGGTCAGCAACTCGGCCACGTCGTGGCGGCTCAGCACGCTGGCAATAGCCGTCTCCAACGCCGCGGGCTCGCGGAACTGGCGCTTGCCTCGGCCCGGAGCCGGGGTCAACGCCCACACCTCGGCCTCCGCAACCGCCAGGTGTTTGGTCAGCGTGGCCTGCTGGCGCTGCGCCAGGGTGACCGAGCGCACGAGTTGCACCCGTTCGTGCCACCGCACGGGCTGGCCGTCTACCACCGCGCTCAAGGGTCGCACCAACTCATAGCCTGCCCCTACCCGGTGCTCCCCGTCCCACAGCAGTTCGACCTCCTGCGCTCCCTCCACCACTGCCGCAACCCACGTCTCGAACTGCGCTGCCGTCTCACCGGTCAGCGGCAAGGGCATCACGTAGTAATCCTGGTGCGCCGCCAGCTCCGCCCGCGTCGCCAGGGCCGCCATCTTGCAGTCCCCGGCATACAGCAAACCCGTGCGCCCCAGCATCCCCCGCACCCGCTGGATCAGTGGGGTATAGAGAGGGTCGTCGGCACACTGGCCCGGCTGGAGATCACAGGCGAGCAGGTGGCCCGACGGCTCCGCGGCGGCCGCCATCAGCTTCAATTGCGGCAAGTCAGGGCGATGGTCTTTGCTGTGGCCCAACTGCATGACCCCCTCTTCGTTCACGTGGTGATACCCAGAGCTGGTAGTACTGTCCAGCCGTATCCCGTTCACCTCCACCTCATAGACTGCTACCGTGGCGGCCCACAGCTCCTGCTCGATGGCGACCCAGGCCGCCTCGGCACTCAGGCGACGCAGCACCCCACCCAAGCGGTCGTCGCTGAACTCAACGTCCCGCAGCGGCTGGCCCACCAGCGTCTCCACTGTGTGCGGGAGCGCATTGGCCCACTCGCGCACGGCCGCTTTGCGATGGTCTCCTTGGGACAAGATGTAGGCCAGCCACACCGTCGCCAGCCAGCCGTTACTCCACCCCTGGTGATGCCCGTGATTACCCAGATGCTGATCCAAGATCTCGGGCAAACGCAGCTGTTGCGCCAGCCCGAGCAGCAATGGAATATCGTCCACTCGTTCGTGAGTCAGGTTCAGAGTCTCAGCCATAGGGCTGAGAGTACCGCAAATTTCGCTTTTTGCCTCGCAAATTTACGCGAAAGGACAGAAACAAATAAACATAACCTGTGGTAGGGCAAGGATAAAGACTGCAATAGACCAACGCCGCCTGCGTCGCAACAGCAGCCCATCATCCACGTTCGGGTCCATACGGCCCTCCTTCTGTCAGGCTAGGAGTTGTGGCTCCTGGCTAAGGGATCGCTATCCCACAGGTATGGACGATCCGAAACCACGGCCACAAGAAGACCACGAAGGGGAAGAGGCTGCACGGCGGTTTGAAGACTGAGGAACCGATTCCTCGGGTTCCGCGTCTGGAACTTTTTCTCCATACGTAGTCCGGTCCATCCACTCGAAGGCCAACTTGTCCTCTTCCAGTCTGTACAGGAGATACCGAGATTTCAGAAACTTCGCTTCCGGACGTGCATCAACGAGCCGTTTCACTTCTTGTTTGAGCCACCGGCGCTGCGCTTCAGAAAGCGTAGCAAAGAAACGAATTCGGTTAGCCTCCTGGCGCGTCTGTAAGGCTTCTTCGGCTAACGTTTTTTCCTGTCGCGCGCGGTCGCGCTCCAAACGAGACTGTCTCAGTTCCAGAGTTTCAAAGCCATTATCGTTCGGCCAGATCTCCGCTTGCGGTGACGCAAGATAGTGGGCCAGTATGGATCGTTTATTGCGAACCCGTTGTTCCGAGGAACCATGTGTCTCGTTATATACGATAATTTCTAACTTCTCCTTCGCCCTCGCTTCGGAGCCCGCTTTTTCTATCAATCTTTGAACTGTGTCAGGAGAAAGCCACCCCCAATGCTCTTTATCCACCCACTCCGGCAAATTCACAGTTTGTTCATTCGTTACAAGAATTGCCGGGATCTCCGAGAAAGGAGAGCCATCGTCATCCACTCTGGTCTCACTCGTGACGAGGCGAAGATATTCCGGGGGGTGCGAGAAGCGATAAATCGTACCGTCAAGGCCCTTTCGTTCGATGGCAATCAATCCGAGCATCGCGAGTTTCGGGAGAACTTTGCGCCGTAAATAATCGGCATCAACTCCGGCGGCCCCGCTAATACGAGTATAGCCAACGGGAACTGTACAGGCCTCAACATCGAAGGATCTGATACTATTCAAATATGCCAGCACCTTACGCGCTTTTGCACCGATTCGCCCTCCGAGACGGCTTGCAACGACGGCACTCGCGAGAGGTGAGTCTCCCGCTTTTGCCATCGGATTTTCTAATTTTTCTCTCATCTCCGGCATCGAAATTGACGTTTCAGCGGAGATGGCGGCAAAGGTTTTCACACCGACGTTTTGTACTTCGGACCCAGGGGTGGGTGTACTAGACCCATAGGAGGGTGGGTGTACTAGACCCACCCCTGGGTGGGCCCCTTTTATAGTAGTAGTATTCTTATTTACTACTACTACTACTCTGGTGGGTCTACCCACACCACCCATGGGTGTACCAGACCCACCCCTGGGTCTGGTATAAGTATCTGTATTTATTAAATTTGCCTCGGTTTTTCCTTCTCCGTTAGAGAGAGAAATAGGTTTTTCTTCTGCTATTTTAGACCCAGGGGTGGGTCTATCTGACCCTTGAGGGGGCCTATTGGACCCAGGGGTGGGTCTATTGTCCCTGTTTTTATTCTCTTGCGATCTCTGCACGCCTTCTTCTCGCTCGCGAGGGTGCTCTTGAGTCAAGCCCAGGACAGCAAACGGAGAAAAGCGCCGAGTCCTTGCCGCAAAGACTTCTTCCAGTTCTTTGAGATGCACGGACTTTTTCTCTTTATCGTGCTTCTCCATGTGCTCCCTCGCTTCCCACCTCTTCAATGGTAGCTCTTGTCCGAACTTCATCGTTCTCTTCGGGCGCGACTGGCTGTAATCGCAATCGTGATAGCACCTCCCGTCCTAATTCCATAAAGTCTCTCGCGCCCGTGCTTTGTCGGTCTTGCTGAAAGACGCTCTTTTTCATGGTCTCGGCTTCCTGAATTTTAGCGGCGCTTGCCACTGCAGTCGCAAATACCTTGTCTCGAAACCGTCGTTCAATCGCAGCCCTCATCGCCTTGCAGACATTCTTGCGCCCGTCATGCTTGGTAATTAACACGCCAAGGATGTCCAAATTAGGATTTACATCCTTCACGTCTCTAATGAGTTCCTCTAAATCTTCGTATCCATCGAGAGAGTATTTGCTGCCAGACTCCATAGGGACGACGCAGAAGTCTGAAGCTACCAAAGCATTGACGGTCAGAAGCGATAGGCTAGGGGGGCAGTCAATCAGAACGATCTGATCTTCGGCTAAAGCCATTTGTGAGAGGCGCTTACGGAGGACAAGCGCGGGCATCGTCATGCTAATCCGGGGGAGTTCTCTCTCGACTTTTGTGAGCTGCACGTGGCCATAGATGAGCTGGACGTTCTGCTCGATGGTTTCGTACCAAGGGGCAGCCGCGTCAAAAGTGCCTAACATGACGGTCGCGATCGTCGACTTCACTTCGTAAGGGTCCATCAATCCAAGTGTCGTAGAGGCATTAGCTTGGGGATCAAGGTCAATCACTAATACAGGGTGGCCAAGTCTTGCTAAGGCAGCGGACAAATTTACCACAGTAGTGGTTTTTCCCACCCCGCCTTTCTGATTGACGACACTGATGACGTAGGGCATCCGCTCTTGCTCCTCTGTGGGATTTGCCGACTATGGAAGTGTACCATCAGATAAAAATTTGTCTACATTGATTTTCTCTTTATAGATGTGCTATCCGAACTCCGAGCTTCATCATTTTTCGTGAAGGAGTATTCATTTATGAAAGTTGCGTATTTCACCGAACGACCGTATCGCTGGATCCCTGAAGATGATGAGGTGTTGAAGAATCATGCTTTCTTCGCGGTCTCGAATAAGCATTTTGACCGCGAGAAGGCTGCTGATGACTACAACTATTTCCTTGACGAATACTGCTACGCTGAAGAACTGGGATTCGATGCGGTCGCTTTGAACGAGCACCACGGCAATCCCTTCTGTATGGGTGGTGTTATGAACGTCGAGGCCTCAATTCTCGCCAGAGTTACTTCCAAAGCTAAGATCGTCCTCATTGGCAATCCGCTCCGGTCCTCAAACACCCGCTGCGTATGGCAGAAGAACTGGCGGAAATCGACCTCATCTCCCGTGGGCGCTTGGTCACCGGCTGGGTGCGGGGCGCGGGCAGCGAGCAATTCTTCAACAACAACGCCAACCCAGCCTACAACCGGGAGATGTTCAACGAGGCGCATGACTTCATCGTGCAGGCGTGGACGAAGCCGGGGCCGTGGCGCTATGAGGGGAAGCATTTCCACTACCGCCATGTGAACCTGTGGGCGCTGCCCTATCAAAAGCCTCACCCGCAAATTTGGATACCTAGCGTGTTAAGTCCGGAGACCGTACGCTGGTGTACCGAACATAGATACCCCTACGTTGGCCTTGGCACCGCGCTTGGGCCGACCTGTGACCTGTGGGGGATTTATGCCGATGAGGCAGAAAAAAACGGCTATCAGGCTGGGCCGGAGAACTTTGGGTACTTGATTCCGACGTTTCTGGCTGAGACGGAGGAAAAAGCCCAAGAGCTTGGCAGAGGCTTTGTCTATGGAGGTGGGCAAAGTGCCTTCTCCCGTCCCGAGCACACCCTGCCGCCGGGCTACAATTCAAAAGGGGCAATCAGGATGTTGGCCAGGCACCCGGGCGGGAGTTGGCTTGGCGTGAGCCCGGACAAGCTCATGCAAGCGCAGCAGGAGACGACAGATGAGAGTGTCGATTACGATGAAGTCCGGAGAAAACTGGCCGCGAGTTATCAGAAGGCACAGCGAAACTTTCAAGTCCTCATCGGAACCCTCAAGAGTGTTCTGCCAAAAATCAAGACTCTCTTACAGGTGCTTCGTCCTGGCATCTTCACGGTCTTCAACGTGCAGGGCCCGGTTGGTAATAAAGACCGCATGACCAGCATGCGTTTGATTGCTGAAGAGGTGATGCCTGCAATCCGTGAGTGCGCCAAAGAGCTCGATCTGCCCGACCCATACGAGCGCACACCCGGGATGATCAAAGCGCATGCTGGCGCCAAGCGAGCTCCTGTCGTGGATCGGTCGCCTCTAGCATCTCTAGGGCTTGTTTAGTGGTTTCTTATGCCTGAACCAATTCCTGAAATAGAATGTGACGTAGTCGTAATCGGTGGCGGTATTGCCGGTTTGTCAGCCGCCATCTCCGCTATGGATAACGGAGCCGAGGTCATCCTGTTGGAGAAGGCCCCAAAGTTGCAGCGCGGTGGCAACACTGCCATCGCTGACGCTCAGATCCGCTATCCACACGAACCGGACGAATATTGCCCGACGGGGCAAACGAAAGAAGACTTCTTCAATGCGTTCGTGCGAGTGTCCAGAGGGCGAGCAAACCGAGAACTCATACGAGTGATCGTGGACAGCGCAGTGGAGGTCGTGGATTGGCTCACCGAGCTGGGGGTGCAGTGGGAGAAGGGGTATCCCAACGTGGCCGGGTATCGCCGGCAACCCAAAGGTGGAGGCTGGCAATTGGTCGATACCCTGTATAAGCACCTGGAGCGGGGTGGGGTGCATGTCGCCTACGAGACGGCTGGAGAGCAGCTTATCACCAATCGTGCCGGGCGTGTGATCGGGGTGCGCGCGTTAGAGCCTGACGGATACACCGACGTCAAAGCCCGTGGTGGGGTGGTCATCGCCAGCGGAGGCTTTGAAGCCAATCCGGAAATGCGCGTGCGGTATCTGGGGCGCTTTATGGACAATGTCATTCTGCGCGGTTCCCGTTACAATACTGGCGAAGGACTGACGATGGCCCTGGACATTGGTGCCCTTCCCGCCGGGCAGTGGGGGGATTTCCATTCTGCGGTCCTCGATGCTCGCTCTACTCCTTTTGAGTGTGGCGTGACAGCCATCTATATCTTTCAGCTCGGGCTTTTCATTGACGAGGATGGCGAGCGTTTTCTCGACGAAGGCGAGGACTTCCGTGATCAGACGTATGTGAAATTCAGTAAGGCCATTATGAACCACAAGAGTGGGGTGGCCTTCAACGTCTTTGACGACAAAGTACGCGCGGAAGATCCGGATGCCTGGAAGCGTGCCATCCGCACCGCAGAGGATCCCTATGAGGCTGACACGATCCACGGGTTGGCAGAGATCCTCCAGATACCACCCGAGCGCATGGAGCGGACCATCAAAGCGTACAACGCCGCTTGCCAACCTGGCACTTTCGATCCTTTGCGTTTAGACGGACTGTGTACCAAGGGATTAGCCATCAACAAGTCCAACTGGGCGCGCCCGTTAGACACCCCTCCCTTCCTGGCGTATCCGGTCACCGGAGGAATTACCTTCACCTTCGGTGGGTTAAAGGCCAACGCGAACGCGCAAGTCATCCATACCTCGGGCCGCGTCATCCCTGGCCTGTATGTCGCGGGGGAGCCGATGGGTGAGCTGTACTACTACAACTACATGGGTGCGACCTCGGTGCTGCGTGGGGCCGTCTTCGGGCGTATTGCTGGCCGCCATGCGGCTCGAAATCGGGAGTAGAGACCTCATCTGTGGCAGGGAGGTTTTACCGTTCTTCGTTGTAACGAACGTACGCGAAGTCCACTGGTTTGCCGTCGATACCACGCGCTGGAGGAGCGATCCAATTCGCGAAGTGCCCTGGCTCAATCACAGGGCTGCTCGTCAGCGAACGCACATATTCCCGGTCAGGCGCTGAGGGGAGAAACTCGTGCACGCGCTTTTCGAATTCTTCTTTGCTCAGCAGATTTCCCGCCGGATCGAAACAGGCCTCCGCGTAAGTCCCAACGTTCCGATGAAAACGGTCCGATGGTAGTTTGAGTTCAAACCCACTCCCGACAAGATTCCGATTCCACCGATCGACGGCTTTCTGACAGTCTGCCGTATAGGCATGCCGCACGGTCTGGTTGAGTGCCAGTCGTGGCGGCACTTCTTTTCCCACAAGCTTTCCATTCTCATAAAGTTCGACCCGGCTGGTTCCTTCCAAAGCGAGATGGTCGCTGAACTTCTCTTCTTCTCGCGGTCGGCCCTTCAGACCTGCGGCGAAATAATTTCCGGCATTAGTCGAGATCTCGGAGCCGAAAAGATCCAAGGAGACAGAGTACCACAGGTTAAAGTATCGCTGGATCATAGGGAGATCGATCGCCCCGCAGGCGCGAGGCTCTTTTCCTTCTCGCATGAGTTCTGCTGCTCGCTGAACAATACGGCTCACGCCCATCTCGCCCACGAACATATGATGCGCTTCTTCGGTCAGCATGAATCGGCAAGTACGCGCGAGGGGATCGAATCCCGATTCCGCGAGAGAGAGAAGTTGAAACTTGCCATCACGGTCGGTGAAGGTCGCGAACATGAAGAAAGACAGCCAGTCCGCGATTGGTTGGTTGAACGCCTGCAGGATGCGCGGCTTATCTGCATCACCGGAACGCCGCTGGAGCAATTCTTCGGCCTCCTCTCGTCCGTCGCGACCGAAGTAGCGATGCAGGAGATAGACCATCGCCCAGAGATGTCGGCCTTCTTCAACATTTACCTGGAAGAGATTACGAAGATCATACAGCGAAGGGCAGGAACTGCCGAGTCGGCACTGTTGCTCAACGGAAGCTGGTTCTGTATCTCCCTGGGTGACGATAAGACGGCGAAGGGCGTTGCGATGTTCACCGGGGACATCCTGCCACACCGGCTCACCGTAATGGTCACCGAAACCGATCTTTCGGTTCGGTTCCGGGTCTTCGACAAAAATTCCCCAACGGTACTCGGGCATCTGGACGTAATCAAAGTGAGCCCAGCCCGACGCCTCTACGGAAATCGCAGTGCGCAAATAAATATCTGACGCCTGAAATCCCACTGGTCCCATCTCTTTCCACCAGGAAAGAAATTCCGGCTGCCACGTCTCGAGGGCCCTTTGTAATCTCTTGTCAGACGATAGATCAACATTGTTAGGAATTTTATCGCGCAAATTGACGGTGCTCATGGTGATCGTCCTTCTCAGGTTCTGGCAAAATCGAATTCCGGCCGTGCTCCGGTTTTGCCGTACACGGTTAACGCTCCCTTTTCTCCTGTCGCATTCTTGCGGGTGAAGATCCAGTTCTGCCAGGCGGAGAGCCGACCGAAGATTTTGGTCTCCAGGGTTTCGGGGCCCGCAAAACGGAAATTCGCCTCCATTGCGGTCAACGCGTCCGGACTCATGGCGGCCCGTTCCTCAATCGCGAGCCGTACTTCGTCCTCCCAGTCTATCTCGTCTGGCGCGAAAGTGACGAGACCTGCGTCGAGCGCTTCTTCAGCACCAAAAGCACCTGAGTGCGCGAGTACTTTCTCGACCCGATGCGGGTCGCCGAGAAACCGGACTTCGAGGCGTGACAGCCCTGAACTCATGGGTAGAAGTCCACGGTTGAGCACCGAAAGTTCAAGCGTGTTCTCTTGGTCCGCCGTGTTTAGCATGTAGGAACGATCTGCTGCCAGTGCCAACTCGAAAAGTGAACCCACGAAGGCGGAAGACGGCTCGATAAGGGCAAACAAGGTCCGCGCGGTGAGGTCTAGTCGTTTGAGGACTCGCTTCTGATGGAGGAGAATTTCGCGAACGAGCCAGTCATTTTTGTAACAGGCGATAGCCTCGTCCACGGCGAGCACCGCTTTCGGGTCGCCTTCAGTTTTGAGCAACACGACCCCGACCGTCAGTTCGTTGAAGCGAAGGTGTAAGAGCGCATCGTCAAGCTCGCGCCACACTTGTAAGGCCCACGCGGACGATCCTGCACGGACGAAATCGGCGGGATCATTCGGCTGAGGAGTATCCGGAGCTTTCAGGGTGAGAGTTGCCACACGCTTCCCACGATCGACCACCAGGCGGACAGAGCGATACTCGACCGTGTCCGCGAGTTCCCGTCGCGCAAGAGGGGTGAGTTCAATCCCTGAAACTCCAGTCGGTCGGTCGCTCAGGCATGCCAACTCAGAGGCTCTTTGGCGCACGCGCGCGGCGAAATGCGTACGAGGCACAACCTCGTCAACCAGGTTCCATTCCACGGCTCGCCGGCCGCGCACCCCTTCGGCGGTGGTCGAGAAGAAATCAGCAATATCTCGCCGTACTTTTCGCTTATCGACGAGCCGCGTGAGCCCTCCCGTGCCCGGAAGCACACCGAGCAGCGGCACCTCGGGAAGCGAAACCGCGGAGCTGCCATCATCAACAAGCATGATGTGGTCACATGCAAGCGCGAGTTCGTATCCGCCTCCGGAAGCGGTGCCGTTTAGCGCGCAGAGCGTTTTCACACCAGAACAGATACTGAGATCTTCCAGAGTAAGACGGGTTTCGTTGGTAAATTTGCAGAAATTCACTTTGAAAGGATGGGGGCTCTGCCCAAGCATCATGATGTTCGCGCCGGCGCAAAAAATTCGGTCACGGAGTGAGGTAATGACCAGCGCCCGCACCTCGGGATGAGAAAAGCGGAGCCGTTGCACTACGTCCGCCAGCTCGATGTCAACCCCGAGATCGTACGAGTTGAGCTTCAGGGCATAGCCGTCGTTGAGCCCCCCGTCCTCTCGCACGTTCATCGCCAGAGTGGCGACCTCGCCGTGAATATCAAGGCTCCAGTGCTTGTAGGAGGAGGGATCTACCCTGAAATGAATTGCGTTCATACAGGCTCTTCTAGCATGCGAAAAAATTTTGTCAAGCAAAATATTGCTTGCATAGTGAAAGATATTAGCAATATAATGCCTCTTCATGAGAGACACACTCACATCCCTCGGCCTGTCGATTCGCTCCCTGCGAGAACAGCAAGGGCTGTCGGTTCAGCAATTGGCCAAGCGCAGTCGGTTATCGACGCGCTTCATAACCGAACTACAAGCGGGCCGCGCGAATATCTCGGTTCTTCGCCTGATGCGTGTCGCCGAAGTACTGGGAAAGACCGCTGGTGCGCTGCTCGGCGAGGCTGAGAAGGCGAATCAGGAACACAACGGTAAGCGTCCCCTCATCGCTCTGCTCGGTATTCGTGGTGCGGGCAAGAGTACGATTGGCGAGCGCCTGGCGGCTCGTCTGAGCCTTCAGTTCTTTGAACTCGATCGCTTAGTTGAGGCGGAGGCGGGCCTCTCACTGCCGGAGGTTTTTGCCCTCCACGGCGAGGAATACTATCGCCGGCTTGAAGTGGAAGCCCTGCGGCGTCTCTTGCGCCGCCCCTGTGGAGGAGTGCTTGCCACAGGAGGAGGAATTGTCACAAACCTGGAGGCACGAAAGCTTCTCGATGATCACACGATCACCGTCTGGCTCAAGGCGAGCGTCGAGGAACATTGGAATCGGGTCGTACGACAGGGGGATCCGA
>Ga0184640_10000392_pt1 | contig 11384 bp, 7 predicted proteins | sample PLM31_200_b2_FD_133161 | JGI IMG/M metagenome (GOLD analysis project Ga0184640, IMG submission 133161) | Groundwater sediment microbial communities from an aquifer in East River, Colorado, USA - PLM3-1_200_b2 | ecosystem: Environmental > Terrestrial > Soil > Riparian zone | place: USA: East...
CCTTGATCGGCCGACTCGCGCAGCACATGCAAGACACCGGCTTGCACGCGCATGGAAACGTCACCGTGAATGCCGATATGATTGGCCAGCCGGTCGGCCAGGAGAAAACCGATGCCGTGCACCTGCTGCGCGAGCGCGTAGGGGTTTTCTCTGACCTGAGCAATTGTGTCGGCGCCATACACGCGAAAAATCCGCAGCGACAGAGAAGCGCCGACGCCATGTCCTTGCAAGAACACCATGACATCCTGCATGCCGCGCTGCTCTTGCCATGCCTGCATGATGCGGCGCGCACGCACTTCACCGATGCCGTCGACATCCAAAATCCGCAGCGGTTGTTCGGACAAAATTCTCAGAGTATCGAGACCGAATGCAGCCACCAACCGCTTCGCGTATATCGGCCCGATCCCCTTGATCATGCCGGAGCCGAGATATTTTTCGATGCCGTCAATCGTTGCCGGATCGATTTTTTCCCAGTGCTCGACTTGAAACTGCAATCCGTAGCGCGGATGGCGTTTCCAGACGCCGGTAACTTTGATCTCCTCGCCTTCGGCAACGGGAAAGAGCGTGCCGACAACGGTTGTGCCGGGTCCGCCGTCGTCATCCAAGCGCGCCACCGTGTAGTGCGTTTCAGGATTGTGATAGGTGATTCGGCTGATCGTGCCCTGAATCGCCGTCGTTTCGTTGTGCTTTTCCGCCAAGGCAATCCTCGGAGCGCTATCCTACTTGAAAGCTCCCGTGGCGTAAACGACGGCCCTTGCCTTTTGCCCAAGGGGCGATAAAATTTCGCCCAACCAGCGATGCTCAGGCCGCAGACCCATTATTGGCCATCCCTCACCTAAACTTTTGATTAAAGCGCGCAACACCGCTGCCGTTTTCACCGGTCCTGAGGCCGGCGAAACATAGGAGTCATTGGCAATGACGATAGAAGATCTTTGGCTCGAAATCATAGTGATCTTGGCGCTAATTCTCGCCAACGGTTTTTTTGCGGCCTCGGAGATCGCCATGATCGCCGTGCGCAAGAGCCGCATCGACGCGTTGCTCGAAAGGGGCTACAGGTCCGCGGCCGCGGTGGCGCGGTTGAAAAACGATCCCGACCGCTTTCTGGCCACCGTACAGATCGGCGTCACGGTCGTCAGCTCCTTCGCCTCCGCCATCGGCGGCGCCGCGGCCATCGCCTACTTAAAGCCACAGCTCGCCGCCTCGGCTTCTTCGTTCATCTCGCAGTGGGCCGAAGCGCTCGCGCTGCTGATCGTGGTCCTGCCGATTTCCTATCTTTCGCTCGTCTTCGGTGAGCTGGTGCCGAAATCCCTCGCTTTGAGATTTTCCGAACAAATCGCTTGTTTCGTCGCCCGTCCGATCGAATTGCTCGCGCGCATCAGTTCCATTTTCGTCAAAGCGCTCACCGCCTCGAGCAATTTGGTCCTTAGAATTTTTGGCGGCAATGAGAATGAAAGCGCCAGTTTTATTTCCGTCGACGAGGTCAAATCGTTGATCCGCGAAGGCGCGGCCAAGGGAATCTTCAACGAGACGGAAAAAGAACTGATTCACAGCGTTTTTGAATTTACCGACACGCCGGTCAAAGCGGTGATGATCCCGCGCACGGAGATCCATGCCATCGAAGTCCACGCCTCGTTGGCCGACGTGGCGAAAAGTTTCGTCGACAGCGGTTTCTCGCGCATTCCGGTTTTCGAGAATGAACTCGACACAATAATCGGCATTCTTTACAACAAGGATGTTTTCAAAGCCTTGCAGGAAAAGAGTGATTTCCGCATTCGCGACCACCTCCACCCGGCGATTTTCGTTCCCAGCACGCTGCCCATCAGCGAGCTATTGAAACAACTTCAGCGTCGCCGCCTGGCCATGGCGCTCGTCGTCAATGAGTTTGGCGAAATCGAAGGACTTGTGACGCTGGAAGATCTGGTCGAAGAGATTGTTGGCGAGATTCGCGACGAGTACGACCGCGAAGAGCGCGGGCCTGTGGAACGGCTGCCGGATGGCTCGATGGTGATCCAGGGTTCCGCCCTGCTTAAGGATTTGAAAACGGATTTCGATCTGCCCTTCGAGGACTCCGCCGATTATCACACGCTCGCCGGTTTTCTTCTGTCCCGGCTGAAACGCATCCCGCGCGGCGGTGAATGGATCGAAGAAAACGGTTACAAAATGACGATCGTCGATATGGAAGGACGGCGCATCGTCAAGATCAAGCTCGAGCGTTTGCCCGCCGCGTGAGAGAAATGCCCATGATCGGTAAGAGAACAACGACAATGTGCAGACCGAAGGGTGAACCCGGAGAGGCGAAGGCGTCAGACTCTATAGAGTCAACGAGTTCTCTGGCGCTTGCCTGGACGACGGCGATCACTCCCTGGTGGTCGCTCACCACCGCCGGTTTGTCGCGGGCCTCATGGCACAGCCCATCGCCTTCGGCTCGGAGGGCTTGCCCTTCGGTCATCGCCAGAGTGTGAATGATCGGGGCTAGGAGGCACCCAAGGGTAACAAACTCAGTAGCAGCGGATCTCGATCTCGTTACCGTCGGGATCGAGAAAATAAACCGACGTCGCTTGTCCGCGCGCGCCCCAGCGCGACACCGGTCCCTCTCGAATGGCAATGTCGTTCGCTTTGAGGTACTCGACGGCGCCGGCAAAATTGTCGGCGCCGACGACCAGACAAAAGTGATTGAGGTTGCTGTCGGTTTTTCCCTCGGCGGGCGCCGAAGCATTCCCTTTCCTCGGAAATAAATCGATAACCGTGCCGGCGCTGACGCGCACCGACGGAAATCCGACTTTGCCCGCCTTGAACTGCTCGACGCGCTCGCCCTCTAACGCCAAAATCTCGGTGTAAAATCTAAGCGAGCGGTCGATGTCGCTGACGTTGAGAACGATATGGTCCAGCTCGATAATTTTGATCCGTGGCATGACCCATTGTCCTTTCGTGCGAGAAACGCGCGTTTCGATTGCTAAGCGCTGACGACGGCCAGCTCTTTCAACAGAGCTTGAACTTCCTTCGGCGTGCCTATCGTGATGCGCAAGCAATCTTGCAGACCTGGCACATCGAAGTAACGCACAAGAATTTTTCGCCGCTTGAGCTCGTCATAAATGCCTTTTAAATTTTCACCCGCTTTTCGAGCCAAAATGAAGTTAGCATGGGATGGATAGACATCATAGCCCATGCGCCTGAGCGCGGCGGTGAGCTTCTTGCGGCTGCGCTGAATGCGGTGCACGCCGCGGTTCATCCACGCCATGTCCCCTAAGGCTGCCGTCGCCGCGACCATGCTCAAGCGGTTCAGATTGTATGAATCCTTGACCTTCATCATGCCGGAAATAATTTCTTCGTCCGCAAAGGCGAGGCCGATGCGCATGCCGGCGAGTGAAAACGATTTGGAAAAGGTCCGCAGGACCACCAGATTCGGCAGCCGACCAATCAATGGAATCGACGATGCCCCTTCACTTTCGGCGAAATCGACATACGCCTCATCGACGACCAGAATCCCCTGGACCGCGCGCGCGAGCTTTTCAATGTCGCTGAGCGGCACGAGCGTGCCGGAGGGCGCGTTTGGGTTGCACAGAAAAGTGAGTGCGGCCTTCTGCTCAGCCAGAGAATCCGGCAGGGAAAAATCCGGCGGGAAACCGACCCGGACAGCCGTGCCATTTTGGATTTCGATCAAGGTGTCATAGAGCGAGTAAGTGGGCATTGGAAATGCTACCCGGTCTTGCGGCGCGACAAAGCAGCGCATCAAGATTGACAAAAGTTCATCCGAACCGTTTCCGGCGATCACGTTGGCCGGCGTTACCCCATACACTGCCGCGGCCGTCGCTCGTAGCGTATCGCTCAAAGGCTCGGGATAAAGACGCAAAGAAGCATTTATCGCTTTTCTTAGCGCAGCGGAAACCTGCGGCGATGGCGGATAGGGATTCTCATTGGTATTTAACTTGATATAGCCTTCGTCGCGGGGTTGCTCTCCGGGCATGTACCCCGCCATGGTGGCAATATTGGTGCGGAAATAACCCGACATGAAGCGTGATTCTATCGGCAGCGATGAGCCATTTCAAACCGGCTCGTCAGCGCCCTGATAGGTAGCATTGGGCGTTAATTCGGCGCCGCCAGTGAAAATATCCGACGAAATACTCTCAACAAAAGTCCTCTGGGGTACGCAAAGGCGTTTTTATGCCGATTACGACAATTGTGTCCAAGGATTCCCGAAGTTGTCCAGAATTCCTTTAATTTGCCGGTTTTGCTGCTGGTAGTCCTCCCGGCATCACTCTAACTATCTGATTTTGCTAAGCTCCGTATTAGTGCGGTGGCATGTTTTTAGCTATAGCCTCAGCGTTGGTCGCTTTGCGGCGCCGTAATGGAGGCGATAATTGCCAAGCGATAGGCAAAATAAGTTTTTATGGATTCAGCCAAACATCCCAAAAGTGATCCCGCAGTAATGCTGCTTAATGAGATCGAAATCCTGCTGGCGCAAACCCGGCTGATGGAGCTTTACCTCAAGCAATCACAGGCGACAGCCGCCAACGAAAGCGCGCGCATCCACGAGCAATATCAGGCCGAGCTTGTCGTCCTGCGCTCGGCCCTCACGGACAAGGAACATGCGCTTGCCAAAGGTTTGAGTGCCGGCGGCGAGGTTGAGAAGAATCTGCGTGATCAAATCCGCTCTTTGGAGAATCGCCTCGGCGAAAACCACAGCCTCCTCGAAAGCCGCGACGCCGAACTGCAGAGCGCTAAAGCGACTACCGCGGGTCTCCACCAGCGAATCGCCGATTTGGAAAACGCCCGTCAACGAGCCCGGGCGCTAGACGAAGAAGCCGCGATGTATCGCCAAGGCTTACAGGCGGAATTACTCGCTTTGCGCGATCAGCTACAAAAAAACCAAGACGATTTTCAAACACAGCAGTCGATCTCGCGCGGGCTGCAGGAAAATTTGCAAACACAACTCGCCCAACTGCAAGATCAGCTAGAGGAAAAACAAGCCCATTCGCAAATCATTTCGATCGAACTTGAGCGAGCGAAACATGAAATGACTGCGTTAGGCCGACAGGTCACGGAACTGCAAACAAGCAGTCACCAAGCCCGAGTGATCGCAGCACAAGAGTTGGAGCAAGCGCGCGCCCGCTTCGAATCGGAGCTTGCCGGCCTTCAAGCCGCCCTCGCCACGAGGGATCGCAATCTGCACGACAGCGAGAACGCATTTGCCGAGATCGAGCGCAGTCTAAAGATCGAAATTATCGCTCTGCGAAGCCAACTCGAACAAAGGCAAGAGCTGATTGAATTCCGCGACGATGAGTTACGCGACACCCACGGCCAATTGGCCGCGCTTCAGCAACGCGTCGTCGAGCTCGAAACGAGCCACGATTCAATCGTCGCTAACGCCGAGGAGATCGATCTTATACGGCGCTCGTTTGAAAGCGAGATCGCGGCCTTGCAACAGGAAATCGCTTTCAAAGAACGGGCGCTCAGCCAACGTCAAGAGGCCGCTACCGCTGTTGAGCTTTCGCTCCATAGCAAGATTCAAGCGCTGCAGGAAGAATTGGCGCGCAGCCGCAGCGCAATGGAGCAGCGCGAACACGAGCTGCAGAACGCGCGCACCGATGGGGCATCGTTGCGCCAGCAACTCGGCCAATTGGAATCCGCCGCCGCGACGGTGGATCTTTCGGCGCGCCAACTTGCCGAAGAGAAACACCGCAGCGTCGAGCTGGAAACGGAACTGGCGCAATTGCGTTTAGAGATCGCCGGGCTGCACGAGCAAAGCATCCAGTCCGAGCTTGCCCGCCGCCAGTTGGAAGAGAATTGGCAGCACGCCGCAACGCAACGCGAGGAGCTGGAAAGTCGGCTGCAAGCCAAAGAAGATGAACAGCGCGTCGAGCAGGAACAGCGGGAAGCCGCCCTCAGGGGACAAGCAAGTCAATTCAGATCGGTTGAAGACCGACTGAGCGCCGAGATCAAATCACTGCGCGCCCAGCTCGAAGATCGACAAAGGCTCTGGGATCAAGGCCACGCGGAACTTGAGCGGCTGCACTCAGAGATCGCTGATCTCCGGGAGGGCAATTCCCAGTCGGAGCTTTCGCATCGGCAGATTGACGAAGACCGGCAGCGCACCGTAGCATCACAGCAGGAGTTAACAGCGAGTTTACAGGCAAAAGAGCAGGAGCTGAGCATCGCCCATGCGACCGCCAATGAACTGAAATCCCAGTTCGATGCCGCCACCGGCGAGTTGCAACTTCAATTGGCGGAAAGAGGCCTATTGGCGCAAAGCCGTGTCATGGAGATCGGCAATCTCAAAGCCGAAGTTCAGCGCTTATCGGAGCAACTTGGCCGGCGAGAATCCGTCGCCAGCCAGGCGACAGTCGATTTCTACAGAGAAACGGAATCGAGTCGCGCGGCGCACCAAGCGGGGCTGGCCGCGCTGCGGGAAGAGCACCGCGCCAAGCAGCAAGAACTCGAAAATGAACTGGGCCTAGAGAAACAAAGCGCGACCGAGCTGCGCGATCGAATCCAGGAAGTCGAGCGGCGCGCCGGCGAAATAGAAACAGCCCTCGAAAACCGCGACCAAGACTTTCACTCGGCGACTAGCGAAGCCGCGAGGTTACGAGCACGCGTGCGCGAGCTCGAAACCTTAAACCAAAGCGAAACAGCCGCAGCGAGAAACGAAGCCGATCAAGCGCGCATGCAGTCGGAAGCGGAACTGGCCGCTTTGCGCAACGACCTACAGCAGAAGGCCTGGGCTTTGGCGCAGCAGGAGGCGACCATGGAAGATTTGGCACTGGCACAGCGAAACCAGATTCAGCAGCTCGAAGCCAAGCTGGCGGAACAACAAGACAGCATCAAAGATCGGATTTTGGACATCGAAAGGGCGCAATCGCAAACTCACTCGCTGCAGCGGCGTATCGAAGAGCTGGAGACTGAGCTGCAGCACGCCCGGTTGTCCGGGATGGCTCAGGCCGAGCAACTCAGGCGGCAATCCGTCACGCAAATCGACGAGTTGAACAAGCAACCGGGGCAAAAAGCAGCCGAGATCCAGGAAAATGCGATGTCTCAGTCGACCCTTGAGCAATCGCTGCGCAGCGAGATCGATCGGCTGATTGACGAAGCGCAAGAGCGCAATCAGATATTACAGGACCGCAATGACGAAGTCGTTCGCGTCAAAACTGAAATGGATTTGCTCCTGGATCGGTTCACGCAATTGGAATCGTCAGCATCCCAAGCCGAAGCCATGTTGACGGGTGACTCGGAGCAAATGCGTACGGAGTTTCAAGCCCAGCTGGCCTTGCTTCAAGCGGAGCTGAGCCAAAAGGAATGGGCACTCGAAGAACGCAATGCGACGGCGCGCGGGCTCGAACACAATTACCTCCAAGAGATCGAATCACTGCGTCAACAATTGGCACAAAAGGAAATTGCTAAACGCGAGGACGACCGCGATTTTGTTTTGGGCGAGCCGCAGATGCAGCAAGGGCAAAACGACGCGTTTCAAGTGGCGGACGGCGTAAAGTCCTTGGATGGACATTCCAATCAATCCGACCACGAGCGGCGTTGGCATAGAGGTTTTGGCTGGAAAAGGCGTTGGAAGTCGTAGGAACCACATAGCGAAAAACCGTGTTAACCGGCGCAACTATGAAAACTCAAGGCCGCAGTGCGATAGGCGAAAGTCGTTTACGCCGATTCGGCGGTTAGGCGCAGAAGGACGATTATGTTACAAACAGAACGCGTACCGACGGGAATCGTCGGGCTCGATACGCTGATCGAAGGTGGCTTTCCTAAAGGCCGCTCGATCCTGCTTACCGGCGAGCCCGGCACGGGTAAGAGCATTTTCGCTCTTCAGTTCATAGCCGCGGGACTTAAGCATAACGAGAAATGTATATTTATCACTGCCGATGAAGGGCCCGAGGATATTCTCGAACAGGCGGCTTCGTTGGGTTGGGATTTCGAACCCCACGTCGAGAAAAAAGAACTGGCGATATTGAATGCCGGGACTTATTTGAGCTCGCTTCCCGGCGCGGGCAAGGAACGGCAAATCGACTTGCAAAGAGCGGTCAACGATATGGCGGCCTTCGTCAACCAGATCGGCGCCCAGCGCCTCGTGCTCGATCCGGCCGGTCCCTTCGTGCTTTTGCGTGAGAGCACGATTCGCATTCAGGATCAGACTCGCCTGCTGATTAAATTGCTGCGCGCGTCCACGAAGACAACCAACGTGCTTACTTCATACGCGGTTCCCCGCACCGGTGAACGGACGATGCACGGCGTCGAAGAGTATATCGTCGCCGGCGCCATTGTGTTGGAAATGATTTGGAAGCAGGGTCGGCTGGCGCGCAGCCTGATCGTCGAGAAGATGCGCTGCACCGAGGTAAAGCCGACTCAGCTCGAATTCGACATTATCAAGGGACAGGGCATCGTGATCGAGTCGCGTGCCGAGTCGCTCTAGACTGAAAGCTTAGGCGAATGGATGTTCAGCGCATCTCCACCGGTATTGCAGGACTCGACGAGTTGCTGCACGGCGGCTACATCACGGGGCGTTCTTATCTTTTGACCGGCGACGCGGGAACCGGAAAAACCGTCGCTTGTCTTCAATTCCTTCGAAACGGCCTAAAGATGGGGGGAAAAGCGGTTTACGTCACCGTCGACGAACGGCCCGGGGAAATTCTCGAATCGGCAGCATCTTTTTCGTGGGACCTCCAGCCCGATATTCAGGAAAAAAACCTGCTCATACTGGACGCCTCCCCGTATTTTGGCGGACGAAGCGGAAATGCCGGTGAAAAAGGCGTCGACCCACAAAAGATCGTCGCCGATCTGGGCAACTATACTAGAAGGTTGGGCGCGACTATATTGATCATCGATCCGATCACGCCCCTAATTCTCCCCACCGACGCTACCAGCCCGAGCCAAGACCAAGCGCGCTCGCTCATGCAGTTGATTCAGTCCCAGCTCAACACAACCAATCTGTTCACCGCCCATCTCGCCAGAGGTACAGCCGCGAACACGGCCAGCGGCACCGAACAGTTTCTCGCCTCAGGCGTGCTGGTTTTAGAAAACATCGAAATGAACGGCAAGTTTGCACGCACTTTGACCATCAAGAAAATGCGCGGCACTGCGGTCGCCGCCGCTGGTTATTCGTTTGCCTTCGTCCAAAACGAGGGTATCGTCTTGGGCGACCATCCTGCCGCCACGGTATCGCTCCCCCAAATCGAGCCGCAGATGCTTGAGATCTTCGAGCTCGCGAAGAAAGATTCTTGATCCCACTCACCTAAATTTTCTCTCGGCACCGCCAACGCTGCAAAAATAATCGGACTTTGGCCTTGGTGCCGGCGAAATTTTCTGTGTTTTCTGTTTCTTCTCCGCTTTCTTGACAGCGCGCCCGACGATGCTTAGCTTTCCTGCATGCGTTTAGACAAACTGACGACCAAATCTCAAGAAGCGCTGCAGCAAGCCCAGACGCTCGCCGATAGGCGCAACCACCAAGCCATCGATGTCGAGCATCTTCTGTTCACATTGATCGGCCAAAAGGAAGGAGTGGTGTGGTCGCTGCTGCAGAAACTCGGCGTGCCGCTCGGAGACGTGACCGACCGGCTGCAAAAGGCGCTCGATCGCCTGCCGCAAGTCACCGGCGCCGCCGGCCAGACTTACATTACCCCGCGTCTTAAGAAAGTCATTGAAAGCGCGGAGTCGGAAGCCGAAGCGCTCAAAGATGAATATGTTTCCACCGAGCACTTGCTCTTGGCGATGGTGCAAGAGAGCGGCGAGGCCGGCAAGATTTTGAAAGATCTCGGCGCATCCCGAGATAAAATATTGAATGCCCTCGTCAGCATCCGCGGCGCCCAAAGAATTACCGACGCCAACCCGGAGGAGAAATATCAAGCGCTGGAAAAATACGGCCGCGATCTCACCGATCTCGCGCGCAAGGGCAAGCTCGACCCGGTGATCGGCCGCGACGACGAAATCCGCCGCGTGATCCAGGTGCTGTCACGGCGCACTAAAAATAATCCCGTGCTGATTGGCGAACCCGGCGTCGGCAAAACCGCCATCGTCGAAGGCCTGGCGCTGCGCATTGTCAACGGCGACGTTCCCGAGGGGTTAAAAGACAAACGCCTCGTCGCCCTCGATTTGGGCGCCATGGTCGCCGGAGCGAAATATCGCGGCGAATTCGAAGACCGTCTCAAAGCCGTGCTCAAGGAAATCACCGAAGCGAGCGGCCAGATTATTTTGTTCATCGACGAGCTCCACACCTTGGTCGGCGCCGGTGCCGCCGAAGGCGCCATGGACGCCTCGAACATGCTTAAACCGGCGTTGGCACGCGGCGAGCTTCGCTGTGTCGGCGCCACGACGCTCGACGAATATCGCAAGCGCGTCGAAAAAGATCCCGCACTGGAACGGCGTTTTCAACCGGTCTTCGTCGGCGAGCCATCGGTGGAAGATACCATCGCGATCCTGCGAGGACTCAAAGAGCGCTATGAAGTTCATCACGGTGTACGCATCACCGATGGCGCGATTATCGCCGCGGCCACCCTATCGCACCGTTATATCAGCGACCGTTTCTTGCCCGACAAAGCCATCGATCTCATCGACGAAGCGGCTTCTCGACTGCGCATCGAAATCGACAGCATGCCCATCGAGATCGACGAAGTGGAACGGAAAATTCTCCAGCTCCAAATCGAGCGCCAAGCGCTCAAGCGCGAAGAAGATAAGGCTTCCAGAGACCGCCTCGCTCAGCTCGAGCGCGAGATCGAGAACCTGCGCGAAACCTCCAGCGGGCTAAAGGCCCACTGGCAGAATGAAAAGGAATCGATCCAGCGAATTCGGACGCTCAAAGAGAAAATCGAGTCGACCAAGGTGGAAGAGCAGAAAGCGCAACGCGAGGGCGATCTCAATCGCGCCGCGGAATTGCGCTACGGCACTTTGACCCAGCTGCAAAAAGAACTGGAAGCGGCCAATCAGCAACTCGCCGAGCTGCAAAAAAATCAAAAAATGCTCAAAGAGGAAGTCGACGCCGAAGACGTCGCCGAAGTCGTCGCCAAGTGGACCGGCATCCCGGTGACAAAGATGCTCGAGGGCGAGATTCAAAAGTTGCTCAAGATGGAAGATCGCATCAAGCTTCGCGTGGTCGGCCAGCAAGGCGCCATTCACGCCGTGGCCAACGCCGTGCGCCGCGCCCGCGTCGGTCTGCAAGATCAAAATCGCCCCATCGGCTCGTTTATCTTTCTTGGACCCACGGGCGTGGGCAAGACGGAATTGTGCCGGGCGCTGGCGGAATTTCTCTTCGACGACGAGCAAGCGATGGTCCGACTCGATATGTCGGAATTCATGGAAAAGCACTCCGTGTCGCGCTTGATCGGCGCACCTCCGGGATACGTCGGCTACGAAGAGGGCGGCTACTTGACCGAAGCCGTGCGCCGTCGGCC
>Ga0184640_10000394_pt1 | contig 11356 bp, 12 predicted proteins | sample PLM31_200_b2_FD_133161 | JGI IMG/M metagenome (GOLD analysis project Ga0184640, IMG submission 133161) | Groundwater sediment microbial communities from an aquifer in East River, Colorado, USA - PLM3-1_200_b2 | ecosystem: Environmental > Terrestrial > Soil > Riparian zone | place: USA: East...
CATCGCCGGCGAGCGCGAGATCGTGGTGATCGGCAGCCAGGCGGTGCTCGGCCAGTTCCCCGAAGCCCCGATGGCCTTGCTCAGATCGATGGAGGCCGACCTGTACCCCCGGAGCAGGCCCGGCCTCGCCGACAAAGTGGACGGCGCCATCGGCGAGGGATCGCGGTTCCACGAGCAATACGGCTACTACGCGCAAGGCGTTGCCCCGGACACGGCGATCCTGCCGCGCGGCTGGCAGCGGCGCCTGGTGCGCGTCGAGAACGCGAACACCGGCGGCTATGCGGGCCTGTGCCTGCAAGTCCACGACCTCGCGATCTCCAAGTACGCTGCGGGCCGGGAAAAGGACCTCGGGTTCACTCGCGAGCTCGCCCGGCACGCGATGACCGACAAGAAGACTTTGCTGAAGCGGTTGGCGGCGACCAAACTGGAGACCGCGCTCGCGCGGGCGGTGCGGGGAAGGATCCAGCGGGATTTTCCGTCTCGGGCCAGGTGAAACATTCCCATGTACGGCGAGTCCGTTCCAATCCCCTTGGATTTGTCGATGCAACCCTTCGGGGCTACCATGGTTACAGCGAAGTGCCCCGAGCGCTGAACCGACATGGCTTCCACTACCACCCTGAAGCTTCCGCCCGAGCTCAGAGCGCGCGTCGCGGCGCTCGCGAAAAAGAGCGGGCGTTCCGCGCACAGCCTCATGCTGGAAGCAATCGAACGCTACACCGCGCGCGAAGAGAGAATGTGCGAGTTCGTCAAGGAAGCGCTAACGGCCGACAGTGCGATAGACCGAGGCGGCGAAGTGTACGCTGCCGCCGATGTTCACGCGTGGCTCGGGCGCCTCGCGAAAGGAAAGAAGTTGGCGCGGCCGAGGCCGTGGCGGAAATAGCGCCGTCAGCGGCGCCTGCGATCATACGTCGACATCGCGCGGCTCTGGCACTGCAGACATGAAACTGCCAAAGATCTTCAACCTGACTCTTACTGCTCCTCAGCGATAAGGCCCCTGCTTCGCGAGCCGGATGCGAGTGGGGATAATCACCTCGGCACGGGAAGAAACCCATGACAGCCTATTCACGCACCCTCGGCGCCCGTACGTATCGGTTCCGCGGCCTCAAGGACTTGATGGCCAAAGCGAGCCCCGCGCGCTCGGGCGACACCTTGGCCGGAATCGCGGCGAAAGACGACGAGGAGCGCGTCCTCGCGCAGATGGCGCTGGCCGAAGTGCCGCTCAAGACGTTCCTCAGCGAAGCGCTGATTCCCTACGAGCAGGACGAAGTGACGCGGCTCATCATCGACGGGCACGACGCGGCCGCTTTCGCGCCCGTCGCGCATCTCACGGTGGGCGACTTCCGCAACTGGCTGTTGTCGGACGCGGCGGACGAAGCGGCGCTCGCCGCCCTCGTCCCCGGCCTCACACCCGAGATGGCTGCGGCGGTGTCCAAGATCATGCGGGTCCAGGACCTGATCCTCGCGGGACAGAAGTGCCGGGTGGTGACCCGGTTCCGCAACACCCTCGGGCTGAAAGGGCGACTGTCCACGCGGCTTCAACCCAACCATCCGACGGACGACCCGAGCGGGATCGCCGCCAGCATCGTGGACGGCCTCATGTACGGCAGCGGCGACGCGGTGATCGGCGTCAATCCCGCGACCGACAGCGTCGCCGCGGTGATCACGCTCATCCACATGCTGGAAGCGATCATCGCCAAGTACGAAATCCCGGCGCAGTCCTGCGTGCTCACCCACGTGACCACCAGCATCGAGGCGATCAACCGCGGCGCGCCGGTGGACCTGGTGTTCCAGTCGATCGCGGGGACTGAAAGCGCCAACGCCGCCTTCGGCATCAACCTGCGCGTCCTGGAAGAGGCGCGCGACGCGGCGCGCTCGCTCAAGCGCGGCGCGGTCGGTGACAACGTCATGTACTTCGAGACCGGACAGGGCAGCGCGCTGTCGGCGAACGCCCACCACGGCGTCGACCAGCAGACCTGCGAGGCGCGCGCCTACGCCGTGGCGCGCAAGTTCGAGCCGCTCCTCGCGAACACCGTGGTCGGCTTCATCGGCCCGGAATATCTCTACGACGGCAAGCAGATCGTCCGCGCCGGGCTCGAAGACCACTTCTGCGGCAAGCTGCTCGGGGTTCCGATGGGCTGCGACATCTGCTATACCAATCACGCGGAAGCGGACCAGAACGACATGGACACGCTGCTGACGCTGCTTGCCGTGGCCGGCGTCAATTACATCATGGGCGTCCCCGGATCGGACGACATCATGCTCAACTACCAGAGCACGTCGTTCCACGACGCGCTGTACGCGCGCCGGGTGCTGGGCTTGAGGCCCGCGCCGGAATTCGAGGCGTGGCTGCAGAAGGTCGGCGTGTTCGAGCGCGGCGAGGCGCTGCGTCTTTCGGAGACGCTGCCCCGGCCTTTCCGGCGCGCGCTGTCGTTTCCGGCGTGAAGATGGAAACGCCCAAAGCCCCCACCGTCGCGAATCCCTGGCAGGCCTTGCGCCGGTTCACCCGGGCACGGATCGCGCTGGGGCGCGCGGGGACGAGCCTGCCGACCGGGCCGCATCTGGAATTCCAGCTCGCGCACGCCCGCGCCCGGGACGCCGTGCATCATGCGCTCGCGATCGAGCCGCTGCGCAAAGCGCTCGAGCAGCGCGGCCACGAGGTCATTGCGCTGCGCAGCGCCGCCGGCGACCGCCTGATCTATCTGCAGCGTCCCGACCAGGGCCGGCGACTCGAAGACGATTCGCGCCGCCGGCTGGAGGAGCGGGCGGGCCAATCGAAAAGCGGGTTCGACACGGCCTTCGTCATCGCCGACGGGCTCTCCGCTTTCGCCATCGAAGAGAACGCCGTGCCGCTCCTCGACGCGGTGCTGGGGAAGCTCGAAGGGTGGCGCATCGCACCCATCGCGATCGTCGAACAGGGCCGGGTGGCCGTGGGCGACGAAGTCGGCCAGGTCCTCGGCGCGGGGATCGTGGCCATATTGATCGGCGAGCGTCCGGGCTTGAGCTCCCCCGACAGCATGGGCATTTACCTGACCTACAACCCCAGGGTCGGCACCACCGACGCCCACCGCAACTGCATCTCCAACATACGGCGCGAAGGCATGAGCCACGAGCTCGCCGCGCACAAGCTCCACTACCTCATGAGCGAGGCGCGACGGCGCAAACTCACCGGAGTCAACCTCAAGGACGAGTCGGAAGCGCCCAGGGCGATCGCCGCGGGAAAGAATTTTTTGATCGAAACGGATTGATCGCTTGCCGCGTGCCGTCTCTTGCGGTACAGAACTGGCTGCGGAGCGGTGAGGAGTGTGGCAACTGTCAAACCCAGCACGATACGCATGGCATCTCCCCCGATTAATACAGGCATAGACACCGAGGTTAGAGGATTGCGGCGCAATTCGCACCTGAGGCAGAGAAAGATTGCTCCGGTTTGCCTCAAGCGTTAACATTCATCCCGTTGCCGGGGGATGCCGATGAGCCGTAAAGCCTTGACCGAACGCGATCTGCGAGAGTTGCCTGCCTACTCGATCGTTGAGGCGGCAGGATATCTACGCCTGCCGAAATCAACACTTCGGGCCTGGCTCCTCGGACAGCAGTCGTTTCGTCCGGTAATCGAAATAACCGACCGGCCAGGGCGCCAGATGTCCTTCATCAACCTTGTCGAAGCGTTTGTTCTTTCCGGCATTCGTCGACAGCACAGCGTCCCCCTCCCTAAAGTGCGCAAAGCTTTGGACTATCTTCGGCGGACCTTTAAAACCCCACGTCCTCTCGCGGACGAGCAATTCGCAACCGATGGTGTTCATCTTTTTGTCGAGAAGTTCGGAGCATTGATAGGTGCGACGCAGCAGGGTCAAGTACAGCTTCGCGAAATCATTTTGGACCGTCTCAAATATGTCCGACGCGATCCAAAGGGTGTCCCAGAAAAAATTATCCTGTTCCCCGCACCCACATCCAATATCAAGGGTGACGTCGTAATCGACCCGCGCGTTTCATTCGGCCGGCCGGTGCTGGATGGCTTCGGCATACGTACCGCCGTCCTTGCCGAGCGCTTCCATGCGGGCGACAGCATCGAAGCGCTTGTGCACGACTATGGCGTCCCCTCGGAAGCGATCCAGAACGCGCTCCGCTGCGAACCTCGCGCAGCGTGATGCCGAGCGGCTCGCTTCGCTCACTTTCTTCCTCGACTACCAGATCGGCCGTTACGTTGTAGCGGAGGCGCTGCGAGGGGCCGGCGCTCGTGTCGAAGTGCATATCGACCACTTCGCGCAGAATGCTCCAGATCTAGAGTGGATACCGGAAGTTGGGCGGCAAGAGTGGGTTCTCATCACAAAGGACAAGAATATTCGCCGCAATCCGCTCGAACGCAAGGCATATGAAGAAAGCAAGGTCCGGGGTTTTATCGTGACCGGCAAGGACATGGGAGGCCAAGACCTCGCCGAGCTCCTGGTGCGTTGCTTACCGGGGATGGTTCGACGCGCAGCGGGACGGCCAGGGCCGCTGCTTTTCACGATCTCCCGCGGTGGAACCTTTACAAAATTGCTGTAACCGCGAAAATAAAAAGCGGAAATGGACGCGACCTGGTTATAGGTCGCGGTGCTTCTGGGAACCGGTCACAGCCTGTGACCGGTTCTGAGGCGTCGCGGGCACGCAGATCAGGCCGCGGTCGTCTGCCTGGAGTCCGGCGCCGCCTGGACAAGATAATCGAGTATCTCGCCCTGCATGCGTTCGATCTCCAGCCTGTAGCCCGAACTGAGCGCCGGCCATTCTTCGGGCCGTGCGGTCTTTCGCAGTCCTTCGAGCAGGCGCTCGATCCGGGCCGCTCGTTCCCGTGTTACCGCCAGTTCCTGGTCGTTGCGTATCATGCGACCTCCAATATGCCACGCTTAGGCCGGCTGTAGTACTCCAGGCATTTCGTTGTAAATCCTGCCGTTGAGTTCGCGCCCGGTCAGGTCCTTGCGAACGCCGCCCCACTGCTTGAAGAAGAACGGTACGCGAGCCGTGCAGCACTGGCGAAAAATCGAAGTCACCCATTCCTTGCGCATCGGGCGCGCCTTCGGGCCGGATTCGCCGCCGACGATGGCCCAATGAATTCCTTCGAGCGGCAGTGCATCGAGAGGCCCGATCAGCGGTTCCAGCGACAGGAATCGAACCGCCGCGGGGACACTCTGTAGATCCTGGACTCGACTTAGAACTCGGGCATCTTCCACGCTAACGCCTATCCATACGTTCTTCGGCCACGGTAGCTGCGGCGCAAACTCGGCGAGCCGCTCGCTTCGCTTGGTGGGCACCTGAAAAGTGTGACGCTGGCAATCGCGCATTGTCGCGAACACGCGCTGGATGTATGCAAGCGGAATGTCATCGTGAAAAAGATCGCTCATGGAATTCACGAACACGACACGCGGCTGTCGCCAACCCCGCGAAACGTCCAGCAGATCGGGATGCAGAGTCACCTGAAAACCGTTTCGGTAGCGATCGCTACCCATGGCCTCCAAGCGCTTCGCCATGCGCTCCGCGTAACAGTGTTTACAGCCCTGGCTGACCTTGGTGCACCCCGTCACGGGGTTCCAGGTCATCTCGGTCCACTCGATGTTAGAGCGGGCGGGCATCAGGCTTGGCCCACTGCCGAGCGGCGCGACCTAATGTGGCACTTGATTCAGCTTGTACTGCTCGATGCGGTCGCCGAGGACGAAGTTGATCGTTTCCTTAACGTCCTCGGAGCAGCCGCGGAACACCAGTTGCTCGACGATGTCGGGACCGCGTTCCAGCACGAGCACGCCGAGCAGCTCGTCGAGAAATGACTGCGTTGCTTCAACGCCGCTGAAATCCAGCACTACCTCGCCATGCTTGGCCAGCAGGCTCTCGAGCTCGTCGCGTATCGCGAGCGCTCGATGGCGCGTGCCCAGGAACCGCTCCGGCGCTACCCTTTTCGACAACGTGAATTCGATTCTCATGGCGCTTCCCGTTTCGAAATCCCCTGTTTGACTCCGGGTCACTCTTCGAACTTCAGCCCCCTGATTCGTGCGTAGCCGGGCAGGCTTCTCATTATCGGGGCCAAGTCCACGTCTTGCAACCGGTCGCGGTGAAGCGAGGGTTGTTGCACCGGCTAGGGTTCATAAGGTCCGAGAAATCGTGCGCCATTGAAATGAATCAAATGCGATGGATTGTCAGCTACCCACACTTCGGTCTCCCAAGAGATCGCCTCCAAGTACCTGTTAAGCGTGCGGCGATCCGGGAACGCGCTAACAAACACCAGCCCGGCCTTAGAACCCGCGAATAATTCCATCAGTTCTCTGTGCCGCTTGGCATCGACCGGGCCATGCGACGTTACGGCCTCCGCAAGAATGAGCCACTCACGCTGCGGGTAGTAGATCACCACGTCCGGCATTTTCCCATGACTGTCTACAGCCACACCTAAGGAACCGAGCAGTTTCTCGTCAAAGTATCCCCATTTTTCGCCCGTGTCCCCCGCGTATACAAGAACTCCACCGGGAACAAAACGAGGCGCAAACTCCTGCCAGATGGCGCGTATGAGTTCGCTGTGCGCGCCAGGGCTAAGCTGAACCTTTGTTGCACCAGAAACGGAGAGAGGAATCATCTGCATTTCGCGGCGCTTTGCATACTTCGCCGCAAGACTCTCCCGCTTAACGAGATAGTCAGCGATGCGCTGGCGATATGTCTCTTTGCCGTAGCAGCGAAGCAAGGATAGACACTCGGGTTCGATCTGATAAACCGCGTGAGGACTATTTACTGGCCTGCTGGGGTCGTCTGGATTGTAAAGGGCTATCCCAGCTTGGACGAACTGGTGCATGGTCTGGCGGCGAAACGTTTCTCTTGTATTCGGCGCGTACTTCTTCTCATAGTGCTCTTTGACCCAATCCATGATCGGCGTGATTCCCATTAAAGGGGATTCGGCTTCCGACCAAGCCATTCCCGGTGTGACGTTCAGCAGTGCAAGCAGACATAACGCAGAACGCTCGTTAAGCTGGGCGCGAGGCATTCCCAAATCGGTCAGCACGGTTAGTGCGGCAGTGATTTGTGTATTCGCTTTATCCGCCATGTCTGGCAACCGCTTCGTCAATCTGCTCCTGCGTTGCGCCGCGGTTTTTCATCGCCCACTCGCCTAGCGAACCGAGAGTCGCCATGCTTGGATACTTTAACGCGCGCAAATCTGAAGCATTCACTTGCGTGTGCCCGCTAAAGGTGCGGAAGAACTGATCGACAGCCGTACTGTTCAGAAAAACCGCGAGGCCGTACGCAATCTCGGCGGGAAGTCCGGACTTATTGACGTGAAAGACGTTAAGGTGGTTCTCGAAGCCGACAAAGTCCGACGATAAACGCGCCGGCTCAACAACATAAGCCACCACGCGACGTCGCTCTTCCTTTGCCGAGAAGCGCCGAGTGACACAATAGAACCCTCGAGGCATTAGCCACCTTCTAGTGTCCTCATTGAGCGCTAGTGCATTTGGTTTCTTGTGTTCACGCGGCCAGGAAAGCTCGCCCCCAACGAAATGGTGCGCGTAGAGGAGCGGAACTGCGCCCGATCGAGGTTCCCGTAGCCAATGCTCGCGTAGGCGGAAGTCCACTACGGGACCGGTGGAGACATTTATCCCCACCTCGCGCAGCGAGCCGGTAAATGGAAATGCTGATTCTTGTGATTCTTTCACCGGAACGCGAATAAACCTTTCCATGTCTGACGGATTCACAATCTCGTCAAACGGGACTCGACGTTCCGAGTAATCAGCAAACGTGGGGCCATTCGATGACGAAACGATTACCGGCCCTTGAGTCTGACCCCGGCCCAGCCGCAGAATCACGTTCTCCTGTAATACATTATCGTCACGGAATGTCGTTCTGCGGCTCTCAAATACGTGGATGTGATGGATCGCCACCCGCTCAAGAAGCCAGGTTCGGAATGGCCGAAAATACGTTCCATTACAGAAGCTCCTCGGAACTATCGCAACAATCTCGCCCCCTTCCTCGGTCAACGCTACCGCAAGTGCCAAGAATGCCGAGTAAAGGTTGACTGTCTCGATACCGACGCTGCTCAGCAATTTCCGATGTGGCGAGCCGGTATTGATTTTCTTGTAAGGAGGATTGAGCAGGGCATGTGTAAAGCGCCCTTTTGCACCTAGTCCGAGAGCGAACGTTCCTTCAGCAATGAAATCGCGCGGATCAATCTTGCTCGAAAAGGCCCGCCCCGGCACGCTTGCCCTCTTCGCAAGCGAATCCAAGTGTCCCCGAAGGTAACCAAGCAGCGTAGGGTCTATCTCGTACGCGGTAACAGTGACAGATGCGCCATCCGGTGCCCTTCGAAGAAACTGCTCGAAGTAAGCCTCCGTGAGTGATCCAATCCCGGCACCAGGGTCCAGCAACCGCACCTCTTTAGGCCATTGCTGAAACAGTGAAGCCATGAAAGAAGCAACGGTGGACGGGGTCATGAACTGACCCAGCTTGCTACGTTCCTTGGGGTCCAACCGGGCGCTTATTTCTCTGCGCTTTAAATCAATCTCTAGGTTCGGATGGCTGCCCATGTACGTATTGTAACCAGACCCGTAACGATCAAGGGGAACAGCACCTGAAGGGTAGGCCGAATGGATCGGCTTCGACACTTCAAGAGAGAATGAACGTTTATCGGTTTCGTTGGCAACCGCACTACCGGCGTTGGTCAGGAACAGAATTGCATTCGACATCAGCACGTAAAAAATCAGACGCCTGCGAACGAAAACCTTCCCGCACGACGTCAAAGCGCGCGTCAGTAGCCTGCCGATCCGAATACCCAGTGCGACGGGATATGGTGCTCCTTCGACGTAATGATGGTTGAGTGGCTTCACGGCAACTATATAACGCCGGGAACGGAGGGCCGATGACAGATCGAAACACAAAGGGTCGGCTCACTCCGAACCCTCACTCACCTCCCATTGGGGTCTGACCCCGGGTCTGACCCCATAAAACAAATCGACTCTGATCCTTTATGTTCCGCTTTTCAGATCACACGCTTCTTGCGTGGCCTCTTGAATTTGGCTTTAGTCTCACGCCAAATCTTTTCCAGACCAATATTTGCCCTCCGCACCCGACAGGCCGGGTTCTCAAGATGGGGAACGCTCTTATTCCTCATGTTCATAGTCGGGGTCGGTTACTGCGAAAAACCTGCCTTCGGGCATTCGATATTCGCGGCAGAAAGCGGTGCGCCTTCGCGTGTTCAACTTATCGACATACTCGACCCATCCCATAACGTAGATATGCCAGCCGTTGCTACATTGCCGCACAAGCGCCCCCTCATTGCCCATTGGAGTGTCGCTCCTAAAATGGATCGGATGCGTTTGACCAGCCTCCATTGGGTGATCCAAAATTGGATGGTCCAAAACATTACCGTTTTCTCCCTCATAAGGACGACTCATCGGCAGCGTGCCCTGCATCCACTTCACCCAACAACCGACCTCGGTAATGTTCGCGTTGGAGTCTCCGACATTGGAGATATAGAGTTGGCCGGTAACGTGGTCGCCGGGCTTGAACAAAGGAACAGTCGGCAACGCAGCAACTCTGAGTCCATTCGCCATAACGTCGCCAGCGCTAGTCTGATGAATGTCGATATTGCGAATGCGAAGCTTTGGCCGGTGGGAGGCAATGAATTCCCATTTGGCCGCGTCGGCAGAGTATTGGGCAGCATAAGCGGCCTTTGTGGCGGCGTCGGCAGATTTTTCAGAAATCTTGGTGTTGGCTCGCATCCACTTTTCTTGGCGCAGCATGGCAATAAATTGGAGAAAAGCAACGCCAGCGAGAACGCCAGTGAAAATCATCAACCACCTATCGGTCGCCGATTTTTCTTCTTGTTGTTCGCCCTCTCGTTTGGTTTCTTCCTTGCTCTTAAGGGTTTTAACCACAAGCGGCGATTGTTCCGTACCGCGCTGATCTTTGGCGGCAACCTTTTTGCTGCCCTTGGATTGTGCTTGTGGTGGCTGACTGGCTTTCGATGGACCTGGGGCTGGCTCTTGTGATTGCGCTATCACCACAACCAGAACGAGAGCGAGAAGGAACCAGCGCATTTTCAGCACGCCTTGATCGCCGCGCCGAAAATGTCCGCGTTCATCCGGTTGTTGTATCTGAACTCGAATTCATTGACGTACAGCGGGAGATATTTGCGGCTGACCTTGTGGAACGTCCCCATGATTCCGCGCTTGATAAGCGACCAAAAACCTTCGATGGTGTTGGTGTGAATGTTCCCATGTACGTATTCCTCTTGGCCGTGGTGGATCACGCCATGAGGGAAATTGCGGCCGTATTCCCTATCTACATCGCGCGCTTTGCCCTCATTCAAGCTCGCGTAGTACGTTTGAGTTTCATGATAGGCGTCAGACAAAGCCAGAAGAATCCGATCCTTCTCCGCTCGTGACACATTGGCACGAGCAAAAATCGTAGCGAGAAACTCTGGTAAAAAATTTGCAATGGCGTCCCTCATCGTTACTGCTCCTCCTCCACCGGCTGCTTGTGCTTTGAAACCAGCTGCGCCTGCGTATGCGGCGGCACCGCCGCGTAATGCGAAAAATCGATCGAGTAGCTCCCCTGCCCTCCCGTGACCGACTTCAACCGCGTCTGGTAATCAGACAATTCCGATAGCGGCGCCATGCCCTTGATGGTGGTGAGCTCGCCGCCGGCGTTGTCGGTGCCGGTGACGTGCCCGCGCTTGCCCGAGAGGTCGTTGGTCAGATCTCCCATGAATTTGTCGGGCGCGTTGATTTCGATGTTGACGATGGGCTCGAGGACGATCGCTCCCGCCTTGGAAAAGGCGTCGATGATCGCCTTGCGGCCCGCGGAGACGAAGGCGACTTCCTTCGAGTCCACGGCGTGGTGTTTGCCATCGTATACAGTGACGCGGATGTCGTGCACCGGGTAGCCCGCGATCACGCCCGAATCCAAAGCCATGCGCACGCCCTTCTCCACTGCCGGGATGAAGACGTTCGGGATCATGCCGCCTTTCACCTTGTCGACGAACTCGTAGCCCTTGCCGCGCGGGAGCGGCTCGACGCGCAGGAACACTTCTCCGAACTGGCCCGCGCCGCCGGTCTGTTTCTTGTGGCGGCAGTGGCCCTCGGCCAAGCGCGTGATGGTCTCGCGGTAGGGGATCTTGGGCGGCTTGGTGGAGAGCTCCATCTTGTACTGCTGGCTCAATTTCTCGAGTTTCCCGCGGATATGGAGCTCGCCCAGGCCGCGGATCACGGTTTCGTTGGTGGTCGCGTGGCGCTCGACCTTGAAGCACGGGTCTTCCATCTCGAGCTTGTGCAGCACTTCGAAAAGCCGCTGCTCGTCGCCTTTTTTCTTGGGCTCGACCGCGAGGCCGTGCATGGGCGTGGGGAATTCGAGCGGC
>Ga0184640_10000395_pt1 | contig 11335 bp, 10 predicted proteins | sample PLM31_200_b2_FD_133161 | JGI IMG/M metagenome (GOLD analysis project Ga0184640, IMG submission 133161) | Groundwater sediment microbial communities from an aquifer in East River, Colorado, USA - PLM3-1_200_b2 | ecosystem: Environmental > Terrestrial > Soil > Riparian zone | place: USA: East...
GCGAATACTTCAAGCGCCAGATGTATGCGACGTTTATAGACGACCCACTGGGACTCAAAACCTACCATCACCTTGGCAGTGCCGAGAACATCATGTGGTCAACCGACTATCCGCACCAAGCCTCGACCTTATCCGCGCACCCAAGAAGTGTTCGAGCGCATGTTCCAAGGGGTGCCAGAGGAGGATAAGCGCAAGATCGTGCGCGACAACGCCGCCAAATTGTACGGGTTTGCGGCGTGAATGAAGAAGAATCGGGGAACCGGGGAATCGGCGAATCGGAGAAAGAAGTAATGTCTTTTCCCTCTCCGGTTCTCCCACTCACCGTTTCTCCGTTTCGTTCTCAGTCAGGTAGGGCGCTGGGTGCCACGGGTGACTGTGAAAAAATGAAGAATGGAAAATGAAGAATGATAAATAGGAGAAACAGGCTAAAGGCTTTAGGCTGAAGGCTGAAGGGGAAAACGGAGAGAGGGCGAAAGGCAAAGCAGGCTTCAAGTGCAGCGGTTACCAACTAAGGGCATGCTCGCCTCTTTGGTGGACCTGCCAATAGCTCGTCCCGCTGTGGCGGACACGCACGACTTTGCCCATGCGCTGGGATTGCGTCCGAAACTCAGGATGACGTAGGAAGCGGCGAATGTAGATGGCGGTTTCGTTAACTTCAACGTCAAGGTAAACCAAACAATAGCCACGGTGGAGTAGCGCTAGACGATAAAAACCATGATCACGGGTGAAAAACGTTGGCTGCCTGAGAGTATGAAGCAAGGGAACGATTTCCTCACGATCTTTCATCCCAAGACGACCAATGTCTCCACCGATGTGCCGGAAATGGACTCGCCACGCACGCAGACGTTCTCTCTCCGGCGCAATAATGTTCTCATCTACCACATTCATGCGGCTCGCCGTCGTTTTCCTACCCGATCGATGAGCGACTCGCGAGCTATCTCAATTGCTTCGGCGATAGCTTCCCGGCTAAGGTGGTTGTCATAAGCGGCTGCTATACGATTCCACTCCCAGCCTTTGCTGAGTAAGGACAACACATCTGAAACCAAGATGCGCGTTCCCTTGAACGTCAACTGACCGTGACAAATCTCTGGGTCGGCGATGATGTATTGTCCAAACTCTATGCGTTTGCGTACTCTCATAACGTGTTCTTGCCGAGGCTTATGGCACTAACTCTGACATACCTCTTGTCCTGAGACAACACGTCAGCACCGTGGCCTAGGTGGAGCATAGCGGAACCTCGGAGCGGGTATTGATAGATTCCCGGATTGCATCGGGGCTACACGTTGGATGGTTGTGGAACTGTGGCAACACCGCAAAGCTGTATGGGTTTACGTTATAAAATGGATAAAAGGGGAAATGGATAATGGGGAAAAAGATCACATACCCTTTCTTTTTTCTTCCTCCCTTTTCTCCGTTTCTCCATTATCCCCTTTTTCCTTTAACGAATCCTATGTAACAACTCCTCCCCTTGCACATACCGTTGTAAATTCTCCAGCCACAACTCAGCCACGCGCGGAAGGTAAAGCGGGGACGCCCAGGCATTGTGGGGTGTAATAAAAAGGTTCGGTTCATCCCACAAATCGTTCTTCGCCGGCCACGGCTCTGTTGGGAGCACATCGAGGCACGCTTGTCGTATTTGACCGTTTTGCAACGCTTCCCGTAATGCCTGGAGGTCAACGACCGCTCCGCGAGCGACATTAATCAATGTTGCCGTCTGTTTCATGAGGGCAAGCTCGTTCTTGCCGATCAACCCGTTGGTCTCCTGGGTGAGCGGTACTACGAGAATGACGAAGTCCGCCGCCGACAAGAAGTAGGGAAGGTCGGCTAAGGTGCCTTGCCGATCAACGTTGGTGACCGGCCCTGGGCTGCGTCGGATTCCCAAGACCTGCATACCAAAAGCTTTGGCGAAGTTTGCCACGTGCTGACCAATGGCTCCCAATCCAATAACGAGCAACGTCTTGTCGCTCAACGCGTCCAAGCCGAGCAAGTTCCACTGATGCGCTCGCTGTTGCTCACGAAAAGTGTCGAACCGTTTTGCTAACCAGAGCACTTGGCCAAAAACAAATTCAGCCACCTCGCGGGCATTCGTGCCGGGACTGTGAGTGACCGTCACTCCACACGCGCGCATTGCGTCGTAGAAACGACCATCAGTGCCAGCGTCTTCTGTATGCGCCCAACGGACGGCGGGAATACGCAAGGCCGTATCAACAAAATGACTGGTGTACGACTCACCGGCCAGCACAAGAAGTTCGCAGGCTTCCGGAGACTTTATCGCTGAACCGTCAGCTTTGATGAAAACCCATTGAAGATTCGGAACAATGGTGTCTGCGCGATCGGCGACGCATTCGAAGAAACTTCGTCCAGCAGCGACTTGCATAGGCCCCTCCTTTATTTCTGGCGTATAGCTGATGACTGACGGTCAGCGCCAGAGAGGCTGCGAGGAGAGAACAAAATATGCTATAGGCTCTGGGTTGACCGACAAAGGAGGGGTATCGTATGGCAAACTCCACGGTAACGCTTCCCTTTAATCTCCAAGAATGGATCGGTAAATTCCTTCCCCAATCCCTGGGCGCGATAGGGAACAAAGAAGTCTTCAAAGGGTCAGACTTCATCTTTCAGATTATCAAAGGCCCCAACGCCCGCAACGATTTCCACATCGACCCCTGGGATGAGATTTTCTATCAGCTCAAGGGGCATATCTTTGTTCATTACATTGACTCCACGGGGCAGGAACAGCAAGTGCGGATCAATGAAGGTGAGGTGTTCTTGCTTCCGAAGAACGTTCCCCATTCTCCACGCCGGCCACCTGGAAGCATCGGACTGGTGGTTGAACGTCCACGAAAACAGGGCGAACTCGATGGTGTCGCGTGGTTCTGCGCGCAGTGCGGCCAGCTCCTCCATAAGGAAGAGTTTTGGTGCGCGGACATTGAGGTCGGGATCAAAGAGGTCATCATGGCCTTCAATGCGGATGAGGCACGGCGGACCTGCAAACAGTGCGGAACGGTGCTTCCTGATCCAACAAAGATCAAGCCCTGGGAGGAAAGTAGTCAGTAGCCAGGAGTCAGTAGCTCAATCAAACCACAAAAGATTGGTACACTATGAGAAAGGAGGCACTTTATGACCACATCAACAAGCGAATTCGTCGGGCAATTGAAAAGCTATATGCAGGAGCAAGAAAAGGCGCCGCTCTACGGCAAGAGTTTCTTTGAGGGTGTCATGGCGGGAACCATGGATCGTGCATCCCTCAAAAAATGGGCGATCCAACATCACTACCGCACCGGCCAACATATCCGCGCCTTTGGCGGTATTTTTCTGAACACTGGACTCAGTCCGCTGGATCAAAAGATCCGCCGCCACATCGTTGAAAATTTGATTGATGAAGAAACGGTTATGGGCCGTGGCGATGATGCCCATTGGTTGCTGTCCCGTCGTCTGGCTGAAGCCTTCGGTGCAACACCAGAGGAACTGGCGCATCCGAAAGTCGCAAAGGAAGCAATCGACTATGTGGATTGGACCATCGAACTCGGGCGACGGGAGTATGGGTTAGTGACCTTGGCAGCGATGTCGATTGGCGGGGAAAGTCGCCGTGAGGATTCCATCGAACGATTAGTGAAAGCGTTGAGTGAGAAGTATGGCTTGAGTCGCTCGCAGTTAGAATTCTTTTATGCCCACATGGGCGAAGCGGAAGCCCACGGCGATCCGGTGTATGAACTCGTTCGTCAATACGCCACGACTCCAGAGCGACAAGAGAAAATCCGCACCGCCCTAAAAACTTGGTGTGAGAAATTCCGTGCAGCTCAAGAGGGCATCTTTAAGGTAGCGATGGGAGTGGAAGCGGGGATTCCTGCTGCGTTGTAGCCGTGAACGGGCGAACGGAGGAGACGAGCGAACGAGGGGGCACGGGAGAATGGGTGAATGGGCGAACGGGAGAATGGGTGAATGGGTGAATGGGCGAATGGGAGAGCGAAAACATGGCGGAGAGAATCCATACCCATAAGGAGTTACGCGTCTATCAGAATGCCATGGAAGCAGCGATGGAAATATTCTCATTGACCAAGAGTTTTCCGACGGAGGAAAAGTACTCCATGGTCGACCAAATGCGTCGCTCGTCACGCTCGGTATGCGCGAACATCGCTGAAGCGTGGCGAAAGCGTCGATATCAAGCTGCCTTTGTCGCAAAGTTGAACGATGCGGAAAGTGAAGCAAGTGAAACACAAGTTTGGCTCGAACTTGCTCAAAAGTGTAACTACTTGAGTATAGGGGCAGAAGAACGGTTAGATGCTATGTATGACCATATTATTGGCCAACTCATTCGCATGATCGACGAAGCTGAGAAATGGATAGTGAAGCCCTCTTAATCGCCCATTCACCCATTCGCCCGTTCTCCCATTCATGTTTTCGTAAGTCGCTCAATCTCCCAACACGTATGCTTGAAACCTCACGATTACCAACCCGCACTCGCCGCCGCTTCAAGCTCTGGCTGCTTGAAGGGTATCACAAAAAGATTGAAGGCCCTCATACCACCGAGGGGAATCATCAACACTCGTGGTGGAAAGTCATGTGCCTGACCGGGGTCGATTACTTTTCGACCCTGGGCTACCAACCGGGCATCGCCTTCCTTGCGGCTGGTGCCCTCTCACCGTTAGCGACGCTGGTTTTAGTGCTGTTGACTCTCTTCGGCGCATTGCCGATGTACAACCGCGTAGCGGAGGCGAGCCCGCACGGGGATGGGTCGATCTCGATGCTTGAAGATTTGCTACCGCAATGGCGAGGCAAACTCTTTGTGCTCTGTTTACTCGGTTTTGCGGCAACCAGTTTCATCATTACGATCACCCTGTCAGCGGCAGATGCGACCGCTCATATTGCAGAGAACCCTTATACGCCTGGGTTTTTTCACCATCGTGTCGGCGTCACGCTGGTGCTTATTGCTGTTCTTGGTGTGGTCTTCCTGAAGGGATTTGCCGAAGCGATCAATATCGCCATCGGGATTGTTGCCCTGTATCTCCTCTTGAATCTCGTTGTGATCGGATTCGGCTTCCTGGAACTGCTGCGCCATCCACAAGCCTTTGGGGATTGGCAAGCTGGACTGTTCCAGACGCACGGTAATACTTTGGCGATGATAGGTGCGTCGATGCTACTGTTTCCCAATCTCGCGCTTGGATTGTCGGGGTTCGAGACGGGAGTGGTGGTGATGCCGCTCGTGCGTGGAGACGAGACCGATACCCCACAGCGTCTGACTGGCCGCATTCACAACACCCGCAAACTGTTGGCTGCAGCCGCCCTCATTATGAGTGTGATGTTGATTGGGAGCAGCATTGTCACGACGACGTTGATTCCTGCTGCTGAGTTTCAACCGGCCACAGCGGGACACGAAGCAGGAAAAGCCAATGGTCGTGCGCTTGCCTACCTTGCCCATCTGTTCTTCGGCGATGTGTTTGGAACCGTGTATGACCTCAGTACCATTTTGATCTTGTGGTTTGCGGGGGCGTCGGCGATGGCGGGTTTGTTGAACATCGTTCCCCGGTATCTGCCGCGCTACGGCATGGCCCCAGAATGGGCACGGGCAACGCGGCCGCTTGTATTAGTGTTCACGGCAATCTGCTTTCTCGTGACCGTGTTGTTCGCTGCCGATGTGAACGCGCAAGGCGGTGCCTACGCGACTGGCGTGCTGGCGCTGATGAGTTCGGCGGCGATTGCGGTTGCCTTAGCGACCAGAGGAAAAGGCTGGCATGGATGGGCGTTCTTGCTCATCGCGCTCGTGTTTGTTTACACGACTGCCGTCAACATCTACGCGCAACCGGAAGGCTTGAAGATCGCGCTTGGTTTTATTGGCGCTATCGTCTTGACGTCGCTCCTCTCCCGCGTCCTCCGCGTTACTGAATTACGGGTGGAACGCATCGACATTAATGAGGCGGCGCAGACGTTCATCAATACGGTGAGTAGCCGCCCGATTCGCGTCATTGCCAATCAACTCGATGCCGGTGACGCGACCGAATATCGGCTGAAAGAGGCGGAGCAGCGCCACGACAACCATATTCCTGCGGGCGATCCGGTGATCTTTTTTGAGGTCTATGTGGACGATGCCTCGGAGTTTGCCGATGCGATGACCATCAAAGGAGTTGAGATTGGTGGTTATCGCGTGCTTCGTGCCCATAGCACTGCTGTGCCCAATGCGATTGCGGCTTTCCTGCTGCATCTGCGCGATACGACCGGGAAAATTCCCCATGTCTATTTTGGGTGGACGGAAGGAAATCCTATCACCTATCTGCTCAAGTATATGGTGTTCGGTGAGGGCTACACTGCTCCAGTCACGCGTGAGATCCTTCGCCAAGCCGAGCCCGACCCTACCCAACGCCCTGCCGTGCATGTAGGGTAAACCACAGTTGTCAGGGAGAAGTTCCTAGGTGCCAGTCATTCGTGAGGAGAGGACCGAGGACCGAGTGACTGAAGAGAACTTTGGACCTTGGACCTTGGACTTTAGACCTTGGACCTGAGACCTTGGACCGTTAAGGAGAAACGTATGGACTATGGCATTGTTCTGCCACACTTTGGTTCGTTCGCACGAGAAGATGCAACACAGCGAGCGGGTCGCGCGCCGTGGGGACGGTTGGATTGCGGTGGGCAAGGGGCCGGACGATCTCAGAGCACCTCTCGACACGTTACGTGAACTTACGGTAAAAGATGGCCGTAGTCCTGACAGTCTGCAAATCAACATGTTGCCGCTATCGACCCCAAGTCTCGACCAGGTCATCAAGGATATTCCACGCTACAGTGAACTGGGCGTGCAGCATGTCTACTTGTCGTTTCGCGCGTGGACCGCAAATTTTTTGCAATTCATGGAACTGATGGCACAGTTTGCGCGCGAAGTGGGGCTGAAGGCATAGAACATGGAACGTGTTACGTAGTACGTGTTGCGTGTCTCGTCATTCTTGGGTTCACGTTCACGTTCCACGCGTTACACTTTTGAAGACGGACAACTGACAACTCATAACCATCAACCAGCCGACTGAAAGGAGGCATACCATGATCCACCCCGAACGTATCGCTCATATTGTCATCAAGGTTCGTGATCTGGAAAAATCCAAGGCGTTCTACACCGAGACGCTGGGCATGCAAGTGATGAAGCAGGTGCCAGAGATCAAGGCGGTCTTCCTCTCGTTTAATGGCCGTGACCATCACGAAATAGCACTCTTCGAGATTGGACAACAGGCCGAAGGGCCGAAGATGAATCAGGTAGGGCTGCTGCATGTCGCGTTTCGGATGCGCAACGAAGAAGACCTGCGTGCTGCCTATGCGGAACTGAAGGAAAAGAATGTGCATGTCACGTTCACCGTGAATCACGGGGTGAGCAAAAGTGTCTACTTCCACGATCCTGATGGGAACGAACTCGAAGTCTATGCCGACAACGACATCCCGGAATTGATCGGCACCATGCCGAATGCTTACCTTGGCGCAGAGAAACTCGAATTCGCGCCAACCGATCCGAGCTTGCAAGAGATGCTGGCCTCGATGCGGCAGTAAGTGACGGTGACGAAGAATGGGAGAAACGGAGAGCGGGAGAATGGGAGACTAGCGAAATCCCTTTTCTCACCCATTCACCGGTTCGCCCATTCTCCCATTCGGTCTGCTAGAGCAATGAACCCACGGGAGACAAGCTATGCGTTTCTCAATTCTCACCCTTGGTGATAACTACGAGCATCTCCGCTCGCACGAACAGTTCTATCAAGAAGTCGTTGAGGAGGCGTCATACGCAGAGGCGCTTGGCTACGACGGCTTCTGGGTGGGCGAGCATCACTTCCAAGCGAGCCAGCGCGTATTTCCCTCTCCGCAGATGGTCCTGGCTGCGATTGCTCAACGCACCAAACGTATCCGCTTGGGAACCGGTGTGACAGTCCTTCCGGTCAACGATCCGATCCGCATTGCCGAAGACATGGCCGCGCTTGATTTACTGAGTCATGGACGTGTCGCCTTTGGTGTGGGGCGTGGCTATCAACCACATGAGTTTGCGGGTTTTAACGTCGCTCTCGAGACGACCAAAGAACGTTTTTGGGAATGTCTTGAGGTGATCCGCCTAGCCTGGACCCAAGAGCGATTCTCTTATCACGGCAAGTTTTATCAGTATGACGATATCGCTTTGCTCCCGCAGCCTGTGCAGAAGCCCATGCCGCCAATCTGGGTGGCGGCAGCGTCTCCGGGATCGGCGGAAGAAGCTGCACGGCGCGGCTATGCGTTCAGTGCGGTGCCTTTTGCTTCTGGTCCATCACCTGAAGAGGTGGGGGCGCAACTCACGCGCTATCGCCAGGCGTACCGTGCTGCTGGACATGGGGAAGCAAGCGATGACATTCCACACGTGTTCTGGTCCCATGTCACCGACTCTACTGAACAAGCGCTGCGAGAAGCGGAAGCAGGGATGAAAAAGAAGCTCGGGGGCTCAACCAAGGTGTGGGTCAAACCGGGAGTGAGTGGCTACGAAACCTTCGCCAAAGTCGGACAATTCTTAGCCACGGCGACCATCGAGCAAATCGATGCCATGGCGATCTTTGGTAATCCACAGCGCTGTCTCGATCGGATTAAACAGTATCAAGCTGTCGGCGTAACCCATATTCTCCTGATGTTTGATTGGGGCGGCCTGCCGCAAAAGGCGGTCTTTCACTCGATGGAACTCTTTGCCAAGCAGGTCCTGCCACATTTCCAAGGGTCGCAGCAAAGTGAGCCATCGACAGGCCGAGTGGCGCAACGGGTAGAGCCTCTTCACTCGTGACACGTCACTCGTGACACGTCACGCTTTTTTTGCCTTGAACAACCAGCCGCCCTTTTGTCGCTTGGTCAGATACTGCAACTCTAACACTGCCCGCTCGTGACTGATCCGTTCGCTAATCATGTCGCGGTAGATCAGATTGGCTTTTTTGCGCCGCTTGACGGCATCGCCAGAATCAAGAAATTTTTCCAGCGTTTCAATCGCTTTGTCCCAGCGGCCTCCGGTGCTCTGACTCACCGCCGCGAGGCGTTCATGCACTTTGTGCATGACGGTGTCGAGCGTCGATAAAATAAGGGCGAAATCGGTGTGTGCGCCTTCGCGCTGGGCCACCGGTGCCTGTTGAGCGAGCGCCACTGTCTCTTTCACATACTCTTCACACAGTACGCCGTAGTCCTGAAACATGGCGACCGCGCGGAGTCCACGCTCCGCGACCGCGGTTTCGTCACTCCGCATTTGTACGCACGCTTTCTGGCAGGTTTCCCATGCTTGCCAGCGGTAGACAAAGTCGAGCCCCGTGCCTTTGATGTTCTGGATGCCCATGACCCGATTGCGGAACCCTGGTGGTGTTTCTTCAGCAATACGGTTAATGATCTGGTCGCCCGTCGCGTAGTAGTCGGTAATCACGACGATCTTGGCCTGGAACCACTTCCACAGCAGTTCGCGGAAGGCGGTGTCGAGCGACTCCCGGTCTCCTGCTGACGAGCGTTGAATTTTGTCCGCCAACTCACGATATTCGGTTAACGCCGTCTGCCACCGCGTGAGGTGGTTTATGAGGCCATCGACAAGATTGGCTTCGATCCCACCAGCGGTGAGGCGCTCGCGCAAGGTATTCGGCTCGTTCCACAAGGACTCCAATGCTTCTACGTCGAGCGCCTCTGGCATATTCTCCTGATACAGCCGTGCGCGTGTAAAGGCGGCATTGAAGCCTTCGAGCGCTGCCCGCACCCGTGTGCGGACGTGATCTTCACGGTACGGCTGGCGAAAGTGGTGCGCCATTTTTGTGAACATCTCGACGCCATCCGTGGGCGTGGCCTCCGGTTTTCCACCCCACAACGAGATTTGGCGAATATAATCGTCCCACGCTTCGCGAACGTAAGAGACCAGTCCGGTCAGGTTGCCACCGATCAAAACGTGCAGATCGGCACTGACATCGTTGACGAGAATGCTGGCAAACACACGTGAGCGCGGGATACGGTCCGCCCGATTATTGACCACTGTGGTCACCCACACCCCAGGTTCCTGAACTGGGTCTTGCTTGTCGAACTCCAGCCGAATCCAGTTGCTGATACACCCGTGCCGTTCGTTGGCCGACATCCCGTTGGCGAATTCAAGCAGTCGTGTCCGCACCGGAGCCGGAGGCAAGGTTTTCAACACGCCCAGGTCGGCAACCACACGGTCCGCCATTTCCTTGAGCGCGAAGTCGCGGTCGATCCCCATTTCCTCGGCGATGCCAACGACTAACGAAATGTTGAACGGATGTTCTTCGTAAGGAAACCGCTTCAGCACATCGGTGGTGAGGAGACCAGCCTCAAGCCAGCCAATGCCACGGACCAGCGTGTGGAGATGGCGTGCGGCTTCTGTCAGAATCGGGCGCATCTGTTCCTCGGTCGTAAAGAGACGGCCCTTGGTGGGAATGAAGCAGGTCATCACTTGTGGGATATTCACACCAGCCGGGCCTTGGATGTCTTCGTGATCGGGATAGGTGTTCGTAATGGTCGAGATGTCATCTCGCATCCAGTGCCGTTGGAGAATTTGTACGTAAGCGGGAGTGAGGCCCATACACTCCCAGAGGAACACCTGCACTTTCAGTTTGGTGGCCAAGAAGACGAGATTACACTGTTCCCAAATGGTCGCCTTATCATACGGACGGAAGAGAAACATTTCGCGCGTGAGGCCGTACGGATAGGCATACAAGAACATCGCCTCACAACCAGTGGTCTTCGAGACCAGGCCATGTCCGAGACCACTAATCAGCCCCGCTTTCAGTCGTTCGGTCCCCGATTTTCCCCGCGTTCCCCACCCGCCGAGCACCACCGCAATTGCATTGCGCGCCCGTCGTTGACGCGCATTGACATAGAAATGGCGACCGAAGAAGACCAGCGCCGCGAATCCGGCAAAGAGCACCAGATCGAACAGGGAGTTTTCGTAGACCGAGACGAAGTATTCCTGTAACTGCTGCCAGAGTGGGGCGATGCGCTCACGGAGTGGCTGCTGGGTGTCACTGCCTGACCAGAAGGAGAAGGGCAACAGCGCCATCGCCAGCTTGGGGAAGAAGCGGAGGACCGCTGGATCTTCACTGCAATGCTGGTCGTTGCCGTCGCGATGACTCCGCAACGATATTGAGAATCCGAGTGTAACGAGTGCCTCCATATACGCACTCGAGGCCACTTGCCCACCTTCACGCCAGTTCCGCAAGCGGGCGTAGTGAGCAAAGTTCCGACTGAGTTTCCACAACGCCACGAGGCGCCGCAGGGGGGAGCGAGGAGGGGTCAGCTCGGTGATGCCTTCCGCGGTATAAAAGCGCACGGGCTGGGCCGCCCATCCCTGTTGCAGGCTGGAGATGACCTCATCGACCAA